>CAEZWE010000016.1_pt1 | contig 24259 bp, 23 predicted proteins | sample 7264891 | NCBI WGS metagenome assembly CAEZWE01 (sample SAMEA6813872, study PRJEB35770) | uncultured Acidimicrobiaceae bacterium | biome: Freshwater; feature: Freshwater reservoir; material: water | place: Czech Republic | collected 2017-07-26 | depth 0.5m m | reverse complement strand
TCAAGCAGCAAGTATGTGTTACACAAGTGGCACCACCGGCAATCCCAAAGGTGTCGTGTATAGCCATCGCAGCACCTACTTGCACACAATGGGTGCGATGGTGGCCGACTCGGTCGGCGTGTGTGAATCGGACATCTTGTTACCCGTGGTACCGATGTTCCATGCAAACTCATGGGGCCTCGCACATGCAGGCGTAGCTACTGGTGCAGATCTGATTATGCCCGGGCCAGATTTGTCGGGGCCTGCGATTGCCAATCTCATTGTGGAAGAAAAAGTCACTGTGGCAGCCGGTGTTCCCACAATTTGGATGGCAGTGCTACCCGAATTGAAAGGCCGCGACACATCCTCGTTGCGTTCCATTCCTTGTGGTGGTTCTGCAGTGCCCAAAGCACTCAGTGAGGCCTATCGCGAACAAACAGGTTTGCCCATTTTGCAGGCATGGGGCATGACCGAAACGTCGCCGATTGCTGCAGTGTGCACTTTGTCCAAAGCTGATCGTGATCTTCCACAAGAACAACAAGCCGATCTGCGTACAACCGTGGGTCTGATTGCCTTTGGTGTGGAGATGCGAGTGGTAGAGCCAGGAACAACTACGCCATTGCCATGGGATGGCGAATCAAGTGGTGAATTGCAGTGTGCTGGGCCATGGATTGCTGCCGACTACTACAACGACCCACGTTCGCGTGAAAGCTTCACTGACGATGGCTGGTTGCGCACAGGTGATGTGGCTGTGGTGGACGCCAAAGGCCGTATTCGTCTAGTTGACCGCACCAAAGATCTCATCAAGTCAGGTGGTGAATGGATTTCATCGGTTGATGTCGAAAATGAATTGATGTCGCATCCCAAGATTGCCGAAGCCGCAGTCATTGGTGTCTTTCATCCCAAGTGGAGTGAACGCCCTCTGGCCTGTGTTGTGGTGAAACCAGGAGAAGAACTCACGAAACAAGAAGTGATTGCACACCTTGAACCACGATTGGCCAAGTGGCAATTACCCGATGACGTGGTGTTCATTCCCGAGGTGCCAAAGACATCGGTGGGCAAGTTCTCCAAGAAAACATTGCGAGAACAATTCGAAAACTACGTGTTGCCCGACGCGTAACCATCACAACTGATTGTTGGAATTGTGCTTGCGGGGAAAGAACGCAATCACAAATCCCACTAGTCCGCAGAACAGAACTTGCCATGCAGATGTCGTCATCGTTGATGCCATCTGTGCGGCAACAATGTGTGTGGTTGAGCGAAATTCTTCATCCACAAAGCGTTCCGCAATAAGCGGAATGACGGTGCTCACGCCATAGATGGCGAGTGCTGTGAAAGATAATGCGCTTGCAGTCACAACAAGCGAGCGTCGACGAAGCCCCCACAGCAAGGTAGAAATTGCAAACAGTGCAAGAGCAATAGGCACACTGAACGTTCTCAGGCGTTCAAGCCCGCTGATGGCATTTCGGATATCAGTGAGTGTTTCCTGGTCAACTATCTGTACCGCGGTTTCCGGTGTGTTGTTGGGCAACAGTGTGGCGAGCCGAGGATCAATTTGTCGCAAATTCTCGAGCACTAGGTTCACCTCTGCGGTGATATCGATGCGGGCGCCCGCAGGGTCGATGGGGTTATTGCCCAACAGTTGTTCGCGCGCGATTTCGTGCATTGATTGGTTTGCCACTTGCCAAAACTTGTGGAAACTCTCAGATGCCACAATGAGTCGTGCTCCGTTGTTGAGCAAGGTGACCAATTCGTCGGGCAACTGCGCATCTCCCACAACGGAAGTGACAATGGTGGTTGCGATTTCGCTTTGTACTTGTGTTTGATCAATAACCAGATCTGCAGTACGCACATATGTGCGAGTGTCTGTGGTGTGTGTCAAGGTCCATGACGCCAACACATACAGAACTACACAGAATGCGCCAAACAATGACGCTGCAATGGAGAGAGATCGCCTAGAGCCTGCCCGCACGAATAATCCTGTCCAAGAACTGTTGGGCTCGCTCGGTGGTGGGATTACTGAGTACTTGTGAGGGTGGGCCTTGTTCTATGAGTTGCCCGCCATCTAACACGCAGACCACATCGCTTGATTCTCGTGCAAAGCCCATTTCGTGAGTAGCCAGAATCAATGTCATGCCAGAAGTCTTTAACTCTCGCACCACGTCCAATACTTCGCCTACGAGTTCAGGGTCTAGCGAACTGGTGATTTCATCCAGAAGTAGAACTTCTGGTTCGATCGCAAGTGCGCGCACAATGGCAACTCGTTGCTGTTGACCGCCCGAGAGTTGGTCAGGATAGGAATCTGCTTTGTCGGCTAACCCGAAACGTTCCAATAGCGCCAAGGCCTTTTGTTGTGCTTCCTCTTTGGGGACCCCAAGTGTCAAGGTCGGTGACAAGATGATGTTGCTCATCACGTTCTTGTGGGGAAACAAATTGAAGTTCTGGAACACCATGCCGACTCGTCGGCGCACAGGGTTGGCGTCAAAGCCTGGGGCAGAGATATCCACACCATCAAGCAGAATTTCGCCATCGTCGATGGGCTCTAACAAGTTGATACAGCGAAGCATTGTGCTCTTGCCAGAACCACTTGGTCCAATGAGAGAGACCACGCTTCCTTGTGTGATATCGAGATTGATGCCCGACAGAACAACATGGTCACCATATGACTTAGTGACGGAACGTAGGGAAATCTTGCTCATCGCACTCTCGTTCCTGTGGTTCGCTTGCGCTCTCTCTCAATGAGCCAGTCTGTAGTGCGAGTGAGCGGAATGGTGATGCTCAAAAAGATGACAGCAGCCACTACGTAAGGGGTGAAGTTTGCAAACTTGGCTTTATCAATTCCAGCTTGACGCAAGATCTCTATCGGCCCAATAAGGCTGACCAGAGCGACGTCTTTTTGCAAACTGACCATGTCATTCATAAGTGGTGGTATGACGCGACGAATTGCTTGGGGGAGAACCACATGGCGCATGGTTTGCCAACTGGACAAACCAAGAGATCGTGCGGCTGCGCGTTGTGATTCGTGCACGCTTTCAATTCCTGCACGAAAGACTTCGGCAACATACGACGAGTACGTGAGCACCAGTGCCACCGATCCCCAAATCAGTGGATTGTTCCAAGGTCGATCTAGGCCAAGGCCTGGAACGCCGAAACCAATGAGATAGATCCACAAGATGACAGGCACTCCGCGCATGATGTCGGTGAAGGCGATACTGAAAACGCGAATAGGAAACAATGCTGGCGATCGTGAGTTGCGCGCCATTGCAATGAGAAGGGCAAGCACGACAATAGATGGCGTTGCCCAGAGAAAAATTTTGACGTCAAGAATAAAAGCATCAAGGAGGCGGGGAAAAGAATCTCGGAATCTTTCTCCATTGAAAAATGATGCACGGACCCGGTCCCAGCGTGGCATGCGTGGGACGAGAAGCACAATCGCGGTCACCACGACGAGAGAACTCGCCGCGGCGACCGCGATGCTTTTACGTTTACGTGTGCGCTCGTAGGCCGCACGTCGACTGATGGTATTTGCCATATCTATATGGTTCAGTCTCGGTGCGGCGCGAACGGCTTATTTGATGACGGGAATGTCGGCTTCGGTGGACAACCACTTTGCAGTGATTTCGTCGAGGCTTCCACTGTCCTTCAATGTGGAAAGTGCAATGTTCACACAATCAACCAAAGGATTGTCAAGGTCAAACAACATGCCGAACTGGTCTGCATCTGCTGCATCGCTTGCGGGGAACTGACCGAGAACTGAAGATCCTTCAATTTCAACGGAAGATACGTAAAGAGCGGTCGGCAAGTCGAACACTGCTGCGTCAATTTGCTTTGCTTCAAGAGCTGCTTTTGCACCGGCATTGTCGTCGTACACCAAGGGCTCAGAATCTGGCTGAATGACATCGGTGATGTAGGCAAGGCTTGTGGTTCCCACTTGAGCACCCAACTTCAACTTCTTCAGATCAGCAAGTGATGCTCCAATGGCTGCTGAACCATCCAAGCCAACAATTGCCTGGTTGGTGGTGTAGTAAGAATCGCTGAATGACACAGTTTGCTTGCGCTCATCTGTGATCGAGTACTGCTGCAAGTTGAAGTCAAAATCTTTCTTGCCTGGCTGAATTGCTGCATCGAAGTCTGTGCGAACCCAAGTCACAGCAGAATCTTCAAATCCCAATTCGGTCGCAACTGCGTATGCAACAGCTGCCTCAAAACCTTCCTTGGACGCAGGGTCATCATTGAGGACCCATGGTGAATATGCAGGGTTACCTGTTGCAATTGTGAGAGTTCCCTCGGTGAGGGTTTTGCCTGCTGCACATTCTGCAGCTGTTTGGTTACCGCCGGGGGCGGCTGATGTATCGGAGGCTGAATCATCTCCACCACAGGCCGCAAGGGCGAGGGTGCTAGCGATAGCCACGGTAAGCGCGATTTTGCGCATAGGTGTTTCCTTTCGGAGGGTATAAGGGGCGACAAAATAGTAGTCGGAGTTGTCCGAAAGTTCATTTTCTAGCCATTTCCCTTATGGGTGGACTCGGCTCATGGGTCATACTTATTGGATGGCCTTATTCGGAAACGTTCTCACAGCGATGATTACGCCTTTTGACGACGATGGCGCATTGAACATCGATGAGGCAGTTCGGCTAGCTAAATGGCTCGAGGCTCACGGCAACGACGGTTTGGTGATTTCAGGTACCACCGGTGAGTCCTCCACCTTGACCGATCACGAGAAGTTGTCATTGTGGGAGGCCGTGATTAATGCGGTATCAATCCCTGTTGTTGCAGGATCTGGTTCTAATGACACCGCACACTCGGTACACCTCACTCGTGAGGTATCAAAAATGGGCGCAGCAGGAATTTTGGCTGTGGGTCCGTATTACAACCGTCCACCACAAAGCGGCATCGTGGGTCACATCTCGGCAATGGCTGAGGCCACCACGTTGCCCGTTGTTATCTATGACATCCCTGTGCGTACGGGTCGAAAGATTTCGACTCAGTCGTTGATTGCACTTGCGAACAAGGTGCCCAACATCAAAGCGCTGAAAGATGCAGCGGGCGCTCCTGCAGACACTGCAAATGTGATGGCACATGTGCCTTCGGATTTTGAGTTGTACTCAGGTGATGATGGTTTGACATTGGCTTTTCTTGCATACGGTGCCACGGGTGTCATCGGCGTAGCCACTCATTGGTCAGGTCCAGAACATCAGCAAATGATTCGTGCATTCCATGACGGTGATGTGAAACGAGCACGATACATCAATGATGTGTTGTTGGAAAGTTATGCCTTTGAAACCGGCGATGAGAACCCCAACCCCATTCCTTCAAAAGTGATGATGCAACAATTGGGTTTCAATGTTGGTCAATGTCGATTGCCAATGGGGCCGCCACCAGCTGGTCTTGACGAGCGTGCGCGACAAGTATTGAAGAATCTCGAACAAGCTCGCGCTTCGCTGTAAGACTCGCCTCATGACTTCTTCAGTGCGTGTGTACTTCCTTGGTGGTTTGGGCGACATTGGTCGTAACTGCATGGTGGTGGAACAGAACGAAAAACTGTTGCTCATTGACTGTGGGTTGATGTTCCCCGATTCCGACATGCACGGTATCGATTTGATTCTTCCTGATTTCACATTTTTACGTGAGAACAAAGATCGAGTAGTGGGCTGTGTAGCAACACATGGACATGAAGATCATGTGGGTGGATTGCAGTTCTTGCTGCGTGAACTTGAATTCCCCATTTATGGTTCTGCAGTCACGTTGGGGCTTGCACGCAATCGCATTGAAGAAGCGGGCTTGCTGAACAAGACCCAACTAGTGACGGTGAATGACGGAGAACGCATCAATATCGGTCCGTTTGATGTGGAGTTTTTACCCGTCACTCACTCGGTTCCACATGCGCACGCCATCATCTTGCATACGCCCCAGGGCGTGATTGTTCACTCGGGAGATTTTAAACTTGATCTCACACCCGTTGATGATCGTCGCACTGATCTTGCGCGTTTAGGAGAGATTGCCAAAACATCTGGGATTCGCTTGTTGATGTGTGATTCCACAAATGCCGAGGAACACGGTCATGCCCCTAGCGAGAAATCGGTGGGTTCGGTGTTGCATCAATTGTTCCACGAGCATCGTGACCGACGCATAGTGACGGCCAGTTTTGCAAGTCATATTCACCGAGTGCAGCAAATTATTGAAGCGGCTATGGATAGTGGTCGCAAGGTTGCACTCATGGGTCGATCAATGCAGAAAAACATCAAGTTGGCTATTGATCTGAGGTTGATTGACGTGCCCGCAAGTGTGTTTATCGATGTGGAACAGATTCATGATTACGCACCTGCTGATGTGTGTGTCATCTCCACGGGTTCACAGGGCGAACCGATGTCGGCTTTGTCGTTGATGTCGCGGGGCGAAAGTAAGTGGATGAAGGTGGGTGCAGAGGACACTGTCATTTTGTCCAGCCATGCCATTCCAGGAAATGAAGGAAACGTCAATCGCGTTATCGACGGTTTGGTACGTGCAGGGGCCAAAGTGGTGCACAGCGGAATCGCTGATGTGCACGCCACAGGGCATGCACAAGCGGATGAGTTAAAGACGTATCATTCCATTGCTCGTCCTGAGTGGTTTGTTCCTGTGCACGGTGAATACCGTCATTTGCGCGCACATGCTGATCTGGCCATCGTGATGGGTGCTGACCCACAGCGCGTTCTTCAGGTTGCAGATGGCGATGTGGTGGAACTCAATGAAGAGGGTCTCTCCGTTGTTGATCAAGTGCCATCAAATTATTTGTTTGTTGATGGAATCGTGGGTGATGTGGGCCAAGGTGTCTTGCGCGATCGTCGAGTATTGGCCGAAGAAGGTGTAGTAGTTGTTGTGGCTACCGTTGACTCCCATACGCATCGAGTGATTACAGGCCCCGAGATCATCACACGGGGTTGGGTGTATGCCCCAGAAGCCGATGACCTGCTTGATGAAGGCGAGTCAGTGATTGAAAAAGCACTTGTGTCTGCACTCGACAATGGCACCACAGATATTGATGGACTCGAGCGTGCTGTGCGCCGCGCAGCAGGCAAGTTTGTCAACGACAGGACCAAGCGTCGACCGATGATTGTTCCTGTCGTGATGATGACGTAATGAGTGGAAATCACGCTTATTTGTCATGACATGCCCTCTATAACTCAGTAAATACGGGGGTATCCCGAACAAGACGCCACCCCAGGACTACTTTTTGTGTCATGTCTGGCAAAAATTCTCGCTCATCTTCTGGGGGATCCAAGGGGTCTGGCCGCGGGAATGTGAAGACCCCCGCCAAGGGAAATCGTCGCCCTGCTTCGTCATCAGCCGACAAGGATTCCAGTTCGGGTGCACGAGAAGTAGTGCGCGGCCGCGAAGTGGAGTTCTGGGGAATTGCCCTCATCAGCACGGGCATCGTCTTGGTGTTGTCCATGTACGTGAAGATGGCCGGCCCATTGGGCGAAGCAATTGACACAGTATTCGGGTGGCTGCTCGGGCTAGGTCGCTTTGCCCTGCCGGTTGTGATTGCGGGAATTGGCGTTGCAATGGTGCGCCGTCGCAGCATTGAACATCGTTTGCGTTTAGCCATGGGCTGGTCTGTTGTTGTTGTCGCCATTCTTGGGCTTTTGCATGTCGTCAATGGCGCAGATTCCATTGTGTCCGACGTTGATGCGATGTCAAATGCGGGTGGCTGGATAGGAGCACTCTTAGGTGAACCATTGCGATCTACGTTGAGCTGGGCGGGTGCACTAGTGGTGTTGTCCGCTATTGGTTTAGCGGGAGCAATGTTGGTCACCGATACAACAGTGCCCGAGTTGATTCAGGTCGTGCGCAAATGGTCAGGATCACTTGGCGGTGCAGCATCAAGTGCAGCACGTACTGCCACATCTACGCGCGACAAAACAAGTAGTTACGACGATCTTGTAGATGTGCCAGGTGAACCCAATACACAGAGCGCAAAGCCTTCTATTTACGATGCTGGCCAAGATGATGATCTAGCGCCACGCAAACAAAAGGCCGCACGCTCTGCGAAAAAGACACCCCCTGCACCACAGACACCTGAATTTGCGGGGAAGAAAACATCAGAGAGTGTTGAGGATGAACTTGCCACCGCAGTAGTTGCTCGCGCACCCGGTACATGGTCGTTGCCACCGAACAATTTGTTGAGCCAAACCGAGGTCTTCCAAGTAGATAAAGCTCGCGTCGCAGAACGTGGTCGACTTTTAGAAGAGTCCCTTGCATCACACGGCGTAGAAACTCGTCTTGTGGGTATGACAGTGGGCCCCACAGTGACGCGCTTTGAGTTGGAACTTGGCTCTGGAGTCAAGGTTGCAAAGGTGACAAGTTTGAACCGCGACATTGCGTATGCGATGGCCGCAACAGATGTGCGCATTTTGGCGCCGATTCCTGGTAAGTCGGCTGTGGGTGTGGAAGTGCCGAATGAAACACGTCAACTTGTCTCATTAGGTGACTTGATGGGAAGCGCAGAAGCACGCGCCGCTACTCATCCACTCGATGTTGCAGTCGGTAAAGACATCGCAGGTCGTGCGGTGTTTGTGAATCTTGCAGCAACGCCACACATGTTGATTGCAGGTGCAACTGGTGCAGGTAAATCAAGTGGTATCAACTCAATTCTCACCTCACTGCTGATGCGTTCTACACCCGATGATGTGCGCCTCATTCTGATTGACCCCAAGCAAGTAGAAATGGGCCAGTACGCACGTCTGCCTCATTTGCTCACAGCTCCTGTGACAAATCCGAAAAAAGCAGCTAACGCTTTGGGTTGGGCTGTGAAAGAAATGGAACGTCGCTACGACCTTCTTGTGGAAGTAGGTTTCCGCGATATTGGTGGTTACAACGCCGCATTCGACAAAGGTGAAGTGAACGACCCCGATGCGCCTGAGGGCACAAAGATGTATGAACGTTTGCCTTTCATTGTTGTAGTGGTGGACGAATTAAATGACTTGATGATGGTGGCTGCACGCGATGTGGAAGAGTGCATTACGCGTATCGCACAGAAAGCTCGCGCTGTGGGTATTCACCTCATTGTGGCCACTCAGCGACCCAGCGTGAACGTGATCACTGGCGTGATTAAAGCCAATATTCCAGCTCGAATGGCATTTGCTGTAAGTAGCTTGACTGACTCGCGCGTCATCTTGGATCAACCCGGCGCAGAAAAACTGGTGGGCAAAGGCGACATGTTGTTGATGCCCGGCAACACCAACGTGCCGCAGCGTATTCAGGGCTCATGGGTAGATGAAGAAGAGGTGCGCAAAGTAGTTGCACACTGGCGTCGTCAATCTCCCGAGGTTGTTTATGTCTCTGGCATTGAAGGCGAAGAGCAATCATCTGGTGGATCTGTGGGATCCTTTGGTGGCGGCAATTCCCAAGACGATGACTTGATTCGTGCCGCGATGGAAGTAGTGGTGCGCTCTGGCGTGGGCTCTACCTCTTTATTGCAGCGCAAATTGAAAGTGGGCTTTGCTCGCGCGGGTCGCATCATGGATGAACTTGAAGAACGTGGCATCGTGGGCCCCAGTGAGGGCTCTAAGGCTCGCGCCGTGCTAATGAGTGTGGAGGAACTCGAAGCACAGGGGGGCTGACATGTCCGCATCACAACTCACAGAAATTTGTTCGGGATTGAAATTTCCCGAAGGGCCGGTGGCTATGGCTGATGGTTCGGTCATCGTGACAGAAATGTTCGGGGGATGTCTCACACGCGTTGCACCAGATGGAACAAAGTCTCAGGTGGCAAAAATTGATGGCTTACCGAATGGTCTGGCGCTTGGCCCAGATGGTGATCTCTATCTCTGCAATAACGGTGGAGCATTCACGCCACTTGATGTTGATGGAATGTTGTATCCGGGTGAATTCAATCCAGATCTCTACATCGGTGGCCGCATTCAAAAAGTGAACATTGCTACGGGCAAAGTGACCGATCTATATACACAGTGCAATGGCTTGCCGTTGCGGGCACCCAATGACATCGTCTTTGATGCACATGGTGGTTTCTGGTTCACCGATCACGGCTTGCGTCATGGTCGCACCGCAGATCGCACGGGAATTTATTATGCACACGCAGATGGTTCATTTATTGAAGAAGTGGTGTTCCCGGTAGACGCTCCCAATGGCATTGGTTTGTCGCCGTCAGGTGACCGTTTGTACTGGGCCGAAACGCATACGGGGCGTGTCTATCAACGACCAGTCACTGCACCAGGAAAAGTTGCGCCTATAGGTATGGATCTCACTGCTGTGTTGTGTGGCTTGCCGGGCTATCAACTTCTTGATTCATTGGCCGTCGACGGCGATGGAAACGTCTGTGTGGCCACATTGGTCAATGGGGGAATCACTGTCATTGCCCCAGATGGTGAAATTGTGCTCTTTGTGGAGGTGGATGATCGCATCACCACCAACATCTGCTTCGGTGGGCCTAATTATCAAACGGCCTACATCACAGCCTCGAGTACTGGGCGCCTTTTGGCGATGGATTGGCCATTCAAGGGACTCAAACTGCACTGCCACTAGGCTTCAATAAATGGGGCAGCGGTTCTACATAGAAACTTTGGGTTGCCCGAAGAACCAAGTTGATTCTGAGAAAATCGTCGGCACTCTTCTTGCTGATGGTTTAAGCCCCACCGATGACCCCTCGCGTGCTGATGTCATTGTGGTCAATACATGTGCCTTCATTGAAGATGCACGCAGGGAAAGCATTGACACAATGCTCGCCTTGGACGATCAGCGAAAGAAATCATCACGCCTTGTAGTGACTGGGTGTATGGCCGAACGCTACGGTCAAGAACTCGCTGACGCACTTCCTGAAGCAGATCAAATTGCAGGATTTGGTGTGCCCATTCAATTGGGACGCAAACCCATCGCCGTCACAAGTGACGTGCCGAAATTTGATCTCCTGAATCTTCCACGTCCGAAATCTTCGATGCCGTGGGCATATGTGAAAATTGCCGAGGGCTGTGACCGCAATTGTGGGTTCTGCGCCATTCCTGCGTTTCGTGGGCCGCAACGTAGTCGTGATGTGGCATCCATCCTCACCGAGGTAGAACAGACCGAGGCGCGCGAAATTGTGTTAGTCGCACAAGACCTCGCAAGTTATGGAAAAGATCGACCAGAAGAACTTGGTGCTGGATCCATTGTGGAACTCGTACGCCAGGTCTCATCGATGGTGGATTGGGTACGACTGTTGTATCTGTACCCCAGCGATCTATCGGATGAGTTAATTGAGGCAATGCTCGAAACTGGTGTTCCATATTTCGATTTGTCTCTTCAGCATGTGAGCAAAGCCCATTTGCGACGTATGCGTCGTTGGGGAGATAAGGAACGATTCCTCGAACGTATTCAGCGCATCCGTGCGATGTCGCCAGAGGCCACTTTCCGCAGCAACTTCATTGTGGGCTATCCAGGCGAGACCGAAGACGACCATGATCAATTGCTCGAGTTTGTGCAAGAGGCACAACTTGATTGGTGTGGATTCTTTAGCTTTAGCCCAGAAGAGGGAACTCACGCGCTGACTTTGCCTGACCACGTTGAAGAGTCATTGATGAACGAACGTCTTGCTGAATTGCGTGAACTTCAAGATGCCATCACCTCGAGCAAGCGAGATGAATTGCTCGACAAGAAAATCACGGTGTTGGTGGACGAGCCTGGCATTGCACGTTCATTCCGTGAAGCACCCGAGATTGATGGTGTTGTACAGGTACCCGAGTCACTTCAGGTTGGCCAGTTCTATGAGGTCACCGTCGAACAAGTCTTTGGGCCAGATGTCATTGCAGCAACTACGCCGGTGACGCAGTTTAATGGAGTGCGCAGTGGCCGTTGACGAGACCGCAATTGTGACCTGGGCGAACATGGTGACTGTGACCAGAGTATTGGCGTCCCCATTTCTCTTTGCAATGATTCCTGATGATGGGGCTGGTTCCTGGGCTGCAGTCGTGGTGTGGATTGTGTTGTGCAGCAGCGATGGTTTTGATGGCTACCTTGCTCGCCGTCACGGCATCACACGAAGTGGAGCGTTCCTTGACCCTCTCGCGGACAAGATCCTTGTATTGGGTGCAATGTTCACACTGGTGAGTCGTGATGTCCTGTGGATCTTGCCTGTTGTCATCATTGCTGCACGCGAAATCATTGTGAGTCTGTATCGGGTATTTGTAGGTTCAAAAGGGGTGTCGGTGCCTGCAAGCAAGTTGGCAAAAGTGAAGACAGTAAGCCAACAGTTAGCAGTGGGATTTGCTCTTGCACCTTTTGCTATCTCTGATGCACAGTGGACATACATCACATTTCTTTGGATAGCAGTAGTGCTCACACTGTTGAGTGCAGCCCAATATGCATGGCAGGCAGTGAAACGATGACATCGAGTTCTTTTTCAGAATTGACGGCGGCCGAAAGAGCAGCAATTCAGAAAAAGACACTCCGTATTCTCACGATGGGGCAAATCATTGGTGCAGCAGCGCTTGCTGCAGCAGTGACGGTCGGCGCATTTGTGGTGCAAGACATCCTTGGCAGCGAGACCGCTTGGGGTGGTATTGCTACTGCAACAGTCACTACCGGAACAGCCGTCATGGCTCAAGTGCTGTCTCGTTTGATGATTCGAAAAGGGCGCCGACCAGGGCTGCAATTGGGATATTCACTAGCGGCTTTGGGTGCAGTGATTGCTGCCTTAGGCGCAGAGATGAAGAATCTCCCCGTGTTTTTGGTGGGGCTTTTTTTGTTCGGTAACGGTCAAGCCTCAAATTTGCTTGCACGTTATGCCGCCACTGATCTAGCGCGACCCGATGAACGCGCACGCTCTATGAGTCGCATTGTGTTTTCTTCAACCTTTGGTGCAGTGTTTGGTCCTTTATTGATTGCGCCTGCACAGTCAGTGGGTCAAGAGGTATTTGGATTAGCCAAATACACAGGACCGTGGTTGTTCTCCTCAATAGTGCTGTTTTTTGCATTTCTGAACACCGCCTTGCGTTTGCGTCCCGACCCACTTGTTGTCGCTGGCGGCATTCAGGCCAAAGCAGATGGCAAGTTGCCCAGTATTTCTGAGGCACTTGCAATTGTGTTGTCCACAGAAAGAGGTCGCCTCGCTCTCGCATCTATGGTCATCTCACAAGTGACGATGGTGGCTGTCATGACGATGACGCCAGTGCACATGAAGCTGCATGGTCACGAGACAATGAGTCAATATGTCGTCTCATTGCATATCGCAGGCATGTTTGCATTTAGTCCTTTAGTGGGGCGCTACGTCGATAGAAAAGGCACATTGCCTGCAGTGTTGTTAGGGGCCGGAATTCTCGTGGTTTCCACGGTGATGTCAGCACTTAGTGGGGAAGCAGCCGTCATGCTCTTTCCTGCGTTGTGGCTATTAGGTGTGGGGTGGAACTTTGGCCTCATAGGTGGATCGGCGATGTTGATTGAATCGGTCGAGGAAACCAAGCGTGTCACGGTGCAGGGTTCTGCAGATTTGATGATGAGCTTTTGTGGGGGAATGGCCGGGTTGTCCTCGGGCTTCATTCGCAAAGCAGTCGGCTATCACATGCTCTCTAACGCAGCGACTATTGCTGGTGGCTTGTTGTTGGTGGGTGCTTTTTATGCATGGCGCCGCTGGCAGTATCAGACGGTGATTGCATGAGGTGCAATGTTGTTGCAGTGGGTACTGAGTTGCTCTTGGGGCAAATTGTCGACACAAATTCGTCGTATATTGGCGAACAACTCGCCGCTATTGGTATTGCATCGCATCTCCAACTCAAGGTGGGTGACAACTTAGAACGTATTGTCGATGCTTGCGCCACGGCACTACAAGATGCCGACGCGATCATTATGTGTGGTGGACTAGGACCCACCCATGATGATCTCACTCGTGAAGCTATTGCTTCTTTGATGGGAGTTGATCTCGTGCATGATGACGAGATTGCTCGCGTGATTGAAGAGATGTTCGCCATGCGCCAACGACGAATGGCGGCAAACAATCTTCGCCAGGCGCTTGTGCCCCGAGGTGCAAGTGTTATTCCTCAAACGCGAGGTACTGCACCTGGGTTGATCTGTCCGGTGGGGAACAAAGTGATTTATGCAGTCCCCGGTGTACCGCACGAGATGCACGACATGTTGGCGCGAGCAATTTTGCCTGATCTGTTGCAACGAAGTGGTGCCAGCGCAGTGATTGCATCGCGAGTGCTGCGCACCTGGGGAGAATCTGAATCTGCGCTGAACGAACGTCTTGATGATGTGATTAGCGAACTTGATGCTGTGGGCAATCCCACCTTGGCTTTTCTTGCCAGTGGCTGGGAAGGCATCAAAGTTCGCCTCACTGCCAAATCTGATACTTCTGAAACAGCCCATCAATTGCTTGATACTTGGGAGCAACGAGTGCGCGGCGAGATTAACGACATCGTGTTTGGAGTGGATGCAGACACCATGGAGTCGGTTGTGCTTGATCTTCTTCGTACCCATGGCTGGACATTGGGTGTGGCCGAGTCTGTGACGGGTGGACTTATTGGCGGGCGCATCACCAACGTGGCCGGATCATCTGAAGTGTTTCGTGGCGGAGTCATTTCCTATGCCAGTGACATCAAGTTCGATGTTCTGGGTGTGGAGCATGGCCCAGTTGTCTCCGAGCGCGCCGCAATGCAGATGGCACAAGGTGCACGCCGCGTGACGGGTGCTGATGTGGGGCTAGCAGTGACAGGAGTTGCGGGGCCCGATGAACAAGATGGTCAACGAGTGGGAACTCTGTGTATCGGGGTAGCGCTTCCTGATGGAACATCACACGCCACTACTTCTGTGCTCCCTGGTCTGCGTGACCAAATGCGTCAGTTCTCGGTGATCACCGCACTGGACTTTTTGCGTCGTCATTTGTTGACTTTGTGAGGCATTACCGCCTGAGTTTCTCGTGCGCATATGGGTGAATCGGTAGGCTTGGCATCACTAGCCCCCGTAGCTCAGCTGGATAGAGCATCGGACTTCTAATCCGCAGGTCGCATGTTCGAATCATGCCGGGGGCGCCAACTGGGCTCAATCGTGGGTTTTAGCCCTCGAGCCCTTACAATTACAGGGTGATTTTCAAGAAAGATGACATCGTCATCTACCCCCAACACGGCGCATGCAAGGTGAAGGGAATCAAGAAGCAGGACTTCTTCGGAAAGAAAGAGGAGTACCTCATTCTTGAAACCATTATCAACGAGATGACCCTTCGCGTGCCGGTCGCAAAACTGGACGAAGTGGGTGTACGCCCGCCAGTGTCGTCTGATGAACTTGAAGACCTTGTAGCTGTTTTGTCCAAAGCTGATCCGCGCGTGCCCTCTAACTGGTCACGACGATTCAAGAACCACCAAGAAAAGCTCAAGAGCGGCGATGTCTACCAAGTGGCTGAAGTAGTCCGAAACCTTGCCGCACGTAACCGTGATGCCTCATTGTCGGCTGCAGAACGCACCATGTACGAGCGCGCACGCACAAATCTCATCTCTGAAATCCAGCCTGCACTCAAGGTAACAAAAGAGGAAGCGGAAGAGTTTTTGAACAAGGCCCTTGAAAAGGGTGTGCTCAAGCCAGTCAAGGCAGCAAAGAAAAAAGTGGAAGCACCTAAGGCTGACACCGCTGACGATGACGACGTTGACGCCGATCTCGACGACGAGTAGATAACACCAATGGCCCGCGTGGGTTTTTGTGGACTGGGAGTCATGGGCTATCCCATGGCGGGTCACCTGGCGAAATCTGGACATGATGTCGTGGTCTACAACCGCACATCGACACGTGCATTGCAATGGGTGGCAGAACATGGTGGGCATGCGTTGCCAAGCCCCAAAGAAGTAGCAGCAGAGTCCGACGTTGTATTTCTTTGTGTGGGCAATGATGACGATGTGCGTCAGGTGATGTTGTCCGATGATGGAATTCTCGAAGGTGCAGTTTCATCTTTGGTCGTGGTGGATCACACCACAACGTCTGCTCAATTGGCGCGAGACATGTTCGAATCTTCATCGGCATTTGAAGTCAACTACATCGATGCGCCAGTATCAGGTGGTCAAAAAGGCGCTGAGAGCGGCGCGTTGTCAGTGATGTGTGGCTCTATTGATCAGAAATCCTTTGATGCAGTAACTCCCATCATTTCTGCATATGCGCGCGCATGTGTGCGCATGGGTGGTGTGGGCTCGGGACAGCTCACCAAGATGGTGAATCAAATCATGATTGCTGGCGTACTTGAAGGAATGAGTGAGGGATTAGCTTTCGCACAGAACTCTGGCCTAGATCTTCATGCGGTTGTAGATGTCATCTCGCAAGGCGCAGCGCACAGTTGGCAGCTAGAGAATCGTGGCCACACCATGGCAGATGGTGAGTTCAATTTTGGATTTGCAGTCGAATGGATGGTGAAAGACCTGCGCTACTGCATTGAGGAAGCTCATCGCATCGGATCTAACATCCCCATGACTGAGATGGTGGCAAAGATGTATGAGGATTTGGTAGAGGTTGGCGACGGTCGCCTAGATACAAGCAGCCTTATTCGGCGCGTGCAGAACCACTAAGCGATTCACGGTTTTTAGTCTTTAGGCCGATGTTGCCTGCTGCACAGTTGCAGTAAAGACATCGAGTACGTGATCAATCTGTTGATCCGTAATCACAAGCGGCGGGCAGAACGCAATGACGCCGGGAATGGCGCGTGCAATCACACCACTGCGGATCATTTGATCACGAATAACTGTGGCATCGAGTCCTTCGGGTAGCTTTCCTGCCCAAATGGCACCTGCTCCGCGGTATCCCGTCAAAGTGCCATCATCAGTCAATGCGCGTAGTCCATCTTCAATGCGTGCACCTACATGTTGCGCACGTGGAACAAGATTTTCACGCTCCATTATCTCGATGTTCTTCAATGCTGCTGCGCACACACTGGCATGACCTGAATAGGTATAACCCGTGCGCAAAAAGAATTGTGGATCGCTAAGAAGCGCATCGTTGACCTGCGGACCACAAATAACTCCGCCAAGTGGTTGATAGCCGCTCGTGACACCCTTGGCAAAAGTCAACATGTCGGGAACCACGTTGTAATAGTGAGCCCCAAACCAAGTGCCGAGTCGACCAAAGCCGGTAATGACTTCGTCAAAAATGAGGTAGGCACCATGTGCATCACAGAGGCGGCGCAACTGCGTGAGGTATTCAGAACTTGATGGCCACACGCCTCCTGCGCCTTGGACAGGCTCTGCGATGATGGCCGCGATATTGCCTGCGTGTTGTTCACATGCGAGCGACATTGCCTCAATATCGTCAGCATCAACTTGGATGACGCCTTCGAGAAGTTGGCCGTAACCAATCTTGTTGAGAGGTAATCCTTGGGCACTCGTGCCGCCATAGTTTGTGCCGTGATATCCGCGGTCGCGCGTGATGATCACGCTGCGTTCGGGGTGACCTGATTGAATCTGTGCTGTGCGGGCCAATTTCATTGCGGTATCAATGGCTTCTGACCCGCTGCCACACAAGAACACTCGCGCATCGTCGATGGGACTTAATGTTGCAATTTTTTCAGCGGTTGCATCGGCCAGAGGATTCGTAAATGGGTCGAAGGTGGAGTAGGTCTCCAGGGTGGACATCTGGCGAGCTACTGCATCGGCCATTTCTTTGCGACCATGGCCAATTTGGCAGTACCACAAGCTTCCGATGGCGTCGATGTATTCCTTGCCGGCATTGTCCCACAATGTGGCCATGTCTCCACGCACGATGTTGATGAATGCCTCGTTCGATGGTTTTGCGAACGAATGAAGGAAACGACCGGGCATGAATAAACCTTATGCGCTGGGCGTCTAGATGCGCTCGATGATTGTGGCTGTTCCCATTCCACCACCAGTGCACATGGTGACGAGGCCTGTGGAGAGATCGCGGCGCTCCATTTCGTCAATGAGGGTGCCAATCAACATTGCCCCAGTTGCACCAATGGGATGGCCAAGCGCCATTGCGCCACCATTCACGTTGACCTTCTGGGGGTCGACACCTGTGTCCTTGAGGAATTTCAACACAACAGAGGCAAATGCTTCGTTGACTTCAAAGAGATCAATGTCACCAAAGGTCATTCCCGCCTTTTTCAGAACACGCTCTGCTGCAGGCCCAGGTGTTGTCAACATAATCACGGGCTCTGTTCCTGCCACTGCAGTCATCACAATGCGTGCACGTGGCTTGAGCCCATGTGCCTTGGCGTAATCAGGTGAGGTCACCAACACAGCCGCTGCACCATCGACAACGCCCGAGGAGTTTCCACCGTGGTGAACATGGTTGATTGCGTTGATGTGGGGGTAGGCCTTAAGTGCAGTCTGATCGATGGACAAACCATTGGGATCTTTTTTGTAGGCACCCATCTGTTCAAAACTGGGCGAGAGTTTCGCCAAATCCGCCATCGTGGTTCCTGGTCGAGGATGTTCATCGACGGCAAGTGCAAGGGAGCCGTCATCGTGAAAGATGGGTATCAATGATTTTTCAAATCGACCTTCTTGTATGGCCACTGCTGCACGTGCTTGGCTTTCTGCCGCAAGTGCATCACAATCTTGACGACTGAAGCCTTCGATGGTGGCAATTAAGTCTGCAGAGATTCCCTGGGGCACCATGTCGAACTGGGCACGCAGATGCGCATTGTTTGCTGTGAATCCATCTACATGCATCGGCGAGGGGCGCGACATTGATTCCACGCCACCGGCAACTACGACATCTTGCATTCCTGACAACACGCCCATAGCAGCGAAGTTGACGGCTTGTTGGCCAGAGCCACAGAATCGATTCAAGGTCACTCCAGGTGCATCGAGTGACCAACCTGCATCGAGGGCGGCCATGCGTGCAATGTCCATGGAGTGATCTCCGCTTCCTGCGCCACAACCCATCACTACATCGTCCACGTCGGCGGTATTTAGACCGTAACGATCGGCGAGACCATTGAGTACTTGGGCCAAGATGCGCTGGGGATGCACGTTGTGCAATGCGCCCGACTCTTTCCCTTTTCCTCGTGGGGACCTCACAGCATCAATAATCCACGCTTCGTGTTCCATATTTCCTCCGCAGGTGAGTGGTCGATACTTGTGATACGACCTGTGGTGAGTAAACCTTATGGCACCCCAGACGGGGCCAAATCATTGGGGGACCACATGCACCAATTCGACACATTGCACCTTGAGGTTTCGGGCTCGGTGGGCACCATGCAGTTACATCGGCCCGAGCGACTCAATGCTTTGTCGCGCCAGACACTAAAAGACCTTGCAGATGCTGCCACATGGTGGAATACCCAACGAGATGTCAAAGTTGTGGTCGTCTCGGGGGCGGGGAGTTCTTTTTCTGCTGGATTTGACCTAGGTGATTTTGCCTCGAGCGATCCAGACGTGACGCCACGCGATAGTGCAGACCTAGGTCGCATCATGGCTGAGTCGGTGACGGGAATGAATGCACTTACGATTGCCGCAATCCACGGTCACTGTGTAGGCGGTGGAGTGGTGTTGGCGGCTAGTTGCGATATTCGTGTTGCAGCTAGCGATGCTCTGTTTCGCATTCCTGAAGTTGATTTGGGGATTCCTCTGGCCTGGGGTGGCATTCCGCGATTGGTACGCGAACTTGGTCCGGCCGTGACGAAAGAGTTGGTGTTGACATGTCGCGCCTTTGGTCCCGATGAAGCATTGAGTCTTCGATTCATCAATACCGTTGTGGACAGATCCGAGCTAGATACTCATGTGTATGCACTTGCTGAGTCGCTTGCGGCAAAACCGGGCTATGCATTGCGTACTACTAAGCAACAAGTAAATGCAGTGACTGAGGAAATGATTGGTACAGGACGTAGCGCAGCCGATGCTGATGCACTTGTATTTGCCACATACGACCCAGAGAGTCGTGCTGCGAGTGCTGCGTATCTGGCATCCAAAAAGAAGTAGTAGTTCCCTCTAGGGTGGCCGTATGACAAAAGTATTCGTACACGGAAACCCAGAGACTTCTGCAATTTGGGGACCTCTTGTTGCGGCACTCAAGGAACGTGGCATCGATGACATTGTGTTGCTCTCTCCGCCTGGATTTGGTTCTCCAGTTCCCAAAGATTGGACAGCAACGGTGCAGGAATATCGCAATTGGTTGGTGAGCGAGCTAGAAAAAATTGGTGGCGAGATTGATCTCGTCGGCCATGACTGGGGTGCAGGGCACGTGTTTTCGGTTCTCGCACACCGACCTGAATTAGTGCGTACATGGGCAGCAGATTGCGTCGGGTTGTTGCACCCCGACTATGTGTGGCATGACGCGGCCCTTGGTTGGCAAACACCAGAAATAGGTGAGCAGATTGTGGCTGCGATGGTTGCCATGGAGGAAGACGTTTTTGCAGATTCATTTGTGCAACTGGGAATGACCAATGCCATCGCTCGTGAAGTCAAACTTTTCATTAATGAAGAGATGGGCTCATGTGTTTTGGGGTTATATCGAGATGCAGCACAACCGGCGATGTCGCGTTTGGGCGAGCGCCTTATTGTGAATCGTCCATCACATGGTCTGGTGATTGTTGCCGATGAGGACCATTTTGCGGGAACAGTACCGATGATGGAAGAGATGGCAGAAGTGCTACAGGCAGACGTTGCACGTATTGCACAATGCGGTCATTGGTGGATGATCCAAAATCCCGATGCTGCAGCGCAACACCTTGTGCGCCACTGGTCTCAATAAATCAACTGCGTGCGTATGCGTGCACTATCGGTGCAAGTTCTTCTGGCGTCGCACCATGCATAATCACGCCGTCGCATCCCAATTCGAATTGTCCTCGAACGGCTGCCGCGCATTGTTCAGGTGTGCCCTGAGCAGAAGGTGCAAGCCACTCTTCGGGAATTAATGGGGCAACGCGTTCAAGATCTTCAGTGGTGCCCTTGGCATCAAGTGCTCCAGGAAATGAACGAACAAATTCATCTTCACGAAAACGTTTTAATACCGCAGGATCCCAATTGTTAGTGCGCACCATGAGGTCTCCATAGGCCTGGAGATATGTAGCAAGTCGCCCGACAGTTTTCTTCAGGCGCAAGGCGGGATCAATGTGATCGCCGATGGTGGCAAAACAGGACCACACCTTGACATCGTCTGGATTGCGACCAGCCTCGAGTGCTGATTGTTTGACGGTTTTCACGGCACGTGCTGTTGTTTCGTCGGTAAAAAATGTATGCAAAATGACATTGTCGTATGTTCGCCCTGCCATCTGCAGAGTCTTTTCTCCAAAGACGGTGATGCTCAAGGGAATATCGAGTCGAAATTCTGGATCAAGACGAAGTACTGGGTAAGTGCCAGTGAGATCAGACCAATTCATGACTGTGTCGCCGTTCCATAGTCGTCGCATCAGAATCGCGAACTGTTCAAGAGATTCTGTGGTTGCCATGGGCATGCCGTATGCACGAAACATTGCTTCAATACCGCGACCAAGACCAAGACTGAACCGTCCCTCTGACAGGAGGTGCAATGTGGAGGCCCAAGAAGCAGTCACAAGGGGATGACGTGTGGTGTGGTTGGTGGCTGCAGTGATGACCGAGATGTTGCGTGTGGCGCCAAGCGCTGCCCCGGTAAGTGCTCCAGCTTCTTTCATGTTGAATCGTTCGGAGATAAATGCGGTTCCCAGGCCAAGTTCTTCTGCGAGAGCAAGTTCATCGAGCATGTCGCGGGGAGAGCGCGGAGCACCTGCGAGTGTGTAAAAACCAAGTTCGGGATACGCCGGTGATGTTGCCATGATGTGACAGTACATCGTCTACCCTCATGGTGTCGGCCTCGTACACGAGTTGCTAAGTGGGGAATCTATGAATCGTATTGAGATTGAAAAGAAGCTGAACGAGGATCGGGCATGGTTGATTGACACGTATGCCCAATTGAGTCACGCCCAATTGTTCAGCGATCTCACTCCCAGCGAGCATGACCCATCGAATTATTGGTCAGCATTGGATCATCTGGCTCACCTCGCCCTGATTGAAAGAAATTTCGCAGCCATGATTCGCCGCCATGTTGCAGGACATGGCAATCCGGTTGGGCTTATTGCTGATGATTCAGGTGCGCCGCGCACGCGTGCAGACATCATGGCTTTGGTGCATGCGATGACAGAAGAATGGCAACGTGAGCATCATGGAAAGACATTGAGTGAGGTAGTCGCCCTTGGGGCCAGTGCACGTGCTATCACTTTGCAATTACTCAGCGAACTCACTGATGAACAATTGGAAGAAGTGTTGCCGGGGGCACCATGGGCCGACGGAACCATTGGTGGTGTGCTGGCAGCAAACGCAGAACATGGACGAATGCATTGGAAGTGGGCAAAAGATGCTGGCGTACTTGGAATAGAGAAATAGGGAATAGGTACATCGTGTCTGAACGCAACACACCAGACAGCCCAGATGAGGTGGGGCTCCTAGAAGGCATTGCAACTACGCGCGCCATTCGTCGTTATTTGCCAGAGCCAATTCCCGAGGAACATCTTCGTGACATTTTGTTCGCGGCGACTCGTGCACCAAGTGGTTCAAACCGACAGCCATTTCGATTCATGGTCTTTACTGATTCCGAAAAATCCCGCGAAGTCAAGAGTCTGATTGCTCGAGGCGCACAACAGCTATGGAATAACAAACGCACTGCTGATGGTTATGAACAAGGTTCGGGCGTGCAAGATGATTCCCCTAAAGCACGCATGGCTCGCACAATGCAGCAGTATGTAGACAATTTCGCCTCAGTTCCTGTTCTGGTGCTTGCATGTTTGGAGCGCTATCGCGCACCTACTCCCACCGAAGGTGCATCGGTGTATCCGGCATGCCAGAACATTCTTCTTGCCGCACGTGCCTTGGGATACGGAGGGGTACTGACTGGTTTTCAGTCCTATGTGGAACAAGATCTTCGTACGATGTTGGACATTCCTGAATCAGTGTTCTTAGCAGCCACTTTGACGTTGGGTAAACCAATGGGCAATCACGGACCAGTGCGGCGAGTACCTATGAATGAATTGGTCTACGGCGATACATGGGGCAAGGGAGCCAGTTGGGCAATTGATCCCGCTGGGACTGCGACCTTGAAGGGTCGTTTCACCTAGTGTCGTGAGTGAAATTCATCTTTGAGGAGGGGCTATGAGCCACGACATGACTGTGCAAAATCTTTTTTCAGTGAAGGGCAAAGTTGCGCTTGTCACTGGTGGTTCTCGTGGCATTGGAGAGATGATCGCGGCTGGACTACTGGCAAATGGTGCCAAGGTGTACATCTCATCTCGCAAGGCACAAGCCTGTGACGAAGCAGCACAGCGCCTCATGGCGAACTATGGGGGCGAATGTATTTCACTTCCGGCAAACGTTGCCGAGTTAGACGGTATTGATGCATTGGTGGCAGAAATAACTCGCCGCGAAAGTCATCTCGACATTCTCATCAACAATGCCGGGGTTTCTTGGGGTGCGCCTATTGAAGAATTTCCTGAAGTGGGTTGGGACAAAGTTATGGATACCAACGTCAAGGGGGTGTTCTTTTTGACGCAACGTCTTTTGCCTTTGTTGACAGCACGAGCATCTAACGAAGATCCTTCGCGCGTGGTGAACATTGGTTCTATCGACGGAATTGGAACCCCATCTTTCGAAACCTATTCCTATGGCCCATCAAAAGCGGCTGTGCATTCATTGACAAAAGTTCTTGCGGTGAAATTGCGTTCACGCAACATATTGGTGAATGCAATTGCTCCAGGACCATTTCCCACATGGATGTTGTCTACTGGTGTGGGCACCGGTGGTGACGTGGATGGAACCGACTGGAACGCTGTGGGCAGCCTGAACCCCAGTAAGCGAGTGGGAACACCCGAAGACATTGCCGGATTGGCAATCTTCCTGTGTTCACGCGCAGGCGCTTTCACTGTGGGGGAAGTTATTACATGCGATGGTGGCTCACTGCTCAAGTAAACCACCTAGTCTTTGGGTCATGTCGCGCACATCGTTTGATCTCATCACCATTGACACTCCTCGCACCGATTTTCTTGGCGAGTTCTACGCAAGTGTGCTCGGTCTGCAGGAGAGCGAACGTGAGGATGGGGATCGTTGGATCGTGTTCTCTGATGCCAGTGGAGTAAGGCGATTGGGTTTCCAACGCGGTGCGCACAAAAGCGGCTGTGTGCATCTTGACTTTTCTTGTGAAGTAGAAGATTTTGATGTCGAGCGATCACGGATTCTGTCCCTTGGCGCGACCGAGACGCGAGAGCCGCGAGTTGAGTCCTACGGGCGGATTGCTAACTTCGCAGATCCTGACGGCAATTTGTTTGATTTGTGCGCATATAACAAATGAGGGGCCGCCCAGACGGGCGACCCCT
>CAEZWE010000015.1_pt1 | contig 24663 bp, 26 predicted proteins | sample 7264891 | NCBI WGS metagenome assembly CAEZWE01 (sample SAMEA6813872, study PRJEB35770) | uncultured Acidimicrobiaceae bacterium | biome: Freshwater; feature: Freshwater reservoir; material: water | place: Czech Republic | collected 2017-07-26 | depth 0.5m m | reverse complement strand
GAACAGAACGCACTGCACCGCAACCGCAAGGAAGGCCAGTGGGACAGGTGCAATTTCCCGACTCCGAGTGCGCATTACTTCTTTTACGATGCGATCTTCACCAGAGTGATACGACAAAACCGCAAGGCGTGCGCCCGGTTGCAGTAAGTCAATGACATCTCGTAGTGCCAAAGCCAGAATTTGCAACTCAGCATTGACCTCGATGCGAATTGCTTGGAAGGTTCGTTTGGCTGGGTGCCCACCACGTCGACGTGCGGGTGCGGGAATCGCAGCCACAACCACTTCAGCTAATTGTGTTGTGGATGAAATCGGTCGCGACGCGATGATTGCATCCGCGATTCGTACAGCAAAGCGCTCATCTGCATTGTCTCGCAAGAGAGTGATTAATTGCTCGCGGCTGAACTGATTCACCACATCATGCGCACTCAATGCACGTGTTTGATCCATCCGCATATCCAACGGAGCATCAAATCGATAGGAGAATCCCCGATCAGATACATCGAACTGATGTGAGGAAACTCCGAGATCAAAGAGGGCCCCGGCCAACGAACCGAGACCCTCTTGCTGGACGATCGTTGCGACAGCATCAAAGCGGGCGTGCCGGAGGGTCGCACGTCCACTAACTCCTGCCTCTGTAAGAACTTGCGTAGATGCCGTGAGGGCTTGAGTGTCTTGATCAATTCCCAAAAGACGGATATGAGGATGAGCTACGAGTAAAGGGCAACTATGCCCTGCCCCACCCAATGTGGCATCGAGAAAAACTCCCTGATCAAGTGCATCAAAGACATCCATGATCTCGACCAACATCACTGGCTCATGCGAAAACGCGGCAGTCATCGTGGGCCACCTTCGGCGATCCTCGGTCCCTGGCAGTTCCCCGGATGAACAATGCCGCCCGGATTTATCCCCGGTACGCGCGCGATGACAGCAGGCGGAGTGAGAGCTAACCACCGTGCCATCCGGAAAACTGCCAGAGATCGACGACCCCTGACCGAAAGAAGAAGTAGGTAGAGCATGCGCAATCACGCGTCCGCTCCAGCGATTTTTTCGGTACCCGCACTGATATTGCGCTCGTGACGCTCAGGCTCCCAAATTTCCACGCGATCAAATGAACCAGCCACCACCACTTTGGAGCCAAGAGCTAACCCTGCGTACTCGCGAAGTTTTTCTTCCAAATTGACGCGGCCTTGGGCGTCAATGGTGACCTCGATGGTGTTAGCTGCCAAAGCACGTTGTTGACTGCGATCCATCTCTCCAGTGCGAACTTTTTCGAGCATGTCACTGGCATCGCGTTCAAAGGCTTCAGCAGTCATCACGTCGATGCACTTGTCGCGGCCGAATGCGAGATAACAGCGGGGTTCAAGGCGCGGGCGAAATGCAGCAGGAAGAGCGAGACGACCCTTGGGGTCGAGCTGTCGCTCATGCACTCCTACAAACACTGCCTCCGCCTTTCAGGGGAAGATCTCCGCCTTGCCCTGCGTCACACCCTAATCCCCACTATTCCCCACTGTCAACCACTTATCACCATTTTTCTCCACAAAGCTCCCCCCAGACCCCCACAGACCCAAAAAAGGACATGGCAATCCCCCCGGGGTCTGGCCATGAAAATGCCGTGATCCGGCAGAAAGGCGTTTTAGATACGCACGTGTGTGAGTGCCGCGATGAGTGCGTCGGTCATCTCTTCGGCAGTGATGTCAACTGTGGCAACGGGCAATGTACGCACCCTCTGTGCAACCTCTGATGAGGTCAAGCAATGTGCCCAGTCCTCGGGATTCCATTTCCTGTAGAGAACGCATTGAAACCGAGCACCCTCACGAGTGCGACGCTGACTGATTCCCACCACTTTTGATGTACCGGCAAAGACCTCACCAGGCGAGGTACTGGCGAAACACACCGCGCGCCCGTCTTGACCCACCACAAATTCATTTCGATATACCGATGTTGTGAGCCATGGGGCCAATGCTTCAACAAACACTTCACCTAGCCACAACATTGAGGTGGAAACGTCGTCATTCCACAACACGTCATCACGAGGAATGGTGATGTCGCACCAGATTGATGTATCGGGATGCACGTACACCACTCCGCCTCCGCTTCGACGGCGCACTATGTCAATTCCTTGTGTCGATGCCAATGCAGAATCAACATCGCCCTCATTCTGTGTGGAACCCAAAATGAGTGCTGGCGCAGACACTACGCATGACCACACTGCACGATCCATTGCAAGATCAAGCGAGTGAAAATCTGCTGCAGAACCACGCCAGATATGGCTCTTCCATTCTTCGTTAGCTAATGACATGGGAAAACTTGTAATGACTCAACTTGCCTGAGCAAGGAATGGTTTCCACTCGTCAGGAACGCGCTGCACAGCAAAAGTGATCCAGGACAATTCCCGCGGAGCACGAGGCAACGTCGATAGACGCATGCCCGCTTCATCAGGCGTGCGGTCACGTTTGCGCAAGTTGCAGCTTCGACATGCTGCAATGACGTTCTCCCACACGTTTTGTCCACCGCGAGATCGAGGCATCACGTGATCGATACTGTCAGCTGCTTGACCGCAATAGCCACACGTGTGGTTATCTCGAGCAAACACTGCTCGTCGCGACATTGCCGTGTGTCGGTGATAGGGAACTTTGACCACATAGCGCAATCGAATGACCGCAGGCGACGAGATACTGAGTCGTTCGGAATGAATTGTTGTGCCATCGTCGGCCACTACGTCGGCTTTTTCCAAAAGAACTAAACAAATTGCGCGCCGAGCAGACACCACACTGAGCGGTTCGTACGTTGCATTAAGTACGAGCGCGCTCCTCATCTCTATCTCACCAACGCCGACCGTCGACGCACACGCAGGGCCAAAGAGACATTCACGATTCGCGATTCCATTGCTTGCACCACTCCAGATATTTCACCACATCGGCGGCTTCAATTTTGGAGCGAGAGGACTCAAGGTCGCCCCCGTACTGGGTGACGAGACGAAACTCTAAATAATCAGCACGTGGCACTGGAAGAAACGGTGAATGTTTCCACCAATGTCGAGGAGTCATCCGGACAACCTGACGCACAGCCGTCCACCACAGACTGGGTCGCATCAGCACGTGCGTTGCGACCTTGACAAAACCCATGAGAACTAATCGCGTGGAAACTTCACGCGAGGCTTTGGCATGCGTTGGGCCAAATCCTGCACACCGGCGCGACCAATAAGACGTAACTGCCGCTCGATCACAAGCGCAAACAACAACATTCCGATGAATGCTCCGAAAGCAACGAGGTAATGAATCTGCAGTGTGGCAACTACACCCACCAAGCAGGCCACCATTCCTAACAATGACCACCACACACGCTTGGCGGAGTGCCGGTAGAGACCCGACGATGACACCGCAGAAGCGAACTTCTCGTCTGCGCTGAGTTGGTCTTCAATCTCGCGAAGAATTCTTTGTTCGTCATCTGACAATGGCACGGTGAGATTTTCGCACTGAATGAGCCAAAACACAATTCAGATAGCCACATTTCATACCTAAGTGACTTTTAATCCTCCGCCAGAGGTCCGAAGCGGCGTTGACCAGGGGCGATGGCACCCAAACTGCTGGCGGGACCAATCATTCCCTCGCCGAACTTTTCGATGATGGAATCCACGGCCTTGCTTGCGGGCAACCACTGCTCTTCAATCTCGGCAGGACTTGTGTTGTCGACATCAAACAATGTGGGAGCCGACGAAGATCCTTGCATCAGTTTCTGCGCATGGACCCCCAGCAAACGCACTCCTTGTGTGCAATCCAAAGACCCCAAGAGGGGTTCAAGTGCGGCCACCATTGATGGCCCCGTGGTCAGTGCAGCCGACGAGGTGACGGACCGAGTCACTGTTTCAAATGAGGAAAACTTCACTTTCAACATCAATGTCCCGGCCGCCACATCTGCTTCTCGAGTTCGACGGGCTACCGATTCACACAAACGCACCAAATGTGGACGTAATTCTTCGACAGAAAAAACATCTCGGGCGAATGTCTCTTCGTTACCAATTGATTTTGCAACTCGTTCAGGTTCTACTGGGCGTTCATCTATTCCATGTGCAAGCGCGTGTAGGTGACGTCCATGAGCATTGCCCACAGCCCGACACAACACTTCAACATCGACATCGGCAAGATCGCCCACACTGTGAATCCCTAGACGATCTAACTTGGCCAAAGTTGCAGGCCCTACGCCCCAAAGACTTTTCACTGGCATCGGAAGAAGAAATTCCAATTCACCACCAGGAAGTATTTGATACACACCAAAACCTGGCTCAATTCCGTTAGGGCGAGCCTTTGGCTTCGCAAACTCCGATGCCATTTTTGCAAGAAACTTATTAGGGGCAATACCGACTGTGCATGGCAACTGAGTGTGTTCGGCCACAGCTCTTCGTAAATCAGCAGCGATTGTGGGTGCATCTCCCAGTAGAGACTGTGCTCCGGTGACATCGAGAAATGCTTCATCAACAGAAATTGACTCCACGAGAGGAGTGAACATTTCAAAAATCTCCCGCAGTCGATGACTCATCTCTAAGTAGTGATCCATATCGGGCGGTAGAAACACAGCGTTAGGACACAAGCGCATTGCCATCGCCGATGACATCGCAGAGTAGACACCGAATTGTCGCGCCTCGTACGAGGCTGCCGATACAACACCGCGTCCGCCCGTGCCGCCGACCACCACAGGTTTGCCCCGCAATTCTGGTTGACGCAACAGTTCCACCGACACATAAAAAGCATTCATATCGATATGCAGAATCGACCGAGGTGAAGGCATCTCTAGTGACGCTACTGCACTAAGCGTATGGTGCGCCTACGATAGGGGCGTGTCCACACAACCCGACTCCCTCTCCGCACTCCCCTCTACAACCGCACGCATTCTTGCATTCATCGCAATTTTGGTGGGCGGCCTTGCGGGAGGCTTAATTGGTTTTGCATTGGTAGATGTGCAATGCACTGGCGATTGTGGGCTACCACTTTCTTTAGGAATCATTGTGGGATCCATCGTCTCGGCCGGAGGCACGGCAATTGTTGCAGTGCTCGGGTTGCGCGCATTAGGTGAGTGGCGAGAGATCTCGGACAACTAGTGAGTTCCCAAGTTCTCCACACAGATCTTCGATCTATAGCTGAACAACTTGCACGTCAAGCCGGAGACATGGCTTTGGCTGGTCGCAAAAGCGGCGCGGTATCTGCCGAGACCAAATCTTCCCCCACCGACATGGTGACCCAATTTGATCGCGCCAGCGAAGCGATGATTACTACAGGGCTTCATGAGTTGCGTCCGCTTGATGCCATCATCGGTGAAGAAGGCGCATCAAAAACAGGAACATCGGGAATCACTTGGCACATCGACCCCATTGATGGCACATCAAATTTTTATTTTGATATCCCTATGTGGGCAGTCTCTATTGGGGCAGCCGATGCCCACGGACCACTTGTAGGTGCGGTGTATGCACCTGCGTTGGGTGAAATGTTCACTGCGGCACGCGGTCAAGGTGCCACATGCAACGGCGCGCCCATTACCTGTCGCGAGAACACTGTGCTTACTGATGCACTTGTGTGTACGGGATACAGCTATCGCATCCACGAACGTATGCAACATGCGCAAAGGGTTGCCCACATGATGACCGAAATCCGAGACATTCGACGTTGTGGTGCAGCAGCAATTGATTTATGTTTTGTCGCCAGCGGAAGATACGACGCCTACTTCGAAGAACACCTTCATTCTTGGGACTTAGTCGCTGGACAAATCATTGCAACTGAAGCTGGTGCAGTGGTGACCGATTTTGCGGGAGGAGTTGTGACTCCCCGACAAGTACTTGCCGCTTCCCCTGGCATCCAACGCGCACTCATTGACCTCATCGCTCACAGCACGAAAGACGAGTAAGCAACATGGGAGTAGTTCTTGCACTCGACGCCGGAACAACTGGTGTGCGCACACGCGCAGTATTCGACGATGGGCGCGACTCTATTGCGAGTTATCGCGAGTTTCCGCAGTACTTTCCCCAACCAGGTTGGGTGGAACACGATGCCGAGGAGATTTGGAGTGCACTAGTTGAGACCATGGTCGAAGTGGCACAAAAAATCACTGAACCCATTGCAGCAATTGGCATTACCAATCAGCGGGAAACAGTTCTTGCGTGGAGCCAACGCACGGGTCGCCCATTTGGCAATGCCATCGTGTGGCAAGACCGCCGCACTGCACCTCACTGCGAAGAACTGCTCCCCCATCTTGATCTCGTGCGCCGCACGACGGGCCTAGTTCTCGATCCGTACTTCTCGGGCACAAAAGCTTCTTGGCTCTTGCAGCACCACGACACCGGTTCCATCGACGACGTGCGCATTGGAACCATTGACACTTGGATCGTGTGGAAACTCTCCGGAGGCCAGTCGTTTGTTACCGATGCAAGCAACGCCAGCAGAACCATGCTCTTTGACATCACGAAGATGCGTTGGAGCGAAGAGATGTGTGCATTGTTGGGTGTCCCCATCTCCACGCTTGCTGAGGTGCGCCCCACAAGTAGCCGTCTTGGCGTGACTCAAGATGTAACTGGTGTGCCCAATGGAATTCCGATTTCATCAGTTGTAGGAGATCAACAAGCTGCTCTGTTCGGACAAATGTGCACCGAAGTGGGCATGGCCAAAAACACCTACGGCACGGGAAGTTTTGTCTTGTTCAACGTGGGATCAACCTGCCCACAACCCACCGAGGGAATGTTGACCACTGTGGCATGGGACCTGGGCCATGGTGCACCCACATATGCACTAGAGGGATCAATCTTTGTGACGGGTGCTGCGGTGCAATGGCTGCGTGACGGATTAGGAATCATTACCCAGTCATCAGAGATAGGTCCACTTGCCGCCAGTGTTCCCGATTCTGCAGGTGTGTATTTTGTTCCCGCCTTCACAGGTCTTGGTAGCCCTTGGTGGGATCCTTATGCTCGCGGCACCATTGTGGGAATTACACGCGGAACAACACGAGCACACATTGCACGTGCAGTACTTGATGCCATGGTGTTTCACACTCGTGACATCATCGATGCAATGACGACAGCAGGTGGAGTCTCACTGAAAGAACTTCGGGTAGACGGCGGCGCTTCGGTAATGAGCGAGATGCTGCAACGACAGGCAAATGAACTACAGGTTCCCGTGCTGCGCCCCACAGATCACGAAACCACAGCACTAGGTGCGGCCTATCTCGCAGGTCTTGCAGAAGGTGTGTGGTCCTCGCTCGATGAAGTACAACAAATGTGGAAACTCGACCTTCGATGCACACCACAAGAACCTTCGGGCAATCACCCACAATGGTTGCGTGCCGTAGAGCGTGCGCAACACTGGGCGAGCGATACCACTAACGAATAGGTGCACGCTCAGCGCGCGAGTTGGCCAGCAAACACTGCCGAACCAATGGCACCTGCATATTCGCCCAACTGCGCCGGCTCTACTCGTGGATGTGGTCGCCATTTCGATGAATACAACGCCTCACCAAAACATGTGCGTACTCGGTCAAAGTGTTGATCAAGCGATGTGACTACTCCACCACCCAACACAATGACTTCCGGATCACACACATTGGTGAGACTGGCTAGACCCACCACAATCCATTCAATAAAGGTGTCCACCACCTGTGCGGCAAATGAATCACCGTTGTTGAATCGTGCAAAAAGTTCCTCACCCGATAGACCACCGCTGAGCCACGTCAACGCTGAACCCGATGCGTATCGTTCCCAACATCCTCGACGGCCACAAGGACATTCCACGCCATCGCGCTCCACAGTCATATGACCAATCTCGCCCGCGAAACCATGAGCACCGCGTTGTAGTTGCCCACCCATCACTACGCCGCCACCGATACCTGTTCCCAAAGTGACGATCAGTGCATCGTCGGCACCACGAGCAGCACCATTGCGCCACTCACCAAATGCAGCCATAGTGGCATCGTTTTCCACACTGACTGCGTTGCCAATGCGGTCACGCAATTGTGGACCCACCTCGATGTTGTAGGCCCCTTGCATATTGGGTGATGCACGAATCACTCCCTCTGGACTGATCAGTCCAGGCACTCCAATACCCAATGCACCATCGGCACCAAGTTCTGCATAGATTTCCCACAACTGGTCAACAAGTTGGTCTGCATGTGGAGTGGGCCGTCGCACCTCTCTCACTACTTTGCCGGTGTCGTCAAGAGCAACGCCCAGACACTTTGTGCCCCCGACATCGATTCCAATGCGAATCACGACTCGGCGCGTGCCTTTAATTCCTTAATGGCCTCGACAAGAATGCGAGCCTCGGCGCGTCGCTTCACAAATCCAGGCAACGGCACAACAAGTTCAATGTCGAGTTCGTAGAACACTTGAGTTCCACCGTCTACTTCAACAAATGAATACGCACCATTGAGTGCACGCATGATGTCGCCTTCCACCAAATGCCATGACAGACGCGAAGGCGACTCTGAATAGTCGTACTCCAACATGTATCGCGTACTGCGACCTAATGCCGATGCGCGATACTCCACTTGAAGTGGGCGACCTTGATCGTCGCGCGAACGCACGACAGCTTCTTTGACGTCCTTTGCCCATTCGGGGTAACGCTCAAAATCAAGAACAATTTCCACACAGGTACTCATCGGTGCGTGGATATGCGTGGTTTGGGCGGCGCGATCAGTCATGTCCAACATCTTGCCCGCTCGCGGGGCCCTCATCGGGCACCCCTTCAATTTTCGTGTCCCGTCGGGGACGGAAAGAACCGTAAAAAGCTCCCCACAGCCCGTTGAGACCCAGACCCAACATCGGCACGAGAATGCCGTACGCCAAGGTGCTGCCAGGCTCCCCATTGGTGGATGAACGCACACTTGCGGTGGCGATACTGACCACCACCTGTACGGCCAACAAACCATTCATTATTCGAGCAACAGATTTTGGTGCGCACTTGTCCACCAAGAAATACAAAGATGACACTGCAATGTTGTCCACGCGGCTACGTTGCACTGCTGTCCAATAGCCCCACAAAAAAACAATCACTCCAGCGGCGAAACACCCCAGGGCAATACCTGCCGCAATGTTCTTCCACGGATCATCAAAAACCACTGCCGCCACTATTGCTGAGATCACAAATAATGCAGTAAGTAACGCATTCGCTCTAATGATGCCGCGTCCATTCATATCGTTCATTGTGGCCCGACCTTGAGTACTTGACCTAAACGGCGCCCCAACACGTCATAGTTGAACTCAGTTACGGCACGTTCTCGTGATGCACTGGCCATAGATGCCCTCAAAGTGTCATCATCCAAAATTGTGCTGATGCGCGCTGCAAGTCCTGCAACATCGGTGGGATCCTCCATCACAAATCCCGTCACAGAGTCAAGAACAGCCTCGGCTGCACCGCCACTGTCTCCCGCAATCTGTGGCACACCACACGCTGCTGCTTCCACAAAGACGATCCCAAATCCTTCTTGTTCTAGTCCACCCCATCGATTGCGGCACATCATGGAGAACACATCAACACAGCCATACAGTCTCGGAAGATCCTCATGTGGAACTCGGCCAAGAAACTCAACCGGTGCCTGCACTTCTTGTGCAATTTTTTTCAACCGATCCTCGTCGCGCCCAGTACTTGCAATCACAAGTTTGAGGCGAGGTCGATGTGGGGCAAGAAGTGCAACAGCGCGAATCAACACATCGAATCCTTTGCGTGGCACTAGCCGACTAATACCCAAGACAATTTCTGCATCGTCGTGCCAACCGAAATGTCGGCGAGTTTCTTGGCGTTCGATCGCTGTGAGAGGAACAAAGCGATCTGTGTCCACGCCGGGTGGAATGATGGTGTGTTCCAGCATCTTGCCTGCTGCATGTATGCCCTCTCGGGCCGGGTATCCACCGGCAGCAATCACATGCTCTGCTCCGCGAAGTACACGACCAAGCACTTGTTTCGATATGGGAATACGTCCAGGCACAGTGACCTCAGCACCGTGCAACACCACCATGTAGGGCAATTTCAACATCGGCCCCACAAGACCTAAAGGCAATGCGGGATCCAAGACAACAAAGTCAGCACCGAAATCTTTTGCAAGTTCATTGATGCGCTGCACCATCCACGGATGAGGAAGCAAGACTGGTTCGTTAGTGCGCTCAATACGAAAGCTTTGCGCAGCATCGAACTGAGCCGCATCACTATGGGGACTTGTCAGTACTGCAAAAGAATCTGGCGGTAATCGCCGCCACCATTCCCACAACAAAGATTGAATCCCACCGATTTTCGGCGGAAAATCATTAGTGACAAGTAGGTGCTTCATAAATCGTCTCGCAGGGCCGGCAAATCTGCCAATTCATCTTGCACCATTTGGTCGGGATCATCAAAGAAAAGATACGACGACAGCCCCAGTCGCGCTGCGGCCCATGTGGCATGCGCACGCAAAATGCCGTTGTCGTGCGAGAGATACCTACGCAATGTCTCCACAACGCCCACATCATTTGGATGACCAATATTGCCCAACACAATCAACAAATTGCGTCGCACCCACGTCATGTCTCGATGATCGACATACCAACCTTCGCACGCCTGATTCAAGGCAGTGTCCCCCATGGACAACCAATCAAGAACACCCACAGTCGTTGTCACGGAAGAAGGAGCTGTCATCACGCCCGCTTTTTTTGTGGGTGGACATACTGTTTGGCAGTCATCACATCCATAAATACGTGCACCTAATGCGGCTCGATACTCACGTGTAAAGACACCTGGTTTCTGGAGAAGCCAAGACAAACAGCGATGCGCATCAATAACACCTGCATCAACAATTGCACCCGTAGGACATGCCGGCACACAACGAGTGCATGTACCGCAACCATCGGCAACCACCGACGCCACAGGCAGTTGTGCAGTCGTCACAATGCATCCCAAAACAAACATGCTTCCCTTGCCAGGAATCAGGATGTTTGCATTGCGGCCAAACCAACCCAACCCTGCCAGGTATGCCACTTCGCGATCAACGATGGAGTTGTCATCTGCAAACACAGTGGCACGATGACCATCACGACGAAGTTGCGAGGCCACCACATTGAGTGACGCTTTGAGATGGCCATAGTGATCATCCCATGCATAACGCGCAATATGTGCGCGAAGAGGTGACCGTTCTTCATCGGATTCCTCAACATCGAGTGGTGCATATGCGTACGACCTTGCGCCCACAATGATGGAATGCGCACCTTCAACAAGAAGCGCGGGATTAGTGGAACGCTCTGGTCGCAAAAAAGTGAACTTCATGGTGTTCACCAAATCACGTTCAATACGTTCTTCAATCTGAGTGCGAGCGCGTGAAAGTACCTCTGCCTTGGCCACACCTAGGGCATCGAGTCCCCCGTGGAGACCAAGTGTGTGTAACTGCTGCCAGTACTCATCGCCGCCAGGGGCGTCGGCGGCGACAACTTTGGGATTCTTAGGAACAGATTTAGCTGACCGCACGATGCCGAAGCGTAGGCACCAAACCGGCCTGAGCGAGCAAACGAATTTCTCTCAGCTCATCAAGGCTCAAAATAACGGCTCCAGAGTCGACCGGCTCGCACAGAACACTCATCATGCAATCGCCACACGCCTCGGTGTCGCGCATAACACAGGTGTCACATGAGATGACAAGAACTGGTTGGTCGGAGTGGGTGCTTACTGGCTGGGTTTCCATACCAGTGACGATGCCACAGGGGTGTGGCAACGTGCTTCACACGATGACGGCGCCGGTGGTATCGAGGTGCAGAACCTTGGTATGGCCCGAACCAGGCAAGGCAGCAGCGATGACATCGGCCTGAGACGGTGAGCACATGAGGGCAACCGTAGGCCCAGAGCCAGACAACCACCCGCACCATGCACCAGCCTGAAGACCTGCATCAAGTGCTTCTTTGCACGCCGGTGAGGAAGCGAATCGAATGTCTTGGTGAATGCGATCTTGGGTGGCCTCTTTCAATAAGTCCACATCACCGGTCTGAAATGCGGTGACCAACATTGCGGTCCTTGAGATATTGAACACTGCATCAGCTAACGCAATGGTGGAGCCAATCTTGCCTCGAGATTCATTTGTGGAAGTGGAAAAATCTGGCACCCACATCACAAACACCGCATCACATGCCAAGGTCACAGGGACAACAAGTTCCCCACTCACAATCACAATTCCTCCATACACCGATGGAGCCACATTGTCGGGATGGCCTTCAAGTTCGGTGCCAATGCGCAATGCCTGAGACGAAGATTGTGACCATGACGCACCTTGGCTTTGCACCTCGGCTGCAATGATTCCACCGACTCGTACCGCGCCGCTAAATCCCATTCCACGAGCCATAGGTATGGAGTTTTTTACCCACACTCGACCACTGCCTCCTGCACGCACGAAGGCCACTTGTGCCGGATGCGTATCATCCGCAGACAGTGCGCCCTCTGGCATCGATGACTCATCAATCACACCCACTTCGGCATACATCGATAAGGCAAGACCTAAAGCGTCAAAGCCAGGCCCGAGATTGGCTGATGTGGCAGGAATACGCACAATCATGATGATGCTTCCATGCGTTGTGCTTCCCTTGTACTGACGGCAATGACTGCATCAAGTAATTTCTGAGCAGCTCCAGAGTCAAGTGTGGCACGAACTGTGGCGATGCCCTCACTGATATCTGAGACCACACCACTCAACATCAATGCACAACCTGCATTCAACGACACAATGTCGCGCACTGGGCCTGTCTGCCCAGCAAACACTGCACGAAGTGTTGCCACGTTCATCGCAGCATCACCGCCCACAATCTCAGATACATCTGCGCGTGCGATTCCAAAGTCAGCCGCATCAACGGTGATCATGGAAATCTTTCCGTTACTCACGTCGCACACAGTGTTGGGCCCTGAAAGTGAAAGTTCATCAAGCCCACCATGGCCATGGACAATCCATGCGCGCGAGACCTTGCGAGAGAGCAATACATGGGCCATGTTCTCCATGAATTGTGGTTGAGCCACACCCACCAACATTGCACTAATCGGTGCGGGGTTTGCCATGGGCCCCAGAAGATTAAAAGCCGTGGGAACGCCAATTTCACGACGCGTGGGTCCAACATGGCGAAATGCAGGGTGAAATTGCGAAGCAAGACAGAAGCCAAAGCCCACCTCTTCGACACATGCCTGTACACCTTGAGCATCTAATCCAATTGCGACACCTGCTGCCTCCAACACATCGGCAGATCCACATGCAGACGATGAGGCACGGTTTCCGTGCTTGCACACAGGCACACCTGCTGCAGCAACTACGAGTGCAGACATAGTGGAGATGTTCACCGAATTGCTCTTGTCACCGCCTGTACCGACAATGTCAATTGCACGCCGAGCAACATCTTCTGAGAGCGACACTGTCACGCTTGCATCACGCACTGCACGCAACATTGCTTGAAGCTCATGTGCCGTCTCACCTTTGGCGCGCAGTGCGACAAGAAAGGCAGCCATCTGCGCAGATGTAGCAGCACCTTCTAATATTTGGCTCACGGCTGCATGTGCGGTGACATCATCAAGGTCCACACGTTCCAACAACCGACCCACGATTGTGGGCCAGCCCAAGAACGCTTCAGAATCTGTCATGCATTAAGTATCTACGCCGAGCGACGGCGTTGACGAATAATTCGTCGCCTTTCCCTCTCGGTCAATCCACCCCAGACGCCATCTCGCTCACGTACCGCAAGTGCATATTCCAGACACGACACACGCACTGAGCATTCAGCGCAAATAGATTTCGCCTCATCGGCGTGATCATCGGACTCCGGGAAGAACACTGCAGGATCAAGTCCGTTGCAGGCTCCACGATTTCTCCAGGTCATATCTGCTCGTGACATCGGATCCCCCCTCGATGTCGGGGAACTCCCCCTACGGCGCACATCGTATGTGCCCTGCGTCACAGAAGTCCAGTTCATCTATGAGATTTTTCCCCGCTCGCCTCTCCCATGCATTGAAGGGATGATCGGGCTCCTGTGGCCCCTATGGCTGGGCGAGGACTTCTAGGGGATGGCGCACCTGTCGATGTAGTTGACCCGTCAGCAAGAGATTGGTGAGACAACTTTCGCTCACTATCTCTGCCCCGCCGATGCCGCCCAGAAGACCCGACACTTGAGCGATTAAGCCCGACACCTCATCGGTGCGTTCCTTGCCCAACCCCCACACAGTTTCTGCGACCGAACCATGGGGAATCACCTGCACATCCCAGCCGCATTTCTCCAATACATCGCGTAATTGTGTGTCATCACGGCGTGATGCCGTGGATGATTGCAACAAGACCAGAGAGGTGTTGAGTGGTTGCCGTTGAAAGGCAGTGTTGCCCGCAGGAATCTCTACTTGGGCCAAAAACTGCCACGGATCTTGAAGGTGTGCAATGACATCAACCACAGAAGGGTCATCGCTGAAAGTTGCATAGTGTTCACGCATCACGTGAAGACAACCTGGTTGCCCCACCACAATGGGTCGACCATGTTCTATTGATGCACGAAATGCCCGCACATTCCTGGCCACAATGCGACGGAACCGCTTGATGTTTCCGTTGTAGAGATCTGGGGCACCACAACAGTTGTGTTCTTTTCCGCGCACACACTTTGCTCCCACTTGTGTAAAAACCTTTTGCGTGGCTACACCCACTTCGGGCGCATATGCGTCAATAACGCACGTAGGGAAAAAAGAGACTTCATGCGTTTCACTCGTTAACGCTCGGCGGGAAGAATCTTGCTTCTGCACAGAATCCCGCCGCAACAACAACGCCGGCGCATGATCTGTGACATACCGCAACAACTGTGCTCCAAAAAATCGAAACGGTTGACTCCACGACATATGCGTTGCACTTCTCGCCAAGACATCTTCAGTTGTTTGTTGGCGCAAGGTCAAGAAACTGTTCTTGCGCAACATCGCCCGATGCCGAACAACGAGTGCAGGAAAGTTGACTGCCTCGCCTGCGGGAGCATCTACATGGGGACAATGCGAGACACACTGGGTGCATTGGTGACACAGCTGCACAATGTCGTCTTGTTGGGTGGGGGTCAGCAGCGCCGCATCTCGATCCACGCAATTGTCAATGCTGGTCACCAAAAGTGGAAATACTGAACACGTGTTGAGGCATTTCTGGCACGACATACATACATCGAAGACTCGCGCAGTTTCGTGACGTGTCGCCATCTCGTCGAGATAGTCGGCCCTGCGAGGCTCATAGGAAGTTCCCATAGATTCCTCGCGACCATAACAACTCCCCCCTTCGGTCAACAACTAGCCAGGCATGAAAAGAGGTGTTCAACCCATGGCCCCTGCCTTGCTCCCCATAGGCTGAATCACAATGTCCACATCACATGCTTTTCACCGTGCAACTTCACTACAACGGCTCGCCCAAGACGATTTCGATGTTGTGGTCATCGGAGGCGGTATCACTGGAGCCGGTGCGGTCCTTGATGCAGCCTCACGCGGGCTCAAAGTTGCCCTTGTTGAACGCGATGACTTTGCATCCGGAACGTCGTCAAAATCTTCGAAGTTGGTGCATGGAGGCTTGCGTTATCTACAACAAGGCGATGTGCGCCTTGTGTATCAAGCACTGCGCGAGAGAAAACGACTGCGACGAAATGCACCACACCTCGTCAAGGTGTTGCCATTCATGATTCCGATCTTGACCAAAGACGGTGTGGTCTCCAAAAAGATTGCACGCGCACTTGGGTCCGCGATGTGGATGTATGACATCACGGGGGGTTGGCGAATTGGGAAAATCCATCGCCGACTCTCAGCCAAAAAAGCATTCGCACATTTACCCACCATGCCTCGAGAAAAATTGGCTTCTGCGTATCTGTATTTTGATGCCGAAGCAGACGATGCACGCTTGGTAGTGGCAGTGTTGCAAACGGCAGCAGAACGCGGAGCAGTGATTGCAAATCGTTGCTCAGTGTCGTCCATAGATTCCACATCAACCACTTCTCATACCCTCACCGTTGTAGACACATTGACTGGGCAACCCTTCACAGTGCGTACCCGCTCCATCATCAATGCAACGGGCGTGTGGGCAGACGATATTCGTGCGCTGGATGAAAAAGTTCATCCCGACACAATTCGACCTGCAAAAGGCGTACACCTCACTGTCCCATGGGAAAAGGTGCGTAACGATATTGCTGTTGTTATTCCTGTGCCACGTGACCGTCGAAGTTTGTTTGTAGTGCCTTGGATTCCAAATGGTGATGGAACCTACCGATTCACCTACATCGGCACCACTGACACCGACTACACCGGCCCTGTCAACGATCCACAGTGCACAAAAGACGACATTGATTATGTATTGGCTGCTCTCAATGCCAGCATCACCACGGGAGTCACCACCGATGACGTCACTGGGGTATGGAGTGGATTGCGTCCACTCGTCAAGAGCGACGCGGCAACCACAGGACGCACTGCCGATCTCAGTCGTCGCCACAAAGTGGTGGCCTCGGCACAAGGAATTGTCACGGTGACAGGAGGAAAGCTCACGACATACCGCGAAATGGCCGAAGATGCAGTCGACGAAGTATGTCGATTACTAAATGTCAAAAAGTCAAGTAAGACAAAGACACTTTCTCTTCATGGTGCTCGCCACTCGCGCCCATCAAGTCATCCCCAGGATGCGCACCTTCATTCGCGTTTCGGGAACCAATCAAGTGTTCTTAAAAAGATGATGGAACAAGACCCTTCGCTTGCCAAGGAACTTGTACCTGGTCTCCCCTACCTTCGTTGTGAAGCCGTGTACGCCGTGACGCATGAAATGGCTGTGTCCGTGGACGATGTACTGACACGACGCACACGCGCACGACTTCTTGATCGTCGCGCATGTGTTGCAGTTGTGCGAGATGTGGCGTCACTTATCGGGCCACACCTGGGATGGGATGACGCGACAAAAGAAGCAAGCATCGCCCAATTCATGGATGAATGTGCGCGCGAAGATGCCGCAGCCATGGTCACAGAAGCCGAATTCATCGCGTCTCATTCATAAAAGGAAAATCCGTGTCACTTCACTCGTTCAACACCCAGCCCACTGAACCCATTGAGTTGGGTGGTGACCCGAGCAATACAACGGCACGATTCGCCTCACAACTCATCACCGTCACCGAGGCACAACGCGTTGCACTTGAAGCCATCTGTCCCACGACGCAAGATGTCTCTGATCGAGTGCAACACGGTCGCGACTGGTGGCCGTTGTCTTTGGCATGGTCATTGAACAATGAAGTGCCACAGATTCCCTCTGTGGTGTGCCGGCCCACATCAACTGCACAAGTATCCGAACTGTTGCAGTACTGCAATGCACATTCCATCCCAGTCACAGCATCAGGTGGGCGAAGTGGAGTATGTGGCGCTGCAATTCCTCTTCATGGTGGCGTCTCTCTCGATCTCACAGCAATGCAAGGAATTGAATCAGTCGATGCAATCTCTGGCGTCATCGAAGTTCTCGCAGGAACATTTGGCCCAGATCTAGAAGACGCAGCACGTACTCATGGACTCACCATTGGTCACTATCCACAATCTTTTGCATTGGCCACAGTGGGTGGATGGGTGGCATGTCGCGGCGCGGGGCAATACTCCACTCGCTACGGAAAAATTGAAGACATGGTGCATGCACTTGAAGTCGTTCTTGCAGACGGAACGGTGTTACGCACCGGTGGTGCTCCTGCGGGAGCCGTGGGTCCAGATCTCAATCAAGTGTTTCTTGGAAGCGAAGGAACTCTTGGCATCATCACGCGCATCTGGTTGCGGGCACATCCACTTCCTGAAGTTGAACGTCGTGGTGCGTATGTATTCGACACGTTGAGCGATGGCTTTGAAGCCTGTCGGCGCATCATTCGTGCAGGCGCCACTCCGGCGGTGTTGCGCTTATACGACGGTGCAGAAAGCAAGCGTTCACATGGCGGCAATGGCACCAATGCCACATTGCTGGTACTTGATGAAGGGCATGAAGCCTTGATCGATGCCACGATGAGCATCGTGCATGATGTAGCCCTTTCCATGGGTGCACAGATCGCAGATGTCGATCTTGTGGAGAAGTGGACTCATCACCGCAATGACACCAGTGGGCTTCAAGCACTTACTCGCAAAGGGTTTGTTGTAGACACTATGGAAATAGCTGTGAATTGGGCCCAATGCGACAACGTTGTGGAAGCCGTGGAAAGTGCAATGTTGGCAGTGCCTCATGCGCGTGCTGCCACCTGCCATCTCTCCCACAGCTACATCGAAGGCGCGTGTTTGTATTTCACATTTGCAGCAACTCCACCTGCCGAAGAATTTGAAGCGACGTACCTTGCAATGTGGGAAGCGGGACAACGCGCAGCATTAACAGCCGGAGCAAATCTGTCGCATCATCACGGCGTGGGCTTCAGCCGCGCCCAGTTCATGCAACAAGCGTTAGGTAGTGGCCTCGACGTTCTACGTGCAATGAAGACATCACTTGATCCACGTGGAATCTTGAATCCAGGAAAACTTGGATTATGAAAACACTGGTCCTCGATATCGGTACAAGTGGTCTTCGCGCAGCGATTGTTCACCCCGATGGCTCGTTGAGCGACCTTCACTACGAAAGTTTTCCACCTCATTCACCTGCGCCTGGATTAGTGGAATTTGATGCATCCGCAATGTATGAAGCGGTACATCGCGTCGCATGCAAAGCACTCGAGCAACATGACGTCACCGCAGTAGGTCTGACATGTCAACGTGCATCAACAATTGTGTGGCGCGCCTCCACAGGTCAACCTGTGGGACCAGGACTGGGATGGCAAGATCTTCGCACCGTAGGTGAATGCATCATGATGCGCCACACCCATGGAATTGCTGTGGCCCCCAATCAGACAGCAACAAAGGCGTCGTGGATTCTCAAAAATCTGCTCAACGACGATGAACGCCACAGCAACGACATCCTCATCGGCACCGTTGATACATGGCTCGTCTGGAAACTCACGCGCGGTGCAGCCCACGTCACCGACCACACCAATGCAGCCGTAACTGGATTAACTGTTGCGTCTGGAATTCAGTGGGATGAGACCACATGTGCTGCGTTCGACATTTTGCCAACGCAACTACCTCGCATTGTCGACACCATGGGTTTCATCGCCGACGCAAGCGACCTACCAGGCACGCCTCCGTTAATGGCAATTGCAGGAGACCAACAAGCATCGCTGGTCGGCCAAGGATGCATTACACCAGGTCAAGCAAAAATCACATTTGGCACGGGCGGAATGCTCGATGTCTATGTGGGTGAACACACCCCCACTCAATCCAGTCGTAGCAGTGCAGGCACCTTCCCTATCGTGGCGTTTAGTCGCGACCAACAACTCCATTACGGAACCGAAGCCATCATGTTGTCGGCTGGGTCCAACATTGAATGGCTGTGTCACGACATGGGCCTTATCGCTACACCAGAGGAATCCGATGCGATAGCGGCAAGTTGTGCATCAAGCGATGGCGTGATGTACGTGCCGGCACTCGTGGGGCTGGGAACCCCCTATTGGGACTACGGCGCACGTGGTTCATTGTTCGGCATCACACGTGGGACAACTCGAGCACATATCGTGCGCGCAGTTCTTGAAGGCATCGCACATCGCGGCGCAGACCTGGTGGAAGCCGCCGAAGCCGACAGTGCACTCACCATCGGGGAACTACGCATCGATGGCGGAATGAGCCGCAATGCCACCTTTGTCCAATCTCTTGCTAATGCCAGCAACCGCCCAGTCAAGGTCTCGGCACACGCCGAAGCCACCACATTGGGGGCGGGGTTCCTCGCAGGTGCGGCAAGTGGACAATGGTCACATCTCAATGAGGCGATTTCCACTCTTCAATGGGCCAAAAGCGTTGATCCATTAGGAAACAGCGAACTCGGGCGGCAACAATGGGCAGAGGCGATTTCCAGGTCTCGATCCTGGATACCTGACCTTTCCGCGCTGGACTTCTAGTGTTGGGGGGCGAGATTTCGCCACGATGAAAAAGGATGACTCGAGTGGAACAGATTCAATCGCAATCCCCTGATACGCCAGCGGCATCGCGTCGCCAACTGATTGCTTCCCTCATTGCAGGTGGGGCCATCGTTGCTGCTTCGCCCGTGTTCGCACGTGGTGCCTCTGCGGCCACATCAGATATTCCCAAGAACGATGAGCGTGACAACCCCACGCTGAACGCCGCTCTTGAGCGTGAATCACGAATGGTTGCCACATATGCACTCGCCGTTGCAGCAACCACCAACCAAGACGACAAAGCTGCATTGCTTCTCATTCACGACAACCACGTTGCGTATGTCGATGCCCTGCGCGGCTATCTCGCAACCGAAGCACAGGCCCCATCGAGTCAACCTTTGGCAAGTCCTTCAGGGTCTTTTAGCTCCGTCGCATCATTGTTGTCTGGGCTCGAAGATGAAACCGCCACGATTCACACCAACAGCATCGCTGGACTCGTAGGGATCAATGCTGCATCACTCATTGCGTCCATCATCACCGTCGAAGCCCGCCAATCTGCAGCACTTGCATTGGTGTCGGGCGTTAGCCCACAAGCAGCCGCTCGAGTCTGAGCCAGGAAGGGATCATCATGACTCACCAGAAAAACTCCCCCATTTCCCGCCGCACACTTCTGCGCTCAGGTGGCGCCGTAGTTGCCTCGGGTGTCGTACTCGCCGCATGTGGCGGCAGCACAGGCAACCCAGTCACCCGTATTGGTGAACAGCCAGAGAGCGAACCATTGAGCGATGCAAAAGTCGACGATGTCGTTCTGCTTCGTACCGCGCAATCGGTAGAGAAAATGGTTGCTGACATTTTGAGCGACTCTCGCATCACCAGTGTCTTGTCAGGTGAGAAAGCGACCCTTGTGGCTGCTTTCGCCGTTGCACATCAGCGCCATGTCTCCAACATTGCACCACTTGTCACCTCACGAGGTGGCGAACCGGTGAACGAGGCAAATGCAAAGTTGATGACTGCGTATGGCAATACAGTTCTCGACCTCATTGGAGAGAGCAAAGAGCAAGAAGACGCCTTGACGGCAGTGCTGGGACTTGAGACTTTGGTCGCTGCCACCTACCAATACTCATTGTCGCTCACCGTCGAACCTGCTCTTCGCGCCGACATGATGCGTCTAGGTGCACAATCTTCACGACACGCCGCAGTGTTAGCACAGCTAAAGAACCCCGGTACGAAAGGCTTTGCCCCCGGCACAGACGAGGAAGGTAACCCCACTGTGGCGACACTTCCCACCGCTTTTGGTGCATTGAACTCGGTACAGATCGCAATTGGCCCGCCCAACGAAGTGGGATTGCGCACCAACGTCTTAATGGATACGCCAAGCCTCAATAGTCTTCTGTACGTTTCCTAATACGTACCTATTCTTTTCTCTCAGGCAACGAAGTCTGATGCGTTGCCTACACTGAGACGCGACGGTGAGTCGTTCGGGTGACCGCGGCATAGAAATGTGCTGAGGAAAGTCGGGGCTTCACAGAGCAGAATGCTGGCGAGAGCCAGGTTGGGGCGACCTGACGGAAAGTGCAACAGAGAGTAAACCGCCGATGGGTGTTCACACACCACAGGTAAGGGTGAAACGGTGCGGTAAGAGCGCACCAGCGCATAGAGCGATGTATGCGGCTTGGTAAACCCCATTTGAAGCAAGACCAAGCAGGAGGAGGGCTGCTCGCCCGCCGAAAGGCAACCTCCGGGTAGGTCGCATAGAGGGATGGTCACCACTTGTCTATGACAAGTACAGAACCCCGCTTACAGAATGACTCACCGTCCCCTTACAGGGTTAAAGCAGATGAGCTACTTCATTCATGCTCAGCACAGAAAGACCACGTGCGGTCACTGCGATGCGACAAATTGATGCTCGGTCAAGATGAAACCGCCATGTCACATGTGCATCAACATCGAGCGCCCATGTGACTGCACATTTGATGGGTGAGACATGACTCACCACAACCACATCACGCTCTTGTGCGTCATTGCGCAACTGTTCCAATGCAGGCTTTACTCGCTGTTCTAGTTCCACGAGTGACTCGCCTCCAGGTGGTCGAAACATAGGGTCGTTTCGCCACTGCGCCCACTGCACCTGATCCACGTCACTCATTGCGCGCCCGTCCCATTGGCCATAATCAAGCTCTATAAATCGGGGATCAATCTCGACATCATTGGAAATTGCCTGAGCAGTTTGTACCGCGCGCAGCAATGGACTGGCGATAATCCGCGCATGAGGAAAGTTCTGTCTGATGTGGGCGCCCGTGCGCATCGCTTGAAGTCGGCCGTCATCATCAAGAGGTAAATCCATACGTCCCTGCAGCAAGCCGCCTGCATTTGCCGATGTTTGTCCATGACGGACAAGAATCAACATTTGCCCACCTCAACATCGGTTCCACCAAGTAGTTGGCCAGTACGAATGAAACGTTGACGCACGTGGCGATGAGAAAAAGAGTTCTTCTGCCACAACCACCACAACATTGCAATGCCCGCAATTTCGAGCGGAATGTTCCACTGCATGCGATCAAGTGCGGGAACATTTACTGGTCCGATATCAACACCAGCAAGTGGCCACCAAAATAACGACGTGTTGTTGAAGACGCCATCAAACACGAGATGCAAGAACATCCCAATCGGAAGCGCCAACCAGCGCCGTCTTCCCTCAGAACCTCTACGACGGATCAGCACCACAAGCACAAGCACCAAGACGCTCGTAAGAAGCGAATGCATAATCCACGCTCCACCTGTGGGGTAATCCACAAGATCAGGCAGTAGTGCACCTAGTGCGAGAACTCGATAATCGAATCGTGCGTCACGGAAGACAAACCAGACCGTGAGGGCCGCGGTACCGAGGAACCAAAAGAACATTGCTTCAGGCTATGCAATGACGCTATTCAACCACACGAACAGTGGGAGGAATTCCCTTCACACAGTCATAGATGTATGTGTTCATAGGGTCTACTCCCACGATGGGTGTGAGTGGATTCAGGTCAGTGGGAGCAATTGTTGTTCCAGGGTCAACAATGCGCACCACAGGACCCACAGGGACAGTTGTGGCGGGCACAGTAATGCCAGGAACAACTGGTGCCCCAGGCACGGTTGCCACTGTTGTTGTGGGCGCAAGTGTGGTTGTAGTGGTGCTTGTGGTTGATGTGGGCACCACTGTGTTCACTGTTCCCGTAGCGGCCCGTGGAAGCTTTCCTGCAACAAGTTGTGCCGTGCAGTCCACACCCGGGAGATAGAGACGCATCGGATTTCTTTGCGGTGCGACAGGAATATCCCAGTCCAATGCAGGAAGGCCAACATGTGCCTGATCCATAAAGGCTTTCCAGATGCGTGCCGGATACGTACCTCCAGTTACTCGCGGCACTCCATCGCGTCGGAACTCAGGCACATTCACCATCGGGGTATATCCCTTTGGGTCCCCCACCCACACCGCAGTAGTGAGTTGTTTGGTGGAGCCCACAAACCATGCATTGGTGTTCTCATCTTGAGTGCCTGTTTTACCTGCCGAGGGACGCCCACCCTCTAATGGAGTGCGACGCGCAGTTCCCAAGGTCAAGGTTTTCTTCAAAATATCGATCTGAGTATCGGCCACTTGCTTTGTGAGGACGAGTTGCGGATTCGGCTGATGCTGGAACAGCACACCGGTGGGGCCTTCAATCTTTTCAATGAAGTACGGCTCGTGGTGCACACCCGAATTAGCAATTGTTTGCGTTGCAGATGCCATGTCGAAAGCGCTCATCTCGTTGGCACCGGTTGAAAAACTTGCATATGGCTGAATCTTGAAGTTGTCCCGCGTGAGATACACCGATGATGACATTCGATACGTCGCATTCACGACTCGGTTCAAGCCCACAATTTGTGCAAGTCGTGCATACGCACAGTTAATCGATAGCCACGTGTGTTCTTCCAAAGTGGTCACACCTTTGCTCACACCTTGTGTCAACTTGAATGGTTCAGAGGGCAAGCCTGGATTAGGAAATGTGCAGGGCATCGTTCCATCAATGAGGTCTTTTGGCTGAGCTCCTGCCTCAAGTGCTGCCGTCAATACAAACAGCTTGCTCGTGGAACCTGTTTGACGTCGCCGTAGCGCAAGATTCACTTCATTGCGGCCCGGCTCAAATCCAGGTCCGCCCACCAATGCACGCACAGCCCCCGACGAGTTATCTACCGACACCAACGAGGACTGAATTCCCATTGCAGTGGCAGGGAGATTTTCTTGGGCAGCACGCTCGGCCTTTGCTTGGGCCTCTGCGTCAATTGTGGCGTGGATAGTGATTCCGCCGCGATACAGGGCATTAAATCGATCCTGATATGTCACACCCAAGATGTTCGATTTATTCAAAAGATAGTCACGCACCATCTCGGTGAAGTAGGAGCGGTTGGTGGACTGCAATGGCACGCTTCCTGCTGACTCAGGAATCACAAAAGAATCAAAAGTTGCGATCGACTCCTCTTTGGTCATCAAACCTGTTTCTACAAAACGCTCTAGAACCTGTCGATAACGTCGACGAGCCTGTTCCGGGCGACGAATGGGGTCAAAGGTGCTAGGTGCCCTCACTAACCCAGCGAGAAAACCTGCTTGAGCAAGCGTGAGATCTGCAACTTTGGTACCGAAGTAGACCTCGGCGGCCGCTTGTAATCCGTATGCATTGTTTCCAAGGAACACCACATTGAGATAG
>CAEZWE010000014.1_pt1 | contig 24870 bp, 28 predicted proteins | sample 7264891 | NCBI WGS metagenome assembly CAEZWE01 (sample SAMEA6813872, study PRJEB35770) | uncultured Acidimicrobiaceae bacterium | biome: Freshwater; feature: Freshwater reservoir; material: water | place: Czech Republic | collected 2017-07-26 | depth 0.5m m | reverse complement strand
GACAGGCTCACTCATTTCGGGGTCGAAAGGCTCGCTCACGAGTATGGAACGCTACCAACGCCTACCCAGCAAGTGGCATCGGGTTAGCGAACCTTGGCTATTTGACGGATTTCACGCCGCAAAGTGCGTGCTTCGCGCAAAATCTTGAAAATAACCGAGGGCGAACTCAAGGTGGAGACCCCACGGGTACGAGGGAAGTAATCGACACCAAATTGAATGACCGAATAACCATACTTCTGGGCTTTTACGACCAGCTCAGCATCAATGAAGGAACCTTCACTCTTCAAAGACACATGGTCAAAAATTCTTGATCGGCACAGTTTGAATGCAAAGTTGATATCACGCATGCGCACACCGAACAGAACACGCACCATCATGTTGTAGAAAAACGAATACACAGTACGCACATAACCTTCGCCAGTGCGATCAAAGCGATACGCACTCACTACATCAGCGTCGTAATAACGCAAAAGTCGCATTGCTTTGTGCACATCGTGCATGTCAAACGGAAGATCTGCATCGGTATACAGCACCACATCTCCAGTCGCTGCAGAAAAACCAGATTTCATCGCTCCACCCAGTTTTCGATTCTCAGGGTGTTGCACCAAAATCACTCGGTGATCATTGGCGGCAATTCGCGCCGCAATCACTGCAGTGTCATCGGTGGAAGCATCGTCCACAATGATGATTTCATAATCGGCAATATCGCGAGACGCCATCAAGTCTTCGCATTCCTCGCGTGCAGCCTCAATGGCGCGTTCGATGTAATCCTGTTCGTTCCACATCGGGAAAAACACCGACAACTTTTGAAATGTGGCGTTTTCCATTAGTCCCAAAGGTTAGTGCCGATAATTGCCCGACTCCTCATAAAAATATGTACCGTGAAGAACGTGGAACTCACTCCCCCCACTGTGCAAAAAAAGCCTCAAGCGATTCCTTCTACAGGATGGCGTACGGTTTCTTTCATCTCATGGATTGCAGTACTTGCCGCATTGGTCGCCGTGGCAATCAGTAGTCGCACTATTGGTCGACCTGTGTGGTGGCTTGGCAGTCGCTTTCATCCTGCGCCCGCTGTTTTTATGCTTGTGCCACTCAGCCTGGTAGTCACTCCTCTTGTGGCCACATGGCGTGCACCTGACATCATGGTGCGCACCAGCGTTATCTGTTCGCTGCTACTGGCAGCCACAGCGATACCTGATGTCGCCAGCTCCCCTGCCACTGCGCTGGGCATCGTGGCCGTCGCACTCGCCAGCTTTTTGTCGTCCATTGCCCAAGTGTTGGTCGCGCGCAAGTACCGTTAAGGGCATGTCAAAGGTCCTTACCGCCCTCCCGGTTTCTGAACGCGTTGGAATTGCATTTTCTGGAGGCCTTGATACATCGGCTGCCGTGGCATGGATGCGCGAAAAGGGCGCCATTCCTTGTGCTTACACCGCTGACTTGGGACAGCCCGACGAGACAGACCTCGATCAGATTCCTGACAAGGCACGCCAATACGGTGCCGAAATTGCTCGCCTCATTGACTGTCGTTCCGAACTAGTTCATGAGGGGCTCATTGCATTGCAGTGTGGTGCTTTCCATATCTCCACTGCAGGCAAGACCTATTTCAACACGACCCCATTGGGGCGCGCTGTGACAGGGACCTTGCTGGTACGCGCCATGCAACAAGATGGCGTGGACATCTGGGGTGATGGCAGCACATATAAAGGCAACGACATTGAGCGCTTCTATCGATATGGCTTGATGGTGAATCCTGCACTACGTATCTACAAGCCCTGGCTTGACCCGACCTTTGTGGATGAGATGGGTGGCCGCACCGAGATGAGCGAGTTCCTTACGGCGCGTAACTTGCCCTACAAAGCTTCCAAAGAAAAGGCCTACTCCACCGATGCCAACATTTGGGGTGCAACCCATGAAGCCAAGCTTCTTGAAGAACTGCACACAGGTATGGAAATTGTGGAACCGATTATGGGAATCGCACATTGGCGAGATGACGTCAAGGTTGTTGCCGAGGAAGTCTCCATTCGATTCCACGAAGGATTTCCTGTCGCCATTAACGGCAAAGAATTCTCCGATCAAGTAGCACTTGTGTTGGAGGCCAATGCAATTGGTGGTCGCCACGGACTTGGCATGAGTGACCAGATTGAAAACAGAATCATCGAAGCAAAGAGCAGAGGAATTTATGAGTCTCCAGGGCTCGCGTTACTCCACATTGCATACGAACGTCTCGTGTCGGGCATTCATAATGAAGCAACCATGGAGAACTACCGCACCATGGGTCGACGCTTGGGACGATTGCTCTATGAAGGTCGCTGGTTTGATCCACAATCTCTGATGTTGCGCGAACCTTTAATGCGTTGGGTGGGAACTGCAATCACAGGTGAGGTGACCTTGAGATTGCGCCGTGGCGATGACTACACAATTGTGAATACAGAAAGTCCGAACTTGACGTATGCACCTGAGCGACTCAGCATGGAACGTGTGGACGATGCTGCATTTGGACCACTGGATCGCATTGGTCAACTCACGATGCGTAATCTTGATATTGACGACAGCCGATCAAAACTCGAGGTCTACCGCTCGTCGGGAACTCTTCCCAGTGGTGGTCTTTTGGCCATCGAAGACAACTCCTGACACAGTCCCGCAATGAGCGCGGCGCGCGCCGGCATCGTAGATGCAATGACATGCTCAGAATCTCCGTGAGCACCTCCACCTACTGCACCCAGTCCATCGAGAGTCTCGACGCCGGCATCTGCGGTGAAGTTGCCATCTGAGCCGCCACCTACAACGAGACCTTCAATATCACCGAGGTCAATGGATCGAGCAACGTTGCGCGCTATTTCGAACAAAGTCGCTGCAGCGTAGTGATGCATCGGTGGTCGACCAATGCCACCTTCAATGGTGAGACGTGCCTCTGGGTGTTGCAACGTCAGTGCAGCAAAGCCTGCTTCCACTCGCGGCTTTTCTTCGGGAATCGCCACTCGCACATCTACTGCACATGTTGTCTGTGCAGGAATCACATTGTCTGCTGTGCCCGCATTCGCAAGCGTGGGTGACACGGTGGTCCCCTTGTACGCATCGGAAAGTGCGGCAATCTGTGGGAGTAACTGTGCCAACTCCATCAGGGAGTTCACACCTTTTTCTGGTTCCAGACCCGCATGCGATGCACGTCCCTCAATCGTCAGAAAAAAAGTGCCAGTACCTTTTCTACCCACTTTAAGTGCGCCGCCATCTGCACTTGGTTCCAGCACAAGCACTGCACCACATGCACGCGCTCTTTCAATCAATAGATCCTTGGATGCTTTTGAACCAATTTCCTCATCGGCTGTCAACAAGATTTCTATATGGGATGCATCGTCTAATGCGGCGACTCCATGAAGAGCTTGCACAATTCCCGCCTTCATGTCGAACACCCCTGGCCCACGAAGCACGTCGTCAACATAGGAAAACGGAAGACGCTGCAGAGTCCCCACGGGATGCACGGTGTCATGATGACCCAAAATCAACACTTTGGGTTCTCCTCCACCACTCCAGTGGACATGTGGCCCCACGGGGGAATCAATAATGCGGGGAGCGTGACCCAACAGACGCGTCATCATCTCGGACAGCAGTTGTGCCTGTGCAGTCAATCTCTCAATGTCGCGAGACGGAGTCTCAGATGTCACCAGAGCGGAAACATCATCAATCATCGCCTCAAGACTGAAAGACTTAGCTGTTTTCATATTGCACATCGTGCCATGAATCAACGCTCAAACACGGTCTCAATACGAATTGCGTCGCTCGCAAGGATGTCAGGAGCAGGAACAACGCCTATTCCTGGACCCTTTGGGACACGAATCTCACCGTCATGCATCTCAAATGGATCAGTAATGTCACGGGCAAAATAGCGGCGTGATGCCGATAAGTCGGGCGTCATCGTAAAGCCAGGCAGTGATGCAACTGCCAAACAAGAGGCTCGACCAATCCCTGTTTCGAGCATGCCGCCCACCCACGCATCTACTCCTCGTGCCCGCACGATGTTGTGCATTGCAACGGCCTCACCAATACCACCCACACGAGAAGGCTTGATATTGACAACCGAGCATGCGCCAAGATCGAGCATCTGTTCGAGATCTTTTCGTGACGAGATGGATTCATCCATACAGACACGAACGCGGCCTTGGCGAGCGAGCGCAATATGTGAGTCAATGTCATCGTGTGCAAATGGTTGCTCAATGAATTGCACATTGAACGCATCGAGTTGGTTCAGATGTTCTATGTGCTCAACTGTGTAGGCACCATTTGCATCCACTTGGAGCAGATATTCATCACCAAGTACTGCTCGAACTTGGCGAACTACCTCTATGTCATGGCCAGGTGAAATCTTTATCTTGATGCGCCGGTAACCCTCGTTGCGCCGTTGTACACATTCGGCTACCACTTCGTCGATGGTGTCCGACATACCCACAACAACACCCACAACAATGGAGTCGAGCTGGCCTCCAAGAATGTTTTTCAGTGACGTGTTTTCTTTCCGTGCATGGAGATCCCACACAGCGGACTCCAGTGCATGCTTTGCAAAGTTGAAGGCCTCGGTACCCCACCAACCATTGCGATCCATTTCTTCCACTGCGACCTCTCGAGACACCAAAAGTGGAATGAATTGGTCGCGCATCGTCTGCACAGAGTCCTGATGGGATTCGCCCACATAGTGCACTCCAGTGGGTGCAACATTTTCTCCCCACCCCACGTATCCCTGAGAGTCAGTGATTTCTATAAGGGTTGCTTCGCGAGACTTGTGAATTCCATCTGATGTGCGCAGTGGTGCAGAAAGTTCTACAGGCACAGTCACGAGTCGAATTCGATCTATTTGCACGGTTACAAGGATGACAGACCAAAACCGCAATTCCACTAGATAAGTACATTCATCCACCCTAAAAAGGACTAATTCCGCCCTACGGTGAAGGGTAATGTCGCTACGAATTCTCATCTGCGACGACCATGACATGGTGCGTGATGCACTTGCCAAAGTGTTGGACGACGTTGAGGATTTTCAGATTGTCACTACGTGTGCCTCGGTCGAGCAAACTATCGCCCACTTTGAACAACACCCCGAAGACGTTGACGTGGCTGTGATTGATGTACGACTGCAAGATGGCCTTGGCCACGATGTCACCCACTGGATCAAGAATCATCTTCCTGATGTCAAAATCGTATTGTTGACATCTTTCATGGACGATGAGTTGCTCGTAGAGGCCTACACAAGTGGCGCTGATGCAATCGTGCTGAAAGGCTCACCCACATCTGATCTTGTCGAAGCTATTCGAGATGTACATGCCCACATTCGACGAATTGACGCGACCGCAGCCCGCGAAGCTTCCCAACGCATTAGTCACAGCTCCCGACACAAACTTGTCCTACTAGACCCCGTAGATCGAGAAATCGCTGACCTCATTGCAAAAGGTCTTACCGACCGCGAGATTGCCGCATCAGTGCACTTTGGTCTACAAACCATCAAGAATCGCGTATCCAAGATTTTGACCACTGTGGGTGCGGCTAATCGCACACAACTAGCTGTCATGGTGGCAACTTCCTCTATGGACCCACAGACCACCGAACCATCACATGACGTGTAAAGAGCTCTTTCCGTCGTCAATTTCCTCGCATCAGCACATCGAGACAATTCTTCGATCACTACGTGACTATGTCGGTATTCATCGAATTATTTTCGATGACGCAAACCGCATTGGCGACACAGAGTTGGTGTGGTGGAACGATGAGTACGAATCCATTCGTGTAAAGCCCGTTGTCTACCGTCAATCAATAATGGCCACCTACCACGAACCTCATGTTGCACTGTCGTTCGTACGTACAGCATGGGAAAAGGGCCAGTGTCACCAGATTTTTGAACTTTCCGAAGAGACGGTGGATCGTTATCGCCCACCAGAAACCTTGGTGCGCATTGAAGTCACCTGGATTCGCCTAGGAGACCTCGTTGTGGAGATTGGATCTGACCTTAGTGAGATGACTCGATTGGAACTAGAACTTATTGCACAACGTGAGGCTTATTCGCAAGCGACGCGCGAGACACTTCTCTCCATCGAGCGCACTCGCATCAGTCGCGATCTGCACGATTCAATCATTCAAAGCCTTTTCGCGATCAGTTTGAATCTTCGCGCGCGTGAAGAAAAAGAATGGGCAATCGAAGCTATTCATCAAGTCATCACTGAAATCCGAAGCACTATTTTTGAGATGACACCTACGTCTCGACGCCCATTGACCGAAACAATCGAGAGCATTGTGGCTTTGTTTGCGAACGCATGGTCAACTCCCCCCGCACTCTCTCTACATATCGAACGAGAGATTCCCGATGATCTTGTGCATGACGTAGAAAATGTTGTCAAAGAATCGCTCTCTAATGCGGCGCGACATGCACGCGCACAGACTGTAAAAGTGGATGTTCATGTCACGCCATCTCGCATTGAGATCACTGTGCAAGACGATGGCATAGGGCCAAGCGGTAAGAAGCGACGTAAAGCAGGAATCACTTCGCTTGCACTTCGCGCAACTGATCGTGGCGGACAGTATTCATTGACAGAAGCAGAAAACGGCGGAACCGTCATGCAATGGACTTGCCCCATCAACTAAATCACGTCTCATAACGCATAAATCACAGCCCTGTGAGCAACAACTCTCACATTGACCTAGTACTTCGGTACTAGGCGCTGGGTACCGAATTTGGGTGACTTTTGTTGTGTGGGATGTTTTAGTGGAGACATGAAAAACAACACTCCCTCATTTGTTCGTCAACTTGCCCGATTGATGCTCTCCATCATCACATTGCTGGCAACAACAGCTGGAATAGTGGCCGCTTCCACAGGGGCCATGTTCACCGATACTTCCTCGGTGGATTTCGAAGTCTCTACCGGATGGGTGGATATCACATCTGCAGATGGAACTCTGTTGCCATTGTCAAATCTCAAGCCTGGCGATGTGTTGTACCGCCCACTGAACTTTGTGAACTCTGGTTCACTTGACTTCGTCTACGAAATCACCGCAGTTAACCCCAAAGGTGCAGGTGCCTCATTGATGGACGTCATTGAAGTAGAGACATGGAGGGTAGACAACGCCACCGATTGCTCGGCCAAAGAGATGTCCACTGCATCTTTGGTGAGCGCTTCTGCCACTTTGAAGAAGCTTAATGTCGGTGAACAAAAACTAGAGACAGGTCAGTCTGAGACATTGTGTTTCAAGGTCTCGCTGCCCCATGGAACTTCTAACTCTGCTGCTGGTAAATCAGCTTCCGTCTCGCTCACAATCGCGACATGGCAGTCATAAATTCCACCAGCTGGACTGTGGTCCGCCGGTTCCTGATGGTGAGTTCATTCATCTTGGGAATCGGCGGATCCACCGTTGTTGCTCTTGGCTCGCTACACACGGCCCGCTCACCACATGAACACATTGTGGTCACCGGCGGATCCATGGAGCCCACGATCAGCGTGAAGGAGGTGATCACAGTCGATCCACAATTAATCCCCGCAGTGGGCGACGTGGTCACCTTCTTCCGCGAAGGTCAACTCATCACTCATCGAGTGACACGCACATGGTCGGGAACTGACCCCTCAGGTCGAGTGCGGCAAATGTTCACCACACACGGCGATGCCAACGAGAAGCCAGACCCATGGACAGTGCTTGACGATGAGATTTTGGGAACTGTGGTGCCCACATCGCCGCTTGTGTCTTTTGCCTCGTGGCTTTCGATGAGACCCACACTCTTGGCTGGTTTTATCTTGCCGATGCTGATCGGGCTATTCGCTGAAGAAGTGCAACGACTCAGGAAATGGAAGTTGTGCCCGGAGCGGGACTTGAACCCGCAAGATGTTGCCATCCGGGGGGTTTAAGCCCCCTGCGTCTGCCTGTTCCGCCATCCGGGCTGGAACCGTTTCAGGCTACGCGCCCGAACGACACTCCGCTGTCTTGATCTTGATCTGAAGATGAAGATTCAGACGTCTGACGACGAGCAGGGGTTGTTTCCACTGTGAACTGCAACATTGTGCGCCACAGCTGAGTGCGCACACGATCCGCCTCTGCGGGCTCGAGACGATTGATGTGGAGAACGCCTTCAATCATGTCTCCCACCGCTGCGGTGAATGGTCGATCTGCAATACGCACCGCAACGACTCCCCCTTGACCGTCACGGCCTCGGCGAATGCTGCGATTGACCCCCACGATTCGTGGCGGGCTACGAAAACCCGGCACAACAAGATCTAGTTCTGCGGCTCGCTGAGCCAACACGCGTGCTGCGGCAGTGAATTTTGTTGTCGCAGATGCACCCATGGACACATCTTGCCAAAGGGGTGTGACAGAGCATCTGTCCCGTGACACTGCCGACACCTAGTGTGATTATCGACGTGGATATCGAACTCAACCCCCTGCAACAAGCCATCATCGATGCCCTGGGCATCCCGCCCGAATGGGAACCGCTGCCCTCCCACGTCATTGAATCCATCGAGGAACAACTCACCGTCGCTCTTGCCCCGATTGCGCATTCTTTTTCTGCTGAAGCTCCACTGCGGGTCAATAAGCATCACATTGCCACAGTGCACGGATGCGAAAAATTCCACATGCTGCAACGCGAGGCACCATTTGCCTGGAACATCAACACCGTGCGTGGCACCATCGCGCACAAAGGCATCGAACTTCTCTTGAATTGGCGCGGCCCAGTCATTCCTGCGGAAATTGTTGATGCTGCCATCACAAGTGTCGCCGAAAATCCGCGTGAGAGCGCATCGGGGTTTCTTGTGTCTCTTACTGCACACGAAATGGCTGAGCTTCGAGGCGCAGTGCTTGGCGCGGTCACAAACTTTATTGAATGCTTTCCACCCATTAAGGCGCAATGGCGACCAATGGTGGAGTACTCCGCTTCGTATTCATTGTTCGACAACTCAGTGATCTTTTCTTCGCGCATGGATTTGGTCCTCGGCGGTCCCGGCAAGAAAGTCATCATCGATCTCAAGACAGGCCGCCTCACTCCCACCCATCGAGATGATTTACGTTTTTATGCACTTGTGGAGTCTTTGCGTTCTCGTCAAACGCCACGACAACTTGGGTCGTATTCACTCGATGCCGCACGACTCGAGAGCGAGGACGTTACCGAAGGCCTCTTACAGTCCGCGGTGCGCCGTACTGCACACGGAACACTCCTTATTGCTGACCTTGTTCTCAAAACTCGAGAACCCGATGTACGCCCGGGCGCACAATGTCGTTGGTGCCCTATTGCTGAATCGTGCGAAGTGGGGGCGCGCTATCTTCGCCAACTCAGTGGTGAAGAAGATTCAGACGATAACTAGCTCTCTAGTCGCCTGCGGACACATGCGGGGTCATCACAGCAAAGGGAACCCCTAGACCCACTCCAGCACGCACAGTGGAAATCAATCGACCTGGCTGTGTTGCTTGCTTCGGTGTTGAGGTGACATCTGGACCACACTGTGCGGCCCATGTCTCCATATTGTCCACGCTGATCACCATGCCCCACAAAGATGCACCTGGTGCCGTGACATGAGGTCCCGTCACCACTTCGATGATGGTGTTCGACAATTTGATGAAACGCTGCACCACACCTTTGCCTGCATCACGTTCGCGTCGTACCTCAACACCTAAGTGTTGACACAATGCATCGCAGGTGCGATCAAGATTGTCCGTCATCACCACTACATGGTCAAGTCCCGTGATTTTCTCGGTTCCACAAGGAGATGAAGTCACATGCGGGTGAGTCTCGGCAACAACAGTGGTTGCAATTCCATCGATGTTGAATACGCCAGGATGTTCTGCGCCAATTGTCCAACCCGTGAGACCAGGGGTGCCCTCGTGAATTTCAAGTGCAACATCTGCCAGATAACACGAAAATCCATCGAACTTCAGTCCGATGGATTCCCAAGATTTGGTCTGTCCTCCTGCATGAAGAGCAAGAAGAACGGCCACAGATGTAAAGGCTAGCCCCGACCCATGTTCGGACGCTTGCCGTGATTGGCCTTGGAGCGGCGCATGCGCGCCTTGCGCTTTTTGGTCTTTTTCGACATAGGAGACGAGGCTATCGGGCAATCATCCCGGCTCCACGTGTGGAGCTACTGCTGGCGCCAGCGGGCTCGCCCATCACCATATGGTTCACCAGTTGTTCTGGTTTTTGCACAGACATAGACCCTCTCCGAATACGTGCCTAATCCGCCTTCAGGTGTACAAAATGCACCTGGCCGGATGGTGGGCAACGCGGGTGCGTCAGTGGGGTTCTCATCCTTTTCCTCAGCAGGAGCGGGGCTCGATGGCGCTTGTGGTGGCTCTGGAGTGGACGATGTTTCCCATGCGGCAATGGTTGTGCCGGCGCATTGACCATTAAGCAGATTCTTTAGTCGGCCCCATTCGCTGGAGTCCATGCTGAGGCCCCATTGAAACTTCACGGCAATCCAGTCCGACACGTACGTACATGTATAGGCACCGCGGGGAGGAAGCCACTGAGATGGATCTCGATCACCCTTGGATCGATTTACTCCACTCGTCACTGCAATAAGGACGCGACCATCGCTGAGGTCATTGGCGAATCTTTCTCGCTTCGATGACGACCACGCATGAGCGCCTGAGTCCCATGCCTCTTTTAATGGCACGAGATGGTCAATATCGAGATCACTGGGATCTGTGTGGGAAAGACCATCGAAAGGCGAAAACCAATCCCCCGCAATCACTTTGCATCCAAATGCATCTACCTGAGCGCGCGATAACGATTCTGCGATCAGTACCTCTTCGCGAGTGTTGCATTGATCTCCATCGGCATCACTCCAATGGCGAAACAAATCACGGGAATAGCCATTACCTACTTCTTTGTCTTGCACAATGCGTTCGAGAACAGATAACGCGAATACTCCAGTGGAACTCTGCGATTCTGGCGGCGGCGTGTTTCCTCGTGTGCCAGTTGTTGTATCGGGAACTTGGGCACCATTGGCATCAACATCGGATGAGCCACTTGCTGAAGAACCTTTAGGGGCAATTGTTGTGTCCGTCGAAATCTGTTGATCGCCCGAAGCATCGGAGTTGCTTTCCACCGTTGATGACGTGTCGCCCACCGACGTGGATGACGATGAATCGATGGGAGCACAACCCGTTGCCACCACTAATGACAAGGCAGGAAATACCAGAAGATTTTTTACCGAAGTTTTGCGCATCCGACGATTCACACTATGACGCTAACAATGCGTTGAAGAAAACTAATCGTTGTTCTTAAAGGGCACTACCCACTGCTCACCCCAGCTATGCAATGCGGAGAAAACAGGAAGAAGCGCAATGCCCTTGTTAGTGAGGTGATACTCATAGCGCTTTGGCTTTGATGAATACATCTGCTTCGCAACAACTTCGTGCGTGACCAAGGTAGTAAGACGATCCGTCAAGATATTGCGCGCAATTCCTAAAGAGCCTTGCAATTCTTCAAAACGATGTGCCCCATTTGAGATACCCACCACAATCAAAGGTGTCCACCACTCACCTACTACTCCCAGAGCATCGGCGAGGCCTGTGTTGATGTGGTCAAAGTTTTTCCGAGGTGCCATATAGGAAGCCACCATAAATGATGGGTGTCTCATATTTGGGGAATTACACGGGTGCTATTTGGCTAAATGGAGCGTCAATTTCTATGAAAATGCACTCACCTGGGCACACATCGGCCGCTTGCACTACTGCGGCGATGTCCCTATCGGCCACCTCGGCCAACGAACCCGAACCGCCTGGATCGTTGAGTGGCGCCCCTCGTTCAGCGACGTAGGCAATTCCGTCTTCCATCTGCACAAAGACATCGGGGCAGTGATCTACACATAATCCATCACCCGTACAGAGGTCTTGGTCTATCCAAACACGCACGGATGACACGGTACCGCCAATGTCGCCTTAGCCTGTGGCCCATGACAACTGCCACCCCATCTGCTTCTCGTCGAGAACACAAATGGGCCCGAAAAACGGGGCTAATTGACGATCCTTATGCCTGGCTTCTTGAGCAAAAAGACCCTGAAGTGTTGTCATATTTAGGTCAAGAAAACGATTTCGCCGACGCGTGGTTTGTTCAACACAACTCGAACGTCGAAGCAATTTTTGAAGAGATCAAGACTCGCGTCAAAGAAGACGACGAGACATTTCCTGTGCTTCATAATGGCTGGTGGTACTCCTCGCGTACGCTCACCGGACAGGCGTACGCCCTACATGCTCGTGGAGCAACCCTTGAGACTGCCTCCCAAGAGCTTCTACTGGATGAAAATCTTGAGGCGGCAGGACATTCATACTTTTCTCTCTCTGCTTTTGAAGTTTCTTATAGCAATCGACTGCTTGCATGGTCCAGCGATACCGACGGCAGTGAGAAATACACGCTCCGGGTGCGCAATCTCGACACAGGAACAGACCTTGACGACATCGTCCCGAATACAACTTGGGGCGGAGTCGCATGGTCACGTGATGACAACTGCTTGTTCTATGTGGTGCCCGACGATGCCATGCGTCCATGGCAAGTGTGGCGCCACAGATTGGGTACTCCAGCAAGCAGTGATCTTTTGGTGTTCGAAGAAACCGATGAACGGTTCTTCGTAGGCATCGGATCTACGCGATCAGGAAAATGGATAACGATTGAAAGTTCAAGCAAGACATCTAGTGAAACATGGCTGATTGATGCGTCAGCTGTCGAGACAGACCCAGTCTGTGTTGCGCCGCGACGCAACAATGTGGAGTACCAGGTAGATCACTGGGGCGATTCTTTTGCCATTCTCACAAATCTTGATGCTCAAGATTTCTGTGTCATGCTTGCCGACGAATCCACTCCAGGCCAATGGCGCAATTTCATTACTCATACACCGGGCGAACGCATCACTGGATTCGATTGTTTTGAGAATCACGCAATCTTGCAGCGATGGCAAAAAGGTCAACAGGTTCTGGCAGTGGTCGACCGCGCCGGCACCCTCTCGGATATTCACATCACCAAAGAGCCCCACGAGGCAGAACTTGATGTCAACCCTGACTGGGCTTCCACTTCAGTGCGATTGAGTTATCAATCACTCACAACGCCAGCAACTGTTGCAACGTATGACATTGCTGGCACCACGCTCACCACATTGAAACGTACTGAAGTCTTGGAAGTAGATCTCTCGTGCTATGTGTCAGAGAGAGTGTGGGCGACAAGTGACGATGGAACACGCATTCCAGTCGACTATGTGCGCCATCGCGACACTCCACTTGATGGCTCCGCACCTGCGCTTGTGTACGTCTATGGCGCATATGAGATTTCGACTCCGCCATGGTTTTCGATTGCGCGACTTTCACTTCTTGATCGTGGTTGGATCTGGGCACTTGCACATCCACGTGGAGGTGGCGAAATGGGTCGGCAATGGTACGAAAACGGCAAGTTATTGAATAAGAAGAACACTTTCATCGACACCATTGCGTGTGCCACACACCTTGCAGATACGGCAGTGTGTGACGGCACGAAAATCGTTATTCGCGGTGGCAGTGCAGGTGGACTAGCCGTAGGTGCATGCATCACAATGAATCCAGAAAGATTCTCAGGTGCAATTGCTGAAGTGCCATTTGTTGATGTCACCAACACAATGTGTGATCCTTCATTGCCACTTACGGTGACCGAGTGGGAGGAATGGGGCGACCCCCGCGAAGAACCTTTCTTTTCATATATCTCTAGCTACTCCCCCTATGACAATGTGCGTGCAGTGCCATACCCCGATCTCTACATCACTGCAGGTCTCAATGATCCGCGTGTGAGTTATCACGAACCAGCAAAGTGGGCAGCAAAGATTCGACACCTTTCCCCTGAGAGCAAGGTCATCTTTAGGTGTGAGATGGACTCGGGACACGGTGGACCGTCGGGCCGCTATGAACAATGGCGGGAAGAAGCAAAGACCCTAAGTTTTGCTCTCGCCAGCGTTAACTCAACGCCGCAGAAATAAACAGCAGGGCCATTAACCCCAGATTGCGCAGTACATCGCGTGTGGATGGTGGACGCCGTGAGCGCGAACCAAAACATGCGCACGGCACCTGTGATTTCGTCGCAATTTGTGCCACGAGAAATGCGGTAAAGATAAGCAGCAGCAATGTGGCCACTCCAAGTACGAACGCCGATGGAGTGAGACCAATCAGGAGTCCACCGATGAGAAGTTCTGCGAAAGGAAGCCCGTGTGCCACCAGAGGCCACAAGTGTTGTGCACGAGCGTCTTGTTGCCACTGAGTGCGATTGACAAGTTTGATGGCGCCAGCCACTGCAATGATCACACCAACGAAGGCTGCAAGAAGGTGCGCAAGCATCGCTTTTAACTCGGCAAATGAGCACCGGTGACTTTGCCACGGAAAAACACCATGGCATCGTCTGCACCCACTGCATGTTCGAGACTGACCACGCGCCCGAGAACAAAGAAATGATCACCCGTGACGGTCTCTGATTCAATGACACAATCAATAGAGGCAATAACTCCATCGAGTAGCGGCTGACCCGTGGGAGATGGTGACCACTTCAGTCCTGCAAACTTGTCGTCACCTTCTTTTGCGAATGTCCAACACAGTTGTTCTTGATCTGCACCAAGAACATTCACACAAAACTTGCCCGACTCCTTGATTGCTGCCCATGAACGCGAGTGCAGACCAGGGAAAAATCCAACAAGCGGTGGGTCAAGAGACACGGACGCAAATGATCCGATTGTGATTCCTACGGGCTGTGCGTCTTTGTCGCACCCTGTAATCACCACAACAGATGTGGGTACATGGCCGAGCACAGCCCGAAAATAAGCAGAGTCAAAATCTGTGGTCACATCCCCACAGTAGACCAACACTTACGAAAGAGTGATTGTCGTACCTTCACGCGCTACACACACCCCTGGGCCATTCGGCCGAGACATACACACAGCGTCAAGTTCCTTATCGGTTCTGTCGGGATCATGGTGGTACAAAGCAATACGACGGGCGCCACATGCTGTACCAATGTCCACAGCAAAAGTAGGCGTGCAATGTCCCCAGTGACCTTTCACTGTGAATTCTTCATCGGTGTATTGCGAATCATGAATTAACAAATCAACATCTTGAGCCAGCTCCCGCACGCCATCGGGAACAGCGAAAGTGCCATCAGTGGGTTGTTGATGATCAGAGATATAGGCAACAGAAACATCACCCAGTTCAATGCGGTATCCCACAGTGGGGCCAATATGTGGAACTGAACGCGAGCGAATGCGGTAGTCATCAATAGTGAAGTCAGAATCCATCACGTCGTGGAATTCAAACTTTCCACGAAGGTCATGCAGACCTACCGGAAACGTAGGTTGACGAAAAGCTTGCGACACAGCAGAAAGAAAACTTTGACCATCATCTTGGCGAGGTCCGTACAACTCGAGTCGCGCACCGTCTTGCAAGATGGGCCCAAAAAAAGGAAGACCTTGAATGTGATCCCAATGAAGGTGAGTCACAAGAGCAACTGCATTGAGTGGCTCATCATGCTGTTGTGCATAATCCAAACCGAAGTAACGCAACCCAGTTCCTAGGTCGAGCAACAACGTGCGGTTTCCGCGGGAGGAAATAGACACACATGAGGTGTTGCCACCGTATTTCACTGTGTTCGGGCCGTGACATGGCGTGGACCCACGGACGCCATGAAATGTCACGTGTAGCGATGTCTCCCCCATCACATAAACGCTACGAAACCTTTTGCAGTATGTACATAGCCACACAGGTGACGCCTGTCGCATCAACAGGGCTACGGTTTGGTTATGGCTCACAGCATCACCACCCACACCACAACAGCAAACGGCATTGACTTCACGTATCTGTCATGCGGAACAGGACCACTTGCGCTTTGCCTGCATGGCTTTCCCGACTCACCCCATAGCTGGCGTCATCTCATGCTGGCTCTCGCAGATGCCGGTTTTCGCGCGGTGGCACCATTTACTCGTGGTTACGCACCCACCAGCATTGCTCCCGATGGCATGTACCAAACAGGGGCTCTCTCGGCTGATGCCAACGCATTGCACGAAGCATTGGGCGGCGACAGTTCGGCTGTGTTGATTGGCCACGACTGGGGTGCACCGAGTGTGTACGGCGCTGCAGCATCTGAGCCGCAACGATGGAAGCGAGTGGTGGGAATGTCGGTGCCACCAGGACCTGCAATGGGCGCAGCGTTTGTCGGCAATCTTGAACAAGCCAAAAAGAGTTGGTACATGTTCTATTTCCAACATCCACTCTCTGACCTTGTTGTGCCTGCGAACGATCTGGCATTTATCGACATGTTGTGGCGCGATTGGTCACCCGATCTTGAGGGGTCATCAGATGCAGAGAATTGCAAGGAATGTCTTCGCGAACCAGAACACCTGCAAGCAGCATTGGGGTACTACCGATGCACCTTGGGCTCAGGACCCCGTGATGCGCGCTACGACGAGATTCAAAATGCGGGCTCAGGCGAGTTGCCGATGCCTACGTTGTACATTCACGGCGCAAACGACGGCTGCATTGGACGCGATGTGGCTGAATCGGTTCGCGTGCTCAGCCCGTGGGCACAGGTGGAGATCGTTGAAGGCGCCGGCCATTTTCTTCAACTTGAAAAACCAGCGGAAGTTAATGCACTCATCATCGACTTCCTCACGGCAAGTTAAAGCGACCGCCTCGTCGCGTCAATAGCCCCTCGGCAACAAGGTCGTTGAGTAAACGTTCTGCACGTTGCTTGTCGTCAGACAACTGCATGGCATTCTCAATCTGAGACGTTGAAAAAGCTCCGTCGATGACAGCCTTTATGGCTCTTCCTCGTGCTTGACGATCAGATCCAGAAAAACGCAACTGAGGACGACTCACGCCTGCTGATCCCAAGGCAGGGTCATCACCGGTTCCCTTCCATCGACACACACCACGCACAGGACATGTCGCGCATTGAGGCGTGCGTGCGGTGCAATGTTGTGCGCCAAAATCCATCATCACTTGGTTCCACACCCACGCAGAATCTTTTGGCACCAGAGCATCGGCAAGTTGTTGTAGGGGGCGCGCCGCCAGAGCAGTGCCCTCTACGCGTGAAAGTACGCGCGACACATTGACATCTACCACGGCAACGACGTCTTCGAATGCAAAACACTGCACTGCGCGCGCGGTATAGGGGCCAATCCCTGGAAGTGCAAGCAAAGCATCCAAGCTTGATGGCACTTGGCCATTGTGTTCATCAACTATGCGCAATGCAGCGGCATGCAAATTTCTACATCGACGCGGATACCCCAAGCCTGACCACAACTGCAATGCGTCGCCAAGTTTGGCTTCGGCCAATGCATGAGGACGGGGAAACCGATCAAGGAATGCTTCATACTTCGGGAGCACCCGGTCTACTGATGTTTGTTGCAACATCACTTCGCTTACCAAAATGTTCCACGGTTCGCGAGTGCGACGCCATGGCAAATCACGCAGGTTAGGTGCACCCCATTGAAGAAGTGCTTCCACCAATGTGTTGTGTCGGCTTACTCGCCCCACACTTCCTGTCCGTCATATGGACGACGACGCGATGGTGCAAATTCACGCTTCCACACCATGACACGACGACGGAAGTAGCAGACTTCTTTGCCGTCTTGGTTAAAACCTTTTGTCTCCACCGTGACAATGCCGCGATCGTTTTTGGACTTACTTTCAGCCACTTCAAGGACACGCGTTTCTGCGTGAATGGTGTCGCCATGGAAAGTGGGGAACTTGTGTTGAAGAGTTTCCACTTCAAGGTTTGCAATCGCAGCACCACTCACGTCGGGCACGCTCATGCCTAACACCAACGAGTACACCAAGTTTCCGACAACCACGTTGCGGCCTTGCACGCTCTCGCTTGCAAACCAATCGTTGGTGTGCAAAGGATGATGATTCATCGTGATCATGCAAAAAAGATGATCGTCGTATTCAGTGATGGTTTTTCCTGGCCAGTGGCGAAAAATATCTCCTGGAGTGAAATCTTCCAGGCATCGACCAAAGGGGCGCTCATGTGTAGTCATGGGCTTCACGCTACTTCGGTCGGTCGAATCCATCCGTATCGTCGATGAACTCCAAGTCACCAGGCTCGAACGTAGGCATGATGAATTGGCCCGTGCGGTCGCGAGGCGCAAACTTTTCTACCCAGTCGACAGTGGTCAAACCACGAGCCGCTTGTGTTTGAGCCAATTGAGGGAATGGAGCAAGTTTGCGACGTCTGTCAATCGCAAAGGGTCCCACTCGCAGCGAGAGGTAACACAACCAACCCACAACAATGGGCATCCAATACTGGGCAACGCGATACGACAACACACCCACGGTTGCAGTGCGTGAGATGACGCCAAAGCCGACCAGAGTGGGAATGTAGATACCTTCGACAATTCCTAGACCACCAGGAGTAATGGGGATAACAGAAAACACGTTGGCAATTCCAAATGCCACCAACAAACCATCAAAACCGATGTTGCCACCAAAAGCTCGTAGGAATACCCACAACGAAAGTGCATCAAGAAGCCAATTGGCAAGGGCCCATGCCACCACTTTTCGCAACAACACTTTGTCGGCATAGAGATTCTCTAAGCGTCCGCCAAGATGGGACAACACTTCTGCTGCATGATCTTCGTCAAGACGCAGTCGCCGAGCCACAGAACGCACCAGTCGCTCTGAACGACCTTGCCCTTCAACAAGACCAAAGATAACGAAGGCCGCAAATGCCATCAACACAACACCAACTAACGCAGCCGTTCCATAAATTGCGTTCACGCCGCGAGCGGGAATAGAGACGAGCAAGCCAAACCACAACACAAAGTTCAACACCACCGCTGATCCGATGCCGGCCGTAGCAAGAGCAAAAGCTGCATCGGGCCCAGGCACCCCACACATGGTGATGAGGCGGTAGCCAAGTGCAGAGCTTGCCGCGCTACCACCAGGGACGATGTTGCCGAGCGCTTTGGTGCTTAGCTGAATACGGAAAAGACGCAACACACCGATGCGGTTGCCCTCTTGACCTAACGCAGCTTTCGTGAGGGCCGAATAGGCAAATAAAGACAACGATTGAAGACCAAGGCCGACAACAAGCAAATACGGATCAATTCGAGCAAGGTCTTTCACTGCCTGACGAAAACCAGGAATGAGAGGTAGCACAAAGAAGTAGACGACAGCAGCAAGCAGGACTATCTGCAGTGTCCGGCGAAAGCCACTCTTCTTTTTCCTGTTTCTAGGCATTGCTACCATCGTGACCCGTAGAGATGGTGTTTTGAGGGAATACCTCTACCAACCTTGCAACCATTGACCGAAGTGTTGCCCCATGTGCAGCATCAGTGTTCCCCAGATGCGCAACGACCAACTCGCGTTGTGGGGCAACCCACAGAATCTGTCCCAGATACCCATGAGCAATCAGTGAGTCCGAATCATTCGGCCACAGCCACCAATGCCTCCCATATGACATGCCCATGTCCGGGTCAAATGCGGTCACTTCTCTCGCCGAATCCACCCAACCTGTCGGCAAGATTTGATGGCCATCCACTACTCCGTCTTGGAGATACAACTCACCAAAGCGCACAAAGTCTTGCGCAGTGGCATACACATAGGACGATCCCACAAAAGTGCCCACTGCATCACATTTTGTTATCGCACTCTGCATGCCAAGTGGAGCGAATAACCGCTCGGTGATGAAGTTCTTCACAACCGATGAATCACCTGGAACAGCACCTAGTGCACGTCCAAGAACCCACGCAACGATGTTGGTGGTGCCAGATGAATACAACCAGTGCACACCAGGTTCATGTGCACTTCTTTTGGATGCGGCAAAGCCTGCGTGGTCTCCCACAAAATCAGATTCTCCAAACAACATGGTGATGACATCTGAAACGGCGTTGTCGATGTAGTCCTCCACCCATTCGAGCCCACTAGTCATCTGCAACAGATGATCTAACGAGATACGCGACCGGACATCATCAATCCACTCAGGACGAAGATGTGTGGCGTCCAAGGAGAGCACGTTGTCACGGACAGCGATTCCCACCAATGCATGAGTGATGCTCTTGGCGATGGACCAGGAAATCAGTGTCGAGGAGTGGTCATGGTCAGGTCCGTACCATTCATAAATGACCGAACCTCGATGCTTCACAACCAACGCATGGGTGGCACCCAAGGCGGGGTCGCGCTGCACGATCTCCTCGCAGAGGTGCTCCCAGTCATCGGGCACGGATACACGGTTCATTCACCTTGACTTTAGGCGTGACCAATGACCGTAGGTATTTCGGACCAAAGACACGTCAATGAGTGCCGTCAGTTCACAAAAGCACTCAAAGAATCACTAGCGTTTCGGAGATGAGCACCTTTGAGCCAGACCTCCATACTGCCGCCTCGATCATCTCCGCAGCACGCGGGATGGTCGACAAAGCCATTGCATCGCTTGTCGCCAAGGGTGGCCCTGATGCTCAACAAACGCTTGCCTACGACATCGCTCACGTAGCAGCACAGGTAGAAACGGCTCGCTCGCTACTTGACTACGGCGCAAAAGGCACCACAGAAGGAAACATCACGTGTGCCTTCACCGCCGATATGGCCCATGACTTCATCACTCGCCTCATTGGACGTGAATCGCTGTGGGGTGTGCAGGTTGCCGACTTGGCATTCGCAAATGATTTTCTTACCACTTATCGTGACCCCGCATTTCTTGCCTCGCTCGCAGATGTTCAAGGTCCCCGCCATCTCGCAGATGATTTTGAAATGGTGCAAGACACCTTCCGTTCCTATGCAATGAAGGTCATCGCCCCGAAAGCAGAACATGTACATCGCCATAACGATGATGTACCCGAAGACGTCATTGCAGGACTCGCAGAAATCGGTGCGTTCGGTTTGAGCGTTCCGGTGGAATATGACGGCTTCAGCGAAGGTGGCGAAGGCGAGTACATGGCCTCTGTCATCGCAACTGAAGAACTTTCTCGTGGATCGCTAGGCATTGGTGGTTCACTCATCACACGCCCAGAAATTCTCACTCGCGCGTTGGTAAAGGGTGGAACCGAAGAACAGAAGCATGAGTGGCTCCCCAAGCTCGCATCCGCTGAGGTTCTTTCTGCCGTTGCTGTCACCGAACCCGACTACGGATCGGACGTTGCAGGGTTGAAGACAACGGCAGTGGAGGCAGCAGGCCCTAACGGAGAGGCCGGCTGGTTAATCAATGGTGTAAAGACATGGTGCACATTTGGCGCACGCGCAAATGTGTTGATGTTGCTCGCACGCACCAACCCTGATCGTTCATTGGCTCACCGTGGTTTGTCATTGTTCATCGTTCCTAAGCCCATTGGAGATGCGCATGGTTTCATGTTCACCCAAGATGGTGGCGGAAAAATGGAAGGTCGCCCCATTGACACCATTGGTTACCGTGGCATGCACAGTTACGAAATCGCCATCGAAAACTGGTGGGTTCCAGAAACCAACTTGATTGGTGGACGTGACGGTTTAGGAAAAGGTTTCTATTTACAAATGGCCGGCTTTGAAAATGGTCGTCTCCAAACTGCAGCTCGCGCTGTAGGCGTAATGCAAGCCGCATACGAATCCGCGCTGGACTATGCACAGAACAGAGTGGTATTCGGAACACCCATCAGCGAATACGAATTGACCAAAGTGAAACTCGGACGCATGGCTGTGATCACTCAAGCATCTCGCCAGTTCTCCTACGCAGTTGCACGCCTCATGGGCAAAGGTGAAGGCGCAATGGAAGCCAGCATGGTCAAGGCCTACGTATGTAAAGCAGCCGAATGGGTAGCGCGAGAGGCGATGCAGATTCACGGTGGATATGGATACGCCGAGGAATACAGCGTGAGCCGTCTCTACGTTGACGCTCGTGTGCTCTCAATCTTTGAAGGCGCAGACGAAACACTGTGCCTCAAGGTCATCGCCAAGAACTTGTGCGACGCATCCAAGAAGTAGCTACAACAACTCTTCGAGAGTACTAATCCTTCGGCAGTCCACTAAGTCGACTGCGTCATCATAGGGATCAACCAGAATGGGCGTGAGTCCAGCGGCGTGTGCGCCTCCGATATCCATCACCACACTGTCACCCACGTAGGCAATGCGCGATTTCTCGATGCCCGCAAAATACGGAAGTGCAAAATCAAAGATTTTGGGATCTGGTTTTGCAACACCCACGACATCGCTGTCAACAATGCAGCGCACCTGCGGCAGTGGCCCCTCGCCTACTTGGCAAATACCGCTGCGTTGCAGAATCTCTTCAACCTGGCCCGATGCATTACTCACCACACCAATCGGTGTGCCCCGTTGATTAAGTGCACGCAGCACCTGGCTACTTCCTGCAATGGGTGCACGCCATAGGTGTGCATGTCGTGTGCGTGACAGCACATAAACCGCTGAGTCATGCTCATCGGGGTGAACCCCCACCAATTCGACATAGCGCCGGTTGTAATGGGACCAATCGTCTTCAGTTACCTGCGCACGAGACTTAGCCGCCATTGCTCCGTAATGGGCGCGGTGGTACTGGTCGTGGTCAAGGGTGGCCCCGTAATAGGCCAAAGTGGGCGCCAAAACCGCAGGATCGGGAATCACAAAGACTCCGCCAGCATCAAAAAGGATTGCGTCGTACTCGGCTTTCACATTCCACACGCTACGACCTACTGTAAAGGTGTGCGTTCAGCCCGTGATTTTTTCAAACCTCTCGCCGCAGGTGCTCCCACACCTGTCACCGAGATTCCTTTTAAGCCCAGTCGTGTCATCCACTTCTTTCCGCCTCACAACGAAAAGATGGTCTCAAAGCTTCCCGAGACAATTCCCAATGTGGACATCATCTTGGGAAACCTTGAAGATGCAATTCCCATGTCCGACAAGCAAGCCGCACGTGACGGCTTAATCAAGGTCGCCAATGAACTTGATTTCGGCTCCACCCAGTTGTGGTCGCGTGTCAACAGCTTGGATTCACCATGGTTCCTTGACGACATGATTGACATCGTCACCAAAGCTGGCGCCAAGTTTGATGTCATCATGATTCCCAAAGTGGAAGGCCCAGAAGACATCCACTACGTCGATCGTCTTCTCGCACAGTTGGAAGCACGCGCAGGCTTGAAGAAGCCCATTCTTTTGCATGCAATCTTGGAGACTGCCCGCGGTGTTGCAAATGTGGAAGAAATCTGTGGCGCATCACCACGCATGCAAGGCATCAGTTTGGGGCCAGCCGACCTGGCAGCAAACCGTCGCATGAAAACCACTCGTGTCGGTGGTGGCCACCCCGACTACGTCGTACGTCAAGACCCCACCGGTGACGACTATCAAGGTGCTCGCACTACATATCAACAAGATCTTTGGCACTACACCATGGCACGCATGGTGGATGCCTGCGTGATGCACGGTGTGTTGCCGTTCTATGGACCATTTGGTGACATCAAAGATGTTGTTGCATGCGAAGACCAATTCCGCAACGCCTACCTGTTGGGCTGTGTAGGTGCATGGAGTTTGCACCCTGTACAAATCGATATCGCCAAGCGAGTCTTTAGCCCTCGTCCAGAAGATGTGCGTCAGGCACAACGTGTCATCGACGCCATGGGTGATGGCACCGGCGCAATCATGCTGGATGGGAAAATGGAAGACGACGCATCAGTGAAGCAATGCAAAGTTGTTGTAGAACTTGCCCGTCAACTCGCCGAGCGAGATCCTGCACTTGCAGCCTCGTACGGTTTCACTTCATAACGTTCACCTCACATTCACTTCTTCGAAAAGGATTCCGATGAGCACACTGCGACCACGCCGATCTGCCTTGTACATGCCTGCAGCCAACGAGCGTGCACTCGAAAAGGCAAAAAGCATCGCAACAGATGCCATCATCTTTGATCTCGAAGATGCCGTGTCGCCTGATGCAAAAGACGTCGCTCGTGCACAAGCCTTAGCGGCTGTCAACAGTGGTGAATACGGAAAACGAGAACTCACTATTCGCTGTAATGCACTCGCCACACCATGGGGACACGCAGACGTTGCCGCTGCTGCAACTGCATGTGTCTCGGCCGTGGTGATTCCAAAGATCAATTCGGTGGCCGAAGTAGATGAGGTCGCACGTGCACTCGATGCTGCAGGCGCACCGAAGGAAATGATGATCTGGGCAATGATTGAAACCCCCACTGCCATCATGGATTGTCGCGCAATTGCGGCACACCCGCGTGTTGCCGTCTTGGTGATGGGCACAAACGATCTCGCCAAAGAACTTCGCGCCGCCCAGGTGCCTGGCCGCGCACCACTTGTGCCTAGTTTGCACATGGCTTTGCTCGCCGCTCGCGAAGCAGACAAGGTCATTCTTGATGGTGTCTATAACGACATCAAAAACGCAGAAGGTTTCACTGCTGAATGCGTGCAAGGTCAAAACATGGGCTTTGACGGAAAGACTCTGATTCACCCCGACCAAGTAGCAATCGCAAATGACACGTGGGCACCTAGCGCACACGATGTGGAACATGCGCGAAAAGTGATTGCGGCCTTCAATGAAGCACTTGCCGAAGGCAAAGGCGTTGTGCAGTTAGACGGAAAGATGATTGAAAATCTTCACGTCGCTAACGCAGAGCGCGCCATTGCAATTGCTGAAGCAATTGCGCAGTTGTCGTAGAAATCTCTATCTGGAAAGTTCTCGTCGGAACAAGGCAAGCGTGCGGGTCCACGCAGTTGCTGACGCTTCGGAATCGTAGATGTCAGGTCGTGTGTCATTGAAGAACGCATGATGCGTGCCTGGATACACATGAAATGTTGCATCTTTGCCCATAGCGCGTAACTGCACTTCAAGGTCCTTTATTGCCTCAGGTGATGCATTGCCACGGTCATGTTCTGCATAATGGCCTTCCACCACTGCAGTCATGTTGTCCCAATTAATGGGAGTATCTGGCCGCATCCCTCCGT
>CAEZWE010000013.1_pt1 | contig 25148 bp, 28 predicted proteins | sample 7264891 | NCBI WGS metagenome assembly CAEZWE01 (sample SAMEA6813872, study PRJEB35770) | uncultured Acidimicrobiaceae bacterium | biome: Freshwater; feature: Freshwater reservoir; material: water | place: Czech Republic | collected 2017-07-26 | depth 0.5m m | reverse complement strand
TCTGCTGCATACACAGCCGAGCCCCAACCAGTCACCACGCCACATCCCAGCAAACATGCTTTGTCGAGTGGAACATCTTTTTCGATCTTGATACACGAGGCTTCGTTCACCACGGTGTGATGAGCAAAGGTTCCCAACATGCACATCAATGTCAAATCTGAACCTTGTGCATGGTGGCGCGATGTTCCGTCGGAAATCTGCTTGCCCAATCCCATGAGTGCACCAAGGTCACACAGATTCTGGTGACCCGTGGAACAGCTTGGACAACGACCACACGAGGGGATGAAACCAAACACCACGTGATCGCCAGGAGCCAGCCAGCTCACGCCCTCGCCAACCTGTTCAATCACGCCTGCACCTTCATGGCCACCCACGATGGGCAACGCGAAAGGTAAGTCGCCGGTCACCAAGTGCTCATCGGAATGGCACATACCCGAGGCGGCAATCTTGACCAGAACCTCGCCAGGACCTGGTGGATCGAGTTCAATCTCTTCAACACTCCATGGAGCATTGAGCTCCCATAGCACTGCGGCCTTCGTCTTCATCGAGATCTCCCTTGGCTTGGTCTGTGATGCCGGCACCGAATTTGGTCCAATACCTGCCCCCGAACATTACCCATAGACCGCCAGCCTTCTCTAGTGGGGGCTACTCGGGGTACTGTCATAGTCATGGAACAGGACAACATCCCGACTCAAGACTCCGACCAAGTAGAGGCCATCGAGGCCGTGGTGACCGAGGAGCTGTTGGTAGAAGAGATTTCTATCGACGGCATGTGCGGCGTCTACTGATCACACACCTGTAGTTCTCTCATGACCCTCACGCTCGAGTCGGCGTGCGAAATGCACCCGCAGGTCGCCCTGCGGCCCGAGCCTTTTGGTGCGCTCGCCTACCACTACGGAAATCGTCGACTGGTTTTCTTGCGCCACCCCGACATGGTCAAGGTCGTTTCCACTATCGGTCAACACTCCAGCATTCGAGATGCATTGCATGCAACTGGCGTTGACCAAGCGCGCTGGCCTGCATTTATCTCTGCCCTTTCATCGCTCACTACATCGGAGATCATTCGTGTCCGTTAACAATCTTGTCTCACAGCTCAAAGGCGGGCTCGATGCCCCCATTTGTCTTACATGGGAACTGACGTATGCATGCAACTTGGCGTGCGTGCATTGTTTGTCCAGTAGTGGTCAACGCGATGATCGCGAACTGTCGACAGAACAAGCAAAAGCAGTTCTTGATGAATTGCGCGATTTGCAGGTGTTCTACATCAACATCGGTGGTGGCGAGCCGATGATTCGCCGTGATTTCTTCGAGATCATTGAACACTCGATTGCCAACGGCATCGGTGTGAAGTTTTCGACCAATGGTGCATTCATTGACAAGAAAAATGCTGAGCGTCTTGCAGCCATGGATTATCTCGACATCCAAATTAGTCTCGACGGTGTTGATGCCGCCACAAACGATGCAGTGCGTGGCGAGGGTTCACATGCCACAGCAATTCGTGCAATGGAAAATCTTCGCGATGCTGGTTTTGGCCCCTTCAAGATTTCAGTTGTGGTGACGCGACACAATGTGGATCAACTAGACGGTTTCAAAGCTCTTGCTGATTCATTTGGTGCCCAACTGCGCGTCACACGTCTGCGTCCGTCGGGTCGCGGAGCTGATTCGTGGAATGATCTTCACCCCACCAATGCACAGCAACGCCAGATCTACAATTGGTTGCTTGCACACGGCGAAAACGTTCTGACTGGCGATTCGTTCTTCCATCTCAACGCTTTAGGCGAATCATTGCCCGGATTGAACATGTGTGGTGCAGGTCGTGTGGTGTGCTTAATTGACCCCATCGGCGATGTGTACGCATGCCCGTTCGTCATTCATGATCAGTTCAAAGCGGGCAACGTGCTTGATACTGGCGGATTTTCCAAGGTATGGAAAGAATCTGATTTGTTCACCGAGTTACGTGAACCACAAAGTGCCGGTGCATGTGCGTCATGTGGCGCCTACGACGCATGCCAAGGTGGTTGCATGGCGGCCAAGTTCTTCACTGGTCTCCCTCTCGATGGCCCCGACCCCGAATGTGTAGGCGGTGAAGGAGAAAAACTTCTCTCGTCAGTGCCGGTGTCACTCATTCCACGACCTTCAATGGATCATTCCAAGCCTGCGCGCATCAAGGTCATTGCGTGAACATCTTTGTTGCACTTGTAGCGATTGCAGTGTCGTATGCAGTTGGCACAATTCCAAGTGCAATTGTTGTGGCGCGTGCCAAGGGCGTAGACATCACCACGTTTGGCTCAGGTAATCCTGGTGCAAGCAACGTTGCCCGTGCCTTGGGATGGAAGTACGGCATCATCGTGTTTGCCATTGATGCAGCAAAAGGCGCCTTGCCTGCAGCCGCTGCACTTGGTCATCGCCCGACTGCCTATCTTTGCGGAGCAGCAGCCATTCTTGGCCATATCTTTCCTGTCAATCGCCAGTTCAAAGGTGGCAAAGGAATTGCAACCGGTGGTGGCGTACTTCTTGCACTTCACCCGCCAGTAATGATTGTGGCCGCAGCTGTGTGGGTTGCCACGATGAAATTGACAAAGAAAGCATCGCTTGCCTCGATAGTGATTGTTCCCCTTGTTCTGGCAACACTTGCATTCTTGGGCAAACCCGCATGGGAGATTTTCGCTTTCATTGGCATTGGCGCCTTGATTGAGGTGCGTCATATCTCGAACATCAAGCGTCTACTCTCGGGGAGCGAACCCCCCGTCACAGGACAACACACCTAAACAATGCTCGACTTTGTGAACTCCATTTTCGATTGGCTGAAGGACTACTCAGCCTCCCCGTGGTTTTATCTCATCATTATCGTTGTTGCGTTTTTTGATTCTTTTTTCCCAGTAGTGCCCAGCGAAACAATGGTCATCATTGGTGGAGTATCAGCTGGCCTTGGTCAACTGGAATGGCCCTTGATTGCTCTTCTTGCAGCGGCGGGTGCATTCCTTGGTGACAACTTCGCCTACTACATCGGAGTTTTCTTCTCCGAGCGACTGCAGCAGCGTTACAACAAATCCAATAAGGGCCGCCAACGATTGCGGTGGGCGCAACATCAAATTGAAAATCGTGGCGGGAACTTGTTAATCACTGCACGCTTTATTCCAGGTGGACGCACAATTGTCACGTTGTCCTGTGGCATCACCGGGCAATCGCGCCGCTGGTTCCTTAAGTGGTCAGCAATCGCAGCAGTTATCTGGGGGCTGTATGCAACGTTGCTGGGATTCATTGGTGGAAAGAGTTTTCAAGACAACCACACCAAGGCATTCATCACGGCGTTCTCCATTGCCATTGTTGCCACTGTGATTGTTGAAATCGTGCGACACTTCCGCACACGACATTCCACACCTGACTGAGATGGGCATCCCGACCGCAGGAGATATCAAAGTCTCTGAACGCATTGTGGTGCTACCCCTTGGTTCATGGGAGCAACATGGCCCACACTTGCCACTGCATACCGACACCGTGATCGTGGATGCTGTTGTTGATGCCGCACTCGGCGACACATCGATTGCTGCGAATGAATTTCTCCGTGCCCCCACATTGCCCATCACCGCAAGCGACGAACATGAGGGCTTCACCGGCGGTTTGAGTAGCGGAACAGAAGCACTCATTGCATCCGTTGTGGCAATTGCACGATCGGCATCTTGGGCACGCGGTATTTGCATTGTGAACGGGCACGGTGGGAACATCCCCGCACTCACCAAAATCTCCTCGGCACTTGAGTACGAAAACATCTCGTCACATATCTGGTCACTGCCGCGTTATACCGGTGGCGACATGCATGCAGGACATACCGAAACCTCACTGCTTTTACATATTGCACCAGAACTTGTACGACAAGATGTGATTGAAGTGGGAGCCACCGAGATCTCTACGGATGACATGAATCTCATGAAGATCTCTGGCGTCAAAGCGGTGTCACCCAACGGAGTATTGGGTGATCCACGACATGCGCATGCAGATCATGGCCGGGCAGTTTTGGCGTTGTACACCACGTCACTCGTAGAGGCATTACAGTCCTGTATTACTCGGTGGCCCGCACCTACTGCGTGATGTCAGATTTTGTTGTAGACACCCAATGGTTCCGCACCAAAGATGGGCTCGGTGTCGTGGCGGGTTCACCCCTGACACAGTTCCGTGTCACTCAGGCCGGCGCAGCAATTCTCGATGCTCTTGAACTTGGTGCACCCCTCCCTAGTGGACACACTCCTCTCACCTCACGTTTGCTCGCACAAGGAGCTATTCACCCGACGCAGCCAGCGCCACTCGACAGCTGCGAGATGACGGTGATTATTCCCACGTACATCACCACAACAGAGCAACACACACGTCTACAACAACTGGTCACACAACTTCAGGGCGTTGCTGTGATTGTGGTTGACGATGCTTCTCCCCAATCGTTTGACCTAGATAACGCAACTATTGTGCGACACGACTCAAACACAGGTCCTGGCGCTGCACGCAACACAGGTCTTTCGCACGTGCGTACACCGTTTGTCGCGTTTATTGATGACGACGTCTCGGTGACCACAGAGAGTCTTCTTGCCCTTGGTGGATTTCTTGCACATGGCGATACTCACTTCGTTGCACCCCGTGTGATGAGTGCATCAACAGGTGGCGCACTTGCAGACTATGAGCGCTATCACTCCCCCCTTGATTTAGGAGACACACCCGCCGTCGTTCGCCCAATGTCTCGTGTGTCCTATGTTCCCACCGCTGTGTTGGTCGCCCGTGTTGATGCTCTTCACACTCTTCATGGATTTGATGTATCGATGCGGACAGGTGAAGATGTGGATCTCATCTGGCGAGCAATTGAGAACAACCTCACAGTGCGTTACGCACCTGCAGTAACTGCATCGCATCTTCCGCGTACAAAAGTAAAAAACTTTTTACTTCAGCGCTTTGGCTATGGATCAAGTGCGGCAGGTCTTGATGCTCGCCACCATCGTCTCACTGCGCCTCTTCGCACTCACTTCCTTCTTCTTTTCCCGCCAGTTCTCTTACTCACCGGATTTTTTCTTCCGTTTGTCGCCTCGGTGTTTGCGGTGTACCTCTGGTTCATGCTGTCTCTTCGCAGCACTCAACTGGACTTGCGTCAACGGCTCAGAGTGATCTCTATTGGTCAATGGGCAACCACTCAACTTTTCGTTCGTGCAGTATCTCGCCCATGGTGGCCCCTGTTTGCCTTGCTCTCGGGGCTCTCCCAGCGTGTATCGCTGATGTTTTCATTATGTGTTCTTGGGCCACCTCTCATTGAACTGTTGGTCAAACGACCGCGCTACCCATCAACATTTGTGGCGTTTTCCATCCTGGATAATTTCTCCTACGGAGTGGGCCTGTGGGCAGGAGCAATCCGACAGAAATCTGCTCGTTGTCTGCTGCCGGCACTCACAGTGTCGTCGCGCCGACTACGGTCACAAGGGTGACAATTCGACTTGCAGTTAATGAGCCCCGATGGCTTGCACATGTACAGGGAGTTGCTAAGTCGATGCCTGGTCTTGTTCCAGTGGTGAAAGGTAACGGTTACGGATTTCGTCGATGGAATCTGATGCCACTTGCTGGTCAACTCTCTTCTGAAATTGCTGTAGGCACGGTCTTTGAAGTACGCGATATTCCGAGCAATGTCACTCCCATTGTGTTAACCCCCACAATGACAGCGCCACCAAAGAACCTTCCGTTAAACACAGTTCTTACAGTTGGTTCCCGTCACCATGTCGTTGCGTTGACAAGTGCAGGCTGGTCAGGTGAGGTCATTGTGAAGTTGCAATCCTCGACATTGCGATACGGAGTTACTAAGGGCGACTTTGATGCATTGATAGCCGATGTACGTAACGCACGTTTCACAATTCGCGGATATGCAATTCATCCACCATTAGAAGGTGATGTCAATGTGTGGCTGAAGGAAATTACTTCTTGGCTTTCGCTTCTCGATGCATCTCTACCCGTCTATGTCTCTCATTTGAATGCAGATGCATACATGCGACTGCGAGCAATGAACCCTGAATACGCCTTTAAAATCCGTATGGGAACTTCACTGTGGCACGGTGATAAGTCAATGATGCAGCTCTCCGCTGACGTAGTAGATCATCACCCGATTGAATCGGGCATGCGAGCCGGTTACAGACAAACCAAAGTAGATGGACCTGGTGAAGTTGTATTGATTGGTTGCGGCACAGCTCATGGTGTCTTGCCATTACCCGATGGTCGCAGTCCGTTTCACTATCAGCGTCAACGACTCAACATGTTGGAGCCACCGCACATGCACACTTCAATGTTGTTTGTGGCGCGTGGTCGCCCAATTCCCAGCATGGGTGAATGGATAGATGTGCAACAACCACTCACGCGAGTGCAAGTTGACCTCTTGCAGTGGATGCGTTAAATCTTCTTACGCGTGGACGGTGCGATTAAGACCGCGCCAACCCACTGCTGATGCTCCAATGAGTGGACCTTCATCACCTAATCGTGAAGGAACAATGCGAGCCTTACGAGAGAACTCAAGCCCACACAATTCATCCATTGTGCGTTGTGCTGAATTGAAAAAAGTTGCGCCAAATCCCAGTGCCACACTTCCACTCACACAGACCAATTTCAGGTCCAGCAAGTTACACACCGAGGCAACGCCGCGTCCCACAAGACGCCCGGTGCGGACCATGATCTCATAGGTGGGTTGAGTGGGCGGACGCCCCGTAATCGCCTCAATTGCTGGGCCAGAGGCCTCTGCCTCTAGGCAGCCTCGGCCCCCACAGGTACAGCGACGGCCATTGGGCTCCACGATGACATGGCCGATATGGCCCGCATTTCCGCTTTCCCCATCGAGTAGTTGACCGTTCAGGACGATTCCACCACCCACGCCCGTAGACACCACCATGGCCATGAAATTGTCGACTCCTCGGGCGGCTCCCAGCCACCCCTCGGCTAAGGCAAGCGCCTTGGCATCGCCATCTCCATACACGGCTAATCCCGTGGACATCTCCAAGCGCTCGCGCAGCGGGAATTCTCGCCATTGAGGAATGTTGAGTGGTGACACCGTCTCTACATTCTTTGTAATCGGCCCAGCTGAGCCCACTCCCACGACAAGAGGTGTTGTGCCGTGATGTTCTTGTGCACGGTGCATCTGGGAGACGACCACACGTTCAAGATCTTCGTACAACTCATCGCCCGAGGCATGATGCTCCACTTGGACAACTTCGCGATCTACAAGTTCCCCGGCACGCGTCACGAGACCGACACCAAATTTTGTGCCACCAAGATCGATTGCGAGAGCTAGTTCCATAGGGGCTTCTATTCTCGCAACCTTGGCACATCAAAGTAAATAAACATGGTGTATTTTTGTGCTTTTTTCAGCGAGGCACATTCGTACACTGAGGAAATGTTCTCAAATTGGCATGCATTTCTTGAAAAAGAGCGCCTCGAGCCCTACTTCATTGCATTGCATACTTATCTCGAACGCGAGCGCACATCCCATTCCGTATTGCCTCCCGAGGAGAATGTCTTTGACGCCTTTGATGCGTGCCCGTTAGACATCGCCAAAGTCATTATCGTCGGCCAAGACCCCTATCACGGTCAGGGTCAAGCACATGGGCTTGCCTTCTCTGTGAATGCAAAAATCCAAATTCCACCCTCGCTACGCAATATCTTTCGAGAACTCGAGAGTGATCTGTCGCTTTCAACTCCCGCGCACGGAAATCTCATTTCATGGGCGCACCAAGGTGTCTTGTTGCTCAATAGTGTGCTCACAGTTCGTGAGGGTGATCCACACAGCCATCGCAATCAAGGCTGGGAGACCTTCACGGATCGTGTTATTTCCTATCTGAATACGCACAAAACATCGTGTGTATTCGTTCTGTGGGGATCACATGCGCAACAAAAAATGCACCTCATCGATACCCCGCGCCATCACATTGTGACCGCGCCCCATCCCTCGCCGCTTTCTGCGCATCGGGGGTTTTTGGGAAGTCGCCCCTTTAGCTCAATCAATACATACCTCGTTGAAACGGGTCAAGAGCCCATCAATTGGGAACTTCCATAGTTCATTGCCGAAGTCGTCGACCAAAACGGCACTTCAAAAATCACGAATAGACCACACTCAGTACGCCTGATCACTGCCCACGTACTTGTGAGACAATCCAGTATGGCAATGAGTGCAAAACAGTCGGAGAAATCACGACAGACCGACCTCAAAGTTGCCCAAAGTGCAGCTAAAGCAATTCGTACTGTCGGCGTCGATCAAATGGCACTTACTCGTGTCGCAGCCGATGCCGGTTTTTCAAGCGGTGTGATCTATGCACGATGTGATGATCGATCCGAATTGGTTGTGCTCGCGTGGGAGAAGAGTTTCTGGCCCATGTTGTCCGAAATAATGACATTGCTTATTGATGCTGTCGTGTCACAAAGCAATAAAAACATTGGAAAGATAAGTGAACTCTTTCAACAGGCAACAGGACCTGATGCCATTCCTGATCTCGGCAGCGCGATGGAAATCATTGTGTCGTCACGACGCGATGAAGTCATCGCCGAAGTTATTCAAAGAGACATCGCTGGACTGCTAGATGATTTTGGCGTAGGACCCTCCACCGATGGAGCTAACCGCCAAGCTGCTGTTTCAGCAGTCAGCACACTGTTCGGAGCCGCGCTTCTTAACTCTGTATACAACACAGTCACCATCACACCTATTGACCCCACTGCACTTTTTGAATTGTTTAGCCACTCCATAAAAACAGCCACAAAACCATCACGCGTGTCGGGCCCTAACAGAAAAGCCACGCCATATGACTTCCCTACAACCCATGACGACATTCGCGATGCTCTGATTTCCGCGAGCGAATACGTCATTGCTCGCTCTGGTGTGCACCGCGCAACAGTTTCACGCATTGCACGTCGCGCCGGAGTCAGCGTGGGAGCAATTTATGGGCTGTACGAGAACAAAGATTCACTTGTGTCTGATTGTCTTGATGTTCTCTTTCCACCTCAAAGTATTCAAGACGCAAAGGATTGGGCACGAGTCTTCACTGCCGAGAATCAACGCGACATGGTGACAGAAATCTTGACGACATATATGTCTCCATCATTTCGTCAGTGGCGCCAGTTTCGCCTTGAATGCCTGATCGCAGCACGTCATTCAACAGAGATTGCACAGCAACTGGGAACCTATGCAGCGCAAGCAAGAGCCATGATTCTTGCGTCTGCATCGCGTGCTCCACAAAATGCCACCATCCGTCCCGATACAGGGATGTCTGCCCGTGCTTCCGTTATTGGGCTTTCGGTTCTGGAAATTGTAGACCCCACCATTCAGTTACTTGATTGGCGCTGGGTACCAGTCCGTTAGTACGCGTCCCTAAAAACGTTCACTAGTGTCGGTACATGCTCGCAGAACTTGCTTTTAAAGTCCGCAATAACGAAATTTCTCCACTTGAACTTGTAGAGGAATCGCTACGGCGTATTGAAGCGGCAAAAGAACTGAATGCGGTAGTTGACATCTATGCAGAAGAAGCAGTCGACATCGCGCGCACGCACCCACGCACAGGAAAGGTTGCGGGCTTACCGCTATTGGTTAAGGACATGGCCCGAGTACAAGGCCACGTCACTACCTCTGGCTCGCGCCTTTATGCAGATGGTCCTGCCGATGTGGCTGACGACACCGTGGTCGCACGTTTACGTGCCGAAGGTGCCATCATCATCGGTCGCACCAACAGCCCCGAGTTTGGTGCCACTGCATACACATCGAATTCACTTTTCGGCCCCACGCGCAATCCTTGGAACACAGATAAATCTCCAGGCGGATCAAGCGGTGGGTCCGCAGCAGCACTAGCAGCAGGGCTTGTTCCACTTGCCACCACCTCAGACGGCGGAGGAAGCGTACGTGGCCCTGCATCATCATCGGGTCTTGTGGGATACAAACCCACCATGGGCGCTATTGGTCGAAATGTCTTGCCGCGATGGATTGGTTTTTCTACACAAGGCGCAACAGGGTCAAGTGTGAATGATGTGCTCTACGAAGCAAGCATCACCTTGGGTGCAGCTTCGGGAGATTTTCTTTCTCTCCCCCGCAATGGCATCAACCTCACACCCACAATGCCCACTCGAGTACTGGCATGTCGCACATTTCGAGCCGACGTAGACCCTGAGATTGCTGCCCACTTCGAACAATGTCTCGAAGTGCTGACACGAAGTGGTGTTGAAGTGATCAATGTTGATTCACCTTCAGATAACGACACTATTTGGAGCTGGTATGTGATCTCTACAGCAGAGCTCACACAAAGTTTGCGCCACGAAGAACATCGTTGGGATCAACTGACCGACTATGTCCAGACGCAATTGCGTTTTGGAAAGTCTGTGACCATTGATCAATACATTGAGGCTCAAAGAAAACGCCACGAGGTCACCGCACGCTTTGATGAGCTTCTTGCTGAAGGAGCTGCCCTGGTCACACCCACAGCAAACGCACGCGCATGGCCTGCCGAAGGACCGCTTCCGTCATTTGCGGGCACTACATCTGATCCGATGATTACGTTGAATACCCCGGACAACAACTTCACAGGCCATCCAGCCGTAAGTGTGCCAATGGGTCTGGACGACCACGGCGTCCCATGTGGCCTGCAGATTATTTCTGCACGTTGCGAAGATGGTGTTGCGTTAGGTCTTGCTCAACATATGGAAAGAATTCAACCTTGGCCTCTTGTAGCGCCTGGCTATTCACCATTTACGTTGTGAGGGCACGCTTCAAAAATTAGGAATGAGTGCAACTTTGCCCGCGATCTTTCGATTCTGAAGGTCACGCATCGCTTGTACCGCATCAGTCATGGGATATGCCACCGGTTCAATGGGGTGCAATCGTCCTGCGGTGATTTCAGCCAACACCTCCATCAACATTTCGCCATTGGCTTTTTGGTTCCGCAACATCCATGCACCCCAGTCAATTCCTACAACTGTTCTGTTGGTAAGCAAAATGTGATTTGCGGGCAAGCGTGGAATCCCCCCTACAAATCCCACTACCAAGTACTGACCACCAGGCGACAACGCACGAAGGCACTGCTCGGCGAGGTCTCCTCCGACGGGGTCGTACACGAGGTCAAGTTTGTTCTCCGACAACTCACGCGCGCGTACTTTGACATCTTCATTGAGGACGTCAATTGCAGCAAAGGCTCCGCGATCGAGACCTAGTTGTCGTTTCTCAGGAGATGACGCAGCAATAATGACTTTGACGCCCATCGACACTGCAAGATCTACCGCGGCTAAGCCCACACCACCGCCGGCACCAAGAACCAGCATTGTGTCACCTTCTTGAAGAACAGCACGATGATGAAAAGCAAACCATGCAGTGAGATAACTCTGCATGAACGTTGCGCCCTGTCCGTCGGTCAATGACTCAGGTATGAGCAATGCACGAGATGCATGAGCAATCGCCTCATTAGAAAAACCGCCCTGTCCAATAGGCACAAAAACACGATCGCCAATCTTTAATCCGTCAACCCCTGCACCCACCTCAGTGATACGTCCCACAATCTCAGAGCCAGGTCGATACGGCACTGGAGGTTTGATCTGATACTTGCCTTCAATCATCAATGAATCGACATAGTTCACACCACACGCCAATACATCCATGCGTACGTGGCCTTCTCCCAATTCAGGGCGTGGGGTCTCCACAATTTCAAGCGCATCAAGTGAGCCAAGTTCTTTTACCAACATTGTCTTCATGTCTTTGACCGTACTAGACGATGTTGTGCAATGAACACCCCGAGTACCGTGTAGCTATGCTCCGCAACGTCGCGACCGTGCGAGGAACAAAGTCTATTTTTCTGATGGCTGTGACATCCATCGTCATTCGCGCACTTGCATCACTGGGTCGCCCCATCGCACGTTTTCCTGATTCTGAAGGGTACGAATCTTTTCAACTCTTTGGCGAAATCGACCGAATGTGGCCAGTGCCGCTGATGTATTCACTTGTGCAGTCAGATGTTGTTCGTGTGATACTCCAGATTGCAATTGGTTCTGCTGTGTGGATCTGGCTGGGGGTCATTGTTTGTCGCATCTCGCGTTGGCCTCGCGTTTCATTCATGCTTGTCGTTGTTCTTGGACTGTCTCCCGAAGTCATTCGATACGACGTCACTATTTTGTCCGAGTCGCTGGGCATCAGCTTTGCTGTATGGGCATTTGCTGTATCTCTACAACTCATCACATCACCCACGCGCGGCATCTGGATTCTGTGGTTCATTTCATTGGCGTTCTGCGCGATGACACGTCCAACACATCTGTTGATTCCTGCAGTTGTTGTACTTCCCCATCTGATGCGATTCATCATCTCCAAAGGCAAGAAGTTTTCACTTACCGCCATTGCAATGTGTGCGTTGATAGTGATGGGTGCAGTGCAAGCACAAGCAAATTCATCGACATCACTTTTAAACTTCTACACCGTTCTGGCAGAACGCGTGATAACCGATGACCAGAGATATCAGTGGTTCGTTGCGCGCGGTATGCCCGATATTGCAGGTGCACGCGAGGCCTTCGGATACGACTACCCCGCCGATCTCTCACCCGAGGTAGCTGACATAGTGCAGTTGCCATTAGGTCAATCTCCGCCCAGATTGATGCGCATAGGCGGGGTGGCCCTGGCGCAATGGGCTAAAGCGGACGGATGGAAAACGTACGTCACTTACGTCGTCACACATCCCACTGATACTGCATCTCGACTTACATCACTTTTAGGACCCACGCTGAGTCCCCCCAACGGTGATTTTCTCCCTCTGGACAACGGACCGATGCTCCCTGCAGTTGTCTTTGGATCATGGCAATTATGGAGTGTCCTTTTTGTTGCGGGAACAACACTGATGTTTCTGCGTTCACCGAGCCGGCGGCCTGCACAACTCTTCATCACACTTGGTGTCATCTTGATCTTGGTATATGCCGCATCAACTTTGACCTCAGGAATTGAACACCCACGTCATGCAGTTACGGTCTCTGTCATGCTGCGCCTAGCTGGCCTTATTGCAATATTGACGGCAATTCCTAGAGTTAGCGCTTTGACAAACCGCGACGCACTCGACGACGAACCCACGTGATTTTTCTCTGGCGAGGTCCAGATTTATCAAGTCTGTCCATGCAATACACGCCCACCCATGTACAGCGTGTACGAATATGAAACATCAGTCGCACCGAACGAAAGACGGTCCGTTTACCAGGTTCACCTTGCAGCATGTTTACCCACTTAGGTGACCCATGCGTCGTGACCACAATGAGCCGACGCACGTTAGTGAGCATGGGCGAGAGCCGCGCTTTCCCCTCTGGCAGGGTCCAAGCGACACCATTCATTAACACTCGATCAAACCAGCCTTTGAGCACTGCGGGTTGACCAGACCACCATGTGGGGTACACAAGAATCAATGTGTCACACCACTGCAGATCTTCCACGTGAGAACGAAGTTCTGGCATCTGATCAAGCTTTTGAGCAAGATCGCCGACATGGTTGATGCGCTCATATGCACTGAATACCGGATTGAAGTTTTCTGCAATTAAGTCATGTGTCCGCAACTGATGACCTGCGCGTTCTACTTCATCACACACCACAGCAAACAGAGTTCCACACAGAGAGTCCTTTGACGGATGTGCGTAGACAACTAGGACGTTCATATTTCTGCCAACGTCTTTTCAATCTTGTGAAGGAACTCACGCCGTTGCACATCAGTTGCTTTGTCCATCTCATAAAGTCCCAGATGTGTCACCTGAGCACGCTTTTTTGTAGCAATATGTAAAGCACGGGAGATCAATCGACGTCCATTGTCATTCACAAGCCGTACATATAGTTTTGGCGAGCCATAGGTCGACACGATGAACATTTTTTGCACATGCTCAAGTGCAGGTCGCACTTTTCCCTCATCACTAAATGAAAAAGCAACACCAGGAACGAGAACTCGATCAAACCATCCCTTGAGTTGTGCAGGTACACCTGACCACCACGTGGGATACACAAAAACAAGAACCTTGGCGGCACGAACCAGTTCGACGTATCGCGTAAGTTCCGTGGGCACTTGACCCGTGCGCGACATGTACACCTGCCACTCCTCTAGACCCATAATGGGATCAAATGCATCCTTTGCGAGGTCGATGATTTCCACTTCATGTCCGGCTGCGATGAGTCCCCGATGTGCCGCATCGCGCATAGCGGAACAAAAACTTCCCTCAACAGGATGGCAATAGACAATGACGGTATTCATGATGTGATCATCTCGTGAAGGAGATAGCCACTACCGTAACTGGCATGGCAGACCTTACGGGAAAATTTAAAACAGGAAAGTTGCCCAAGATTGCCAAGGGCTCAGTCACCGTCACCATCGAACGAAGCCCGCTAGAGGGCCACGAGGCCGATTTTGAGCAGTGGTGCGACGACATGCTGGATGCCGTACTGGAAGCACCAGGTTGTTTAGGTGCCACACTTTTGCGCCCTGGCAACGCCACGGATCCCTACCAGATGGTGTTTCGCTTTGTTGATGTCTTGCATCTTCGTCAATGGGAAAAGTCTGAATCCCGTCAACAACTACGCCAGCACACTGATTCTCTCGTCGCATCCGAGCGCGTCACAGTCACCGCGGGCACTGATCAATTCTTTACCGCGCTGAGTGAAGTAGACCGACATCGTTCACGAGTAGGGCGCTTTGTTGCCGATGTGGCCTGGGTCTATCCCGTGGCTGTGATCTTCACGGTCTGGCTAGCTCCATTTTTGGCCAGAATTGACATCTTGTGGCGTGTGCTCATCTCAAGTGCTCTTATCGGTGCAACGAGCAAATATGCAACTGGGCCTGTGAGACGTTGGTGGCGACGACGAAGAATGCTTCCTCAGAATCTGACAAATCTCTAGTTCTTCGGGGAAGGAATCGCACATGCGTTCAATCCCAACGCCCGCGATATGTGCCGGCGATTCCGTGCAATAACTCGATATACGCCAGAAGCAACAAGACGCACAACTGGAGCATTCATGATGCGGCCACACACATGCATCCATCGCTTCGATGACAACATCAATACTCGTGCTACAGCCTCTGCGCCTTCATAGTTGTACGTCGGGGTCACAAGCCACACTGAACCAAGTTCTTCGACGCCGTATTCATAATGAGACTGCACATCTAATGAGGGAATGTGTCGTTCAATCCAGCGTGCTGACGCTTGACAAATACCGCAGTCACCGTCGTAGACAACGACTCCGGCGGACATCACAATTAGTTGACGTTCAAGAGGTCAACGACAAAGATCAGGGTCTCTCCACCCTTGATCACGCCGCCGGCACCTTGTGCGCCGTATCCCATATGGGGAGGAATAGTGAGAACTCGTCGGCCTCCCACTTTCATTCCTGCAACACCTTGATCCCAGCCGGCAATAACTTGTCCTGCACCAAGACGGAATTCAAAGGTGTCCCCTCTGTTCCATGAGGCATCGAATTCTCTCTGTGTGCTCCACGCAACACCCACGTAATGGACTTCTACATTGGCACCAGATTTTGCTTCTGCGCCTGTTCCCACAGTGATGTCTTCCATCACAAGATCAGCGGGAGGATTTCCTTCGGGGACTACAACGTCAGGCTTTTGTGAACTCATAGCTTCAAGTTATCCGTCATGCAGCCGCGCGCGTGCGACGCAACACAGGATCTGCCACTTTCAATGCAGTATCGGCGAGGCGCATCACTCGTCCGGCAGCCCCCGGTGTACTGGAATCAATCAAGTTGCCCATTACCGCCAAGGTGATGTCGGCTGCAGATTGAGTACCTACCGCAATACGTAGACCCGGGCGCAGCAACCATGGATGCCCGATAAGGAAACTGAATCGTCGCCCCGTACGCAAGAATGCATCGAATCGTTCACCCACTTCTCGGTCATACACCACAGGTGCCGACATGGGATCTTCAATGAATTTCTCCACTGCCAGCATGCCTGATTCCAAGCCGTAGTCAATGCCTTCACCATTCATGGGGTTCACAAAGCCCGCAGCATCTCCTACTGCGACCCATCCTGGTCCGTGGCGACGAGTGCAACTCATTGGCAAACGCCATGCGCGTGGTTTTTCTACATAGTCGCCCAATGTCCATGACTCACGCACTAGAGCGGCGTATTGATCGAGCAAGGTATTCAAGTTCAATTTCTTGAAACCTTTCATTGTGGACAGTGCACCTACACCAATGTTGACAGTGCCATCCCCTGCAGGAAACATCCAGCCATACCCAGGAACAGCAGTTCCGTGTTCGTCACGCAAACTTAAACATGCTTCTAAGTGACGTTCCGCATGACGTGGTGTGGGCGCATACGCACGAATCGCCAAGCCAAAAGGTTCATTGGGGTCACGCTCGGCGCCCAACATTTTTGCTGCTTGCCCTTGAGCGCCTGCAGCCAAAACTGTCATGGGTGCATAAAAATTCTCTCCACCCACCGTGACGCCAATTACGCGACCATCTTCTAGAAGTGGAAGTGCTTCGGAGTTGAAACGCACATCTGCACCACTTGCAATTGCCACATCAATCAGGTGAGTGTCAAAGCGTTGACGTGGCCACACTGCGCCGTGATTCGGAAAACGATCTGTAGTTGGCCATGACAATTCACGTTCTTTTTTTCCTGCAATCATTCGCAAGCCATCAATGCGATGAGCTACCGAGTGGTTAATACGTAACTCATTGAGTGCCGCAATCGCGCGCGGTGTGAGTCCATCGCCGCACACCTTGTCACGACCATGAGGTCCTTTTTCAAAAAGGGTGACAGAGAGCCCAGCGCGAGCCGCAGTTATGGCTGCTGCCGAACCAGCCGGGCCGCCACCAATAATCAAAATGTCGCGTTGCATTGCTTTGAGCCTGCCAGCCAACACGACCATCTCCTACCTGCCTACCATGGGTCACATGGCCACCATGGATCTCCACACTGCCGTTGCACTTATTGGGTCCACCGACACTCTTGCGGTTCCCCTTGGTCCTGGAGTTCCCGGTGGATTCATGCATGCCCTTGGGGAACGAGACGACTTCGCCAATCTGGTGATTTTCGGCGCGCTCATGCCTGATTTGTATGGAGTTTTCATGAAGCCAGGCGTGCATTACCGCAGCGGATTTTTCGGGCCCGCTGAACGTTTTCTACGAGATGCTGGCGCGTCGATTGATTACGTGCCTGCAGACTTCCGTCGCTTTGAGCCAGTTCTTGAAGCGCTTGCTCCTCGAGTCATGGCCACAGCAGGCGCGCCTCCCGTTGATGGATGGGTCAGTTTGTCGGTCCATGCAGGTGCCAGTGTTGACGAATTGCATCGTGCTGCTGCAGACCCAAATCGCTTGGTCATAGTGGAAGTCAGTGAGGCATTTCCCCGCACTTTTGGTGTTGCACCAGAGCATGAACATCGCATTCATGTCGACAACATCGACGCACTGATTTTTACCGACAAAGAACCACTCAATCTTGCCGATGCGCCAGCCACTGATGCAGAACTCACCATTGCGCACTACGCATTGTCATTTATTCGAAATGGATGCACTCTGCAAACAGGTATTGGTGGAATACCTAATCAAATAGCAACATTTCTCGCCACTGGCGATCTTGGTGATTTTGGTATTCATTCGGAAATGTTTACAACAGGTCTCATGCGACTGTGCCAAGCAGGAAAAGTCACCAACAACAAGGGCAGCGAGTTCGATGGTTACTCTCCCACCACATTTGCAGCAGGAACACCCGAGTTGTACACGTGGCTGCATGAAAACGACACTGTGCGATTTCTTCCCGTCAAAATCGTGAATTCACCAGAGCGCATCGCGCGCAATCGGGACATGGTCTCCATCAATGGCGCACTTGCCGTAGATCTCTCCGGTCAAGTCATGGCTGACAGCATCAATGGCGTGCAGTTCAGTGGTGTAGGTGGACATGAAGATTTCGTTGCAGGTCCTGGTTTGAATCTGGCAGGCCGCAGCCTTATTTGTCTTCCTGCCACAAGTGTGATTAACAGTGTCACAACAAGTCGTATCCTTGCCCAGTTCCCCACAGGAAGCATTGTGAGCACGCCACGACATCAGGTTGATGTCATCATCACAGAGTTTGGTATCGCAGAACTTGAAGGCCGCACCATTCGTGAACGAGCTCGCGCACTAGCCAACATTGGCCATCCAGATTTTCGTGATGAACTACTCGACCGCGCAGAACGCTGGCCCGAAGACTAATAACTTCACCAAGTGTTATTGACTTGTGGGGCGAAACCGATAGAGCGCATTGCCAGCACCCGTGTCATGAAACACCAATGTGACAGCCATCCCTACCGATACATCCTCTGGAGCACAGTCCACGATGTTGGTCATAATGCGTGGGCCTTCCTTTAGTTCCACGTATGCAACAACGAATGGTGTGGCTTCTTTGTAAGCATTAGCCACCTTACGAATCACTGTGTAGCTATAGACCGTGCCGTGTCCAGAACAATCAAACGTGGATAGCTCTGGCGAAAAACACTCTGGGCAATGGTTGCGGGGAAACCACACCACGGCATCGCATGCCACACAGTGCTGCAACATAAAACGGCCTTCGCTAGTTGCATCCCAAAAAGCTTGTGTTGTGGGAGTAACCACAGGTGCAGGAGTAGGCAGTCGATTCATGCGTCGTGTTGTCCCAATATCAATGTGACCGAACCGTGTCGACTTCCCAAACTTCCACCCGTGCCATGAGCCAGCGCTATCTGACAATCTGGCACTTGCACCGCAGGGTGTGCCTCGCCACGTAGTTGCCGTACTGCTTCAATCACTTTGGTGATTCCTCCACGATTAGAGGGGTGATTATTCGATAATCCGCCACCATCGGTATTGAATGGCAAACGACCAAACGGTGCAATCAGTGCACCATCCATGACGAACTCCCCACCTTTTCCTTTTTCACAAAATCCAAGATCTTCAATGGTCTGCAACACCGTGATAGTAAAACTGTCGTAGATCGATGCGTAATCAATGTCAGCCACACTGACACCTGCTTCTTCGAATGCCAACGGACCAGACCACACAGCACCGGTGTATGTGAGATCAATACGGCCATTGTTGGTGTGCTTCACAGCTTCACCGTGACCAAGAACTTTTGCTTGCGTTTTCCCAAGTTTCTTTGCAATCTCAGGAGACACCACAACCAACGCACCTCCACCATCTGTGACGACACAACAATCAAGACGATGCAGTGGATCGGCAACTAGTGGAGAGTTCAACACTTCATCCACCGTGACAACGTTTTTCAGAAACGCATTTGAGTTGTACTGGGCATGAGTACTTGCTGCCACTTTGATCTCTGCCAACTGAGCCGAAGTCGTTCCAAACTCATACATGTGACGTTGTGCCGCAAGTGCATACGAGTGGGGTGCCCCTGCCATTCCCCAGACGGATTCAAAACCAGATTCTGGCCCTTGGGCCCACTGCACAGGCGGTGAGCCAGTACGGGGCTTACCCGCCAATGTGATGAGGGCAACAGAACATTTGCCCGCAGCAATTGCTGCCGCGGCATGACCCACGTGTGCCAGGTAGGACGAGCCGCCGGTCTCGGTGCTGTCCACATATTTGGGGCGAATACCAAAGTGGTCACACAATGTGAGCACACCAAAGCCTGCAGTGCCGTCGCAGAAAAGCGCATCTACGTCGCCCATCGACAACCCGGCATCTGCGAGTGCGCCCATTGCCACTTCTGTGTGAATATCCCAAATGGTGTGCGTGGGAAGATCACGACCTGGGTGTTCGTAGATACCCGCGACATATGCCGCACCTCGAATACTCATCGGCTCCGTGCCCCTCGGTTGCATTAATTGACTCACTAATTACAGCAGATTCAGCGAGGAAATCTCTAGTTGCAATCACCTCAAAAAGAAATGTGCGAGATATTTGCAATCTCTCCTCTCGCAAAGACGAAACAAACAAGTACCTTTTCTTAGATGCGCCTGGGACGTGTCATGCATCGAATGCGAGAATTTGTCTCAGGGTTTTTTCAAAGCCGCAAGTCGTTACTGCTGGCGATTCCTGTCATTGGTGTCATTTTCTTGATGTCATCATCGACTGAACATCGGTGGACACCCAACGACATCGTCATCAACGAAGTCATGACATCCAATTCGTCTACTCTGCAAGATTCCGATGGGGACTCCCCCGACTGGATTGAACTGTGGAATCCAACAGATAGAGCAATCTCTTTGGAGGGATACCAACTCATTCATGATGAGACAGACCAATGGACTTTCCCGAACCTCACTCTCCCACCCGATGAATTTCTCATTGTCTATGCATCGGGAAAGAATCGCACACAAGGAGAACTACATACCAACTTTCTTCTTTCGCGGACAGGAGAAGCCGTAGAACTACATCACCCCTCTGGCGTCAACAGATTCGACATACCAGAGCTCTCCAGCAATGCTTCTTTTGGTCGTCAACTCATGTCGCCAGGCAAGTTGTGTTTCTTTGCCTACCCCACGCCCGCATCACGCAACGCACCTGAGTGCTTTAGAGACAATGCCTTAGGAGCGCCCACTCTTTCGCATGCATCAGGTTTCTATGATGCGTCATTCGCACTTGATGTGGACCCAGCCGAACAAGAATTTCCTCTTTTCTACACAATCGATGGAAGCTTTCCTGATCCCATCTCTAACCCCGAGAAGACACTGCGTTACACCGGGCCTATTTCTATTGCCGCGCCGGATGCACGAACAGGTCCGCTTTCCTACATAGACACGACCATTACTGATCCGACAATGCGCTATAGCGAAATATTCCGCAACAAACCCCAGACATCATCCACAATTCAACCGGCTGCCACACTTCGAGTGCGTTCGCTCTACTCGGCTGAAACCTCAGCGACTTTCTTTATTGGTGAACAACATTCTCAAGCTCTCCCCGTTGTGTCACTGCTGCTCAACCCAGCCCATTTTTTTGATTCCGATTCAGGCATTTACATCGCGGGCACCACGTTCACCCAATGGCGCAATAGCAACCTATTTGATCCAAATTCTCAATGGGCAACACCGGCTAATTACACAGGAATTGGTCGTGAATGGGAACGACCCCATACATCCAATGTTCACGATGCGGTGCGTTTTCAGTACTGCACACCTATGGCTTGCGAAGATGCCATCAACGTTGGGGTGCGCACACACGGAAATGCATCGTTGATTCAACCAATGCGATCTCTGCGACTGTACGCACGTAATGACTACCGCACGCCACGCTTTACGACTGATTTTTTTGGAAAGCAATACTCAGGCTGGTCCACAATCATTCTGCGCAATGGTGGCAACAATCAACGAGGATTCTCGGATCGTTTTCACTTTAATGACATGTACTTCCAATCAACCATGGAAGGCCTCACAGCTTCCACGCAAAACTTTCAAGCCGTCAACGTCTATGTGAACGGAGAATATTGGGGCATTCACCAACTTGGCGAACGGTATGACGAACAGTTCCTCGCAACAAAGTACGGAATTGATGCAGATAATGCCGTACTGGTTGATCTCAACGACCCTGAAGATACACCTCAAGAAATTCTCGATGCATGGCAAGAATTGCTTACGAGCGCACAAACTCTTCCACCCATTCCAAACAATCGACTTGTGCTGGAAGAGTTAATGGACATAGAGAGTTTTTTTGACTATGTCGTTGCGCACACATATGTAGGAAATAGTGACTGGCCAACAAACAACACAATGATGTGGCGAAGCATTACTGCCGATGGCAACACACCGAGCACATTCGATGATCAACGTTGGCGTTGGATGATTACTGATCTTGACCGAGTCGGTGGAAGCAACGATGACCCCGACGTCAACGTGCGAACACTTTTGACTCGTATCGGTCCCGGATCCCAAGCCCCACAAGCTCAATTGCTGCATGGGCTGTTGAGATTTCCTGAGCTACGACTGCAATTTTTTGAAAGATATGCATTTCATCTCGACTACACATTTAGTCCCCACCGCATGCGTCATCATCTCCGAGGTCTTGTTGATGAGGTGCGCAATGAGATGCCACGACATGAACAGCGTTGGCTCCCCATGGGAAATTCCAACGACTTTATGACCTGGATGGAACGCGTGGATCAAGTGAGAAACTTTGTCTCTCAACGGTCTGCTGTAATGCGTGAACAATTGTTAGTGGCCCAGAACAGTTGGTGACCGCCACGAAACACTGTTTCTACACCTGAACCTGCCGGCGAGAACTTCGTCTGATGAGTAACCCTGATGCAATCAACAACAAAGGAAGTACCGAATTCAGCAACGAGCGTGTGCCAGTCTGAGGAAGCTGGCTGCTTGCCTCCACGGGCGCTGACAACGCAGAACCAGACACCTGTGTTGATGGAGTAGTTGACGTAGACACAACCGTGGTTGTAGGTGCAACAGTGGTGGTTGTAGGTGAAGTGGTCGTGGTGGCAAATGTTGCACATCCAGATGCAAGGTTGTACTTCGATGCCAAGTAACCATTCACATGTCCCACCTCTTGAGAAGTAAGCACTCGGTTGTAGACGATCATCTCCGCGACATACCCATCAAAAACACTGTCATTGCCGTCCCATCCAATACTGAGGCGAGTTCGAGCAAGTGCTGAGTGCGTACTGTCTGTGAATGTGCGTTGCAAGTTGCAGTTGAAGTACACATACGAGCCATTGGTATCGCCAACATTTGCTCCATTCACCAGATTTCCACCATAGGAAATTGCAAACAGGCTGGGAGCTGCCGTTGAACCTGAGTTCGCAACGGTCTCACCACCAAGTGCGGGCCCGAGTCCGACCACTCCATCATCGGTGCCATCCCCAAACCCAGGGTGAAAAGTTATGAAAAAACGATCCCAGTTGCCGTCATCATTTCCCCATAGACCATTGTTAGACGCAAGGGCAACGGGGCGATATACAGAGAACACGGTGATGTCAGATATCGACGACGCTCGAATGTCTATGTTGCTCACTTCATAGACTGATCCGCTGTTGTCGTCAATTCTGTTGAAGCGAAGTGCGGGGCGATTGTTGAAACCACTTGGTGCTGATTCAAAAATTGCCGCCGTATGTGCTTGGCCCACACCATAAGGATTAATGACGGCATCATTTGCATTGCCGGATTTGTCTTTCCATGTCACGACATTTGAGCCATTGGCGGGTGCGGATCCTGTGAACAGAGGATCAGATGCATCTAGCCACAACATCAAGCCATTGGAGACATTTCCAGGAGCAGGAGTAACCGCAGTGACGAATGATTGCGACAAGGCGAGAACCAAGCCCATAAGAATGAGTACAGCTGAAGCCATTTTGCGAGATTGCTTCACGTTTGCCTCCGATGACTACATGATGTTGTAGAAGTTATCTCCACAGCGTACTGAGGTCTCCCCTTTGGGTTCGAGTAGGAAGCCTTTTTCTCCAAATACTCAGGTCCAGCGCCCACCGTGAAGTGAGTTACAGTCGGCTCATGACATCAGGACATTGTTTGTGTGGATCAGTAACTTTTGAACTGGCGGGAGACCCGTTGGCAACAGCGGTATGCCACTGCGAACACTGCCAGCGACAAAGTGGTGGTGCATTCTCTGTCAACGTCATTGCACACAGTTCCCAACTCACTATTAATGGCGAGCTTCGCACGTACCAAGAACGTGGTGAGAACAACGATGATGTGTATGTGGAACGGCGCTTCTGCCCCACATGTGGGTCACCAGTTATCTCAGAACTCATGAAGCGCGATGGAATTGTCGCTATCAAGGCAGGGCTCCTTAATGACAAGTCGATGGTGAAGCCAGGAGTTGAAGTGTGGTGCGTTGACCGCCAGCCGTGGGTTTCACTTCCCGACATCCCAATATCTCTGGATCGCGAAGGGTAAACCTCCACCGCAAGTACTCATAACAAAAGTCCCGGTCTCCACACAGGAAACCGGGACCTTAAATATGGTGGCGGGGGCAGGATTTGAACCTGCGACCTTCGGGTTATGAGCCCGACGAGCTACCGGGCTGCTCCACCCCGCGTCGTAGTAGGAGTATTACGGTACAAGGAGCAACTGCAACTCACAACACCCCAGGACAGCCCTTCTTCATGTTTCTCAGTAACAAAAAAACACAGCAAGCACTGGAGACTCTTCGTCAAGAAGTGACCACACTGCGTGATCAGGTGGCAGAACAGGCATCCCTTGCTGCGTCAGAACGCGAAGTATCTCGAGCTGTAGGTGAACGTATCGCAGCACTTGAAGTACGCATCTCGTCCATGGGTTCAGAGCTTTCACGGCAACTACATGAGGTCGGCAATGAGATTGAAGAGCTCTCTAAACGCGCTGATGACTCTCAGGTAGTTGAAGTCATCGACGCACTACGTTCTGCACAAATCAAACTTGCCCAAGAGCAAGCACGATACGAAATAACTTTCCGTCAAGACCTTGCGGCCTTGGCGAATCAACTGTTACAGCGCGCTGTCTAGTTAACGCACTGCACTAAGTGCTTGTTGCACCAATGCTCTGGCTTGAGCCAGCTTGGATTGATACGTTGCAAAATCAGGTGGTGTCTTGGCAAGTGCCGCGTCGGCTTCGATGAAGAGACGCTCGGCCTGTTGCAACAACTGCGCAGGTGTCAAGGTAGATCCACCAGCAGGAACTGTTGTGACAGGCGCACCAGGAATCGTGGTTGTGGGGGCTCCAGGAGTCTTGTTTCCACCCACCCGGTCACCCAAGTTGACATTGAAACCTGGGAACAATTGTGACACCACATCGGTGATGCTGTCGCCAATCACTGAACGCCCATCGTAGGAAGCAAGAATCTTGCGCACGAAGATCTGCTTTGCATCAGCACTGTCGGGAAGAACAAACAACGGACGGATATACATCAGTCCGCGACCAATGGGAACAACCTGCAGATCGCCATACTTCACGCGTGAGCCACGTAAGTCCAACGGTGTGATGATTTGTGCGATAACTGCGTCGCTCTCAAACTCAGCCGCAACCGTTGCAGGTCCAGGAGGCAATGGAGACTGCACGTCATACACGCTCATCTTGCCGTAGTTGGCAGGATCGCTCGACACCACCATCAGCGAGCGCAATTCCTTACGACTGTCATCGGCGGAGAACGGCGCAAACGGCCTCAACATGGAGAACTGCCCTGCGCCAGAAGCTTGACCTGGTGCATGGAAGATTGTGTAGTACGG
>CAEZWE010000012.1_pt1 | contig 25452 bp, 23 predicted proteins | sample 7264891 | NCBI WGS metagenome assembly CAEZWE01 (sample SAMEA6813872, study PRJEB35770) | uncultured Acidimicrobiaceae bacterium | biome: Freshwater; feature: Freshwater reservoir; material: water | place: Czech Republic | collected 2017-07-26 | depth 0.5m m | reverse complement strand
GCGGTGACATCGTTTTGGATGTGTTCCAAGACTTCGGAAGTCACGATGGCATCAAAGGTGTTGTCTTCAAATGGCAACTGCGTTGCATCGCCACGTAAAACGCCACCAAAACTTGTTGCGGGAATCTCTTGTGCCTCAATCATTCCGCCAAACATCGCGCGGGTGCCCACTACTTCTTCTTGACCCCAATCGAGTGCGAACACCGTTGCACCAAGACGTGCCGCTTCATAGGCGTGACGACCAAAACCGGCGCCGGCATCTAAGAACATATGACCAGGACGCAAGCCAAGGCGATCGAATCGAACTGTCAACATAGAAATCAACGAGCCTTTCTCTGAGTGTCACGACGAGCCTTGTTATGGGGCATCTCGAGTACTTCTCGGTATTGATCGACAGTGAGTGCAGCACAATGGCGCCAACTCCAACGTGACACCACACGCTCGCGACCCGCCAAGCCCACGCGTGTGCGTAAGTCTGCATCATCGAGACCTCGCGCAATGGTGGCGGCTAATGCTTCTGCATTTCCTGCAGGGCATTGCAACACTGTGTCACCATCGCGACCAGTCACTTCGGGCAGCGCACCACCGTCGGTGGCAACTAGGCAAATACCCGTGCTCATTGCCTCAATGGCAGGCAAGCTGAAACCTTCATAGAGGCTGGGAACAATTGCTAACTCTGCTTCTGCATACAGTTCCACAATGCGTTCATCGGGAACACCAGAGACAAAATCAATGTAGGGCTTCAACCCGAGGGATTCGATGAGATCCATACTGTGACCTGGGCGTGGTTTGCCAATGATGGTCAAACGAATGTCGCGTTGTGTGCGCAGCGTTGCCATTGCCTCCAGCAAATACGACAAACCCTTTAACGCCACGTCGGCTGATGCGGTTGTAATCAGACGGCCCGGTTGGCGTTGCACTTCTGGCATGGGGCGGAACAATTCAGGATCCACACCCACCGGAACCAAGCGCATGCGATCGCGTGAGACACCCATGTCCTTGTTGATGTCGTTAATGCTGTTTTCACTCACCACAACAATGCGAGGCATTTTGCTGGCAACTTTTCCTTGCATCTCTACAAATGAATACCAACGCTTCAAAGAACGACGCTTCCACCAATTAGGTGCATGACTCATTTCCAATTCACGATCTTTGGTGATTGGGTGATGCAGCGTGACAATTGTGGGAATGATTTTTTCGATTTTTAAAATGTCCCAACCAAGACACTGATTGTCATGGACGAGATCAAAATCATTGACGCGTGTGCGAAGCTCGCGATACGCACGCTTTGAAAACGCAAGTGGTTCAGAAAACTGTCCACCAAGGAATCGTGCAGTCTCTACAAAATCAGGCCATGTCTTAATTTCCCAATAGCCCGGCAAACGACCAGGGTATTGATCATTAAAAATGTCGAGGCTGGGCAACTTGTGCATCGTGATGCGATCATCGAGCACGGGGTAGGGCTGGCCACCAAATACTTCGACTGAATGTCCAAGATCAACGAGTGCCTTGGTGAGGTGTCGCGTGTAGACGCCTTGACCACCTACGTGCGGTTTGCCGCGATAAGTGAGGTAAGCGAGGCGAAGAGGTCCGTTGGGGTCATAGGCGCCTGGCATAGGCATTTGAGGCTAACTGGGTCGCCACCGAATGGCTCGCGTGCGCTTGTTGACAAGCCATCCCAAGCCCAAGAGAAGACCCCATATATAAGGTCCATTTCCCAATCGTGAATAGGGCGTGCGGCCCTGGCGCACCTCAATGGTGCGCTCAACGACGTGCTGGCTGGTGATGCCTGTGCGCTCGTAGACCTCGCCATCAGGGGAGACGAAAGCACTAAAGCCAGTAGGCGAGACCTGCACTACCCAGCGACCCTGTTCACGTGCACGCAACTTGGATGAAGCAAGTTGTTGTGTCTGCAAAATAGTCCAGGTGTAGCTAGAGCCATTGGTGGGGTTGATGATGTATCCCGCGCCGTCCACGACACCTTCATTAACACGACCTCCAAAAAAGATTTCCCAAGAGATCGCAACAGCAACGCGTTGATTATTAACTTCCACCCAACCGCGAGCGTCCCCTGGTCGCGCATCGCGTGGGACAAGATGCGTCGGTGCACCCACTGATTGCAATAACGGCCTCATGGGCATGTATTCACCAAAAGGAACTCGACGTACTTTGTCATAGCGGCTAGAAATTGTTCCATCAGGTTCGACAACTATTTGGGCGTTGGTGAATTGTGTGGGGCCAGAGCTCTCCGTGATTCCCACCACAAAAGGAACTTGTAGTCGTTGTGCCTGTGCAGCAATGAGTGTGTACTCCTCGCTATCAATGAACAATCCCGATGACGACACATTGATGACATTTTCTGGCCACACAACTGCGGTGCGTGTAGATGATGGTTGCAAGGTTTGTGTTGCAGCAAGATGCACATCAAACACATCGCGTGGATTGGTGTTGACTGCACGAGTGCCTTGTGCGCCACCGCCTTGTACAAAAGCAAGCGTGACACTTTCTTGAGTTGCCGATGTTCCATCCCAGCGATTCGCAATTCCAATGAGCACCACAACAATGAGGAAGGCTCGGAACTTGTGCTGAGTCGCAGACAGCCACAACACCACAACACAGATGCCAATCACGCCGCCATAAGGCGCAAGTGCGGCAAGTGGTGAGCTTGCTTGCGAGATAGCCAAAGTGGCAAGTGGAACTCCACCAAATGGCCATGACAGTCGCAATGTCTCTGCAAGGCCGTGGCACACGATGAGTGCTGCAATATGGCGTTGCGGAGTAGTACCAAGTCGCGCTGCACTCAGTGCTGCAAGTCCATGCAACGCTGCAAAAAGAATTGTGGCAATCAGATATCCAGGTGCAGTGAGAAACCACATCCATGCCATCGCTGGCAAGAACCACGCAAAAGAAAAGAGAAAACCTGTCAGAAAATCTTTATCGCCACGTCGTTTCTTTGCAGTTGATGCATAAATGCCAATTCCCACAAATGCCAACGGCCACCAACCCCACGGCGGCATGGATGCTGCAACACATAGACCCGCAATGAGTGGCGCGAACGCCCGACGCATCATTTCATCATTGTTGCGCGAATGATGTAGCGCTGTTTTGTGCTGCCCTTAGGGTGGCAAGAGAAAAGAGTCAACGTTGCATCTGTGGACTGTTTTGTAATCCACATGGCGGTGGGCTTCACAATCATCTTGTTCGTTACCTTGTAACGCACTCGTTTCTTGCCTTCCACCACAATGATGATGTCTCCACGACGCAACTTGTCCACGTTGTAGAACGGGCGCGTGCCAGAGGTGCGATGTCCGCCAATGACGAGGTTTCCCATCTCGCCTGCACGAGGAGTACCTGGCCATTTGCCGACGCCAATGTCAAACTCACGATCGCTGATACCCACATACATCTTTTCGTTGACACTGAGTCGAGGAATAATCAATCGGCCAATTGCGCGAGGTGCCTTATTGGAGACTGATTCGCCACGAAATCCATCCAAAGTGAGGGCTTCCACTGATGCAACAGGGGCTGCGACCACGCATGCAAGGAGAACAAAGAGAAGGCGGCGCATCTTCCTATTTTGGCAGATGAGTGAGGTATTCCAACATCGCGTGAGCACCTTTCCGCGACTGTTCCACACAAGCAGGAACGCCAATGCCTCGGTAGCTGGCTCCGGCAAAAACAATTCCAGGTGCACTTGCCGACAGGGAGTGCTCTAGTTCGGCGAGTCGTGCAAAGTGGTGCGGACGATACTGCGGGAATGAATCTCGCCAGCGAGAGATGCGTACCTCATGTGGCGTGAAATCTTTTCCGAGATGAAGTTTCATGTCGGCCAGGGCCAAGTTCACGAGTGCATCATCTTCAAGATGCATGACATCGAGTCCATCGCGACCAAGAGAGACGCGCACAATCATGGAACCATCGTTGGGTCGCCAGTGTGCCCATTTGTTGGAACCAAATGATGCTGCAGTTACCCAACGTTGATCGGGCTTGGGTACGAGATACCCACTACCGGTGAGATGCGCAGGCCATTGTTGGGCCGAGATTGCCATGGTGATGAGAACCACCGATGCGTGATCCCACTGAGCGAGTAATTGCGATGCGCGAGCATTCAGTGGAGCAACAAAAGATGCACTGTGCTGTGCAGGAGAACAGATAGCAATCGCATCAACGGTGTATTCACCTTGTGCCGTAGTCACTACATATGCATCTTGTTGGCGCGAAATTGCGGACACTTGGGCATCGGTAAGGATTTTTCCGCCCAAAGCTCGCACTCGTTGGGCCAATGTTTCGGTGAGTGCACCCATACCGCGAAGTGGTGAACCAAAAATGGGCGCATCGGGTTGCGTGGTTTTCTTTGCTGCGGCGCGTGCGCGTGCTGCAGCCAACAGCAAGCTGCGCGATGCAGTCAGCGAAGCAATCTGTGGCACAGCAGCCATCGAGAATCTGTCTGTGTCGGCGGCATAAATGCTTCCTACGAGCGGGTCCACTAAACGCTCATGTACTTGATTGCCAAAGCGTCGTCGCACGTACTTACCAATGGAATCCTCATCGGTGGTGCGTGGCAACAATGGCTCTATTGCTGCGCGGATCTTTCCTAATGGCGAAATCAGTGGGCTTGCCACGAATGCGCGCATTTTGGCGGGAACACCCAACAATAAATCTTGTGGGATGGAATGCATGCCGTTGTGCCATACCGCAGCATGAGCAGAAGTGGGAGAGGTCAGTGTTGCGCCAAGTCCTAGTTCGGAGGCAAGTTGATGTGCCCACGGCACACGCACCAAAAATGCATCTGCACCTTCGTCTACAGCGTCAAGTCCCGCAAACGGAGTGGTGCGAATGAGACCACCTGTTGTAGAACTGGACTCAAAGACAGTGACGTCTATTGGAGTGGTGGATTCGGCAAGCAAGGTGAGTGCGGTGGTTAATCCAGAAATTCCACCTCCCACAATGGCAACACGGCCGGGTTGAGTCATGCGTGAATGACTCTTTGGGCAAGTGCTGCCATCACTTTGGGATCATCGTTCACACATGCAGTGCGACCAAATGCCAAGCCGCGTGCACGTGCATGTCCTTCGGCTTCAATGTCCAAGTCGAACAACACCTCTAAGTGATCGGCCACGAAGCCACATGCCGAGACCATCACGCCGTCAATGGGTTCATCAGTGTCACGAGTGGAGGCAAGTTGATCAATAACTTCCAAAATGTCGGGTCCAATCCATGGCTCAGGTGTGCGACCAGCAGATTGCCATGCAATGGACCACTGCGACCAACGATTGAGTCCTACTTTTTCGGCAACAAGTTCTGCAGTTGCACGCAATTCATCAGGGTAGGGGTCGCCACCATCGATGATGCGTTGTGGCAATGAATGTGCAGTGAACAACACCTTGGTGCGCTCGGGCATATTTGCCAATTTCTTTTTCATGTCGTCGGCAAGAAAATCAATAAATGCTTCTTCGCGTGCCCATGAATCAACTCCCACGACTTCAATGTCGTGACCGGCTGCGGCTTCGCGAACGCGACCAATGTATTGCCCAATGGAATATGACGAATAATGAGGTGCAAGCACAATGCCGACAATGCGTCGGAAACCTTGTGCCACCACATCGGCAACTGCTTCTTCTACGAATGGCGTTGCATGCTTGAGGCCAAGAAACACTTGGTACTGCCCAGGTGCAGCCGCATCTAGTTCGCGTTGCAACGCATCGGCTTGGTCTTCGGTCAACTTCTTCAAAGGAGACAAACCGCCAATTGCTTCATAACGCGCGATGAGATCTTGCAACGCTTCTTCGGTGGGTGGGCGACCACGACGAATGTCTGTGTAATACGGCAAGATCTCTTCTTTTGTGCGTGGCGTTCCATAGGCCATCACAACAACTGCGGTGCGGGTGGAATTATCTGTGCTCATGGGCGTCCTCCTGAATGAACGAAATCAACAACGGCATGCAAGACATCGGGGTCGGTGTCGGGTTGCACGCCATGGCCAAGATTAAAAATGTGACCGGGGTGGTCAGCGTTGTCGTTGAGAACTTGTTGTGCACCGCGTAATGCGATATCGCGTCCTGCCAAAACAAGTGCGGGGTCAAGATTGCCTTGCACAATTGTGTCTGCACCAAGACGCTGACGCGCATCGGCAATGGTGGTGCGCCAATCAAGACCCATCACTGCATTGCCCACCGAATTCATGGACTCCAAAAGATGATCACATCCAATGCCGAAGTGAATACCTGCAATACCTGGATGGCGTTCGGCAATCTGTCGAAAAACTTCGGTGGTGTGTGGTTTCACAAATGCGTCGTAGTCACGACGGGAAAGCGCACCCGCCCATGAATCAAACACTTGAAATGCTTCGGCGCCTGCATCGAGTTGTGCACAAATAAATGTGACTGAATGTTGCACGAGTCGCTCCATGATTTCATGCCACAACATGGTGTCTGCATGCATGAGATGTTTCGTGTTCTGATACGTGCGAGAGGGGCGACCTTCAATCAAATAACTCGCCACAGTAAATGGTGCGCCTGCAAATGCAAGGAGGGGCACATTGAGCTCTTTCACCAAGATGCGCACTGTGTCGGTGACGTATTCAATATCGGTGAGATCAAGTGGACGCAGTCGTGCGAGGTCTGCACTTGTGCGAAGAGGATTCTGGGCAACCGGCCCAGTGCCCGGGGCAACGTCGACTCCGAAGCCAACCGCATGTGGGGGAACGACAATGTCGGAATACAGCACTGCGGCATCTACGCCGTAGCGACGCACAGGTTGCAAGGTGAACTCCGCGGCAAGCTCTGGCTGCTTGATGGCTTCCAGAATGCTTCCTTCACCACGAATCTTGCGATATTCAGGCAAGCTGCGACCCGCTTGGCGCATAAACCACACGGGGGTATGCGAGGGCTTCTCACCACGTGCAGCTGCGAGAAAAGGATCTCCGGATTGACTAGTCATCGGAGAGTAACGCTATCGGCGCTGTTCCCTCTGAGTTCGACGCATATGGGCCTCTAGGCGTGCCACTCGAGTACGTGCAGGTGGATGTGCGGTCACCAGTCGATCTCGCCAATGTGTCTGACGAGCGCCATTGCCGGAATCAACCACGATGCGCAGTGCATTGCGCAATTGGCGACCAAAACCCATGTCGACCACTGTTTCGTCCGCTTTGAATTCAGCACCCTTGCCCACTGCGTTGCCGATGATTTGTGAGACGGTAATCATGGACAAGAACAGCCACGACACAATGGTGAGTACTCCCGTGAGAGTGCGACCGGCAAATGCTGCCCATGGTGAACGCTTCGCGAATGTGTCTGTTGCAGCGTGTGCAATGTTTTGCAACAAGAAACCAATACGCGCCAAGACAATGATGGGAATGGTGAGCCATTGACCCACGGTGAGAGCAATGGTGTGCATACCAATGTGATGACTTAACTCGTGAGCAAGAACACCGCACAGTTCATCGTGTGAGAGATTTTCTATTGCCCAACTCGAGACCACAACAAGATGTCCACCCGTGGCAAATGCATTGAGCTCATCAGAATCAGCGACGGCCAAAACATATTGCTGCGGAGAGATGTGATTCGCCTGGGTCACTACGTTCCATGCACGATGTAAAGCGTCACGTTCTGTGCGTGTGGGTGCACGTGCGCCCAAAAGTTTGCGTAGCACCAGTCGCTGTGCGGGTCGCAGAAACAACACTCCACCTGCAAAGAATGCGACGAGGGCGAATAAATAAAAAGGTGTCCACACAAAAAGTTGCACTACCCACCACAGCGCCGCAATTGCCACCAACCACGCAGGGAAGAGGGCCACCAAAGGTGCAAGCGCAGCCACTGCGTGGCTGTCAATGCGACGTTGACGAGAGAGGCGATCGGAGCGAGGCATTAGTTCTCTAGTCCACCAGTAACAGCGCGTGGGGTCAATGACCCTCCACGCCGAAGTCCTACACTGGCAAGAAGCGTCTGCACACAGCGCAGAGTTTTTGAGGAGGCACTCATGACCGCACCAACTATTCCCGGAGCCGAACCGTTCTCTCATCGGGGGTCAGGCACAGCTGGCGTGTTGGTACTCCATGGCTTCACGGGCAACCCCGGTTCAATGCGTGGACTTGCCCAAGCGTGCGCCGATGCGGGCTTTCATGTGGAACTACCGCAACTAGCGGGCCATGGCACCGCAATGGAAGACATGGTTCCCACCCGTTGGGCTGATTGGACACGTGATGTGGAAGCGGCCTACCAACTGCTCGCCCAACGTGCGTCGCAGATTGTGGTGATGGGGTTGTCCATGGGAGGTTCGCTCACATTGTGGTGTGCCACGCAGCATCCTGAGATTGCAGGAATTGTGTGTGTGAACCCGGCAACACAGCCCCAAGCACCAGAAGTCATGGAGATGATCAAAGGAATGATCGACTCTGGCACAGAAGTGATGGAAGGCATCGGCTCAGATATCGCGGAGCCTGGAGTAGTGGAGTTGGCTTATCCAGGCACGCCGCTTGCACCTCTCTATTCCTTCCAACGCGATGGCCTCATGTCGTTGTCGCAGCAATACGGCAATCTCAAGATGCCGTTGTTGTTGTTTACCTCAGTGCAAGACCATGTGGTGAGCCCCACAGATAGCGATGCACTCGCTGGCGCATATGGCGGTGAAGTGGAACGAGTGATGTTGGAACGCAGCTATCACGTCGCCACGCAGGATTACGACAAGCAGATCATCTTTGATGCGTCTGTTGCATTTGCACGCAAAGTGACACGCTGATGCTGTCCTTGCTTGCTGCAATTCCCAGTCCCTCATCGGGCACGCTCGAAATTGGGCCAGTTAACTTGAATGCCTATGGCTTGATGATTGCCTTGGGCGTGGTTGCTGCTGTGCGCATTGCAGGCAAACGCGCCGAACGTATCAGTGCAGCAACCATGGATGACATGTCCTCTATTGCATTGTGGGCAGTACCTGCAGGTGTTCTGGGTGGACGTGCGTATCACGTACTGACTGATTATGAAAAGTTCCAGGGCAACTGGGGTGATGTCATCAAAGTGTGGCAAGGCGGTCTTGGCATTTGGGGTGGCATCACCGTTGGTGTTCTTGTGGGTTTTTGGCGTGCAAAAAAAATGAATCTTGATGCATGGGTATTGGTGTCGTGTTCTGTTCCAGGTATCGCTGTCGCCCAAGCAATTGGTCGTTGGGGTAACTGGTGGAACCAGGAATTGTTTGGTCGCCCCACCGATCTTCCCTGGGCACTTGAAGTCTCTGATGCAACAGCGCTAAAAGCCGGGTTTGCAGAAGGCACCACATTTCATCCCACGTTTTTATATGAATCAATTGGGTGTCTTGTGTTGGCCTTCGCCCTCATTGCAGTGGAGAGAAAACTGAAGCCTGCTCGTGGTCGTCTTTTGGCGTGGTACGTGGCTGGCTATACCGCACTTCGTTTCTTCATTGAGGGTCTGCGTATTGATGAAGCCAAAGAATTCGCAGGATTCCGCTTCAATCAATGGGTATCCATCATCGCTTTTGCCATTGCAGTGGGGTTCTTGGTCATTGATGCTCGGCGTTCACCGAAGGCGTCCAAAGCGTCTACGGTTCTAGAACATGAGTGAGTGTTTATACGAAGTTCGTGAGCCCGGCATTGGTCTCATCACACTGAATCGCCCCGAGCGCCTCAATGCTTGGACGGCACGTCTTGGTCGTTTGTATTTCGAATCATTAGATAAGGCAATGGCTGATCCGAATGTGCGCGTTGTAGTGGTCACGGGAGCCGGCAAGGGATATTGCGCAGGCGCAGACCTTGGCACATTGCAAGGCGCTAACGCCGACGACGATGACGAAAGCATTTTGGATGGACGCATGCAAGATGAAATCACGCGTATGCCCAAGCCCATCATTGCTGCCATCAATGGCGCAGTGGCTGGGGTGGGTCTCGTGCAAGCGTTGATGTGCGATCTTCGATTTGCAGCAGACACCGCAAAGATTACATGTGCTTTTTCTAAGCGTGGCCTTGTTGCTGAATACGGCGTGTCGTGGGTGTTGCCACGACTAGTTGGACCTGCGAATGCATTGGATCTGTTGATGTCAAGTCGCATCGTGATGCCTAATGAAGCACATGCAATGGGCATGATTAACAAAGTGGTGCCGGCTGCACAGTTAATGGATGTCGTGATGGCTTATGCATCAGATTTGGCAATGAACGTGTCGCCAGCATCTATGGCTGTCATGAAGAGCCAGGTCTATAACGACTACGAAAAAGATGTGGCAACGGCCAGCAAAGATGCGTTGGTGTTAATGGGGGAGAGTTTCTTGCGCCCCGACTTCAAAGAGGGCGTTCTCAGCTACGTCCAAAAGCGCCAAGCACAATTTCCGCCATTATCGCTATAGAAATCTGCCCTGCGCACAATTGATGTGGGGCGCTTCGGGGGTCGGCTCGTAGGCTAGAGAGCGTGAGTTCCCCCACCAGTTCTATTTCTGCTGCCGATGTCGCCAAAGTGGCCAATCTGGCTCGCCTCGATATTGACGAGGCCCACATCGAAGGCTTCACCGCCCAGTTGGCCAAGGTGATGAATCATTTTCATGACATTGACGCACTTGATCTCTCCGGTGTCGAACCCATGACCCAGCCCTATCCGTTGGTGAATGTGATGCGTGACGATGTGGAATTGCCCACGTTGGATACTGATGAGGTGCTTGCGGCTGCACCAGCTGCCGAAGAGCGCCGTTTTCGTGTGCCGCCCATCATTGGATTGGACGGCTAATCATGGCGACAACATCTGCTCATGACATCGCCGCCGGCGTTGCTGCAGGAAAAATTTCTGCACGCACAGTTGTTGATGAACATCTTGCACGCATCGATGCACGCGAAAACGATATTCATGCTTTCAACTTGGTGACCGCCGATGCGGCACGTACACATGCAGACCAGATTGATGCAGACGTAAAAGCGGGTCGTCCCGTCGGCCCATTGGCTGGAGTTCCAATTGCGTTGAAAGACAACTTGTGCACCCATGGCGTGGACACCACATGTTCATCACGCATATTGCAAGGGTGGAAGCCACCCTATGACGCCACTGTTGTCTCACGTCTTCGTGCAGCAGGTGCAGTAGTCGTTGGCAAAACAAACTTGGATGAATTTGCCATGGGGTCCTCCACCGAAAACTCCGCATTTGGTCCTACACGTAATCCATTAGATATCTCTCGCGTACCAGGCGGATCAAGTGGTGGAAGCGCAGCAGCAGTTGCTGCAGGTTTTAGTTCTGTGAGTTTGGGAAGTGACACCGGCGGAAGCATTCGTCAGCCTGCTGCAATGTGTGGCGTGGTGGGAGTCAAGCCCACATATGGAATGGTGAGTCGTTATGGCTTAGTCGCCTATGCAAGCTCGCTTGATCAAATTGGTCCGTTTGCTACAAACGTTGCCGATGCTGCATTGGTTACCGAGGTGATTGCAGGCCATGATCCCATGGATTCCACGTCTATTCCACAACCTGTGCCGTCGCTTGTGAGTGCAGTCACTCAAGGTGTGGCAGGAATGCGTATTGGTCGCGTGACTGATTTGCCCAGTGGTGCAGAACCAGAAGTAGTTGCACAACTTGATGCGGCATTTGCTGCACTTGCTGCAGCAGGCGCCACCATTGTGGATGTCACCCTGCCGTCATTGTCTTATGCACTGACTGCCTACTACATCATCGCTCCCGCGGAGGCCAGCAGTAACTTGGCTCGATTTGATGGTGTGCGTTACGGCTTGCGCGTTCCCGCTGTTGATACCAATGCAATGTATGGCGCTACTCGCGCTGCAGGTTTTGGTGATGAAGTAAAACGTCGCATCATGTTGGGTACGTACGCGTTATCTGCTGGTTATTACGACGCCTATTACGGCAAGGCGCTCAAAGTGCGTCGATTGATTGCAAATGATTTCAACAAGGCCTATGAGAGTGTGGACACAATTCTGATGCCCACGTCTCCCGTGGTGGCGTTTCCTTTTGGCGACAAAGCAGATGACCCGATGTCGATGTATTTGTGTGACATCTACACAATCCCCACCAACTTGGCGGGTCACGCCGCCATGAGTGTTCCTTTCGGAACTGGCGCACATGGTTTGCCAGTCGGTATTCAAGTCTTAGCTCCCGCACTTGGCGAGGTGGCTATGTTCCGCGTGGGCGGAGCACTCGAAATCGCAGCAGGGAGTCAGTCATGAGCGATAGCCCATTGAGTTCAATTGTTGCTACCGAAGATCAACTTCTGTCTGGCGGCTGGGAGATGATCGTCGGTCTAGAAGTTCACGTAGAACTTGCAACGCGCACCAAACTTTTCAGTGGTTCACCTAATCGTTTCGGTGATGAACCCAATGTCAATATCGACCCTGTCACCTTGGGTTTGCCCGGTGCATTGCCTGTTTTGAACAAACAAGCAGTGGAACTTGCTATGCGTATTGGTCTTGCATTGAACTGTCGCATTCAGCGCTGCATTTTTCATCGTAAGAACTATTTCTATCCCGATATGCCAAAGGCTTATCAAATTAGTCAGTACGACTTGCCCTTAAATGCTGATGGTTTCTTGGCGTTGCCAAGCGGCACCGTGATTGGCGTGGAGCGTGCTCATCTTGAAGAAGACACCGGCAAGAGCACACACGTCGGTGGTGCAACAGGGCGTATTCACGGCAGTGATTACTCACTTATTGACTTCAACCGTGCAGGTGTTCCGTTGGTAGAGATCGTGTCACGTCCAGATATTCGCACCAGTGAACAAGCACGTGAATACGTGTCGGAGTTGCGTGCAATCTTGGAAGTGATTGGCGCATCGGACGCAAAAATGGAAGAGGGTTCGATGCGCGTTGATGCCAACGTCTCGGTGCACAAGCCTGGAACTCCATTCGGCACACGTTGCGAAATCAAGAACGTGAACTCCATTCGCGCATTGGGACGTGCAATTGATTATGAAGCACGTCGTCAGATTGACATCTTGGATGAAGGCGGCACCATCGTGCAGCAAACTCGTCACTGGGATGATGCCGAAGGCCGTACGCACACATTGCGCTCCAAAGAAGACGCCGATGATTATCGTTATTTCCCAGAACCAGACTTAGTGACCGTTGATCCATCGCAAGAATGGATCGAGGCTGTGCGAGCAGCATTGCCAGCATTGCCAGCTGCGCGTCGACAGATGTTGAGCGAACTCACCGGATACGACACGCAGAGCGAAGCGGTCATTGTGGTGGTGGAACGTGGCCAACACGAATACGTACGCGATGTGGTGGATGCCGGTGGCGATGCCGTGCGTGCGCTCATTTATGTGCAACAAGCATTCGCAGAAGAGGGTGCGCAACCATCTGTGCCTGCGAAAGATCTCGCAGCACTCACCGTGTTAGAGCGCGATGGCAAGTTGTCCGCCACACAAGCCAAGACTGTTCTTGCAGACCTGGTAGCCAACAAAGGTGGCGACCCCGCAGCCATTGCAGCCGCCAAAGGCTTTGAAGCACTGGATACCTCTTTGGTGGAGGGCTTTGTGGATGAAGCGATTGCCGCCGACCCAGATGCCTGGGCCAAATATGTGGCTGGCGATGAAAAAGCTGGTGGGTCGCTCATCGGTCGTGTGATGAAAGCCAGCAAAGGCAAGGCGGATGGCAAAATTGTCACCGCCGTCATGCAGCAACGCCGGGGGTCCTAGCCCCTGTTCCTAACTGGACCCGAGTTCCAGTTAGCATGGCGGGGTGCGTAGCGTAACGATTCCTCGTGTAGTCAAAGGCTTGCTGGTGTTGGGCTTTGGCCTAGCCGTGATGTCTCAAACAGTTGAAGCAAAAACACGACCCATCGCCGTGTCTCACTCAGTGGATCGCGGCAACCATGTGGTCGTCAATGCCGGCAGCAAATGGAAATCAAAGTCCGTCACCGTCGAAGTGGGTGTGCAATCCAAAAAGAAGACGTGGAAGTGGTCTCGTGTGGGCACAGCCCGCACCGATGCACGAGGCGCCACACAAGTGTGTTCAGCACGCACAATCGCCAAGGGTAATCAACTACGACTACGTAGTGGCAAGCAAGTGATTGCAACTACTCGGGTGTCCCAAAACATCACATTGTCGGGATGTGGCTATGTCGCGCCCGCGGTGACCTCATCGACTGTGGCTCCTTTGGTTGCCGCTCCCACTCCTGAAGCGCCCACAGTTACCACGCCTGCACAATCGGTGAATACAACCGCGCCACCCACAAGTACGACGACTACTACAACTCCGCCAACGACGACTACAACAACAACCACTACAACTACAACAACCACTACGACGACGACCACCACCACAACAACAACAACGTTGGCTCCATTTACTGCAGCACCGACATCACTTACTCTTTCCGCCGCAACCGATACAGGTGACTCATCATCGGATGGAATCACAAAGGCCACGAGCCTTGTAGTGCAAGGATCTGCAACTCCTCAAGCGAGCGTGCAGGTGTATGTCAATGGAACAATGTCGGGTTCTGCGTGCGCTGCTGATGGTGCTGGAGAATTTGCGTGCACATTAGGCACTGTTACAGAAGGCAGTCATGCAATCACAGCGCGTGCAACATTGAACTCAGTTGAATCTCTTAGTTCCACCGCCTACAACGTGGTGGTCGATAGAACTGCTCCTACTGCAACGATTGTCGCTGCGGCTGACAGGGCCAATGGAGGTGTAAAGACGGAATTTGTCATTACTGTCTCTGAGAACACGACAACGTTAACGAATGACTCAATTACTGTTGTGTGTAACCGTTGGCAACCTGGGGGCTTCTGCAATAAGGAAGACTTTACGGGCAGCGGCCGTTCTTTCAGCGTTAACGGCAGTCTTGTTTGGGAAAATGCAAATATTCCCATGTCAATTACCCTCAGATTGAACACAGGTGCCTACTTCGATATTGCTGGCAATGCTCATTCTGTCTCCGTAAGCGATGGAGTGGGTTACGACTACATGGGTCCTCAACCAACGTTCACACGCCAACTTCAAACCATTACGGTCACTTTTAATGAGGTTCCTGTGGACTTCACGGTCAACAGCCTGGAACTTCTGAACTTTTTCTATGACCAATATCAGTTCAGGGAAATCGGAGCTCCAATCTTTAGGAACTTTGCTCCTTTTGGATCAAGTGGCCGTGTGTGGACTTTTACGCTCGCCCAAAACATCATCGACAGCAGATTCCCCACACAATACGACGATTACCCACCTACGTGGTACAAGATTCAGCTTGCCCCAGTGCGTGACACCGATGGCAATTCCGAGGGTTATATGGAGTTCTTCATTCCGTAGTTTTCTGACGGATTTGTGGTTCGGTAATTAACGACCCAGCAACACGGCGTACTGTGCGCTCATGGACTTTGCCGTACCTCAAGAGATTCAGCGCACACTCGATGAACTAGACGCCTTCATCGAGGCTGAGATCAAGCCGTTGCAAGCACAAGATGACAACGAACGTTTCTTTGATCATCGTCGTGAATGGGCCCGTACAGATTTCGACAACGATGGTGTACCACGAGCAGATTGGGAAGCATTGTTGCGTGAGATGCGCCGTCGTGCAGATGCAGCAGGCTGGCTACGTCTCGCATTACCGGAAGAATTCGGTGGTAAGAGTGCAAGCAATCTCACCATGGCGATAATCCGTGAACATCTCGCCACAAAAGGCCTCGGTCTTCATAACGATTTGCAAAATGAATCCAGCATTGTGGGCAATTTCCCCACCGTGTTGATGATGCGTGATTTTGGCACCGAGGAGCAAAAGAAAACATGGATGCCAGGATTCTTGGACGGCACCAAGCGTCTTGCATTTGGTCTCACAGAACCCAACCATGGAAGCGATGCCACATTTTTAGAAACAACTGCTTACCGCGATGGAGATGAGTGGGTCATCAACGGCATGAAGCGATGGAACAGTGGCCTGCACCACGCGACACACGACATCATTTTTGCCCGCACTTCTGGCAACGCGGGCGATCCCAAGGGAATCACTGCGTTCTTGGTGCCCACCGACGCGGATGGGTTCAATGTTGATTTTTTCTGGTGGACATTTAACATGCCCACCGACCACGCAGAAGTGAGTTTGAAAGACGTGCGCGTGAGCGCCGATGCAGTGTTTGGTCCACCAGAGGAGGGACTCGCACTCGCTCAACACTTCGTGCACGAGAACCGCATTCGTCAAGCAGCAAGTTCGCTCGGCGCTGCGCAGTATTGCATCAACGAAGCAGTGAACTATTCCAACAGCCGCATCACGTGGGGTAAAAAACTCAGTGTCAACCAAGGCATTCAGTTTCCATTGGTTGAACTGCATACAGAAGCAGCTATGTTGCGCCAATTGATTCGCTACACCGCTTGGATGTTGGATCACAAACATCACATGGAAGTGACGCACTTAGTGTCGATGTGTAACTACCGCGCGAATCGTTTGGCCTGTGATGCAGCCGATAGGGCAATGCAAACCTGTGGTGGGGTGGGCTATAGCCGTCACATGCCTTTTGAACATATCTATCGACATCACCGCCGCTATCGCATCACCGAAGGATCAGAAGAAATTCAGATGCGTAAAGTGGCGAGCAATTTGTTCGGCTTTGGCTCATCCAAAGAACGCCCGATTACCTGAATTCAATCTCACCTGAAATTCCTGAAAAACCCCGTGTGCATGAGGCTCAGGGCGGGTTCGGGCTACTACCTTTAGAGACATGGCAACTGACCCCACAGGTACCCCCATCGACATCAAACCACGGAGCCGCGACGTTACCGATGGCATCCAGAAGGCGCCTGCGCGAGCAATGTTGCGCGCCGTGGGTCTTACCGATGATGACTGGGTGAAGCCACAGATTGGTATTGCATCTGCGTGGAATGAATTCACCCCATGCAACGTCTCACTGCGTCGGTTGGCGCAGTCAGCAAAAGAAGGCGTGCGTGCAGCAGGTGGCGTGCCGATGGAGTTTGGCACCATCACAGTGTCCGATGGAATCTCCATGGGACACGAAGGTATGCGTGCAAGTTTGGTATCGCGCGAAGTGATCACGGACAGTGTGGAAACAGTTGTGCACGCGGAACGTTTCGATGGTTTTGTGGGACTTGCAGGTTGCGATAAATCCATTCCTGCAATGTTGATGGCCGCTGCTCGCTTGAACTTAGCGAGCGTGTTTATCTATAACGGCTCCACCATGCCCGGTGTCTATAAGGGCAACAACATCGATATCACCACAGTGTTTGAAGCAGTAGGTGCATGTGCAGCCGGCACAATGTCGGAGGCTGAGTTGGGAGATATCGAGCGTGCAGCTTGCCCAGGTGAAGGTGCATGTGGCGGTATGTTCACCGCCAACACCATGTCTTCTATCGCCGAAGCAATGGGAATGAGTTTGCCTGGGTCAGCATCTGCTCCCGCAATTGATACCAGTCGTGAAGGCGATGCTCTTCGCGCAGGTGAAGCAGTGATGAACATGTTGCGTCTTGGCATTCGCCCTCGTGACATCATGACGAAGAAAGCATTTGAAAATGCGATTGCAGTGTTAAACGCATTTGGTGGAAGTACCAATGCGGTGTTGCACTTGTTGGCTTTGGCCAACGAAGCAGGCGTGGAGTTAAGCCTTGATGACTTCAACCGCATTGCCGACAAAGTTCCACACATTGCCGACACCAAGCCAGGCGGTAAGTACCACATGTCAGATATTCACCGAATTGGTGGAGTGCCCGTGTTGTTGAAAGTCTTGCTTGATGCTGGTTTGTTGCACGGTGATGTGATGACATGCACCGGAAAGACCATGGCCGAGAACTTGGCTGATGTGAATCCACCCGCAGCTGATGGTGATGTGATTCACCCGTTGTCAGATCCCATTCACACAGAAGGGGGCATCAATATCCTCAGCGGCACACTTGCACCCAACGGTTCAGTGGTGAAAGTTGCCGGCCTCACAAAAGATCAATTGCAATTTGAAGGCCCCGCACGTGTATTCGATGGTGAAGACGGCGCAATGGATGCCATCATGACGAAGTCCATCAATCATGGCGACGTGATTGTGATTCGTTATGAGGGACCAAAGGGTGGCCCTGGAATGCGCGAGATGTTGGCGATTACTGGTGCACTTAAGGGTGCAGGTCTTGGTTCAACTGTTGCATTGATTACAGATGGTCGATTCTCTGGTGGAACATGGGGCTTTTGTATTGGTCACGTAGCGCCAGAAGCAGTGGATGGTGGACCGATTGCATTTGTGCGCGAAGGTGATCGCATTCGCATTGATGTGCCGACAAAGGCCTTGGATGTTTTGGTTGATGCTGCCGAGATGGAGAAGCGCAAAGTGGGTTGGGTGCCTAACCCGCCGCGTTACACCACTGGTGTGTTGGCGAAATTCGCCAAGCTTGTGCAAGGTGCCGACAAGGGCGCCATCACCAACCCCACGATGTAACTCGTACGCACAAAAACTGAGTTGTATTGCTTCCTTGATTGAGTCAAAACTTGGCACATGATTGAGAGCTACTTGATGATTAATGTCTTGGTGGTTGTGGTCAACCTAGGGAGTTTTCCGTTCTTTCCCTTCGGCTCTTGAACTCTAAAAGTAACCGTGCAGTTTCCACGCTTTAATGTCCGCAATTTCGTACCCGACCGCACACAAATGTTTTTTGATCGACTCGCCACTACCAAATTCACCGTTGCCTTTTTTGAGATAACCCTGATGCCAATTCGCTTTGCAATACTCTTGGTGTCGTAACTGCTCTTTTGACGAATTGTTCGGGCAGCAAGATCCGCGTCAGCAACAGATTGAGACGTGTCATTGACGTTAGGAGCGGCAACTGTGGCGGAGTTCTGGTGATTCGCATTGGTCCACCTTGCAAAGAGGGTTGTATCTTCAGCAGGTGAGTATGGAAATGAAATAGCTTGACCGTCAGTAGATGTTGACCATCCATCAAAGATGAACCCACTTCGTTGTGGGGGGATAGGGGAATTCACTGAAGTACCTGTTGTAGAGAAGATGGACGCAACGGCAGAACCACCTTTGGAATCGAAAGTGACTTGGAATACTCCAACCGCCACAGTTAGGCCCTTCCACGTACTTCCGATTGAGCCAAAGCCACTTGCAGTAGAACGAATGTAGGCAGTTGGTTGTGGGTTCACGCCGTATTGAATGTCTCCAGAAACCGTTGGAGCGTTTCCAAGAAAGAAGACGCTTCTCAACAATGTTGTATCAGAGAACGCACCGCTTCCAATGGAGTTGACACTTGCCGGAATGGTGATTGACGCAAGTGATGAAGCCTCATTGAATACCGCCTCGCCAATTGAAGTAACAGTTGATGGAATAGTGACAGAAGTGAGAGCAGTTGCTCCCGAGAACATCCAACTCTCAATGGATGTGACGCCTTCAGGAATGTTGATTGCGGTGAGTGATGTTGCGCCAGCAAATGCGGCGCTACGTATTGATGCCACTGTGGATGGGATTGAGACGGAAGTTAGAGCGTTTAATCCGGCGAATGCGTATTCCCCGATGGTGGTTACACCCACTGGAATGGAGAATGAGCTGCCTACTTTCCCAGCTGGAAATTGAATCAATTGGGTTCCTGATTTGTTGTAGAGGACGTTGTCTCTTGAGGAATAGTTGGGATTTCCAGCGTTAACAGTGATTGACGTGAGTGAAGTTGCCCAGGCAAACGGTCCGTATCCGATCGATGTCACACTTGCTGGGATAACAACGCTAGTGAGAGCAGTTGTCCCAGAGAATGCACGGTTTCCAATCGAGGTGACACTCGGCGGAATTGTGATGGAAGAGAGTGACCGCGCATCGTTGAATGCTTCGTTCCCGATTGAGGTAACGCTTGCGGGAATTGTGACAGAAGTAAGAGCCGACGTGTTATAAAATGCATTGTCTTCAATCGATGTCAGACTTGCAGGCAGAGACACTGTCAACAAGACCTCTGAGTTCTGAAATGCACTGTTTCCAATTGCTGTAACTCCCACGGGAACCACAGCCGTTCCAGCACAATCATCATTGGTGGTAACTACATTGTTTTGAATCGTAAAGTTACCTGTCGTGCAATTCACAGAACCATTAGTGCCGTCGTATGCACTAGATGCTTCTAGAGGGGCCACTACCAAGAACAAAGGGGCCAGTGAAGCAATGAGAGCAAGAGCCCATTTCTTTCTTAGTAGGTCTTTTACAGACATAACACTCAAAAATCTTGAATAAACAGCCACGGTTTACACCCTTACTTTGGATCTTTTTGATTCTAAGGTTCAGTAGAAGATTGAAAGCACAACGTGATGGGGCAGATGAAGAGATCTCATTGAGTAATGGAACGAAGTTCAGTTACTGACCGTGCTGATTTAGATGCAAGAGCTACGTCCGACATTGAGTTCCTTAAAAAAACTTGCCAACCTCTGATTAATTGATGCAATATCAAACTGCAGATTGCTTTATGTTTGTCTTCTCCAAATAGAGAGCTATTCGTTGATGAATTGATTCTCGTGAAAGACAGTTGCTTTAAAAATCTAGAGGTGCTTACTCGACGCCGGTTTCGTGATGCCGTCTAGAATTTTCAGATGCACATTGGATTGCCATTTAAGAGAATCACTGTTGCAATTGCACTCATGTCATCTGGCGTAATTGTTGGACATGTCATTTCCTCATCCGCAGCCTCCAATAGCTCGCTAATTTCTACGTGCGTCGATCGCAAAAGCGGAGCCATGCGTTATCTCCAAAAGGGAAAATGTAGAAGGACTGAACTTGCTGTTTCGTGGAACGTTCAAGGTCCTACGGGGACCAGAGGTCCCGACGGAATTCAAGGACTACAAGGCCCTCGTGGAGCATCAGGTGAAACTGGTTTAACAGGACCACAGGGACCCCAAGGATCACAGGGCCTCAGAGGCCCGGCTGGGGCCGATGGCTCATCTTTGAGCAATACCGTTCGCAGCGGAGTCGGTGTCCCGCCCAATTCGACTGGTGTAGATGGTGATTTCTATATCGATACCGCGGCGAACAAGATTCATGGACCTAAGGCCAATGGAATATGGCCTGCTGGAGTGTCACTGGCTGGTCCGATTGGGCCGGCTGGTGCAACCGGTCCGACTGGGGCAACCGGACCGACTGGAGTTCAAGGTATCGCTGGTCAAGGTGTCTTTTCCTACATACCGAATGTAAGTGTTGCCAAGTCGAATACAGATGCCGATGCGATATCACTAGCAAGTTACACATCAGTTGTTTCTGTAGGTAGCGACGTCGAGTTATCTCTAGCTTGTGGCTACGAAACTGTTAGCTCGCCCTCGGTCGTTGCCTGGTCTGTCGCAGTGAAAGCACCAACTGGATCGAAGATACTGGGTCAAACGACATATCGAAATGACTATGCACCTGACTATCTATATGTAGTGGCAAACGGTAGTCGGAATCGATTAATTCAAGACAATAGAGCTATTGAACTAACGAATGGCGAGTTTCTTATCATCAGTGTTTTTGGTCCAACCATTTCGCCAGTAATGGTTCAGTTATCGATTGATCTGACATCAAGTAGTTGCAATGCTTCAGGAATTCTTCAAACTTTATAAGTTTTATTAACCAGTTTTGATGTCGCCACGGCTGGCCAATACCTGTGGCGGGTTGTGACAGGGGTGATCGCTACTTTTGCGCGGCAGCAATGCGACGTTCGCGCCACATTGTGAAGGCGCGCCAGCCAGTCATGGTGGCCAGCAGAAACACCGTTGCCACAATCACAAACGCCAGTGCAGTGCCACGGTTAAACGCCAGGTTACGCAACACCATGCCTACGGAAACAGTGATGGCCGCAGTAGCAGCGCCACCCATAAGCGAGAACTGTTTATGGCTGGGCATCAACAACATAAGTTGTGCAACAACTAAGCCAATCAGAAATGGTGCCGCCACATAGCTCACGCCACCCAAACCCGTATCGGTGTCGTGGTTACGTGTACCCACAACCACTAATGCAACAACACATGCGGCATCGTTGATGAAACAACGAAGCCAGTCACGGTTCATTGTTATTCGCCGTCGTAATACTCGCGGCCCAGATGTGTGATCTGGTCTTCACCCATCATCCAACGCAAGGTGTTTTGCAACTTGGTCAACTGGGCAAACAAGTCATGTTCTGGATACAAGCCAGGTGCCACTTGTGGGCTCTTGTAATAGAACGACAACCACTCTTGAATGCCACCCAAACCTGCACGCTGTGCAAGATCTGAATAGAGCACAAGGTCGAGCGCGAGGGGAGCAGCGAGGATCGAGTCACGACATAAGAAGTTGACTTTGATTTCCATGGGGTAACCCATCCATCCGAAGATGTCGATGTTGTCCCAACCTTCTTTGTTGTCTCCACGTGGTGGGTAGTAGTTGATCTGCACCTTGTGGAAGATGTCGCCATACAAATCGGGGTTTTGAGCCGGCTGCAAGATGTCTTCCAACACACCCAACTTTGATTCTTCTTTTGTCTTGAAGTTCTCTGGCGCGTCCAACACTTCGCCGTCGCGGTTGCCAAGGATGTTGGTGGAATACCAACCAGCTAATCCCAACTGGCGCACCTTAATCATGGGCGCAATCACAGTTTTGATAAGTGTTTGGCCGGTTTTAAAGTCTTTGCCTGAGATAGCAACTTTTTTCTCAATGGCAAGATCACGCAAGCAGGGCAAGTCAACAGCCAAGTTGGGTGAACCGTTCGCAAACGGAACGCCCTCGAGGATTGCTGCATATGCATAAAGCATCGATGGCGCGATGGAGTCATCGTTTGCATCAATAGCTTTTTCGAACGATGCGATGTTTTCGTGTTGTGGTCCTGGCTCAATGAAGATCTCGGTGCTTGCACACCAAATCATTACGAGACGATCCACTTTTTTCTCATCACGGAAACGGTTGATGTCTGCGCGAATGGAATTCAACATCTCGCGCTTAGAAGCACCTTCGTAGTAGTTGTCGCCGGTGAGGTTGCGTGCGTACTTGCGCTCGAAGGCTGCCTTCATAGGACGGATATCGCGCAACACATCAGAGATGGCCTCGATGTGCTTGCCCTGTTCCAACACGCCCGCACGTGTTGCCGAGACATAGGCGTCATCGGGGAACACATCCCATGCGCCCCACACGATGTCATCGAGACGGGCGAGGGGAACGAAGTCCTTAATAAGAGGAGTGCGGTTCTCCGTGCGCTTGCCGAGGCGGATGGTGCCCATTTGGGTCATCGAGCCAATCGGCAGGCCTTGGCCGCGCTTGGCTAATTCAACGCCAGCAATAAGAGTGGTAGCCACAGCGCCGAGGCCCACGGTGAGTACACCGAGTTTGCCGTCAGCTGGGGCAATGGAACGAGTTTCAGACATGGCTCCACGCTAATGGTTTCAACGGGCCATGAACTCGTTCATCAGGTGGGCAATCTCGGCCCCTTTGTCTTCCTGGAGAAAATGACCAGCGCTTTCAATGGTGACATGGGGCTGATTTTGGGCCCCTGGCACCAGTTTTTGGAATGGTTTGAAGCCGCCAGCCGTTACGGGGTCAGAATCGGAGAACATTGTGAGAAGCGGCTTTGTCCATGCTTTCAACACTTCCCAAGCTTGGCGGTTCGCCTCCCCTGAGGGGTCCGTGGGGCTAGTCGGAACCAATGAGGGGAAAATGCGTGAGCCCGCGGTGTATTCATCGCTGGGAAATGGTGCGTCGTATGCGGCCACCACTGCGGGGTCAAGTGGCTTTGTTGCACATGCTGCTTCCACCATGTTGCCGATGTGCCACTTGGTGGCGGTCTGGCTGTAGCGCTGCCATTTCAGGAATGCTTCACCCGGGGGATTGTCGCCGGTAGGTAATCCCGTATTGGCGACAACGATGCGCGAGAAACGATCCGGGAATGCAGTGACGATTCTTAGCCCCACGAGGCCACCCCAGTCTTGACCGAAAAATGTCATGTTCTGTAGATCATCGTGTTGTGTGAGCCATTGGCTCATCCACTCCACGTGACGTTCATAGGTGTAGTCGGCCATCTGTGTGGGTTTGTCACTGCGACCAAAGCCGATGAGATCAGGTGCAATTAAGCGATGGCCAGCTGCCACAAACACTGGAATCATTTTTCTGTAGAGATAACTCCAGCTGGGTTCGCCATGCATGAGGAGCACGGTTTCTTTGGCATCGCGCGGGCCTTCGTCTATGTGGGCGATACGTAGCAACGTGGGGTCATCGATCGTGGCACGCACCTGCGTGTAGTGAGGGGCATAAGGCCAGTCGGGAAGATTGTCGAATCGGTGATCGGGTGTGCGGACAAAATCCATGGCGACTCCTTGGTGTCGAACTCATCTTTGCGCACAATAGGCACCGTTGGGATAGTCGGCATCTAGTACGGTCCATTCGGAAGCATCTGTGTCGATAGGTGTTGCGCACAAGACAGGGGAATAGCAATGTCAGATCCTTTTGGAAATCCACCACCACCTCCGATGGGCGGCTTTGGCGGCGCCTCTGGGGGAAGTGGTCGACGTAAAGACAAGATTGCAGCAGGACTGTTGGCGATTTTTCTTGGCTCTTTCGGTATTCACAAGTTTTATCTCGGTGGCAAAAACCAAAAGACCGCTGGCATCATCATGTTGGTGATCACCGTGGTGGGATTTTGCTTCCTCTTTATTGGTCCACTCGTCACGGGTGTGATTGCGCTCATTGAAGGCATCATCTATCTCACCAAAGATGACGCCGAGTTTGAGTCGACATACGCCAACGGCGACAAGGCATGGTTCTAAAAAAACGATTGTCGTTTCTACAGTGGGGGTTTGCCGGTGTAGTGCTGGCAGCCCCACTCACACGCTGGGTTGCAGTCACTATGGAGACCCAGCCCACCACATGCCCCTCGCAGATTCTGTTTGGTGTGGCGTGTCCGCTATGTGGGGCTACTCGCGCCAGCTTGCACCTGGCATCGGGTGATGTAGTGACGGCCCTGCAGTTCAACGCCGGACTCGTTGCGTTCAGCCTCGCGCTGGGAGTAGTGCTACTCCAGCAACAACGTGCTCTGTCAGCAACAGGTTGATGCAACCTCGGGTTTTGTCGCCTCAATAGAGGCCGATAACACATAGTCGGTCACGTTTTTCCCAAGCGCCCATTTATCGATAAACGATTTGCTCTCATCGCGTGGCTGTACATAGATGTTGGTGAAACCTGCATTACGCAAATAGATCTCCACATCGGTGATCGATGATGCGCCTGCGATGCAGCAGCTATACAAACTCAAATCGTTGCGAATTTCTTCGGGTAGCTCTGCCGATGCCACAACATCGGAGATTGCAATGCGACCACCTGGGCGCAACACGCGCATCGCTTCGTGAAACACGGCTTGTTTATCGGGAGACAAGTTGATGACACAGTTCGAAATGATGACATCTACCGTTGCATCAGCTACGGGCAAATGTTCAATCTCGCCAAGACGAAATTCCACATTTTCATACCCGCCAGTTACTGCGTTATTGCGTGCTTTGGTAATCATCTCAGGAGTCATGTCGACGCCAATCACATGACCAGTTGGCCCCACTGCACGCGCAGACAAAAACGCATC
>CAEZWE010000011.1_pt1 | contig 28435 bp, 20 predicted proteins | sample 7264891 | NCBI WGS metagenome assembly CAEZWE01 (sample SAMEA6813872, study PRJEB35770) | uncultured Acidimicrobiaceae bacterium | biome: Freshwater; feature: Freshwater reservoir; material: water | place: Czech Republic | collected 2017-07-26 | depth 0.5m m | reverse complement strand
GTGCGAGACCTTCGAGTCCCACTCCTAGGCGAGCCTGGTTCATCATGGTGAACATGTAGGCCATGCCGCGATTTTCTTCTCCGATGAGATACCCGACAGCGCCACCATTATCACCAAACGACAACACACAGGTGGGGCTGGCTTTAATCCCAGTTTTGTGTTCGATGCTCACACAGTGCACATCGTTGCGGTCACCAGGATTTCCCTTTTCATCAAGAAGAAATTTGGGCACGATAAAACACGAGATACCTTTTGTCCCTGGAGGCGCATCAGGTGTGCGCGCCAACACCAGGTGCACAATGTTCTCGGCCATGTCATGTTCACCAAAGGTGATATAGATCTTTGTTCCGCTTATCAGATACGACCCATCGCTTTGCCGAACGGCCTTTGTGCGCACTGCTCCCACATCACTTCCCGCATCGGGTTCAGTGAGGTTCATCGTTCCTGTCCATTGCCCTGAAATCATCTTGGGCAAATACGTCATGCGCTGAATTTCATCACCGTGATGCATGATCGCATCAATTGCGCCTTGCGTCAGCAATGGCGCCATCGTGAGCGCCATGTTTGCTGAATTCATGATTTCTTGCAATGCAATATTGACAAGCCAAGGAAATCCTCCACCGCCAAAGCCTGGATCAAATCCCACAGCACCCCAGCCAGCTTCGACATAGGCGTTGTATGCCTCTTTGAAGCCTGCAGGTGTTGTGACCGAACCATCATCATTTCGATGAGACCCCACCGTGTCGCCAAGTGAGTTCAATGGCGCAAAGGTCTCTTCAAAAAAACGTGCAGCTTCGGCAAGCAAATCGGGCACTGTTGCCGGATCAATGTCGGCAAACTTTGGTAACGCCATGATCTTGTCAAGGCGACAAAAATCATTCAATACGAATTGAATGTCATTCAAAGGCGCAGAGTAGACGGTCATCGTGTGTACCCCGTCAGTACGCGCCACTCTGAGACGAATCGCGTCTGCACATGATCTGGCGTCATACGCAAAGTGGACTCTGGCACCATGTCAGCCAATGCGCGACCTTCTTTGTAGTGATGCACATGCCCCACACCGATAAACAACTCTTTACGAACGGCAACAAGATCTGGTGGTGGCGAATCAGAGAGAAATCCCCACAGGCTTAATGCCAGATTGAGGTCATGCACTACAGGAGCACGACCAAAAAGTGATGCGCGTCGCAATGCGATGAGTGAGCATCCGCGCAATGCATCGTCGACCGATTCACCGACGGACACTTTGATGCGAGTGCGTGCACGCTCAGCCAATGTGATGATGTAGCCCTGATCGGGACCTTGGTAACCAAGGCGTTCCCCTGCTGGTTGACGACCTTCGATTTCACCTGGACGCCCTGGAGTCCAATTGTCAGGAATGACCTCGGGTGATTCGTAGTAACGAACCGGCTCAACTGGGGAAACGGGGGCATAACGCGGAGTGGCCATAGACCACAGACTCTACGCCCCTATCGAAGGCTGTGTGAAGACAACACCTATGAGGCGTGCAAAAGCCCGTAAATCAACGACTCTTCCAATGCTTGCCACGACGCCTCAATGATGTTGGCGGACACGCCGATGGTTGTCCATGAACGGTCACCATTGGTCGCATCAATAAGCACTCGGGTGACAGCACCAGTTGCAGTTGCACCATCGAGAATGCGCACTTTGTAGTCAGTGAGATGCACTTTGTCGAGTTGCGGATATCGCGACACCAAGGCGGCACGAAATGCTGTATCGATTGCATTCACAGGGCCATTGCCCTCTGCAGTGTGGACGTAACGCTCATCGCCCACCCACACCTTGACGGTGGCCTCAGTGGTGAAACGACCATCGGCGGTTTCGTCTGTGATGACACGCATCGACTCAACGCGAAATGCATCTTGCTGCCAACCAGATGCACGACGCATCAATAGTTCAAGTGACGCATCAGCGGCTTCAAAGTGATAACCCTCGTGTTCCAATCGCTTCAAGTCATCAATCACTTGATTCACAGCGGCGCCGTCCATATCGAGTTTCAGTTCATCGGCTTTCATCTGGATAGTGGCGCGGCCAGCCATCTCTGACACAACAAAACGCGTACCGTTTCCTACAGTCTCGGGCGCTACGTGCTCGTATGCATCCTTGGCGCGTGCAATTGCCGACACATGCAAGCCAGCTTTGTGTGCAAACGCAGATGAGCCCACATAGGGGGCCTGTGGGTTCAATGGTCGATTCAGAACTTCGGCAACGTGATTGCTCACTGCTGTCAAGCGATCCAGGTTGCCTTCTGGCAAACACTGAAAGCCCATCTTCAACTGCAAGTTAGGAATCACTGTGGTGAGATTGGTGTTACCGGTTCTTTCGCCCAAACCATTCAATGTGCCCTGTACATGGCGCACGCCAGCAAGAACTGCAGCCATAGAGTTCGCCACCGCACAACCCGTGTCATCATGACAATGAATACCCAATGTCGCGTCATTTCCGACAAAGGACTTCACACGGCCAACAATGTCTGCCACTTCATGCGGCAAAGATCCTCCGTTGGTATCGCACAGCACCAAATGTGTGGCGCCCTTCATCACTGCAGCTTCAATAACTTTCATGGCGAATTCAGGATTGTTTTTGTAGCCATCAAAAAAGTGCTCAAGGTCAACCAGAACACGACGACCGTTGAGATTCAAAAAATCAACTGAATCTGCCACCATGGCAACACCTTCTTCAAGTGTTGTCTGTAATGCATTTGTGACGTGATAATCCCAAGACTTAGCAACAATGCACACTGCCGAGGTATTGGCATCCAAAAGATTGCGCAATGTCACATCATCATCAACTTTTCCTGCTGGACGACGTGTCGATCCAAAGGCCACGAGTGTGGAGTGCTGCAAGGTCAATTCCGTAGCGGCGCGGGCAAAGAATTCAATGTCTTTCGGGTTTGCACCTGGCCAACCACCTTCAATGAAATGCACACCGAGGTAATCAAGTTGTTCTGCAATGCGAAGTTTGTCTTCAACCGTGGCCGAAACGCCCTCTACTTGCATTCCATCGCGCAAAGTGGTGTCGAAGGCTTCAACCATCTCTAACTGTGTCGGTGTCTGTGTCATTGGTCTGTCTCCATTTGGATTACTTAAGTCTGTCGGGTGAATACACCTGTGAGGTGCTTTGAGAAATGAAAAAGCCGCCCTTCGAGGCGGCGGATACGCGCACGTCGGAGGCCGGCGTGCGCTAGAGAATAATGATGGTCGCGTCTGACAAACCGACAGTGCGGCAAGAGGTCAAAACGGTGAACATGGGCTTAAGTATCGCCTCACCCACAGGCTTCGTCAACCCCTGTGGGCAAAGTTGTGGATAAATCTCAGAACCCCTGTGGACACTGAGATTCGCTGTGGATGAACACTGCGTATTTATTTGATTTTGACGGGTTTCGGGGCTACTTCAACCCCCACTGAGTCAGCCTTAGGCCAGCTCGCACCATGACTTGTACTGGGCAATCTGCCCGCGGACAGCTTTGCCGTATGTGTCTGCCACCTTCAAGGTGATGGGGCCTGGGCACGGGATTGAGCGGTCATCCACCGAATTGATGGCGCTGACTTCGGCTGCGGTGCCTACACAGAAGATTTCTTCTGCGATGTAGAGATCCGATCGGGCGATGTTGCCTTTTTCTACCTTGTATCCCATGTCCTCGAGAATGGTGATGACGCTTGCCTGAGTGATGCCCTCTAGCGCACCAGCAGAAATTGGTGGAGTGATGACAGTGCCATTGCGTACAACGAAAAGATTTTCTCCGGTGCACTCGCTGACAAGTCCTTCGTTGTTCAAAAGAATTGCTTCGTCATAACCCGCGCGCAACGCTTCAACTTTTGCCAACGATGAGTTTGCGTAGTTTGCAACTGTTTTTGCAGCCGGCGGCAACATGTTGTGATCAAGACGCTTCCACGAGGAGATCTTCATGCGCACACCTTTGGTCAATGCCTCTTCCCCTAGATACGCGCCCCATGGCCAGCACGCAATTGCAACATCTACAGAACAAGGAAGAGTATTCAGGCCCATTTCCCCGTAGCCGTAATAAGCAATCGGGCGGATGTAACAACCTGGCAAACCTGTGGAACGCACTGTGTCCTTTGTGGCTTGCACGATTTCTTCTACCGTGTACGGAATTTCCATTCCCAAAATTTTCGCGCTACGAAACAAACGCTCAATGTGTTCGGTAAGACGAAACACTGCAGGGCCTTCGGCTGATTCATAGGCACGAATACCTTCAAACACTCCTGTGCCGTAATGCAAGGTATGCGTCAACACATGCACTTGAGCCTTGTCCCAATCAACAAGATTTCCGTTCATCCAAATTTTCGGTGTGGGGACCAATGTGGGCATAAAAGCTCCTTATTGCAGTGTTGAAGGAAGATTAGTGGGAAGCGACCGCTGAGGCGATTGCGTTTCCAATTTCTATGGTGGAGCCCGTGGGGGCTGTGGCACATGCTGCCCGAATGACATCTCCCGCAGCGTTTTCACCCAAGAAATCAAGCATCAATGCCGCAGACAGAATCGCAGCAGTCGGATTTGCCTTGCCGGTACCCACAATGTCGGGCGCCGAGCCGTGCACGGGTTCAAACATCGATGGACCGGTACGTGCGGGGTTGAGATTGGCAGACGACGCAAGACCAATACCACCACTCACCGCACCACCGAGATCGGTGAGGATGTCACCAAAGAGATTGTCGGTGACGATGACGTCATAGCGATGTGGATCTTGCACGAAATAGATACAGGCGGCATCTACATGGTTGTATGCAGTAGACACTTGTGGAAATTGCGCTGCGACATCGTTGAATGCGCGCTGCCACAAATCACCTGCGAAGGTCAACACGTTGGTCTTGTGCACCAAAGTGACATGCTTGCGATCTCTTTGTGCGGCTAATTCGAAAGCATAACGAATACAGCGCTCCACTCCCATGCGAGTGTTCACACTTCCCTGTGTTGCCACCTCATGAGCAGTACCTTTACGCAACACACCGCCTTCACCAACATATGGACCCTCGGTGTTTTCACGAATACAAATGAAATCGTGTGGGGTCACATGACCAGGGGCCACACCTGAGAAAGGTCGCTGGTTGACATAGAGGTCAAGTTCGAAACGCATCTTGAGGAGCAATCCGCGCTCGATAACCCCGGGGGGAACCTCGGGAGTTCCCACAGCACCCAACAAAATGGCATCAAAGGTACGCAGCTCATCAAGAACCGCATCCGACAAGATCTCACCGTCACGCAAGTAACGCGCCCCACCGAGGTCGAAGTCCTTGGTCTCAATGGCGACCCCGGCGGCCTTGATGACCTTGACTGCTTCAGCAGTTACCTCAGGCCCAATTCCGTCTCCACCAATCAATGCAATGCGATGTGTCATAGGGAGACCATCGTAGAAGGCGCAGATAGCCTTTCTCTCATGGCAAAGCACCTTCTCTCCGAGGAAACCTATAAACGGCTTGAAGCCGAGGTCGCCGACCTTGAACACAATGTGTTGCCCGAAATTGCGGAGAAGATTGGCCGCGCGCGCGAAATGGGCGACCTCTCAGAAAATGGCGATTATCACGCCGCCAAAGACGAGTACGGCATGTTCAACGACCGCAAGAATTTGGTTCTTGGCATTCTCGAAAATGCAGACATCGCGCCAACTCCAAGTGGGTCCGACGTATCGGTGTTGAGCATTGTCACCATCTTGTTTGATGGAGACGACCCCGATGATGCAGAGACCTACCTGCTGGGCCATATCGAAGAAAAGCGCACCAAAGAGTCACTAGAAATCATGAGCCCTGTCTCGCCCATTGGTTCAGCCCTGCTCGGGCACTCCGTAGGCGACACCGTGAGCATCACGTTAGAAAATGGTGCAAGAGTGTCGGTCACTATTGTGAAGGTGACCAACTGAGCGAACAATTCTTGCCCGATCTGCCCCCCGGACGTCACCTACATCTTCCTGGGCGAGGCACGACTTTTTTCCGCGAGATTGAAGGACCTCCCGGGGCGCCTGTTGTCGTGTTGCTACATGGCTGGACAGCAACTGCGGATCTGAATTGGTTCATGTGTTTTCGCGCATTGGGCGAGCACTTCCGAGTCATTGCACTTGATCATCGTGGACATGGCCGAGGAATTCGCAGTGCGAAACCGTTCCGACTTTCCGATTGTGCCGACGACGTCGCGAGCCTTGCCGACCAATTAGGCATCTCTACATTTATCCCCGTGGGATATTCCATGGGCGGCACTGTTGCCCAGTTGATGTGGAAACGTCATGAACAACGTGTCCGCGGGTTAGTACTTGCAGCCACAGCAGGACACTTTGTCTCATCACGACAAGAACGATTGGCGTTCACCGCACTCGCGGGCGTGGGCGCATTGGCACGCATCGCACCACCATCTGTACGGCGATCCATTAGTGATCGTTTGTACCTGTCACGAAAAACAATGACATGGGAACCATGGGCGACACAACAAGTGGCCGACCATGAATGGCGTCAGATTCTGGAAGCAGGCGCGTCACTTGGGCGATACGACTCGCGTCATTGGTTGCCCAATGTTGACGTCCCCACATCGGTTGTCATGACAACCCAAGATCAAGTGGTATCTCCACGTCGACAAAAAGTGCTTACCGAACTCATTCCTCATGCAGAGGTTTTCTCACTCGATGCAAACCACGATGCTGTGTTTGCACGCGCAGATGAATTTGTTCCCCTGCTCGTCAATGCGTGCCTGTCTGTGCATCAGCGCGCTGAGTCCAATTCGGGTTCCATTCAGGAATCCCGATGAATCAGGCAGTACGCCTTCGTTCCCGATGGCGACGCAATAGTCGCCTTGCGCGACTTGGAGCCAAAATCGGATTGGCACATGCCGGTACGTCTGCGCGCAAAGTATTTGCAAGCACCCAGCGACGCGAGGAGTTATCGCGAGCACGTGAGATCAAAACAGCACAACAAGTTGCCGACGAGTTAGGCAACATGAAGGGCGCGTTGATGAAGCTAGGCCAAATGGCTAGCTATCTCGACGATGGCTTACCCGAACCATTGCGTGTTGCTCTCTCACAATTGCAATCACAAGCACCTCCGATGTCTGTAGAACTAGTGCGTCAAGAAGTAGAACGAGAACTTGGTGCACCCATTGAAAAAATGTTTGCTGCGTTCGACGAAGAGCCCATTGCAGCGGCATCTATCGGACAGGTGCACCGTGCAATTCTTCGTACTCCAGAAGGCGAAAAAGCAGTTGCTGTCAAGGTGCAATACCCGGGCGTAGCCGAAGCAATTGATGCCGACATAAAAACCGCTGATCTTCTGGGGACTTTGCTCGCTTTCGGATTTAAGTCATTAAACCCGGAAGAGATGGTGCTGGAAATTAAAGATCGTCTACGCGAGGAACTTGACTACGTCAACGAAGCACGTAACCAGCAACTTTTTGCAGACTTCTACGAAGGACATCCCTTTATTCATGTTCCCAAGGTCTTTCATGAATACTCCACTGCTCGAATCCTCATCACAGAACTTGTCTCAGGTCATTCTTTTGCCGAAGTTCTCACATGGCCTCAAGAAGAGCGTGACCGCGCAGGCGAAGCCATCTTCCGATTTGTTTTCCGCAGTCTGTATCGCTTTCGTGCATTCAACGGTGACCCGCACCCAGGCAACTACATCTTTCACCGTGATGGTCGCGTCACCTTTTTAGATTTTGGCCTCATCAAACATTTCACCGTGGAAGAAATGAACATGTTCCAATCCATGGTGACCGCCGCAGTACTCGATCACGACATGGAGAAATACCGTCAAGTGATTGAAGATGCAGGAATGTTCCAAAAGGACGCCCCTTTCACCACCGAGGAAGCGGGCGATTACTTTGCACATTTTTATGAGCCTGTGCGTGAATCACGCACGATGACCTGGGATACGGCATATGCATCGTCGATCGTGCGACACACTTTTGATCGCACCTCACCCATTGCCCAATATGCAACGGTGCCACGTTCATTTGTGTTTATCCAACGCATCAACTTGGGGTTGTATGCACTGCTCGGCCAACTGGGTTCCACAGGGAACTTTCGACGCATTAGCGAAGAACTATGGCCGATGACTAATGCGGCGCCTTCCACTCCGTTGGGTGAACAAGAAGCCGAATGGCTCGCCCAACGCGATTACGTGTAATCCACACTCACACGATGGTGTGAAAGTCGAGACCGATATCCAGAATGGGCGAAGAATGCGTAAGCCCACCCACGCTGATGAAATGCACTCCCGTCTCGGCTACTGCTCGCGCATTAGCAAGGGTGAGTCCACCGCTTGCTTCCAACAACACTGAATGGCCTGTCGCTTTTTCATGTGCAATACCAATGGCAACAGCTTCTCTCATGATGTCGGGCGCCATGTTGTCCAACAACACAACGTCTGCTCCTGCACCTAGAGCTACGCGTAATTGATCAAGGTCATCCACTTCGATTTCAATAGGCAAATTTGCTGCCATCTCGCGTACCTTAAAAAATGCCTGCTCCACACCGCCCGCGGCTGCAATGTGATTGTCTTTCACTAGTGCTGCATCACTCAAACTCATGCGATGGTTTTGTCCACCACCGCATCGCACTGCATACTTTTCCAACACGCGAAGCCCTGGAGTGGTTTTGCGAGTATCACGAATAATCGCACCTGTACCTGCAACGGCATCCACCCATTGTGAAGTTGCAGTAGCGATGCCCGATAAGTGACACATGAGATTGAGTGCGGTGCGTTCGGCAGTCAACATGTATTGAGTAGGAGCTTCCACTTTTGCAATGACGTCACCCTTGCTCACGCGATCACCATCGTTCTTCACGCGTTCAAATGAACTCGCGGTGGCACCACAGACCATCTCCACAACAGCGGCTGCCACATCAACGCCGGCAAGACAACCATTGGCTCGCGACCCGAATGTCACCACGCTTCTTTGGGTAACAGGAACAGTTGCTACCGACGTGACATCGATGCCGCCGTCGAGATCCTCGCTCACAGTGTCGGCAATAACTCGTTCTACGTAGGCAGGATCAATTCCTTGCCCACGAAGCCGTGCCATGAGCGCATCTGACAACGGATGCATCTTCATACCTGCACCTCAAGTTCTCCATTCACAATGCGACAGGTTAGATGGCGTTGCCATTGGGATGATGGAGCATCAAAGTCTGTGCGACGATGACATCCGCGACTCTCTTTTCTCATCAATGCTGCAGCCACAACGGCAGTTGCAATAGTCAACATATTCGTGGCCTCAAATGACTTTCGGGTGGGCACCACTTCTGATGACGCATTGCCCGCAAGAGTCTGCAAGATTGCATCCGCAGCAGCAAGACCCTCTGGGCTACGCAATACTCCGACATAGCGCGACATCGCCGAGCGCAACGCCGAACGATGATACGAATCGATGAGTTCGCCATCGGTATCAATATCTGCCACATGGACTTGTTCTGGCAATTGCCAGCTCAATGCTCGACCCACGCGGGTACCGGCTACCACGCCTTCGGTCAAACTATTTGAAGCCAACCGGTTCGCTCCATGCACTCCAGTACGGGCAGCCTCTCCCACCACAAAAAGGCCTGGCAAGGATGTGACGCCATCGAGATTGGCAATCACTCCACCGCAGACGTAGTGGGCTGCAGGCGCTACCGGTATGAGTTCGTGAACCGGATCGATACCAATGTTCCTACATGATGCAGTAATAGAGGGAAATCGATCTTCAAAATTCTCAATGCGGCGCGCATCGAGATAGACGTGATCATGCACACCGGCGGGAGCCTCGGCCATACGTTGACTTATTGCGGTAGCCACAACATCACGGGGTGCAAGATCTTTTTGTGGATGCACACCTTCCATCACGCGTTGACCCGCAGCGTCGAGAAGAATCGCCCCCTCGCCACGCACAGCTTCGCTAATGAGTGCTTGTTGCCCTGTTGCATCTGGTCCACTCCACAACACTGTGGGATGAAACTGAATGAACTCTAAATCTGCTGCCTCAACACCGGCACGCAAAGCCAATGCAATACCGTCACCGGTGACCGCGGGTGGATTCGACGTTGATGCATACACCTGCCCATAACCACCCGTTGCTATCACTACGGCGCGTGCATGCACAATGCCCACGCTTTGCACACCCCCGCTTCGATCCAGCATTGCAACCCGTACCCCTGCAACTGCACGAGTACCGTCGGCGCGCACGCCAGTCACCAAATCCAATGCGAATGCGCGTTCTACAACTTGCACGCCTGCCAAGCGCACTGACTCATCCAATGTGCGTTGTACTTCGGCACCTGATTGGTCTCCACCTGCATGCACAATACGTCGATGCGAATGACCACCCTCTCTGGTGAGTGCAATCTCTCCAGAGGTATCGCCCGAGTCAAATGCGGCGCCAAGCTCCATAAGGTAACGAATTGCAGTCGGTGCTTCGTCCACCAAAGTGCGCACCGCATGTTCATCACACAAACCCGCACCTGCTGCCAGCGTGTCAGCTACATGATTCTCCAATGAATCATTCGGGTCAAGAACTGCAGCTAACCCACCTTGTGCCCAGTTGGTACTTCCAGCATCCAAAGTGTCTTTGGTGACAAGAATGACTTCACGCACAGGCCGTGCTGCGAGCGCTGCTGATAAACCCGCCGCTCCAGAGCCAAGCACTACAACATCTGTCTCCACCGACCACGTGGGATCAGGTGCTGCCAGTTGGCGAGGGAGTCGTCTACTCACCGACACGAGAAGGCGTGCCGATTGCAATCATGCGCTCTACAGATGCACGCGCACGATCTGCAATGTCACGTGGAACATCCACAACATCTGTTCCATTCATCAAGGCATTTTCTAGTTTCTCTGGCGTAATCATTTTCATGTACTTACACACAGCTGCACGATTGACGGGTTGAAAATCAGTGGTCACGTTGACTTTGCGAAGTTGATGCAACATGCCTGTCTCGGTTGCGACAAGAACTTTCTTCGCCGTTGTCGTCCGAGCAGCGTCCAACATGCCACCCGTGGACAAAATGTGGGTTCTCTCTTGTGGCACAACACCCTCGGAGGCCAAATACATAGCACTTGTTGCACAACCACACTCGGGATGAATAAACAATTCAGCCTCAGGTTCAGCCGCAACCATGGCTTTCAATTCAGAGCCGTTAATGCCTGCGTGCACATGACACTCACCCATCCAGATGTGCATGTTCTTTCTTTTTGTCATCCGCTGTACATGCGCACCCAAGAACTGATCAGGACAGAACAACACAGGAACGTCCGCAGGAATGGATTGCACGACCTCTACTGCGTTGGAGCTGGTGCAACAAATATCTGTTTCAGCTTTCACCGCAGCAGTGGTGTTGACATAGCTCACCACTACAGCGCCTGGGTGTTGTGCTTTCCACTCACGCAACTGTTCAGCCGTGATGGTCTCAGCCAGCGAACAACCCGCACGTTCGTCAGGGATGATGATGGTCTTGTCGTAGGAAAGAATTTTTGCTGTCTCTGCCATGAAGTGCACACCGCAAAAAATGATGGTTGATTGCGGCACAGTGGCAGCCACACGAGACAGAGCGAGCGAATCCCCCACATGATGCGCTACATCTTGAATCTCGGGCACCTGATAGTTGTGCGCCAAGATGACCGCATCTTTTTCTGCTGCAAGAGCACGAATGCGTTCGGCCCATTGTTGGTCGACGGGGGAAGTCACATGGCAAAGGCTAATCGGGTACTAGTGAAATTGCGCCATTGTGAAAATCTGAACTTGCGTACTGAAGAGTGCGACGTCGATTACGCCGTCGGCAGATTTACCGGGGGATCAAACCAAAAATGAGTGACTGCTTCGGCCAATGACCCCGTTGCAGAACCAGGATCAGTCACAACATCATCGGGTTGGTCTGCAAAACGCAGCACACTTGCCACTCCGTGGTCTGCCACAACGATGATGAGTCGTACACGTCGACGCGCCTCATGTTCACTGGGTGCTCCCTCAATTGTTCCATCGGGCGCCAAGGGAGCCGCCCATCCACAAGTCACAATCGCTGCAGCATCGAACATGCGCGCCAGTGCACTCGAGGGGGCATCAAGTAGTTCGTACACATCGGGGTGTTGTGCGAGAAAACAGATATTCGCTTCCGAGGCGGGACGACCCGCGATGTTCACTCCATAAAGTCGAGCACCGGGAAGTTCAAATGTGTCAAGCAGGCCATGCAGTTTTTCCTCTACCCCCACCGCAATATCAGTGACGTCGGGCAGTGTCTCGGCGGGTTGTGGAATGTCTTGATTCATGAACCCGATGTGGACTCATGAAACCTTTGGATGGAAGAAACTACGTGTGCAGGAATTCTGAGAGTTGCCGTGCACCCTTCACCACAACTGCACCAAATTTTGCTCCTGGTTGTGCACCCATGCGTTCTAGCGGCCCCGACACAGAAAGCGCTGCGATGATCACTCCAGAATCATCAACAACTGGTGCACTCACTGATGCCACACCCTTGACACGTTCTTCAACAGACTCAATCCAACCGCCTACAGATAGTCGCACGCCACTTAACACCTTGCCTGCAGAACCACGCGTGAGAGGAAACAATGATCCTTCGGGAACAATCCAGCGCAAACCATTGGGGGATTCCAGAGAAACCACACATCGACGACCATCTGATTCCGGAATGAACACCTGCACACTTTCTCCTGTGCGATCACGAATCTGTGTTGCTACGTCTCGCGCCAGTTGAAGAAAAGGAAACTGTTGAGTTGCCGCACGACCCAGACCAGCCAGTGTGGGACCAATGCAGTAATCACCATTGTCGTTGCGTCGCACTGCACCATGATGTTCTAAGGCCGATAGCAAGCGATGGCTTGTCGCACGCGGAATACCCGTACGTTCCACTACTTCTGTCAATGACAAGGGTCGGGCCACCAATTCATTGAGCACAAAGAAGGCCTTGTCGAGTACTCCGACTCCTGATACGCTGTCCATTAACTGGGAACTATATCCCACATATTGAGACAGTCACATCTGTTCTTGCGAAAGGTCACAGAATGTCAACTCCACTAACTCTCCCCCAAAAAGTGTGGGACCAACACGTGGTACACAGCGCTGAAGGTGAAGCCGACCTTCTCTATATCGATCTCCACTTAGTGCACGAGGTCACCAGCCCACAAGCATTCGATGGTCTGCGTCTTACGGGCCGCACTGTGCGCCGCCCAGATCTCACAGTGGCAACAGAAGACCACAACGTTCCCACCGAGAACATCCACTTGCCTATTGCCGATCCTGTGTCGGCACGCCAAGTGCAAGTACTTCGTGACAACGCCCAAGCATTTGGTTTCACACACTTCCCCATGGGAAATGATCACCAAGGAATTGTGCATGTGATTGGACCAGAACAAGGTCGCACTCTTCCTGGCATGACAATTGTGTGCGGCGACAGCCACACAGCAACACACGGAGCATTCGGTGCACTTGCCTTTGGTATTGGTACGAGCGAAGTTGAGCACGTTCTGGCAACACAAACTCTTCCTCAGTCGCGACCCAAGTGGATGTCAGTCACCGTTGATGGCGACACTCCCCCAGGAGTGACTGCCAAAGACATCATCTTGGCCATCATTGGCAAGATTGGAACCGGCGGCGGCATTGGTCACGTCATTGAATATCGCGGCTCCGCAATCCGCGCGTTGTCAATGGAAGGTCGCATGACAGTGTGCAACATGAGCATTGAAGCAGGTGCAAAGGCCGGCTTGATTGCACCTGATGAGACCACGTTTGAGTACCTCAAAGGGCGCGAGAACGCACCAAAGGGTGACAAATGGGATGCAGCAGTTGCAGCATGGAAGCAATTGCGCACCGACGACGGAGCCAAATGGGACAAAGAAGTATTCATTGATGCCTCCACCTTGACCCCGTATGTGAGTTGGGGAACAAACCCTGCACAAGTGCTTCCCATCGATGGCGTGATTCCTTCTCCCGATGATGCACCGACCGAAACCGAAGCTGACACCATTCGTCGCGCGCTCGATTACATGGGTCTCACCCCTGGAGTCAACATGCGCGAAGTGCCTGTTGACACCGTGTTTATTGGTTCTTGCACCAACGGTCGCATTGAAGACATTCGTGCCGCAGCCGCTGTCTTTAAAGGACGCAAAGTCAATGTCAAGCGCGTGATGGTGGTGCCCGGTAGCCACGCAGTGCGTGCACAAGCCATTGCTGAAGGCCTCGACAAAATCTTGACCGATGCAGGCGTTGATTTCCGAGAACCAGGATGCTCCATGTGTTTGGCAATGAACCCCGACAAGTTGGCACCCGGCGAACGAGCAGCAAGTACAAGCAATAGAAACTTTGAAGGACGACAAGGGCGAGGCGGTCGCACTCACCTTGTTTCCCCCGCCGTAGCAGCAGCAACCGCTGTCGCCGGTCACTTCGCAAGCCCAGGAGACCTCAAATGAAATCTGTACGTATTCTCACCGGTCGTGGCGTGCCTCTAAAGCGCAGCGACGTTGACACCGATCAAATCATTCCCGCAGAGTGGCTCAAGCGTGTGGAGCGCACTGGGTTTGAGGCTGGGCTTTTTTCCACGTGGAGAGATGACCGCAGCTTCGTCTTGAATGACGAACGTTTTGCTGGTGCTTCTATTTTGGTAGCAGGTGCAAGTTTTGGTGTGGGTTCTAGCCGTGAACATGCCGTATGGGCTATTCAGCAATACGGATTTGATGCGGTGATTGCACCAAGCTTCTCGGACATCTTCCGCAACAACTGCACCAAGAATGGTCTCGCACCAGTTGTTCTCTCACAAGCAGCTGTAGAGAAATTATGGGACGTTATTGAATCTCACCCAGATACAGAGATCACCGTAGATATGGAACGCCTGTTGGTTGAGGTTCCCTCGATTGGATTCACTGAATCTTTCCCGATGGATCCACCAACCCAGCATCGCTTTCTCAACGGCCTTGATGACATCGGAATCACGCTTACACACGCAACCAAGATCGACGATTTCGAAAAATCTCGACCAGCGTGGTTAGTGCGCTAACGAATCCTCTTTAAAAGGCCAGCGGTCTTTATGTTCACTAAGTGCTGTGAACAAGCGGTTCGCTAAACCTGTGGCTCGACGTATGGGAGTGCGTGCAGCTTCTTGCAACACTTCTTCTGTCGCCACGATGGTGAGGTCTGGCTTTGCACGTGTAATTCCTGTGTAGACAAGTTCGCGCGTGACAATACGTGAAGCAGTCGTAGGCAACACAACGATGGTGTGGCCGTATTCGCTGCCTTGGCTTTTGTGAATGGTGAGAGCGTGCACAGTTTCTACTGGAGGCAGTTTGGAGACGGCAATTCGGCGTATTCCGTCATCTCCATGAAACGCGGCGAAAACGTTCTCGTCTTCATCAGAACAGATCACACCAATGTCACCGTTTGATAAATCGTTGACGTAATCATTGACAAGCACCATCACAGGTCGACCGACATACCACTGTCCTCGAGCGCGAGTCCCTAATTTGCGATCAATGGACGAATTCCAACCAGATACACCAAGTTTGCCTTTCCTGTGTGCACACACCACTTGAAGCGACTCTCGAAACGCCAAGAGTTCGCTAATTGCTACGTCGGACTCTACGTGGGCAGCCCTAGCGCATAACTCGCTTGCATGTTGCAGCACCAGTCGCGCCACATCCTTTAGACCTTGTGAGTCTGTCTCGGGATCGACCCATCTAAATGTTGGATATGGCTTACCTTTTTCATCACCACCTTGGGGATATGTAGCGCGAATGGATTTGGCAAGTTCATCAGCATTGCCACCATTCACAGCAGCACTAATTGCGGCCACTGGTGAACCTTCACCAAAACGAAATTTGCCAGTCATCGTCTCAACAAATTCAGGACCCTGCGAGGATGCCGCACAAATATCTGCAAGCACACTTCCAGACTCCACGCTTGCAAGCTGATCTTGATCACCTACCAAAATCAATAAGGCCCTCTCATCAAGCGCATCAAGCACTCGCGCCATCATCGATAACGGCATCATGGAAACTTCATCAACAATGACTAGTTCGTGATCTACCGTGTCGCCCGCATGGCGGCCATATGGGCGTCGATTACTGGGGTTGTAACGCAACAATTTATGCACAGTGCTCTTGGGAATCTCAGCAATCATGTCGTCCACATCAGGAGACACTTCAATCCCCAGTTCAGGATTAGCAAGCGCATTTGCCAATGCAAACTTCATTCTTTTCGCCGCCAAGCCAGTGGGTGCCACAAGCGCAACATCGTCCACGGCAGAAGTATCCGACGTCATAAGGTTCACGAGACGTTTTGCAATAGAGGTTGTCTTGCCAGATCCCGGCCCACCAGATACCACGACAAGTCGGCCCTCTAACAACATTGTTGCCAAAGTTGCAGCGACGTAGACCTCTTCTGAATATGACTTAGCTGAATACAAAGAATCATTGTCAAGAATAAATGGAGCAACCACTCCAGAGTCTGGAACCGTGATTAACTGCGGATGAGTGGCAAGAATTTTTCGCCACTCATCTGAATTTTTGGGCCACCCTGAAATAGGTGTCTGCGCGGTTGAACCGAGCGTGGAGAGTGCTGACAGATCAACACATGAATTGCCTGACTCAGGATTTCCCAAAGCAATTGCAAGCGCGGTACACAACCATGGGTCATTCTCTACAGATACCCCCACGCTGTGCATCAACACATTGACACCAAGGACCGCATCGCGCGACACAATTTCTGCCTCAATCAATGCCTTCATCGATGCGGGCACACTGAATGACTGAAGAGCAGTTCTCATTTCGCACTCCGTGACAACATGTCCGACAACTGGGACCACAACCCAGGTGGTGCTTGCCATGTGAACACTCCGTGTCGATGACCATCATGTGTTGGAGTGTCTAGCCCCACCATTGCGCGAACAAAGAAATACGCCATTCCCGCGATTGCTGCATCGGCATCTATATCGGGGGCGGTCCAACGTAAATGTCGATAGACAGCCACGCCATAAATGAGTGCTTGCAATGGATAATCATGATGCTCCATCTCTTCGAGCAAGGCCTCACGCGAGTATCCATCGATCATGGTGGTCACGCCATCATGATCCAGGCGGTTTGTCTTGTAGTCAGTAATGAAATAGTGCTGATTCCCGGGCGTCCCGACACGTAAGAGGGCGTCAATGGAACCGTTCATCAATCCGAGCAATGGCGACTTAAAGGTTTCCTTTACACCGATGAGATAAGGCAACAAAATGTCATCTTCTCTACCTGCATCACGCAAACACTTCTCCACAACCGCAGCCATTTCCGAGACCGTGACCTCGGCGTCAACGTCGGCCAATCCCATTTCAAAGTTCATCTCTGCAAGTCGATCGCTAGGAGAAATGTGTGATAACTCGGTATCCCCCATAATTCCGCCAAGTGGAGTACGTAGTGAGAGAAGTACACCTTGAATGAGTTCTTCGCGATGTTCCGCCAAAGCGCCGACAACAACTCGGTCTACTACCGCAGCAATTTCTGCTTCTAAATCTGTTGCTGAAAAATCAATAAGTTCATAGACCACGTGCATTACTTTGCCGAAATAGGTGCCACCTGGAAGACGACCCATAGGCATCGCTGGTACACCGGCATCTACAGAGCTGTCTGTGTATCCCGAACGGATGGTGATGATGTCATCGTCATCATCTTGACCACCATGTGTGGGATCAATAGGGGCTATTGGTGATGAAGCCTGCCCGCGTTGATATTTGGTTAATCCAGAGAACGAGAGACGCTGATAGGTCTGACGCAATGAATGCGTGAGTTCTGCAGTGCCAAGCTTGACCTTGTTCTGAGAACGCGGTGCATATGGGGCTGCCTGAGGTGGCGTCGTATACGAAATTACGCGAATACACGATGTGTCACTTTCCTCAGCTATGTCTTCAAGGAGCGTGGATGTTACGCGCAGATCTTTGTCGTTTTCTGCAGCTGCATGAATAAGACTCACGTGATGTTTTGCCCTTGTCATCGCCACATAGAACAACCGCTTCTTTTCCGCAAATTCTTCCGCGTCACGTAATGCAATACCCAAAGAGTTAGGTCTCTCATTGATCCAGCCCACATCAATGGCACGATGCCGTTGATTATCTGTGTCCGCGTCGGGTCGATGAAAGATGGGGATTTTGCTGGCGTTGGACTTTGTCAGTTTCCAGAGATCGGCGACTACCACCACGGGAAACTCCAGACCCTTTGCTGCATGCACCGTCATAATCTGAACGGCATCACGATCGCTTTCCACTCGCCGACTCACCGTCTCATTCATATCTTCAAGACCCTCAAGGCGATCCATCTCATTAACGAGCACATCAGGTGCGCAACCCTTTCCATCGGTCGCAGCGTGCAGCAACTCCACAATGTGAGTGAAGTCCGTTTCTTGGCGTTCGCCTTCGCGGCCCGCAACAAGTCGTTCGACAATGTTGGTATCACGACGAATGTCGAATGCCCATGCATTCACACCTTTGCGACGTACAAGCGAAGCCCATTCAAAAACTCTTTGGGAAATCACGTCCAGCATGTCATCGGTCAACGCACCCAATGTGACGAGTTGTTCACCAATAAACACTGTTGCAGCGGCAAGACGAAGACGGGAACGATCACCTGGGTGAGCCATTGCGTCAAAGAGACGTCGCATATCCGATGCCATCACACTGGCCATGACGCTCTCGGTTCCTGAACTCACTGCGGGAATACCCATCGCACGTAGTTCTTTTTCAATCTTGCGACCGTTTGCCTTGCTATTCACCAACACACAGATTTCACGGGGATGCGGCAATCGATGACCTTCTTGTGCGGTCTTATCATCAATGAGAATTTCTGCAAGAAGTTCTCTGACTCGCCACGCAGTGGGCTTAACGATGGCATTTTGATTCGTCTGTACCCCCACCCCGAGAATCGCCAGCGATGGGAAAACCCCGATGGATGTCTCAGGTGCACCGTCTCGAGCACTTACTTCGGGGTATTCAATCCCCTCGCCAAATTCCTTCCCAGAAAAAATGGTGTTAAGGGCGCGAATGAGTCGCGCATCGCTTCGCCAGTTGCGAGTGAGAGTACGCACTTTGGATGGAATGCGCTGCGCGAGATAGGCCTCTACGTCGGCCCCGCGAAATCTATATATCGCCTGTTTGGGATCCCCCACTGCAAGCAACATACGGGAAGTCTCATCTGCCTGGAATACACCGCGGAAGATCTCCCATTGCAACTGATCCGTGTCTTGGGCTTCATCAATAATGGCAATAGTGAATCGAGACGTAAATGCGTGACGCACCGCTTCGTCTCCACCTTGTGCAAGCAAATTCGCTGTACGCACCAATAGATCATCGAAGGTGGGATCCGACTGCGTGATTCTGTTAATACGTGTGAGACATTCGCGCACCATGCGACGCGTTTGTAGATCCTGGTCTACAGAATTCACATCATCTGTTTCATCTGTGCTCTCTGCAACCAGCAATTGAGAACGAGGTGACGAGAGTGCATTAGTCACTGCTATTTCAAGGCGCTGAGCAAACTTTTTTGGATCAGTAAACCCCCATGCCCCTGGAGTCGCAGCATGGGTCACCATCACCGCGTTCACCACAAATTGGACGGTTTGTGCAATATCGGAACTTGTGCGACCTTCTCCCACCACAGGAAGGCCGGCCATCGCCATGACGCGTGAGCAGACGGAGTGAATTGTGGCAATAGTTGCACTATCAAATTCTCGAATTGCTCGATCGAGTCGATCAGCGCAACCCATTCGGTCTAATTTTGCCAACGTCTGTGCAATGTCGTCATCTTCTGCGATGTTGTTTTCTCGTAACGCACGCTCTAGTGACACCAACTGACGACGTATACGATCACGCAACTCCGCTGCCGCATTACGCGTGAACGTGGTGACCAATATTTCTGAAATACGCAAGTTGGGCTGCGTCGCAATCTGAAAAGCTACGATTCCCGCGACCGAGAACGTCTTGCCACTACCTGCACTGGCCTCAATGGTGAGACCATTCTCAAGCTGTGTGTCAGTGATTGAAAATTCCTGAGCAACAAAATCGGTCATGCGCTTAACTCCCACTTACCGGTTTTTCCACTCACCCGAATGATCTCAAAATAAGGAGTGAAAAAAGTGCGCAATAGACCCTGGGGGTCTTCGTATACGTCATTAAATTCAGGCGATGACCCATAAATAACAAGTTCTTCAGAATTCTTGTATCTACGATCATTCGCAACAAACTCGTCAAAATAATCTTCTGCAGTTTTTCCTGCATCTTGCACAGGGAAGCACCATGCTTCAGTCGCTTTGTCAAAAAGTGGACATGCCACAACACGAGCAATTGGTTCCACCGCTAAAAAATTTCTCAGTCGATCTAACGCAACATCTTTTGTCAATGAAGGACTGACAGTGATTGACCGTTCGGTTGTACCGCGCCCATTGGAATTGACGTGATACATCAATGCTTTTTCTACACTCTTACCATTTGCGATAAGTATGAGAATTCGAAGAACCATACGCATTAGGTCTTTTGTGTATTTGTCCTCAAATGACACGTAGGTCAACGTCTTCTCTTCGACATGGAATCCGTTGATAACGCCGGTCAACTCGGGCAAACCGGATATCTCCAGGGCAATGTCTTCCGATGTGGGCGCGCTTTGGTTCGATTCGTTGTACTTCTTTCGAAATGCACGCATGAGTTCAATCGCATCTTTAATCACCTTGTCGTCAAAGGGTGCCACGGGCAATATGTCCTTGGAACGCAACATTGACGCCATATCTGCTTCAGTGAGCTGTTCATTAAAGAGATCTCGGCATGCCCAGCCGAGCTTTCTTTCATCTGCAGATATCGGCAACGTTGCATCTTCCACGTCATAAACCCAAGGACGCCAAATACCTAAGCCTTTTCGCAGGTAATAGTCCAGTGGCTTGAGCACCAGCCGTTCCAAATCATCCACCGTCATTGTCTCTAGTGGTTCTGGAAGATTAATAGAGACATGGTCAGTGTTCTTCTTCACTGTAACTTTCTGGCGTGTTTCAGCAATGGTGCGTGCAATCGCATCGAATGACCATGGTTGAACAGGCACAGTTACTCGATGATCTTGATCGACCACCCCAAAGTTTTCTGCACTTCCCAAATGTCGCGGATGGATGTATTCAATTGCACTGACATCATCACCGCCAGCTGGCCTATCCAATCCACAATCTGCAAAGAAATCAAGTAGTTCAGCAAGGGGAGTCACCAGAGGCAACAGATTGTTGTTCTTAATGCTGCGCCCTGTGCAAGTGACAATGAAGCGTTCACGGGCAGCCATCATTGCGTCTATGAGTATTCGGCGCGATTCAAGCCGGGCATCACCATCACCCAACATTGGAGTGGCCGAAATGAGATCATCGCCTTCTGATTCACCACTGGGAAGAGTTCCATCGTCATAACCCAAGACACACACCACCTTGAAGGGCACAGTGCGCAGTGGAATAAATGATGTAGCGGTGACGGCACCGGTGCGCAGTGGCTGATGACCTGATGTGGACTGCAAGTCACCATTGAGATACTCGGCAAACTGACTGAACGGCACCACGTCAGAAATAGACGATTGAGATGTCTTTTCATGGATCTGGTGTGCTGCACGTTGATACTGATTCAGCAATAAATACACATCGTCTAGGTCAGTACATGAACTACCGCACAGTTCGTTCAGGGATTGCGCAAAGAGTGTGCACCACGAATCCATAGTGCGTTCACTACGGGCTAAATGTTCAAGACGAACAAGTACAGACAACACTTCGATCAAGGTAAGCAGAGACTGGGTCTCAGATGAGTCCACAAATGGAAGTGGTCGAATTCCGTTGCCCACCACTACCGGTTTTTCGGCAACTGGCATGACCGCACCTAAAAGAGAACGCTCCACTGATTCAAGCCAGCTATGTGCTGTGAGATCCGGAGCAATCAATCCATGTTCTTGACGGTGCTCTGCATCGAGTCCCCATCGCAAACGAGATTCTTCAAGATGACGCATCCATGTAGCGACATCAGATCCATTCACCTGAAAACGTCGTGCAACTATTGGATGAGTCGCAACGGCTATGAAACTTTCACTATCGAAACGAGAACTCACCAGATGAAGAACATGAGCAGAGAGTTCAGCTCCCTCGCTCACTTCTCGGAGCGATCGGTCCGCCACTACCAATGGAATGCGCACGTAGTTCCCTGCTGCATTCTTCACAGATTTTTCGAATACCGCCTCAATCACTGGTGCCGCAGCTCCAGGGTCCGCACACAAAATCACGACGTCATGTGGCTGAAGATCTTCAACTTCTTCAAATGCATGAAGCAGTGCATCGTGTAAAACTTCCACTTGGCGCGACAAGTTGTGAGCTCGATGAATCTGTATTGACGCATCATGGGTGTCACTGTGGCTGTATTGCGTCACTCTTCCCGAGGCCAACGTGTGTTGCACGTTGTGCAACAACTTCGATGAAGGCGACTTTGCCGTAGGCACCTCCGAATACGACACCGGAAGACCATATGCACTGAGAAGCAGCTCCAACTCAAAAGAGCTATTCATCCACGCTGGTGGCAAACGTAAAGGAGTGACAGAGGTAGATACGAATGCGTCAGCCACTGGAAGTTCATGACGATTAGGTACAAGTTCTGCGGTGAGCTTGTTCCACTCTTGTGCCAAAAATGGAGACTGTTGCACAAAAATCAACTCAATATCCACCACAGTGCTGAGAGCATCAATGAGATCAAGCTGCGTGGGCGAGATGTTCTCAAAACCTGCAATCATGAGACGCTCAGGAAGACTTGGAAATACCTCCCCCGCGCGCAATCGCACACACATCTCTTCTTTTAGTACTGGCCAGGGACTCTCACCAATGATTTCGCGCACTTTGCGCCACAAGTGAAACTGCCATTCAAACTTTGAGGCATCCAACTCTCCAAGTGCAGGCACACCTTTATCCCATGAGCGAATCAATTCGGGACGACGTGCCGCATAACGATCGAAACGATCTGCCAAAGTGCGAGCGACATTCAGTCGACCGTTATATTTTTTCTCAAGACGTGCTGTTTCAGGAAAATCAGCAAGTGCTCGTAGAACTGCAAGATTTACTGCATCACGATTCCATGCATCACTGGTGATTTCTGCTGCATCGCGAATGAGCGTTTGAAGATGACCGATGTAGCGAACATTCACATTGGCTACGACACCATCTTTCATGCCCGAAGTTGCGCCCAAACGTTGTGCTAGTTGAGGAGTAAGCCAGGAACGCACACCTAGCGAAGGAACAATGACGGTGTGTCCAACAAAGGGATCTGCTCCTACACAATGAGATTGCAAGAAAGTTTCAATCGATACAACGATGTCCTCCAAGTCAGGAACAATTGAAACTTTCAGCGTCATGCAATACCTAAATCTTTAGAGGAAGTTACACCACATTTTTACCGTGAGATACGCATTAATGACAAACGTCTTTTTAGCCAAAACCTTGACACACCCCTGTGATATACACGTATCCGTTGGCGTAAATTTTCAGTGTTTACAGGAAAAGATTCAGATCCTGAAGGCGCTTGTCGTTAGAGAACACTTCAACAGGTGGCTCAGTTTTCAAACGTAGTGCTCTTTGAATAATGCGACATGTGGTGTGTTGGTTGTATTCAGCCAGTGTCACGGCCCAGCCGTCACGACCTGCACGAGCAGTACGTCCCGATCGGTGCAGATACGCCTTGGTATCAATGGGCGGTACGTAGTGCACAACACACGCCACATCATCGATGTCAATTCCACGAGCCGCAACATCTGTTGCCACCAGCACTTTGAGTTGATTATTCGTAAAACGCTCAATTGCTTTTTCGCGAGCTGCTTGTGTCAAGTCACCATGCAACGCAGATGCATTTACGCCTAAGTCGCGCAAGTTATCGGTGACGCGATCACAAAGACGCTTTGTGTCACAGAAAACAACCGTCTTCCCCGTTGATTCAACAATTGCCGAAATGACTTTGTCCTTATCCATCTTGTGCACTGCCAAAAACAGATGATGCATCGTTCCCACCGTGTCAGTAGGAGCATCAATAGAAACCTCTTCGGGTGACTTCATGTAGCGGCGTACAAGGTTTCCTACTTGGCCGTCCAATGTCGCAGAAAACAACATCGTTTGATGTTCGCCCGTCACGTGGCGCAGCACCCACTCCACTTGCGGTGTGAATCCTTCATCTGCCATGCGATCGGCTTCATCAAGCACTACAACTTGCACATCGTCAAGTCGCACTTCTTCGGCTTTCATCAGATCGATGAGACGCAAAGGAGTGGCCACGATGATGTCCACACCTTTTTCGAGTGCATCAATCTGATCGTCTCTCGATGCGCCTCCATAGACGGGAAGAATCACCCGATCACAGGACACGCCGATGGGTTGGAGAACTTCTGCAACCTGTAGAGCAAGTTCGCGAGTTGGCACAAGAACAAGTCCCCGAGGTCTCCGTGGAGCAACAAACTTCTCGGTGCGCGCCAACATAGGAATCCCAAATGCAAGCGTTTTTCCCGACCCAGTGCGCGCGCGGCCACACACATCTACACCGCGCATCGCGACGGGGATGGCTTCGGTCTGAATAGCGAATGGAGCAGCAAAGCCAGCAGCGGCAAGGCCGGCATCAACGTTGGGGGGCACACCCAAAGCGGCAAAACCTGTGGGCGTGGCAATAGGAGTATCAGTCATGTCGGTTTCTCACCGTATCGGCTCTTTCCCCTATCTGATGGGGATGTTTGCCCCCAGAATCAGATCTGAGTGAACAATGAGCCACAAGACACTCCGCCCAAAATGAATTTTTTGCAAAGAGTTGCGTGACAGCGCCCCTCATGCGTTATGTTCGTTTTTCCTGATACGGGAAACTCCCGTACAGAAAGGACCAACCACAACGGATTGCACCGAGCAAAAGTCGTACGCAGCGAGTCGAGAGATCACGACGTGCGCCACCCGCCACGGGCGAACCCTCTACCCACCAGGGAGGAGTTCTCATGGACGCACAACTCAACGGCATGCAGACGCATGGCCGCAAAGGACTTGTATACGACTGGCAGGCATTGCTAGTGCCCGATGAACCGGACTTCAGTGATGCACTAAGTGACATCCTGCATGACGATTCCGTTGTAGCAGAGCACAGTTAGGTCTGGCGATGACAACTTCAACTCCCCAGGTCCCCCGTCGTTTGCTTGTCCTTGGTTGCGGTGGTGTTGCACAGTGCGCACTTCCACTCATCGTGCGCGATACCGCGATTGATCCCGCCTCAATCACCATTGTTGATTTTGTGGACAACCGCCATCGCATTACTGATCTTCTCCAAAAAGGAGTGCAGTACGAAATTGGTCGAGTGACGCCAGAAAACATCGACGAGTTTCTCTCTGCACGAGTCTCCCATGGCGACATGTTGCTCGACTTGGCGTGGAACATCGACGCTCCCACCATTTTGAACTGGTGCCACGAGAACGGCGTGCGTTATCTCAATACTTCTGTGGAGTTATGGGATCCGTACGAAGATATGGCCACCACGCATCCTTTGGAACGCACGTTATATGTACGTCATCAATCATTAACAAAGATGATTCGTCAATGGGGTGGCAATAGTGGTGCCACTGCTGTTCTTGAACACGGTGCTAATCCAGGTTTGGTGAGCCACTTTGTCAAGCAAGCACTCACCGAGATTACGGAAAAGATCCTCACAGAAGGTCGTGCAGGCACTCGCCAAGCAGATCTTGAGAATGCACTCGCACAGCGTGAATTCAATCGACTCGCCATGTTGACGGGAACCAAGGTCATTCACATTGCAGAACGCGACACACAAATTTCATCGACACCAAAAGAAGTCAATGAATTTGTCAACACATGGTCCATTGATGGCTTCTACGAAGAAGGCATTGCGCCGGCTGAACTTGGTTGGGGAACACACGAAAAGCAACTCCCCCCGCGAGGCTTTGCACACAACGATGATGGCCCCAACAATCAGATTTGTATTGCACAACCTGGTATGAACACCTGGGTGCGCTCGTGGGTGCCATGTGGCCCCACACACGGCATGGTGATTCGCCATGGCGAGGCCTACACAATGTGCCATCACCTCACCGTGAAAGATGCATCAGGGAAAGATGTCTATCGCCCCACTGTGCACTATGCGTACTGTCCATCCAATGATGCCATCGCTAGTGTGCGCGAACTGCAAATGCGCAACTGGGAGATGCAGCCGAATCAACGTTTGCTCACTGATGAAATTGTGAGTGGTCGAGATGAGTTAGGCGTTCTGTTACTTGGTCACGACTTCACTGGTTGGTGGACAGGATCTCTGCTCTCCATTGAAGAAACACGTGCCGTACTTCCCCATCAAAGTGCCACAACCCTGCAAGTGGCTGCTTCGATTGTGGCCGCTGTGCAATGGATGATTGTGGAGCCCGAGCGCGGAATCTGTGTTCCTGACGACTTGCCCCATGAATTCATTCTGGAAAAAGCACGTCCGTACCTGGGAACACAATTCTCGGGGCCAACTGACTGGACTCCTTTGAAAGAACGCAAAGACATCTTTGACCAGTGGGCTGATCATGGCGACAACCTTGACCCCACCGACCCGTGGCAATTTGGCAACTTCCTCGTGGGAGATGCCTAAACACACACTGGGCCTCATCGTTGTGACTCTGGCCGCCGATGGTCTGCTGGTCTCATCGATGAGGTAGCACGGGCTGGCATTCTCGTATAACCTGAAGACAATGATTACTCCAACCAGCCTCCTTCTTCTTATGTAACGGCAGCAGCCGCATATCGTTGCTGTCGAAACCCTCTGCCTTCGCAGGGGGTTTTTTGTTGCCCTAATTCCTCTTCCCTGCCCACCTACAAAGGACCATCACATGCCTCCACAAAACGTGACACCAAAGAAAATGCCATTCGAGAAGTATTCGCCATGGATCCCCTTGGTTCTCGAAGATCGCACATGGCCAAATCGTCGTATTGAAAAAGCGCCCATCTGGTGCAGCGTGGATTTACGTGACGGCAACCAAGCACTGATTGACCCCATGGACCCAGAGCGCAAACTCCACATGTTCAACGCTCTGGTCAAGATGGGTTTCAAAGAAATTGAGGTGGGTTTTCCCTCTGCAAGCCAACCCGATTATGACTTTGTACGACACATCATTGAGAACGATCTCATTCCCGACGATGTCACTATTCAAGTATTGGTGCAGTGCAGGCCTGAACTGATTGAACGTACATACGAGTGTCTGAACGGTGCGAAAAATGCAATCGTGCATTTCTACAACTCAACAAACCCACTGCAACGCGAAGTGGTGTTCGGCTTAGACAAACAAGGCATTATTGACATTGCTGTAGATGCTGCTCGCTTGTGTCGCAGTTATGAGTCGATGTTGCCAGGAACACGTTTGCGCTATGAGTACTCGCCTGAGAGCTTTACTTTGACTGAGCCTGATTTTGCTATCGAAATCTGTGAAGCAGTTATGGGTGTTATCGCCCCCACTGCAGACAACCCACTCATCTTGAACTTGCCGGCAACTGTCGAGAGCTACACACCCAACGTGTACGGCGACGTCATCGAATGGTTCATTCGCACCATCAAAAACCGTGACACCGTCATTATCTCGCTCCATCCACATAACGACCGTGGCACGGGAACTGCAGCTGCTGAATGTGGACTGATGGCAGGTGCTGATCGCGCTGAAGGAACATTGTTTGGCAATGGCGAACGCACAGGCAACTTAGACCTCATCAATGTGGCAATGAACTTGATGATGAACGGCGTAGATCCTGAATTGGATATCTCCGACATTGATGCGCTTCGCCGTGTCGCCGAGTATTGCAACCGTTTGCCCGTACCCGAGCGCCACCCCTACGTAGGCGACCTTGTGTACACCTCATTTTCAGGAAGCCATCAAGACGCCATTAAGAAAGGCTTCGAGGCTCTTCCCAAGAATTACGACAAGTGGGGCGTCCCCTATCTACCCATTGACCCCAAGCATGTAGGTCGCAATTACGAGGCTGTGATCCGTGTGAACAGCCAGTCTGGCAAAGGCGGCGTTGCCTACATCATGAAGGCCGAGCATGGTTTCGATCTTCCACGACGACTGCAGATTGAATTCTCAAAAACAATTCAGCACATGACTGAGGACTCGGGAACCGAAGTCAGCTCCACAGTGATTTGGGATTCTTTTGTTCAGGAATATCTGCCACCTGCGCCATCGGTAAAACTTCTGAGTCACGAACTAGCAAGTGACTCGGCATCGGGACGCACCACTATTTCGGCCCAAATTCTTATCGGCGATGATCACCGCACAATTGCAGGTCAAGGAAACGGACCCATTGACGCATTTGTTCGTGCAGTAAACCAAGGATTAAGTGCCCAGATCGATGTTGTGGACTACGCAGAGCACGCAATGGGTCAAGGTTCACAAGCCACAGCCGTGGCCTATGT
>CAEZWE010000010.1_pt1 | contig 30654 bp, 18 predicted proteins | sample 7264891 | NCBI WGS metagenome assembly CAEZWE01 (sample SAMEA6813872, study PRJEB35770) | uncultured Acidimicrobiaceae bacterium | biome: Freshwater; feature: Freshwater reservoir; material: water | place: Czech Republic | collected 2017-07-26 | depth 0.5m m | reverse complement strand
TCGTAGGTTTTGTCACTTGCGGTGATGGTCACTGTGAGTGATTTTGTGGTGATGTTGGCTGTTGTGGTGGCGGTGGTGTTGGGTGTGTAGTTGTTGGCGTCGGTTCCCGTGAGGGTGATTGTTGATGCGGTCACTGCCTTTGTTGTGCCGACGTTTTTGTTACTGAAAGTTGCAGCGCCCGATACTGAGAAGCTGTCCCCTGTGATGCGATCGTCTGTATATGTCACGGTTGCGGAGTCGTTCGCGTCGTAGGTTTTGTCACTTGCGGTGATGGTCACTGCGAGGGGTTTTGTGGTGATGTTGGCTGTTGTGGTGGCGGTGGTGTTGGGTGTGTAATTGTTGGCGTCGGTTCCCGTGAGGGTGATTGTTGATGCGGTCACTGTTTTTGTTGTGCCGACATTTTTGTTGGCAAACGTTGCCGTGCCACTCACTGTCAGAACATCGCCGGTGATGCGATTGTCGATGTAGATGACGGTTGCGGAGTCGTTCGCGTCGTAGGTTTTGTTGCTTGCGGTGATGGTGACGGTGAGGGGTTTTGTGGTGATGTTGGCTGTTGTGGTGGGGGCACCAGTTAATGACAGTGTGTAGTTTGACAATCGAGATCCAGATAGTCCGGCCGATATGAGAGACACTGTCTTGTCGCTTGCAACGTTCTCATCGCCAAATGCGGCCACTGGTGCAGAAAGAGAAATCTTTGTCGCATCATTGGCATCTCCGGTAGGAACATTGAGCAGTGTCAACGCACTTGGCGTCGTAATTTCTGCTGCAGTGGTTTGGTCATACACACGTGAAGAAGGCGTGATGAGCGAACCGCTAATTGTGAGAGGTCGCTGTGTGATGTTGGCAGAAAAACTCGGAAGAGACAGGGTGTAGTTGCTGCTATCGGCCCCTGTCAAAGAGTAGCCAGAGGTAGTAATTCCAATGTTTGTTCCCACTGTGGCTTGGGCAAACGTAAAAACTGGAGTTCCACTTAACGTCACATCATCGGAGAGTTGAACATCACTTAATCCAGGTGAGGCAGGTGGAGTTACTTGTGTGGTTGCATCAGTGGTGGCGTCATATGGGCGATGTGCAACTGAAAATGTTCCGGTAATTGTTAGTGGACGCGGTGAGATATTTGCAGTAGTGACAGCACTCGTTGACAATGAGGGAAGCACATAGTTAGATGAATCAGGTCCAGAGATCAAGAGATTGGACGATGTCACAGTCTTTCCGTTCACCGCAGTTTTAGAGTCAAAAGTTGCATCTCCAGAGACAGTCAGTGCATCTCCCGAAATTCGATTATCCGTATACGTCACTGACGCGATGTTTGTCCCGTCATACAACTTGTTTGTCGGTGTCACGGTGACATTTAAGGTGCGTGGATGGATTGTGGCGGTAGTGGTAGTGGATGTTGCATATGTGTAGTTGATTGCATCCAGGCCAGTTACTGAGATGCCAGACACCAACACTGCCTTGCCTATTCCGGCACTTCTCGTATCAAATGTTGAAGAACTGTATGTGATAGTCAAAAGATTGCCAGAAATTCGATCGTCACTAATACTGACAGTGGCCCCCGTGGTTCGGTCGTAAGTTTTGTCGACGGCATTCGCTGTGATTACTAAAGTTCGGGCTGTGATGTTGGCGGTAGCAGTAGTGGTGGTATTTGGGCTGTAGTTTCCAGCATCGGTGCCACTCAATGAAATACCAGAGACAGTCACTGTTTTGCTTGAAGCGACTGTCTTAGTTGGAAAGGTTGCTGTTCCGCTTGCCGTAAAGACATCACCAGTTATTCGATTGTCTGAATACACCACAGAAGCAGAAGTTGTGCCGTCATAGACCTTCGATGAAGCTGCGACAGTCACGGCCAGACTGCGCATTGTGATGTTGGCCGTTGTGATCGCCGTCGCATTTTGGGTGTAGTTGCCAGCGTCGGCGCCACTCAACGAAATACTTGATGCCGTGACTGTTTTCCCCGAGCCCACATTTTTGTTATCGAATGAAGGTGATCCGGTAATTGTTAATTGATCGCCAGCGACTCGGTTATCTGAATACGAGACTGATGCGGACGCTGTTCCGTCATAAGTTTTGTGAGACGCTGAGATAGTGACATTGAGACTGCGTGGGGTGATGTCTGCGGTGGCAACTGGAGAGTTCGACAAAGACAACGTGTAATTGCTCGCAGCAGAACCTGCAAGGGACGCTGAAGTCAGTGAAACTGTCTTGCCAACATCAACGGTCTTGTCGCTGAATTGAGCCACCAGACTAGCGAGTGCAATTTTGGCTGGATTATTTGCATCTCCAGAGGGAACATTCAAAAGAGTGAGAGCACCAGTGTCGGCTATAGACATCGCAACTGTTCTGTCGTATATCTTTGATGGCGCAATTATCAGAGTTCCACCGATGGTAAGAGGACGTTGGGTGATGTCGCCGCTTAATGTGGGCGCCGACAGTGAATAGTTATCCGCGTCAATGCCAGTGAGTGAATATCCGGAAGTAGATATCGATATGCCTGTTCCTACTGTTGCTTGTGCGAAAGTAAAAGTAGGTGTACCTGCCAATGTTGTATCGTCACCACCTTGTACATCTGATAGGCCTGGTGAATTAGGCAATGTGACTTGGCTTGTAGCGTCGGCGGTGGCATCGTATTGACGGTGGGCAACACTGAATGTTCCCGTTATAGACAGAGAACGTTTTGTGATGGTTGCGGTAGTTGATGCCGTTGTGTTGGGAGAGTAGTTGGCGGCATCGGTTCCTGAAAGGAGTATGTCTGTCGCCGTGACGGTTTTTCCTGCAGCAGCATTTTTGTCACTGAAGGTGGCTAATCCCGAAATAGTGAATACGTCATTGGAAATTCTGTTATCCCCATACGTGACTGATGCGTTAGTAGAGGCGTTATAGATCTTATTGCTCGCCGAGATGGTGACGACAAGTGGCCGAGGAGTGATATTTGCTGTGGTGGTGGCACTGGTGTTCCGGGTGTAGTTCGCTGCATCAGTACCTGAGATTGAAATACCGGAGGCAGTTACTGTCTTGTCTGACCCCACATTTTTGTCACCGAATGTTGGAGTTCCCGTCACAGTGAAGGAGTCCCCAGTCACCCTGTTGTCGGCATACACAACACTTGCTGAAGTGGTGCGGTCGTACACCTTGTCGCTTGCAGTTATTGAGACAGTGAGAGATCGTGAGGTGATGTTGGCAGTTGTGGTGGCACTGGAGTTATGGGTGTAATTGGATGCATCGGTTCCACTGATTGAAATTCCTGTTGCCGTGACTGTTTTTCCATTGCCAACTATTTTGTTGCTAAATGTAGATGTTCCACTGACAGTGAATACATCCCCGCTCACCCTGTTGTCGGCGTAGGTCACCTCAGCATTTGTATTTCCGTCGTACGTCTTACTCGTTGCAGCGATAGTGACGGTGAGAGTACGCGCCGTGATATTGGCGGAAGCTGTGGTAGTGGTGTTTTGGGTGTAGTTACCTGCAGCAGTTCCACTTATGGTGATGTTATTTGCGGTCACCAATTTGGAAGTCCCGATGTTCTTGTCATCGAAAGTTGCACTTCCACTAACGGTCATTACGTCACCACTCACGCGGTTGTCTGTATAGATAACGGTCGCATTCGTATTGCCGTCATAGGTCTTACTGCTCGCAGTCATGGTGACATTAAGTGTTCGCGGAGTTATTGATGCATAGGTAATAGGTGAGTTATTCACTGATACGGCATAGTTTCCAAGATCTGCACCGGTGAACTGAAAAGACGTGAGTTCAACAATCTTGTTGATACCTACATTCGCATCTGTACGGAAACGCCCTCGAGGGTTAGTAACTCCTACTAAGTCGCTGCCTTGTACACCGACCAGAGTGAGATCGGCTATGTCGTACGTTGCGGTGCGCGTCCCGTCATACACCTTGTTCTGCGCTTGTAGTGTTCCAGTTACTTCAAGGGGGCGTTGGGTGATATCTGCGACTGATGTAGTTGTGAGATTTTGCTGGTAGTTAGCTGCATCGGTTCCCGCGATCGTGATGTCGGTGATATTCACAGTTTTGGAAACCGCTGCAGTTTTCGAAGTAAACGATGCGGTTCCTGTTACGGTTAGCACATCTCCAGATACACGATCGTCGCTGTAGACGGCAGTGGCGTTGGTGTTTGCGTCGTACATTTTCGTGTCGGCAACCGCGGTTACATTCAGTGTGCGGACAGTTACGTCTGCTGTAGTTGTAGCGATGGTGTTTGGTGAATAGTTTGCGGCGTCTGTACCGCTCAAAGTGATAGACGTGGCGGTAACGGTCTTGGCTGTCCCGATGTTCTTATTGTCAAAAGACGCTGTTCCGCTAACGGTGAATAGATCACCACCAACGCGATCATCAAGGTATGTGACTGAAGCCGCTGTGGTGGCGTTGTATGTCCGGTTGTTTGCAGTGATGCTCACAACTAGCGGTCGAATAGTGATGTTGGCGCTACTACTTGCTGTGGTATTCGGTGTGTAGTTTCCTGAATCTGTTCCAGAAAGAGTAATTCCAGTTGTGGAAATACTTTTTGCTATCCCCACGGTTTTGGAACTAAATGTGGAGGTTGCAGAGTAAGAGAAGATGTCACCACTGATTCTGTTGTCACTGAATGTCACGGTTGCGGTAGTTGTGCGGTCATACACTTTGTTTACGCCAGTGGTAGTGACGGTCAAAGTGCGCCGTGTGATGTTGGCGGTATTGGTCGCAGTGGTATTGGGTGTGTAGTTACCTGAGTCAGCACCCGACAGGGCGATACCACTTGCCGTAACTGTCTTACTAGTACCCACGTTCTTGTCTGAGAACGTGGCAGTGCCGCTTACAGTGAAAACATCACTCGAGATTCGTGTGTCTTGGTACGTCACTGAAGCTGAATCAGTCCCGTCATACGTTTTTGCAGAAGGAGAAATGCTGATTGTCACCGATCGGGGGGTGATATCTGCAGTTGTTGTAGGGGCACCAGAGATTGTGAGGGTGTAATTGGACGAAGTTGCTCCAGTGAGAGATGCCGAAGTGAGTGATACGGCTTTTCCAGTACCCACATTTTTGTCAACATAATTCGCAACTAATCCAGATAGGGCTACTTTTGAAGAATTGTTTGCATCTCCCGCAGGGACATTTTGCAACAGGAGCTGTGATGCGTCTGTGATGGATGAGGACACTGCTCGGTCATAAGTCTTAGTTGATGCAACTACAAGAGCGCCACCAATAGTGAGTGGCCGAGTTGTGATGTTTGCCGTAAAACTCGGTTGGGTAAGGGTGTAGTTTTCGGCATCTATTCCCACCACCGAATAACCCGATGTACTGATTGCGATGTTGCTTCCTATTGTTGCTTGGGCAAAGGTGAAAGTAGGAGATCCAGTCAAAGTGGCATCATCTCCGGACTGAACATCTGACAATCCTGCCGTTATGGGCAGTGTCACCTGCGGTGTTGCATCAGTGGTGGCATCGTAGGGTCGGTTAGCAACCGTGAACGTTCCGGTCACCGTTAATGGTCGCCTCGAAATATTTGCTAAAGCAGTAGCAGTGGTGTTGTACTCGTAGTTTCCGGCGTCAGCGTTGGTTACCGTAATTCCTGAGGCGGTGACAGTCTTGCCTGTGCCAGCGTTCTTATCGCTGAAAGTATTGGTGGATGAAAAAGTAAGTGAGTCTCCCGAAATGCGGTTGTCTGTGTAGGTGACTGCGGCGCTTGCATTTGCGTTGTACACCTTGTTCGAGGGGGTAATCCCGATGTTGAGGCTCTTCTTTGTAATGTCGGCTGTTGTGGTCGCAGTGGTATTGCTGGTGTAGTTGCCCGCATCGGTGCTTGATAGTGCAATGCTGTTGGCTGTCACTGTCTTTCCACTACCTACATTTTTGTCGCTGAAAGTAGGCGTACTCGAAATCGTGAGAACATCTCCTGAGACTCGATCGTCACTGTATGTAACGGAAGCGGTGGCAGTTCGATCGTAAATTTTATTTGCGGCCGAAATGGTAACTGTGAGTGCTCGTCGACTGATACTGGCTGTGGTAGTTGCAGAAGTGTTGCGCGAATAGTTGCCCGCATCAAGACCGGTCAGTGTAATCCCACTTGCAGTGACAGTCTTGCTAGTGCCAACGGTCTTGCTGGCAAAGGTTGCAGTTCCACTCACGGTGAATGTGTCTCCAGAGACTCGGTTGTCCGCATAAACAACAGATGCAACGGCTGAACCGTCATAAGTCTTGTTGCTCGCCGTAATGGTGACATTGAGAGATCTCACAAGTATCGAAGATGTCCCCGATGCAGTGGAGTTAAAGGAGTAGTTGGGGGCATCTGTTCCACTAATGGACATATTTGTTGCCGTCACAGTCTTTCCAGTGCCAACGTTTTTGTCTTCATATGTTGGAGTACCAGAGACCGTAATTGAGTCTCCAGAAAGACGGTTATCAGTAAATGACACAGAAGCAGTCGTGGTGCCGTCGTAGGTCTTGTTACCTAGAGTGAAACCAAGCGTGATTGGTCGTTGCGTAATGTCAGCAGTCGTTGAAGGTGCACCAGATGTTGTGATTGTGTAGTTAGCAGCGGTGGTTCCCGTGAGAGAAGCTGTTGCCACATTGACTGTTTTGCCAATCCCAACATTTTTGTCGTTGTATGTCGCTGTTAGGGAGGAGAGAGCGACTTTCGATGCATCATTTGCATCACCAGCTGGAACATTAAGGAGTGTAAGTAGAGATGTATCAGTAATTGCGGCAGCAGTGTTTCGGTTGTAGACCTTGGTGGTGGTCACACTCAAGGTTCCCCCAATAGTTAATGGCCTTGATGTGATGTTCGCAGTGAAACTAGGTTGCGTCAGTAGATAGTTGTCTGCATCGACACCTACAACGGAGTAGCCCGATGTTGAGATTGCAATACCATTTCCAATCGTTGCTCGTGCAAAAGTAAAAGTTGGGGTTCCAGAGAGCGAAGCATCATCGCCGGATTGAACATCTGAGAGTCCAGCAACTAACGGCACTGTGACTTGGGAATTTGCATCTGTTGTGGCATCGTACTGTCGGTTGCTTATCGTAAACGTTCCAGTCACTGTGAGCGCCCGTCGTGTGATATTTGCGGTTGTAGTTGCCGTGGTGTTGTGAGAATAGTTGGCAGCATCAGTGCCACTGAGAGTGATGCTGTTGGCTGTCACTGTCTTTCCGTTTCCAAAATTCTTTGAGTCAAAATTTGCTGTTCCACTCACTGTGAACACATCGCCGGAGACGCGGTTATCTGAGTAGGTGACACTTGCTGTGGTTGTTGCGTTGTAGACGCGATGTGTGGCCGTGATGGCGACATTGAGTGACCGGAGAGAAATAGACGCAGTTGTGGAGGGGGCGCCAGATGTACTTAAGGTGTAATTGGAAGCTGAAGTTCCCGTGATTGCAGCTGACGTGATTGAGACAATTTTTCCATCACCTACGTTCTTGTTTGCATACTGTGCGACGAGATTCGTGAGAGCCAATCGCGAGGGATTACTGGCATCGGTACTGGCCACATTGACCAGTGTGAGGGCAGTTGTATCAGTGATGGATGTGGTGGGAGTTGAATCGTAGGTCTTTGTGGCAGCAACAATTAAAGATCCTCCGATAGTCACGGTACGTGTGGTGATATTTGAAGACAGAGAAAGTTGTGTCAAGGTGTAGTTGACTGCATCAGTACCTGAAATGGAGTACCCAGAACCAGTAATTGCAATCGCAGAGCCAACATTGGCGCTGGCATAGGTGAATGTGGGGGAGCCCACCAATGTGACATCATCAGACCCCTGTATGGGCGTGACGCCCACACTTCCAGGAACCGAAACATTTCCAGTGGCATCGGTAGTGCCGTCGTACACTCGAGGTGAGGCGGTGAAGGCGCCTGAGATTGTCAACACTCGCTTGCTGATGGTGGCCGTTGTAGTGGCTGTGGTGTTCCCAAGAACATAATTGGAAGCACTCGTACCACTTATAGAAATGCCAGTTGCCGTGATGGTCTTGTTTGATTCAGCACTTTTGTCAGCAAATGAAGCGTTACCAGTAATGGTGAGTGTGTCAGCAGCTACTTTGTTACTTGCATAAGTAACAGTTGCAGCGGTGGATGCATCATAAGTTTTGGTACCGCCGCTAATGGTGACAGCGAGAGTCCTCACCGTGATGTTTGCAGTTGTGGTTGCGGATGAGTTGGGTGTGTAATTTGCGGCGTCGGTTCCACTCAACGAAATGCTAGACGCAGTAACTGTTTTTGTTTCCCCCACTGAACTTGTCGCGAATGTGGGGGTTCCGCTCACCGTGAAAATGTCACCAGATATTCGGTCATCTGCATAGGTCACTGACGCAGTAGTAGATCCGTCGTACACCTTGTTGGATGCAGAGATTGTTACTACAAGGGGTTTTGCAGTGATGTTTGCTGTTGTTGTGGCAGTTGTGTTTGCGGTGTAATTGGATGCATCAGTTCCTGTAACAGTTATAGATGTCGCTGTAACGGTCTTTGATGTCCCCACTGTTTTGTTGGCAAATGTTGCTGTTCCCGAAATATTGAGTACGTCACTTCCAATTTTGTTGCTCCCGTATGTCACCGTCGCTGACGTGCCTGCGTCGTATGTCTTGTTGGTCGCAGAAATAGTGACCGTTAGTGTTCGTTGGGAAATGTTGGCAGTCGTAGTTGCCGTCGTGTTTGCCGTGTAGTTGGCGGCATCAGCTCCGGATATGGAAATTCCAGAAACAGAGACAGATTTTCCTATTTCAACAATCTTTGTGGTGTAAGTCGCAGTGGTATAGGCCAAGGTGACAGTGTCTGCTCCCAATTTGTCACTCGTGAGCGTGACTGTTGCATTAGTTGTGCCGTCGTAGGTCTTGTTGATGCCTGTAGCAGTAATGGTGAGAGCACGTGTCGTGATATTCGCCGACGCTGTAGGGGAGCCCGTCAAACTTAGGGAATAGTTGCCAGATGATGTACCTGAAAGCGTTGCAGAGGTAAGAGAGACTGTCTTTGAAGTTCCCACAGTTTTTGTTGCATATTGCGCAACAGGAGACGACAGAGCCAATCTTGTTGCGTTGCCAGAATCTCCTGCCGGGACATTGGATAATGTCAACAGGGCAGAGTTCACAAATGTTGCACCAAGTGTCCCGTCGTAGACCTTGGTTGAGTTGACAGACAATGTGCCACCCACAGTGAGTGTGCGTGTCGTGATGTTGGCCGAGATTGTGGGCAATGTCAGCGTGTAGTTTCCTGCATCTGTTCCACTAAGCGAATACCCACTTGTGGTGATGGGCAATGCTGTGCCGATGCTTGCTTGAGAAAAAACAAATGAAGGAGTTCCAGTGAGAGACACAAGGTCGCTGCCTTGAATGGTGCTCAGTGTGGGAGAAGCTGGCGGCGTCACTGTTGCAGTTGCTGTGGCGTCGTAGATCTTATTAGACGGTGAAAAAGTGCCGTTAATAGTGAGGGCGCGTTGTGTCACTGTTGCAGTTGTCGTAGCCGTGGTATTTTGCGTGTAGTTGGCCGCGTCGGTCCCCGAGATAGAGATACCCGTGGCTGTAATTGTTTTATTTGTCGCAGCGTTCTTGTTTGCGTATGTGGCGGTGCCAGAAACAGTAAGGGTGTCACCTGAGATGCGGTCATCTGTGTAGGTCACTGTTGCATTCACTGTTGCGTCATATGTTTTCCCCGATGAGGTGATGGATACAACTAATGAACGTTTTGTAATCGTGGCTGTGGTTGTTGCCGTGGTGTTATGTGTGTAGTTGGCTGCATCGGTCCCTGAGATAGAGAAACCTGTGGCCGTAATTGTCTTATTAATGGCAGCAGTCTTGTCTGCGTACGTGGCAGACCCTGCAACAGTGAAGATGTCGCCTGAGATGCGGTTATCGGTGTATGTCACAATCGCTGTTTGGGTGCGATCATAAGTTTTCCCGGAACTAGTGATACCCACAGTCAGCGAACGAGTAGAGATAGTTGCTGTGGTGGTCGCCGTTGTGTTGTAGGTGTAATTGCCCGCGTCGGGTCCAGAGAGGAGAATGCTGGTGGCTGTAATGGTTTTTCCTGTAGCCGCTGTCTTTGTTGCATAGTTTGCGGTCCCAGAAATCGTGAGGTTGTCACCAGAGATACGGTTGTCGGTATAGGTCACGGTCGCTGCGGTTGTGCCGTCGTATGTCTTTGCTCCGCCTGAGATGCCAATAGTGAGCGATTTGCTTGTGATGTTGGCACTGGTAGTGGCTGATGTATTGGGCGAGTAGTTTGCAGCGTCTGGTCCTGACAGGGCGATTCCTGTTGCGGTGACTGTCTTCGAATTTCCAATTGATTTGGAATCGAAAGCTGCAGTTCCACTGATGGTGAATGTGTCTCCAGATACCCGATCGTCGTTGTAGCTAACACTTGCTGCATTTGTTCCGTCATAGGACTTGTTCGATGCTGCGATTGTGACCGTAAGTGGTTGTGCGGTGATGTTCGCTGTTGCGGTGGGCGCACCGGTGAGTGAAAGACTGTAGTTGACCTGGGCAGAACCAGATAATGACGCCGACGTTATGGAGACTACTTTTGATGAACCCACGGTCTTCGTGGCGTATTGGGCAACGAGACTTGTTAAAGACACATTCGGCAAATCTGAGGAAATCACATTTGTAATCGTCAATGTGCTGGAGTTAGTGATTGTCGCGCTTGAGGTTCCGTTATACACACGTGTTGTGGGAACTTGGAGTGTGCCGCCAATTGCGACAGGTCTCGCGGTGATGTTGGCGGCTGTTGTGGCACTTATGGGAAAATTGTAATTAGCCGCATCAGGACCATTCCCCGCGATTCCAGAGATATTGATGGTCACACCAGTTCCAATTCCAGTTTGAGTAAACGTGGCCGATGTTGCCGAAATCGTGCCAAGGTCATCTCCCGCAATTCGCGTATCACTTGATGCGGTCACGCTGGCGCTGGCAGTTCCGTCGTAAGTCTTGTTGACTGAAGTAAATGTGATGCTAAGAGAGCGCGGCGTGATTTCACCAGTGAGAGTTGGTTGTGTGAGTGAATAGTTGTTGGCCGCAGATCCAGAGAGTCCATAGCTGACGCTTGGCGTCACTGTTACTGCTGTTCCTACAGCGGACTGTGTGTAGGTAAAGGTGGGAGTGCCCGAGATTGTGATCGTGTCTCCGCTGAGAACGCCATTGAGCGTAGGTACTCCAATCGGAGAAGCAGAAGTTGTTCGGTCGTATGTTTTGCTAAATGTCGGTGGGGTGATGCTCACACTTTGTGGGCTAATGGTTGCGGTTGTCGTTGGTGCACCAGACAAGGAGATGTAGTAATTGCCAGCTTGTGCACCGGTTAATGAAGAAGATGCGGAGATACTGACGGTCTTTCCTGGGCCTGCATTCGCATTAGCAAAACTTGCAACCGCCACCAGTGCCACATCATCACCATCAAGCACATCAATGACGCCCGGGGTGAGCGAGTTGGTCACGATGGTGGCCGAAGTTGAGCGATCGTAAGTCTTGTTGCTTACCGTGAAACTGCCCCGGATAGAAAATGCGCGTGGTTGCACAGTAATTGCAATCATGGTGTTCGTGGTTTCTCCGCTTTGCGCTGTTGCCACTACATACATTTGATAGTTGCCCGCATTAGGGCCGTTATTGAGTTGATTCAGCGTCAGTGTTGCGCCGGTATCGGTGGCATTTGAAAAAATGGCAGACACGTTGTTGGGAACTCCGGTGGTTGACCACACAATTGGGCCGGTAGCGCTTTCGAGGTCGGCCGTGAGATCAAAGGATGTGTCGCCCCAGATTCCGTATGAAAGAACGACGTTTGTGTTGGTTTGATTTGTGATGACAAGTGCATAAATGGCAGAAGCACCCACAACAACAAATGCGAGTGCGCCAATAAAGACGACTAGGGCGCGTGTGGATAAGTGAAGAATCTTGCGAAACGCAAAACACCCTTTAGTAATAGGTGCCCCCAAATCCATGTAATGAGGCTATAAACCCATATCTAAATTTTGTTTCAATCCTTGGAGAATCAGACTTTTAGCCCTAATTACACCAATGTCATTTAGTTACTGGGACAGAGCCACTAACTATGGTCGGGTTATGGGCCTATTTGATTCCTTTACGCAGCGCAGAGCGGAAAAAAAGTATCAGCGTGCACTTGCTGACCACAGTTCCGAGATGGCCTTGTGGCATGAAGAAGAAGTTCAACTCAACGAGATGTTGACCATTGTGCGTGATTCCATCGCGGGCGACGCTTCGAAACATTTTGTCGACATGAATGACTACGGATTCATGATGACCAAAGATGAGTTTCCTGTTGCACATATTGAAGGTGCTGTGTATTTGGAAATTGTGCGTGCGCCTACGCGCTACAGCGGTGGATACGGCGGTGTGTCATTTCCTATCTTTGGGCGAGTACGCATCAACACGGGTCGCACAGGTGGAAAAGTAATTCCCGGTGAAGAATCCATTTCGCCTACTGATCAAGGAAATGCATTAGTGACCAACGAGCGCATCATGTTCACTGGTGCAAAACGTTCTCACGAATGGAAGTTTGCAAAGCTCATCGGTATGTCACATACAGCTCAGGGTTACACCGTGTTTGCTCCCTCTGGCCGTGGCAAACCAGCTGGTCTTGGGTATGGAGTATCGGTGTCCTCTGAAGTGCAGTTTCGTCTTGAATTTGCTGCTGCATTTGCACTTGGCACTCTCGATCGCTTTGAACAAGAGCTCGCAATTGAACAACAACATCATCGGGATGAAAGACCTATCCCGCCACCACCGCTCACCTAGTTAGGCTCGCTGTATGCGTATTGGAGTATTGACTGGGGGAGGAGATTGCCCAGGCCTCAACGCAGTGATTCGCGCAGTTGTGCGCAAAGCAATTAACGACATGGGTGACACTGTTGTTGGCTTTTTTGATGCATGGGATGGTGTCTTGGAGAAGCGTTCCATGGAGTTGAATGTGGCTGCACTTGCGGGCACATTGCCACGAGGTGGCACCATCTTGGGGACGCGACGAGGAAGCCCCTATGACTCTCCCGACGGACCTGCACGTGTGCAAAAAAATTTGCACGAGATGGGCATTGATGCCTTGATTGTGATTGGCGGCAATGGATCTTTATGGGTGGCATCAAAATTGCATGCCGACATAGGAATACCTGTGGTGGGAGTTCCCAAAACAATTGACAACGACATTGAAGGCACCGATGTGTGTTTTGGTTTTAATACCGCAGTGCAAATAGCCACCGATGCAATCGATCGTTTGCACACCACCGCAGAAAGCCATGACCGCGTGATGGTGGTGGAAGTGATGGGTCGCGACACAGGTTGGATTGCAACGCACGCCGGTATCGCAGGTGGTGCTACAGCAATACTCATTCCAGAGAGACCCTTTGATATTGCCGATATCGCCGATGCAGTTCGGCGCAAGCACAATCGCGGCAGGTATGCATCCATTGTTGTGGTGGCCGAAGGCGCGATGCCCAAACCCGGCACGATGGAGGCGCCGGTGTATGAGAACGATCCTTTTGGTAGACCGCGCCTAGGTGGCATTAGTTCTGAAGTTGCCCGTGCAATTGAGAAACAGACGGGATATGAAACTCGAGTAGTGCAAATTGGGCATATTCAACGCGGCGGCACACCTAATGCATTCGATCGTGTGTTGTCCACGCGTCTAGGCATTGCTGCAGTCACGGCACTCCATGATGGAGCAAGTCACTGCATGGTGGCACTACGTAACGACGACATGGTGCGCGTACCGCTTGAAAATGTGGTGGGCAAGATTCGCCATGTAGACGTGTCGTTATACGACAACGTTGCCACTGTGTTTTTTGGATAGCTCGCAGTTTTAGCGGCGTGTGCCTTGCTGCTTTGCACGTGCAGCTTTTTCTGCAGCCTTACGAGCTTTGCGTGCCTCACGCTTTGCAGCTTGTTCGGCTTCGTCTTTTTCCAACACAACCGCAACAGGCGCAACGCCCACGGGGGTGAAACGATCATCGCTAGCGACTAGTTGACGGAAGCCCTTGAGTGAGCGTGAATACTGAATGACCATCAATCGCACAGCTTCAATGCCAAATTTTTCAATTGCTTGAGGAAGCAATGCGTTCAATTCTTCCAACGTGGGATTCTCTGAAGAATCACCGAGTTGTTCAATGCTCCACTGTGTGCAAGGTTCTGCCAACACCACGCCCGCATCGTGGGCCACGCGGCGCTTGGCGATGCCGTCACGCACATGTGCACCCAATGTTGCAACATCGTCATAGGCGCCATCGGGAAGACCAACAATGCGTGCGAAACCATCTTTGAGGTCACCCTCAAGAGCGGAAGCCAACTGTGCGAGAACGGAATCATCGAGGTTCTCAAAAGTTGCTGCGTAGCGGCGGTCGAGGAGGAAGCGGTCCTTGTCGTCGTTCATGTTGTGCCTTTCCAAAAGTACCCCGCAAGGCTATGGGGAACAGATGTCAACGAGACAATGCTTGCAGCTCTAAAACTCGGGCATTCATTGTGGAACCAGTGCGAATATTGGGCAATCGGCCTGCAAGTCCGAGACTTGAACGCCAAGTCACGAGCCACGTCACATGCATGGCGGCGCGAAAATGTCGCCCACGTTGGCCATGAGACGCACGTGAGTAGGTGTACATACAGGTACTGCGTGTGCGATCTCCGACGCGTGGCGTCCACGGCGTGCCAGGCCCTTTGCATGTCACAGGTTGTTGGCCATCACCAGGTGTGTAGGTGATGGTGTGTGGAGTAGCGGTTGTAGTGACGGAGATGGGACCTGCATGTGTGGGAATCCATGCGGTGACGCTGACAGGTTTCCACGCAGCACGAGGAATCCAAAACCATGTGCCGACGGTGACCACCATTTTGTCGCTGGGAGGTGCAGTACGAAGAAGGAGTGCATTGACTAACCGCGACACTTTGTTATGGGCAGATTCTGCAATGCGCTCTGGAGTGGAGTCACGTATCCAGTGGTACGACATGATGCGGTCGTCGCATGCGCGGTAATACAAAGTTTCATATTGAGTGGGTTGTGTGCCCGCAATGGGGAGAGAGGCCGAACCTCGGACTCGTTCCCAGACACAGGCACTATCGCGTGGAGGCACGTCGTATCTCACTTCAGCCGAAATGGTGTCATTGTCCACAGATCCTGAGCCGGTGCCTGTGGCATATGCGCGAGGTGAGGTGATGGCCAGACCAGCAAGTACTGCAATACCTACGAGGTAGGACACGGTATGTCGTGGAGTGAAAACCACAATGCAACTTCTTTCTCTGAAATAGTCGAAACATGCACTCTTTATTGGGTGAAATGCCTCTCCCGAAAAACGGAAATGTCCCTCGGTGGGAGAGATGTGTACCCCGATAGCATTAACTAACCCCGAATTCGGGAGGCATTAGCCGAAAGCGGATTGGTGTCCATGGCCCCACAGCACCCTGAACTGGCACAAGAGCAGGAATACATCCTGTTTGCCTATGAGTGCCTGGAAGCAAGTCGTACTGGCGCAATGAAAATTCGCGAACTGACCTCTGCGGGACCAGGCGGAACTTTTCAAGCACGTCTTGAACGCAATGTCTTCGATGAGAACTTGGTGCATCGTCTTGAGCAGCTTGATTTGGGAAATGCAGCACTGGTGTTTGGTCGTATTGATCGCAACAGTGACGATGAGAACAACGAGGGAATTGAAACATTCCATATTGGACGCCTTGCAGTAGCCGATTCTGAACGTGAACCCGTTGTGGTGGACTGGCGCGCACCAGTTGCCGAGCCCTTCTATCGTGCGACAGGTCGCGAGCCGATGGGTCTTGTGCGACGTCGGCACTTTGTGGTCGAAGGCGCACAACTTCTCGCACTCGAAGATGAACTTTTTGGCGAAGGACATCTAGGTATTGGTCAAGACGATGGTCTTGCAGACGACAACGCATCACATGGTTTGCGCGGTTACTCCACTTTGCTCACAGCACTTGGTCGCAGTCGCACAGGTCAATTGGGCGACATTGTGGCCACTATTCAGGCAGAACAAGATGAGATCATTCGTTCACCACAAGGTGGAGTTCTTGTTGTGCAAGGTGGTCCGGGTACGGGAAAGACTGTGGTGGCATTGCACCGTGCTGCATATCTTTTGTACACGCATCGTTTCCCTCTGGAAGACCAAGGCGTATTGGTTATTGGTCCTAACCGTGTGTTCTTGCGCTATATCGAACGCGTATTGCCTTCGCTGGGTGAGGCAGGCGTGAGTCAAGTGGTGTTGCAAGATCTTGTTCCTGAAGTCACTTTCGGCGGCAAAGAGTCCTCGGAAGTCGCACGTATTAAAGGTCAAAAGAAAATTGCTCGAGTTATCGACAAAGCAATCTCTGATCGTGAACGCCCCATACGCAAAGACGTAGTGATGCCCTATGGCACCAGTTATGCGCGTTTGTCAGTGGAAGAGTCCACTCAGATTGTGAAGGCTGCGCGCCGTCGTTATCACCGACATAACCAGGCGCGTCGTTTTGTAGAGAACGAAGTGTGGTCAGCCATGGCTGCAACTGTGCGTGGAGATGTAGAGCCCGATGAATTGCGTGATGCATTACGCGAGACACTTGAGATGCGCGCAGTATTTGAGCGCATGTGGCCAGTTCTCACGCCAGCGCAACTTCTGCACGACCTATTCGGCTCGCAGGCATTGTTGAAGTTGGCTGGTCAAGGCATCATTCCAGAGTCTGAATTCAGTGCGTTGTATCGGACACGTTCAGAATCTGTACAAGATGTGCGTTGGACAAATGCCGACGCTGCACTTCTTGATGAAGCACGTTTCTTGCTCGGGCCGCGGCCACGTCGATCCGGAAAGATTGACGAAGCAGACGAAATTCGTACCTATGGCCACATTGTGGTGGACGAAGTGCAAGATCTCACACCCATGCAATTGCGTATGGTGACACGGCGTTCATTGAGTGGTTCGATGACGGTTGTAGGCGATATTGCACAAGCAACAGGACCACTAGCGGCAAATGATTGGAATGATGTATTGGATCATCTTCCTTCTCGCAAAGAACCACGCGTGGTGGGGTTATCTGTCGGCTATCGCATCCCATCACAAATTATGAAACTTGCCGACAAAGTGATGTTGGCGGCAACACCTGGATTACGTGCACCACGCAGCGTGCGCGACGGAGATCATGATCCAATGATTGTGTCTGTTTCAGCTGATGCATCGTTGGCGCATGCTGTGGCCCAACAAGCACGCGATGTTGTTGCGCAAGGTGATGGCCGTGTGGCCATTATTTGTCCAGAGGACATGATTGCTGGCATCACTGCGTCACTTGACACATTGTCTGTGCATTACGGATTAGCTCGCACTGCTGGTCTTGATCAGGGACTGTCCATCGTGCCGGCCACATTGGCCAAGGGCTTAGAACTAGATGATGTGATTGTGGTGGAGCCTGCAGCAATTGTGGAAGAAGATCCACAAGGTTTGCGCTTGCTCTATGTGACGCTGACGCGTTCCACGCGCACATTGGCAGTGGTGCATCAGCGCCCACTGCCCGATGCAATGTTGTGACCTACTGATTAGCAAGCAGTTCGGGAAGTGATTCGCGAATAAGAGTGAGAAAGCGTTGTGCTTTGTCGGCATCAGCAGGACGCTTACGAATTGTTGCGGTACCAATGAGACCCACAATTCTTTCCACGTCATCCACCATGTCGATACCCGAGGCACGAATTTGTGGTTCAACTGCAACCAGAATTTGTTGAGCGCGTTCGTATTTCGCTGTGAACACTGCACGTTCGCCATCAACAATCTCTTGTCCAAGATTTTGTGTGAGTTCATCGAGTTGATCGAGAAGTTCCACAATGTCGCCCTCGGGTGGAGCAAGTGTGGTGGTTGTGGTCTCACTAGGAGGCAACGTTGTTGCCGTCGAGATGATTTGTGTGGAACATGCAGATAAGGACACTGCGCACACGCCAGCGATTACAAGGTTTTTGATGCGATTCATCGCGGGGGCTCCGAGTTTGTAGGGGGGTGATTACACAGTGACAAGAATGCGTTCGGTGGCAAATGAAACCACGTCGATATCTGCGCCGTTTATAGAAATGGTCATGCTTCCTTCGTTTCGTCGCGTGGCAACAGTTCCCGACATCCCTGGCATCAAATTCGTTTCTTCTAAGAATTCGAGCATTCCTGGGGCGAACTCAAGTTCTTCAGGAATGCGCGAGACAGTGAATGTCTGACCGGATTTCAGCTCTACTAATGGAATGGCATTAGGTGCGGTATAGCCCGATCCTGGAATGGGGTTGCCGTGAGGGCAGGTAGTGGGGTTGCCCAATTGCTGACGCATTGCTTCTTCCACTTCGTTCGACATCACATGTTCCCAGCGGCCGGCTTCGCGATGAGCCAATGCCCACGAGAGGCCCAAGATGTCTGTCATGAATCTCTCGGCAATACGGTGGCGACGGACCACGCGTTGACCAAGTTCTTCGCCCGATGGGGTCAGTGTGATGTGCCCACCGGAGACGACCACCAGTCCCTCTTCTGACATGCGCTTGATCATCTCGGAGACCGATGGACGCGAGACTTGTAAACGGTCTGCAATCCGAGCCTGAATGACCTCGAGGTTGTCTTCGTGTAATTCGAAGATGCACTCGCAGTATTCCTCAAAGGCTGGGTGGTGTTCTCCAGGAATTGGCATGCCTGCATTCTACTGTGGGCTCACCAACTGGGTACCCTGCGGATATGGCAGATCACAAGGTGCTCGAGGCTTTTTCGCCGGCGGTACGTGAGTGGTTTGCCTCTAATTTTCCCGAGCCCACCGCTCCCCAGATTCAGGGCTGGCCTGCCATTGTGGGCGGTGCACACACGCTTATTTGTTCACCTACGGGTAGTGGCAAAACTTTGACGGCATTCCTTTCCAGTCTTGATCGCTTGATCACCACCGAGGCTCCGCCAGAGAAACAACGCACGCGTGTGTTGTATGTCTCACCTCTTCGAGCATTGGCATTCGACGTAGAAAAGAATCTCCGCGCTCCGTTGGTGGGGATTGGTCATGCAGCCGAACGATTGGGAATTGCCTACAACGCACCGGTTGTGGGAATGCGTACGGGTGACACTTCTGCACGAGAGAGACAACAACTTGGACGACGTCCACCTGATCTGTTGATTACAACTCCAGAGAGTTTGTATTTGATGTTGACCTCTGCGGTACGCGACACATTGGTCAATGTGGACACCATCATCATTGATGAGATTCACGCATTAGCTCCCACAAAGCGTGGCGCACATTTGATGATGTCACTTGAGCGACTAGAAGAAATCACAACAGTGCGCCCTCAACGCATCGGGCTTTCTGCAACACAGCGACCCTTGGAAGAAGTTGCAAGATTTTTGGGTGGCTATAACCAAGGCCAACCACGTCCTGTCACCATTGTGGATACTGGTGTGCGCAAAACACTTGAACTTTCTGTGGTTGTGCCGATTGAAGACATGGGGGATGTAGGCAATGTGCCTGCCGAACCCGTACTTACTCCAGGCCCTGCAACGTCTGCGTTAACACCACGTCGGTCAAGCATTTGGCCAAGTGTGTATCCGCGCGTGCTAGATCAAATAGTTGCTCACCGATCCACCATTATTTTTTGCAATGCACGCCGACAAGCCGAGCGTCTAGCGGCACATCTCAATGAGTTAGCCCAAGAGCGTGGTATTGGAGTTGACCCTCACACTGGTGAGTCACAAGGTGATTTTGTGAAGGCCCACCACGGTTCATTGTCACGAGAACAACGTGTGGTCATTGAAGACGAATTGAAAAGTGGTCGCTTGCGCGCAATTGTTGCTACCAGCAGTCTGGAATTGGGTATCGATATGGGTGCCGTGGACTTGGTCATTCAGGTGGAGTCGCCGGGCGCCATTAGTCGTGGATTGCAGCGCATTGGTCGCGCGGGACACTCAGTGGGCGAACCAAGTATTGGCACTATTTATCCGAAACATCGGCATGACTTATTGGAGACCGCCGTTGTGGTGCGCCAAATGCTTGAGGGAAATATTGAGCGCACGCATTATTTGCGTAATCCACTTGATGTGCTGGCGCAACAGATTGTGGCCCATGTATCGGGACTTGGAGAGATACATGTAGATGCGCTCGGTGTGTTGATTCGTCGATGTGCTGCATTTGCAGAACTTGATGACACTGTCTTTCATGCGGTGCTTGATTTGCTATCGGGTCGTTATCCAAGTGAAGAGTTTTCCGAGCTACGGCCAAGAGTGGTGTGGGATCGACTTGCGGGCACCTTGCGACCACGCGATGGTGCGCAACGTTTAGCCGTGACCAACGGTGGAACTATTCCCGACAGGGGACTGTTTGGTGTGTTTTTGCCAGACGGCACGCGAGTAGGTGAACTTGATGAAGAAATGGTGTACGAATCGCGAGCAGGTGAAACCTTCTTGTTGGGGGCGAGCTGTTGGCGGATTGAAGACATCACCTTTGAACGCGTAGTAGTGACACCAGCGCCTGGACAACCAGGAAAGATGCCGTTTTGGCGAGGTGATCGTCTGGGCAGACCAGCGGAACTTGGTCGCGAGCTAGGCAAGTTCATCCGCCATATTCGTTCGCTACCCAGCGAAGTGGCGCTAGAAGAACTCGCAGAACGTCACTGTTTAGATGACTTTGCTGCACACAACGTGTTGATGTATCTCAACGAACAAGCAGAAGCCACGGGCGTTGTTCCCGATGACACCACCATTGTGGTGGAGCGCTTCCGAGATGAAATCGGCGATTGGCGTATGTGCATTCACACCCCGTTTGGTACACCGGTGCATGCACCTTGGGCGATGGCTATTGAACAGCGGTTGCAAGAAAAACTCGACATGCATGTAGAGGTGATGTGGAGTGATGATGGGATTGTTCTGCGCCTTCCTGAGTCAATGGATGCCATTGATGTTGATGAGTTCATCCTTGACCCCGACGAGGTACGAGAAATCATCACCACGGGCCTTCCGCTGACATCTTTGTTTGCGGCCCGTTTTAGAGAATGTGCGGCACGTGCATTGTTGTTGCCGCGACGTCGACCCGACCAACGCACGCCACTGTGGCAACAGCGCCAAAGGTCAGCGAATCTTTTGTCTGTAGCAGCGAAGTACCCCACGTTTCCCATCTTGTTGGAAACAACTCGTGAATGTATTCAAGATGTATTCGACGTGCCGGCTTTGTGTGAGATTTTGACGCAGTTGCGCACGCGATCTATTCGCATCGTGAGCGTGGATACACCTAAGGCATCACCTTTTGCACAGAGTTTGTCATTCAACTGGATTGCCGCCTACATGTATGAAGGCGATGCTCCTCTGGCGGAGCGTCGTGCTGCGGCTTTATCTCTTGATCGTGATTTGCTGGACATGTTGTTGGGTGCAGAGGAACTGCGCGAGTTGCTTGATCCTCAAGTTTTGGCTGACTTAGAACTTGAACTTCAGCAATTGGTGGAGACTCGTTATGCAAAAACCGAAGACGAAGTACACGATCTTCTGCGACGTCTTGGTGACCTCGGCCGTGACGACATCGATGTGCGCACCACTGGCTCCGCACAGCAATGGATAGACAATCTCATTGCAGACCGACGCGCAATCATTGTGGTGGTTGCAGGTTCTGAACGCATCATCGCTGCAGAAGATGCGGGTATCTATCGCGATGCACTGGGTTGTGCACTGCCTTTAGGTTTGCCCGATGCATTCACGATGTCTGTGGCAACTCCGCTGTTGCAGGTAGTGGGTCGATACTCGCGTACTCATGGTCCGTTCGTGGCTCGTGATGTTGCGCGAAGATTTGGTGTCTCTGAAGAGCGTGCAGCATCGGTATGTGAGTTGTTAGAAGCGAACGGCCGATTAGTGCGTGGAGAATTCCGCCCAGGTGGCACTGAACGGGAATGGTGTGATGTAGATGTATTGCGCCAACTGCGCCGTCGTTCGTTGGCTGCATTGCGCAAAGAAGTTGAACCGGTTGAGTCAGAAGCCTTGGCAAGGTTTCTTCCGGCATGGCATCACATCACCACTCCATTGCGTGGACTTGACGGACTCGTAACCGCCGTGGGCTTGTTGCAGGGTGCATCCATTGTGAGTTCGACATTGGAAACAGATGTGTTGCCATTGCGCTTGCGCGGCTACAAACAAACGGATTTGGATGAGTTATGTGCATCGGGCGAAGTGGTGTGGGTGGGTGCAGGCTCCATCGGTTCTCACGATGGACGCATGAGGTTGTTTTTTGCCGACCAATTGGCACAACTTGCACCAGCTATTGAATGGCCAGAGCCGCCTTCTTCAGAATTGCATCATGCGTTGCGTCTTGCATTGCAAGAGCGTGGAGCGTTGTTCTTCTCACAAATTCGTGCAGCCGCACCTTCGGCAAACGAAAGCGAAGTATTGACTGCATTGTGGGATCTGGTGTGGGCAGGCGAAGTCACCAACGACACATTGACTCCATTGCGTGCATTTCTGGGCGGTAATCGTGGGTCGCGAAGTTCGTCGCGCAGTACCGCACGTGTGGGACGGCCTCGTCCAGGTCGACTGACACGCATTGGTCCACCTGCGGGCGCGGGAAGATGGAGCCTTGTGGCGCCGTTGCTGCAGCCGCGCCCCACCTCCACAGAGTCAGCGCATCTTTATGCATTGCAAATGTTGGAACGACATGGAGTGGTCACACGTGAAGCGGTTCTTGCAGAAGGAACCGTCGGCGGTTTTGCATCCATTTACGGTGTACTCAAGACGATGGAGGAACGCGGCCAGGTGCGTCGTGGATACTTCATTGATGGTCTTGGTGCTGCACAGTTTGCGATGCCAGGTGCAATTGATCGTCTTCGTGATCAGCGCGCAACGGATGCCGTAGACCTACATCCCGATGACGTCCCGCCTGCATTGGTGTTGGCCGCAACTGATCCTGCGCAACCCTATGGCGCAACGTTGGCATGGCCAGAAACAACAGGTCGGCCAACAAGAAGTGCAGGCGCATTAGTCGTGGTATCTCACGGAAGAGCATTGGCCTGGTGTGATCCGCGTTCGCATCAATTGGTGGCATTTGCTCATGCAGCTATTGATCGCAGTTGGGTGCAGGCATTGATTTCAGTGGTCAAAGACGGTCGTCGTCATCAATTGGAAATTCGCAAAATCAATGGCGTAGATCCCTATGAGTATCCCGAACTTGTCGAGATGCTAAAAGAAAACGGATTCGTTGAGGGTTATCGCGGTTTAGTGCTGCGCGATTGACCCAAAGAACGCAGGCCGCCCCATGCGAGTGCGGCAACTGTTGCACCGAGTGACTCTGGCTCAAAGGTGCGTTGTTCGCGAATCACTTGTCGACTGACAGCTTCTGCCATGCCCACGAGTCCGATAGCGAATGTGTGCACGTCTGTGCCATCGGCATCTACGGCAATAAACGGAGAGATTGCCCGTGCTGCACCTTCTTCAAACTCGCTCACGATATGGGCGAATTCTCCATCGACTCGTGCAGAACTTTCAAACAACAACGAGAAAGCTTCTTTGTTGCGGGCTACCCACGCGAAGTAAGCCACCATTCCGCGTTCTGTTTGCAGGCGTGGATCTCCCGTGCCCGCCACGGCCTTTGTCACGGTATTTAAAAGATCATCGCCTACGTCATGAAGTAGTTGCAGATACAGAGCTCGTTTGGAATCGAAGTATTGATAGACAACAGGCTTGGTGATGGATAACGCCTCGGCGATGTCGTTCATCGATGTGTTGTGATAGCCAGATGTGGAGAATGCGGTTAACGCAACATCGAGGATTTGTCGTCGCCGATTGACGGTCACAGTCCGCGCTCGCGGTCGTCGCGGTCTGCAGCTTTCACTGCATAACCAATAATGATGGAAGGGGCTAACAAAATCGAGCCAATGATTAATGTCGCTACCACCACAGTGACAAGTGGTCCTTTGAATCCGAATGCAAAGGCCATCACAAAGGTGGACATAGAAATCGCCCAAAAGATGTATCCAATGCGATTCGCCAAAAGGTTGTACTTGGCGACCTTGGCCCGGCGAGCACGCACGGGATCAAACTGTGGCTGATTCATAGAAACAAATCGTACGGGCAATCGGTAAAAGCCGTCGTGTTGGCTACAAATTCGTGGGTAATAAACGGCTGAGTTGTTCGAAAAAGATGAAGAGCACGGGCAACATGACAACACCCATCACTGGATACGAGATGTAGGCCCGAATCCCTCGTCGAATCGCGAATATCGCAGCAACATACAACCCAACTAATGCAGTGAACCACAACAGAACCCATGGCCATGCAGCAGAGTCATGGAACCAACCTTTATTCAAAAGCTCTGGCACATAGTCACCTTCTTGGGCGACAAATTCGGTAGGTGGTGCAGGTTCCACAGTGGGAACAAGAGTTGCTGTTACCACGATGCGCTTTTCTGATGTCCAACGCGGATGACACGAAATAAGCGTCAGGGTCGCTGTATTCGGATCGGTCGTTTTTGCAACTTCAGTTTGTGTGGGTTCGACAACAAATGGTTCTGCATTAACGATGTAGGTGAATTCACCCTCTGAGGTTTTCAGAATGATTTCATCACCCACCGCTATTTCATTAATGCGACTAAACGGTGCACCATAGGTTGTGCGATGACCAGTGATGGCAACGTTTCCTAATTGACCAGCCAAGGGGGACCCAGGAAATAATCCAGGACCCTTCTGCAGAGATTCCGCATCCACTCCAGCCACCACGTACTTGTCGACGTCAATGCTGGGTATCTGAATGCGTGAGATGACATCTCCGTACAACGGGGTAGTGGTCTCGGTGGTTGTGTTTTGGACCACAGCTTCAAATTCGGTGGCCAGTGTGTCTTGGGCTCGGCTTTCGGCAATGCCGGTTCCCCATAACTGGTACGCCACGAAAGCAAGAAGGAGTACTCCGATGGCAATCATCATGCGACCCACCACGTCAAGGGCGCCCAGCCAGATGCGTGTGCGACGCGAAGAAGGCGCCAATTCGGGGGAACTCACCTTTAAGACACTAGTTGGACGTTGGCGTGGTTGCTCAACGGTCACTAGCGTGACTAGCGCATGAATACCGTGATTGATCTCAAAGGAGTAGTTGCGGTACTCGGTAGTTTTCCTGCGTTAGCTGGAGTTGATCTTTCTGTTGCACGTGGTGAAATCGTTTTGCTACAGGGTCCTAATGGTGCAGGTAAAACTTCACTGTTGCGAGTGTGTGCAGGATTATTGCCCATAGAAAGAGGCTCAGGAACAATTCTCGGTATTGATGTCGCCTCTCAACGAGAAGACATTCGTTCTCGTGTGGGATTTCTTGGTCATGCAAATGGTTTGTATTTGGATTTAACGGTCACGCAAAACATGAAGTTCTGGGCTGCCACTGTGGGAGCCAGCGACGCCGAAGTTGATGCAGCCATGGCGCGCATGCGTGTTGATGGGCGCCTTGCTCACGTGCGCACTGCCCAATTGTCTGCGGGGCAGCGACGTCGTACTGCATTGGCGAGTTTGATTGTGCGCCGAGCAGAAATTTGGTTGCTCGATGAACCCCACGCAGGTCTTGATGCTGCAGGTCGCGACGAAATAGATCATGTGCTACGCGAGGCTGTGGGTGCAGGCGCAACTGTGGTGTTAGCAAGCCATGAAAGCGAACGAGCCTCCGAACTTGCTCATCGCATCGTCACGATTGATGGAGGTGGCGCACAATGAGTCCGCGTACGTCTCGAGTCAATGTTGCTGTCGCAGTGGCGAAAAAAGATTTGTTGGTGGAATGGAACAGCAAGATCTTGATGAATCAAGTTGCGCCGTTTGCCGCAATTGTGATGGTGATGTTTGCATTCGCACTTGACAATGATGGGATTTTGCAGCGAGTAGCACCTGGACTGGTGTGGCTTGCGACATTGTTCTCGATGTTGATCGTGGTGCAAAGGTCATTTGCTGTGGAGACCGCCGATGGTGCATTAGATGCATTGAGGGTTGCCGGTGTTGACCCTGCCGCAATTTTTGCGGGAAAGTCCTTTGCCTTGATGGTGCAACTGTGTGCTCTTGAAACGATGTTGGTGGGCACCGCGGTGGTGCTCTATGGGGTGGAGTTGACGCTTGGCGGGCTTGGGCAAATGGTTGTGACAATGGTCGCAGCAACCATTGGTTTGGGGTGTGTGGGCACTTTGTACGGAGGACTTGCAGCCGGAGTGAAAGGTCGTGAGACCTTGTTGCCACTTCTTCTGTTACCTGTGGTGGCGCCCGTATTAATAGGTGCAACGCGGGCAACTGAGGCTGCCTTTGGCAGTGGGGGCGCAGAGATCTCCGAAGGCTGGCCGTGGATTGTGCTGTTGGGCATCTTTGCCCTGGTTTTTTCCACAGTCGGATCTGTGGCATTTGGCCCACTTGTAGATGAGTAAGCCGATTTCCGAAAGCGCCTAATGGCGGTAAGACTTAGAGCTGTGAACATCTCGACTGAGACCCGTCTATCGACTGGGACCGTTGCAACTCGTCGACTTGGTGCGTTGGCCATTGTGATGCTTACCGTCTTGGCAGTACTTGCCTTGATTATTTCACCTGAAGATGTGAACCAAGGCAGCACTGTACGCATCATGTACGTCCACGTGCCCACAATTTGGGTGGCCTATATGGCATTCATTTTGACTGCGGTGTGTTCAGCTACATATCTGTCGGGTCGTAATAGATCATTAGGTTGGGATCGCGTTGCCGGTGCGTCTGCAGAAATTGGCGTGTTGTTTGTCGCGCTCTCGTTGCTCACGGGAAGTCTGTGGGGACGCATTACCTGGGGTACCTATTGGGTGTGGGATGCACGTCTCACAAGTACTGCATTTCTCTTCATCACCTATATCGGTTATCTCGCCGTTCGTCGTCTCGATGGCACGCAACGTCAACGTGCGCGCCGATCATCAGTTCTTGCTTTGCTTGCCGTACTTGAGATTCCACTTGTGCATTTCAGTGTGCGTCTGTGGCGCTCCTTGCATCAGGAAGCCTCTGTTGCCACTGGCGGCACTGACGTAGAACTTGATGACTTGATGTTGTTCTCTTTGTTCTTCGGACTTGCAGCGTTCAGTGTGCTGTTCGTGTGGTTGCTCTTGCATCGCCAACGCATGTTGTATCTCGAAGATGCCATGTCAAGCCAAGGTCTCGATGCTGCGATTGAAGCGCGTCGGAAAGAAGCAGTGCGCTAGTTATGGAACATGCATCATTCATCATCGGTAGCTGGGTAGTGACTGCGCTTGCCGTAGGTGTGTACGCCGGCTGGATTATCAAACGTGGCCGTGACCTGGCGCGTCGAAGTAGCGATAAGGATTTCCCATGGACCTAACTCCTCGTCCATCAGATGACGTTGCTGCAACACCGCGTCGCAAGCGTCGCTGGTTGCCGATGACATTAATTGCCGCTTCGTTGATTGGTGGCGGTGTTGTCGTTACTCAATTCCTCACAAGTGCAATCGACTACTACTGCAACGTGGATGAAATTGGTGTACGAGAAGGATGTGACTCGGATCGTCGGGTGCGTGTGCAGGGCGTAGTGGAACAAGGTTCCGTCCGCAAAGAAGATGGTGCCACTGTGTTCACGTTGGGATTTAACGGAAAGACCTTGGATGTGACCTATCAAGGTGATCCTGGTGGCATTTTTCAGGAATGTATCTCTGTGGTCGCACATGGACGCATTGCTGCTGCAGGATTCGATTCCGATCGCATTGAAGTTCGCCATAGCAATCAATACGTAGAGAAAAACGAAACACGTATTGACGAATCGAACGAAGAGGCGGCTGCATGTTCGCTGCTGGTGGAATAGCCGGACCAGTCGGTCGCGCTGCACTAGTCATCGGACTAGTGGCAGCAGTGTTTGGAATGTTTGCTGCCATCTCTGGCACGCGTAACAACGATGCCAAAGTGATGCGTTTGGTGCCACGCTTTGCGGTACTTGCTTTTGTTGCTGCATTGGGCGCATTCGCTGCCATGGAGTGGGCTTTGATCACTCGCGATTTCTCGCTTGATTATGTACAACGCGTGGGATCACGCAGTACTCCTGCGCTGTATAACTTCACAGCCATCTGGAGTGCACTAGAGGGTTCCATTCTTTTGTGGTTGCTCACTTTGGCTGGCCTCACTATGGCCATCATGTTTAAGTACCGCTCCAAACTCAACGACCCAATGGTCGGTTGGGCGATGGCGACAATGTTTTTTGTCTCGGTGTTTTTCTTTCTTCTCACCTTGGGGCCATCGAACCCATTTGTTGTGGGAGCACCTGGTGTTACCGATGGGCCGGGTCCGAACCCGTTATTGCAAAACCACATCTTGGTGGTCTTTCATCCACCCATTTTGTATTTGGGATACGTAGGCATGACAGTGCCTTTTGCGTTTGCAATTGGCGCACTCATCACTGGTCGTTTAGGTGAAGGTTGGCTGCTAGAGACGCGTCGATGGGCACTGATCTCATGGGGTCTTCTCACCTTTGGCATCATCTTGGGTTCATGGTGGAGCTATGAAGTGCTGGGTTGGAGTGGTGTGTGGGCATGGGACCCCGTAGAAAACGCCTCGCTTCTTCCTTGGTTGACGGGTACTGCCTACATTCACTCGGTTCTCGTACAGGAACGTCGCGGCATGTTGCGCGTGTGGAACCTCTCGCTGCTTGTTGCCACATTCAGTTTGACCATCCTGGGTACTTTCTTGACGCGTTCGGGAATCTTGAACAGCGTGCACGCATTTAGCGAATCCGACATCGGACCCTTCTTGTTGGCGTTTTTTGCAGTCATCGTGATTGCCTCAGTGGCACTCATCGGATGGCGCGGAGATCAGTTGCGTTCGCCAGGAACCATCGACTCTCCACTGTCGCGAGAAGGTGCGTTCCTCGCTAACAATGTCGTCTTTAGCGTTTTTGCTTTTGTTGTGTTGTTGGGAACAGTGTTCCCACTGATTGTTGAGGCACTCCAAGATCGTCAACTTGTAGTAGGTGAGCCATTCTTCGATGCGTTGTCCATACCTATTGGGTTGACGTTGTTGTTCTTAATGGCCATTGCGCCTGTGTTGCCATGGAGAAAAGCATCGGGCGAATTGTTGTCGCAGCGTTTGTTCTGGCCAGCTTGGGGTGGAATCGCCGGACTTGGTCTTTCCATTCTCTTAGGTGCAACGGGTTTAAATCCATTGCTCACATTTGGCTTGGGTGGTTTTGCAACGGGTGCCGCACTGCGTCAATTGGTGTTGGCAACACGTCGACAAGGCTGGCGTGGATTAGTGGGACGCGCTAATGGCGGCATGGTGGTTCACATAGGCGTGATCGTTCTTGCAGTTGCTCTTGCAGCATCAAACAGTTTTACCCGTAGCCAAGAGTTGTCTTTAGAAAAAGGTATCCCTGCATCATTTGCGGGCCACACATTCGAGCTTGTGGGTTTCACAGAAACCGATGACGATCGCAAATCATCCGTATCTGCACTGATCAGCATTGATGGTGGTCAGGCGTATGCACCCGCGATCAGCAAATACAAAGCCATGGGAATGAATATCGGTACGCCCTCGGTGAAGACCTCTCCGATTAAAGACATCTATCTCACGCTCGAACCACCCGTGAGAATTTCCTCCGACGCAGCAAAAATCAAGGTCTTTATCAAGCCGATGATTATGTGGTTGTGGATTGGTGGAGGTTTGATGGCCCTTGGAACAGTGCTGTCGGCTTTTCCAGGCAAACGTCGTCGACCTACTGACCCCACGTCAGCACCAGTTGCTGACGAGGTGACGGCATGACCGAGTCCACCGGGGTGAGCGTGCGCGAGAGCCGCCGAGTGGCTCCTTATGTTGCAGGCGCGGTGGGTGTGGTCATTGCAATGTTCTTGGTGATTCTGGTTCTTGCAAATTCTGGAGATGTCAATGTGGCGCGATCGCCGTTATTGGGCAAACCCGCGCCTGAAGTGAATTCCACAATCATTGACGGTGGTGATTTCAACTTGGAGCGCCGCAAGGGAAGTTGGTTGTTGTTGAACTTCTTTAATTCAACATGTGTGCCCTGTATTCAAGAACACCCCTTGTTGGTGGATTTTGCAGCAGCACAAAAAACTATTGATGACCCCGTTGAGGTGTACACCATCGTCAATGACGACAATGACAATGCGGTGCGGGCATTCTTTCGTGCAAACGGGGGAGACTGGCCAAAGATTCGCGACGACGACGGAGCAATTTCTGTTGCCTTTGGTGTCTCTAAAGTGCCCGAGTCTTGGATCATTGACCCAAATGGTTTTGTCCGATTGCGGATACTTGGTTCAGTAACTGAGGGCTTTTTGGAAGAACAAGTAGATCTTTTGAAGCGACAATTTGCAGGTATCGAATGAAAAAGTTGAAGTCATGGCCCGTGTGGATGTTGATGGGCATTCTCACGGTGGCGTTGTTGGCTATTGGAGTCACTCGGGATTCTGGTCCGTTGACACAAGGAGAACGTATTGACTCCATCAGCAAGCGCATTGCATGCCCCACATGTGATGGCGAAAGCATCTTTGTCTCGCGTGCAACCGCCGCAGATGCAATTCGGCGTCAAGTGGCGCGTGATGTAGCAGCGGGGCGTTTGTCGGATAACGAAATCATCGCCACAATTGCGGAATCTTTTGACGCCCAAGTTCTTCTTGTGCCGCGAGCTACCGGACTTGATTCCTTGGTGTGGGTTCTGCCTGTTGCGGTACTTGTGTGTGCGGTAGCGGGTCTTGCAGTTGCGTTCCGTCGCTGGCGCGTTCAATTGGAAGGCGACGCCACGAGCGAAGACTTCGCACTTGT
>CAEZWE010000009.1_pt1 | contig 32361 bp, 30 predicted proteins | sample 7264891 | NCBI WGS metagenome assembly CAEZWE01 (sample SAMEA6813872, study PRJEB35770) | uncultured Acidimicrobiaceae bacterium | biome: Freshwater; feature: Freshwater reservoir; material: water | place: Czech Republic | collected 2017-07-26 | depth 0.5m m | reverse complement strand
GATAGTGAAAACAGCAGTAATCAGGAATGCTCGCTGCAGAATCTTCACCTTTATATAGACACCCACAAGAAAGAGATAGTTCCATGGGGAATGTGTGACCTTGGTCTCTGCGAAATGGACCAGAATGCAGTATGTGCATTCATTGGAATGACTCATAGGAAGTATTCACGTCCTCGTGAATACATGTAACACTTCACCCATGGAACAAAATAAAACCCGTCGAGAGATGTTGGACGATTTAGTCGCTCAAGGAGTGTTATCCGAGACCACGGCAATTGACATTGAACATGCCCCTAAATGGTCGTTTTCCATTCGCGAACTCGTCTCGTATCTGGCATCCATCATCATCGCAGTGGGTGTCGTGCGTATCTTGGCGGTCGCATTTGAAGATGCATCAGAGGGCGTCATCAGTGCATCTCTCTATGTGTTGTCCGTAGGGACAGGCATTGCATCATGGAAACTGTCGTCGGGAAGCACAATCCGCAAACGATTTTCTGAAGTGTTGGAAGTTGGTTCACTTGGCTCGTTCATAGGAGCAACTGCCATCGTGCTCAACCAGATAGAGAATCTGGACAGTGAATGGGTGGGGGTGATTCTTTCCTCGGTAGCCGCTCTATGGGGGCTGTTTCGATGTAGAGACACAGTATTTGCGGGTACCACAATCTTCGTTGTTGCAATTCCCGCACTTGGGGGCTCGCTAGGAGCGTTGACGGATTCAGATAGCGCGTGGGTGATGTCAGTCTTCAACCTTGTTCCAGGAATCATCTTGTTGATTTTGGGGACACAAGCAATTGGTGTTCCTCTCTTGGCTCGGGCAAGCGGCGCTCTTTTCTATGTGATTGGCACCATGCCGCTAGGAGTTGATCTTTCAAATGGAAAATTCATTCCCATCGTGATGGGTTCGGCACTCTTCGTTGTGGGGTCACTGTTGCTTGCACCTGAGATGCTCATTGCCGGTGCATTTTTAATTGTTGCGGGAATTGTGATGTCCGTAGTGCGATGGGTGAGCAATGACATTGCTCAAGGACTCGTCATCATTGCTACAGGCTTGGCCATGCTCGGGATTTTGTCTTTGCAAATGAAGAGGGTGTTCAATCGACCAAAGACTGGAATACCAACTGCTTGAGTTGGCTGCGTAGTGGCCAAGTGCTTGATGGAAGCAGTTGGGTCATAATCATGTAGACAAGGTCTTCTTTAGGGTCAACTGTGAAGTTTGTGCTTGCAGCGCCACCCCAGCCAAAATCGCCTGCACTTCCGGGAATTTTGGCTTTCACAGGATCCACCGTGACACTTACGCCAAGCCCAAACCCGACGCCATCAAAGGTTGTTTCCGAGAACAATGGGCGACCATATGCAGTCAGATCTGCATTTCCGGGAAGATGATTTGACCCCATGAATTCCACCGTACGTGGGGACAGAATACGCACGCCGTTGAGTTCTCCACCACCGCGCAGCATTTCTGCAAACTTCAAATAATCAGAAGTAGTAGAGACAAGTCCGCCACCACCAAGATCGGCGATGGGTTTATTGAGTGCACCAGCGCCCATTGCATCGCTGCGGAGTCGTTTTTTATCTGCGGGGTTAGGCACATAAAGTGCTGCGAGGCGATCAGCTTTGTCGGATTCGCAATAAAAAGCAGTGTCATTCATGCCGAGTGGGCCAAAGATGCGCTTTTGCATGAATTCACCCAATGTCATTCCGGAGAGCACTTCCACCACGCGACCCAATACATCAATCGACATTGAATAGGCCCACTCGGTACCGGGCTGGAACATCAATGGCAAAGCAGCCAATGCATCGCAGATTTGTTCAAGGTTTGCGCCTTTGGGCGTTCCCCATTCAAATCCTGCATTGCGGTACATCTGATCAACTGGGTTGGCATAGACGAATCCGTATGTCATGCCAGAGGTGTGTGCAAAAAGTTGCCACATCTCCATGGGCTCTGTCACGGGTTCATATCGCGGCGCAGTGAGCGTTCCCGAGCGAAATACTTTCTGATTGCCAAATGATGGAATAAACCATTTCACTTGGTCGCGCATTTCAAACAGACCTTCTTCCCACAGCATGAGTGCTGCCACAGCACAAATGGGTTTAGTCATTGAATAGATGCGATAGATGGTGTCATCTGCAATGGGCTTGCCATTCTCTACATCGGCGTGTCCGTACATAGAGCTGTAGGCCAACTTTCCTGCACGAGAGACCGTGATGTGAAAACCAGGCAGCTTTCCGTTGTCGACGTACTTGGCGAAGTGAGTCTCAATGCGGGCGAGACGCTGTGGGTCCAGTCCTACTTCGGTGGGATCTACAGAAATTGCAAGGTTCGACATGAAAGAAGCGTATGTCTGAGGCGTGAGGCTCAAGGAGTTGGAGGAATTGGACCGTCGAATTGTCTTCGGGCCTATGCCTCTATTGAGAGTCGGACTTTCGCGCAAAGGAACGGAATGCAGCAAGTGCTCGAGGACCATACACAGTGCCTGGTCCACCGCTCATTGCAATTGCCACACCAATCGTTTCAGCGACTTCTGCCTCTGTGGCGTTGTGGATTGAAGCGCCTCGTGCATGGCTTGCAATGCAGCCATCGCAACGCACAGCAATGGAAACTGCAAGAGCAATAAGTTCCTTCGTTTTCTTATCAATCTCACCGTCTGCAAACGCGGCCTTATGTAACTCACCAAAGCCGTCATAGACACCCGGGATAAGCGCGCGTAGTTCGCGGCCCTCACCTGCGAGTTGCTTCAACAGGTCTCGTCCATGGTCGTGGGTGTGTTCACTCATATGTTCAGTCTCCCGTGTGGGAGCTCAAAAATCAATCGAACACTTGAAGAGCATCGTTATCGGCCACTGCACGCAGTGAGCGACCAAGCATTTCTTTGATGAGTTGTTGTCCACGCTCGTTTTGGTCTGCATATCCCTGGAAGGTAGTGACGCCATAGGTGACACAGAAACAAATAGTGATGAGATATTGGCGCCACATCTCGTCACGATCCACATTGATGCCATGTGACTCGAGACGATCGAGGTAGCCGTTAACTAGTTCGCGATCATGCCCCGCACGCACGTCGGAGGCAATTGATTGAGAGATGAAATACCCCACGTCGTAGATGCCGCTACCTGTACCGACTATTTGAAAGTCAATTGCAACAGGATCAGGACCATCGAACATCAAGTTGTCCGCGCGGTAGTCACCATGGCACATCGTTGTTGGTGTCATGAGGTTTTCTAACATCCAGGGGACTTTCTCGGCCCAGATTCCACCAATACGTGCTACTGATTCAGGCACAACATCCATACCGTGTTGTTCCACTGATGGCCATCCACCTTGCCAGAGCATCGGAAGAACTGCGTTGTATGTGGGGTTGTTCAGCGGTTGGAAATATGACGCCATGTCGTTGAGTGCGGGCTCATTCCACCATGATGCATGGAAATCGGCAAGGACATTGAGAAGCACCTTGGCATCATCAAGACCAACTCCTGTGAGTTGGTCAAGATTGCGATAGCCACTGATGTCCTCCATAGCAATCGTGAAGTCAGTGTTATCTCCAGAGATTGCCTGGCCGTAGCACTTTGCAGTTTTGAACGGTGCTTGTTCAGCGCATTCCGCATAGAACTTCAGCTCTCGAATATAGAGAACGAGCGCATCCGCAGTGAATCGTTGTGTCGCATCATCAGTGGGGTACTTGACCACAAAGGAGCGTGGAGCCTGCGTAGGCCCCGAATATGTAGGTGATACGCGCTGCAGAATGCTGAGAACGCCCACACCTTCTCCAATTCGCTCGGTAGATACAGAGGTCACCGAGTTGTGTGCTTCAAGGTCACCACTTCCTTTGAGTAGGCCCTCGACCCACTGCGGAGTGATGTGTGTTTCATTGCTGATCAGGCCAAGACCTGAACCGATGAGATCGACGATTGCCATATTGCCCCCTTGGTTGCGCATCCCCCGATGCGACTGTCATGAACATTAGTTGGCGAGAGAGTAAACGCAAATGGGCGGCACCTAATGTGGGTCTATGACGAAGTTGCGTGTGGGTGTCATTGGGACCGGGATGATGGGGTGTGAGCATCTCAAGAACCTCATGGGAATTGAGGATGCTGTCATTACGGCTTTTAGTGACCCGAATGAGGACCCTCGCCAATGGGCGCGTCTGACGCTGGGAGATCGAGCCGCAACCGCCCGAGAGTTTGTGCACCACCAGGATTTATTGTCTTCGGGACTAGTTGATGCGGTTGTGGTGGCATCCCCCAATTTCACGCATAAGTCAGTTCTTGACGATGTCTTTGATGCAGATATTCCAGTGTTGGTGGAAAAACCAATGTGCACCACTGTGGAGGACTGCATCTCGATTGTGGACGCACAAGCGGAGCGCAGCGCTCTGACTTGGGTAGGTCTTGAATATCGCTATATGGCTCCAATTGCAGAGCTCATCCAACAGACGAAGAATGGCGTAGTAGGCGATATGAAGATGATGTCCATTCGTGAACATCGTTTTCCTTTCTTGCAGAAGGTCGACAACTGGAATCGATTTTCTCGAAATACCGGTGGCACATTGGTAGAGAAGTGTTGCCACTTTTTCGATCTCATGAACGTGGTGATTGATGCCCGACCTATACGTGTGATGGCAAGTGGCGGGCAAGACGTGAATCATCTTGAGGAGTTTTATGACGGCGAGCGTTCCGACATTTTGGACAATGCGTTTGTCATTGTTGACTATGCAAATGGAGTGCGAGCCATGCTGGATCTTTCGATGTTTGCCGAAGGTTCTCGCCACGAACAAGAAATTGTCGTAGTGGGAAGTACTGGAAAAGTTGAAGCACAGATTCCCGGTGATGGTCAGATCTATGTAGGGGATCGATCAACCCGTCAGGTCGCCGAGATTCCCGTGGCAATATCTGACGACGTTGCACATGTGGGATTTCATTTCGGTGCAAGCTTTGTGGAGTGCCAGCGTTTTGTGGATGCTGTATTGCATAACCGCGCACCTGAAGTCTCGGTGGCAGATGGATTGTGGAGCGTAGTCATTGGCGCCGCCGCTCACCGTTCAATTGACCAAGGGCGTGCTGTTCAGATTTCTGAATTTGGACTATCGCCATCGATTTTGTGACGACGACATTTTTCTGAGCAATACAGAACGTTTTCCCAATCCTTAGCCCACTTACGCCGCCATTCAAACGGGCGACCACAACTGATGCAGATTCGTGGGGGATGTCCATTTTTTGTTTGAGCGACGCGGGTCACCACTTCATCGTAGGGGGCTTGATGTTCCTAGCGATACGGTGAGTACATGGGTGACATTGTCTTGCTGATCAACCTGTTGTCCACATGGACGATGGTGGGAGTCATTTGGTTTGTGCAGGTAGTGCATTATCCACTCTTGGCAGTGGTGCCAGTGGAAAGCGCAGCATCGGTGGCCGTGAATCATCAACGCCGTACTGGGTGGGTGGTTGGCGCCCCTATGGCCTTGGAGGGTGTGACTACCTTGGCTTTATTGGTTCTTGTTCCAAAAGGTGTGGCGTGGTTCGTGCCGTGGTTAGCAGGGGTTCCCTTAGCAGTAGCACTTGGTGCAACGATTTTTCTTTCAGTTCCACGACATGAACGCATGGCACGTGAACCTGATGCTCAAGTAGGAAAAGAATTGGTGTCCACAAATTGGGTGCGCACCATTGCATGGACTGTGCGAGGGCTCATTGTGGGTGGAATGGTTCTTGCAACATTGGCAGCTCGGTCATGAGTAAGAAATTCATCAGTGATGCACTCGACGCAGTAGTTGTGCCTGGATTTTCACGTGTGGGGTATCTATTACGTGCGCAACTGAGTCAATGGTCGTCTGTGTCGGAGATGAATCTTTCGGGTCGTGTAGTCGTGATTACTGGTCCCACTTCTGGTTTAGGTGCTGCCACTGCCCACATGTTGGCTCCCACTGGTGCACAGCTAGTTCTTGTGGCACGTAATCAAGGCAAGTGCGATGCATTTGCAGCAGAGCTTCACGCCGCAATTCCTCAATGCAATCCCGTTGTGGTGATTGCTGAAATGGGCGATCTTTCTTCAGTGGCTAGTGCATCACGGCAGATTCGCGAACAGTTTCCACGTGTAGACGTGCTTGTGCACAACGCTGGTGCACTTTTGCAAGAACGAGCTGTGTCTCCGCAAGGTATTGAACAAACCATTGCATCGCATGTATTGGGTCCACATCTCATGACCACAATGTTGCGCGATGTGTTACGTGCTGCCAATGGGCGAGTGGTCACTGTGTCCTCGGGCGGAATGTATTCAACGCCACTTCCACAGATTCACAATGGTGACTCACTTGAAATGCCAGAAGCGGAATATAACGGGACGCGCCAATATGCAATTGCAAAGCGCGCTCAAGTCACACTGAATGAATTGTGGGCGCACAAAGAACCCAACATCGAGTTCGTGGCAATGCACCCTGGATGGGCCGACACTCCTGGTGTTCAGGAATCGATTCCATTGTTCCGTACGTTGACTAAACCCATATTGCGTACCTCACAACAAGGTGCCGACACCATTGCGTGGCTTGCGGCAGTACGCCCACTTCCACAGACAAGTGGCACTTTTTGGTCAGATCGCGAAGTGCGTTCTGTGCACAAGACACCTATGACGCGTCGTGCAGATACAGAGTCTGCGCGAGATGCACTATGGACGTGGTGTAACGACGCGATTCAACCCTTTGTGGCGTAGAGCTTCTATTGACGTGCCAAGGCGGCGCGTTGTTCGCCTTCTGGGTCACGATACGCACGACCAATCGCATCGATAATCACGCGATGGAGAACTCCTTCGGGCATCTCGAACTTGCCTGGGAGATCAGATGAAATAGAACCCATACGTTGGTAACCCACTGAGAACGGATCTACGCCGTAGGTGAGTGGAGTCGTAATGGGGATGTTGCCACTACCCATCGGGACATCTCCGTAATACAAATTCATCTCACCGCGGAAACGACCTGTCGCATTAAAGACCGCACGCACAAGAATGTCGCCGGCGGGAAGTTCTTCACTTGCAGACACTGTGGTGGCAATGGATCCAAGAAAGTTATGCACGTAGTGAAGGCGTCTTCCCTTGATGTAGAGGGCGTATCCACCTGCATGGCCACCATGACACACAATGATGCCGTCACAGTCGGCGTCTGGGGTAATGGTGAGTTCTGCATTGATATGGAATGAGCGATTACGCAAGTTAGGTGCAGTGGTCTCGGGGATTGATGCGATGCCGTGGTGGTACACATAGCGCTGTCTCATCCAGCGCTTGTCGCCGAATCTTCCAGGGGTGTTATTGAGAGGCAGCACCTGATTCTTTTCTGCCTCTTGCCACCACAGTTTCTTCATCTCTTCCAATTTCTCAGGAAACTTAGACGCAACGTCATGGCACTCTGAGAAATCTTCGGCAACGTGGTACAGCTCCCATACATCTTCTTCAAACGAACGTGTAGATATTTGTCGATCTTCGTAGTTCGACATCATGGGTGGGTGGTAGACAACCGCTTTCCATCCATCATGATAAATCGCACGTGAGCCCATCATTTCGTAGTACTGCGTGTGGTGTCGCTGTGGTGCTGCGGCGTCATTAAAGGTGTACGCAAAACTTGTTCCCTCAATAGGGCTTTGAGTAACTCCCTTTATTTCATTGGGCATGTTGATACCAATGAGTTCAAGAAGAGTAGGCGTGAGGTCGATTGCATGCACATACTGCCGGCGAGTTTGTCCAGGTGTTCCCAGGCCAGCAGGCCAATGCACAATCATCGGGTCACACACGCCACCTTCGTGAGTGTCGCGTTTAAATCTCTTGAGAGGAGTATTACCCGCCCATGCCCAACCCCACGGATAGTGGTTGTTCGAATGTTGTGTTCCGATGTCATCGATGTGTTTGAGATTCTCCTCGAGACTTTCTGGCACAAAGTTGTAGAAGTACTTTTCGTTATGGCTTCCTGTGGGGCCACCTTCGGCAGATGCACCGTTGTCGCTCATAATGACAACAATCGTGTTATCGAGTTCGCCCAATGAATCAATGAACTGCAAGAGGCGACCCACTTGTTCGTCAGTGTGGGTCATAAAACCTGCGAAGGCTTCCATCAATCGGGTGTAGAGACGTCGTTGATCGTCACTGAGTGTGTCCCATGCAGGAACCCATGAAGGGCGCTCAGATAATTCGGTGCCCTCGGGCAATAAGCCACTGTCCACTTGTCGGGCGAAGACTTCCTCACGCCACGCATCCCATCCTTTGTCGAACTTGCCTTTGTAGGCATCGATGTATTTCTTTGGAGCCTGATGAGGTGCATGACATGCTCCAGGTGCGTAGTACATAAAGAAAGGTTTGACCGGTGAGAACGCACGCAAATCTTTGATGTATTGAATGGCGCGATCAGTCATATCTTCAGTGATGTGGTAACCCTCTTCAGGAGTCTTTGGTGGTTCCACTTGATGATTGTCGTGAATGAGGTCTGGATGATATTGGTCGGTTTCGCCAGCGAGGAATCCGTAGAAGCGATCAAATCCCTTACTTAGCGGCCAATGAGTACGTGGACCACCATCGTTGTTTTCGTATGCAGGGGCCAAGTGCCATTTGCCTAATGCAAAAGTTGCATAGCCATTCATATTCAGTACTTCAGAGAGAAAGCCGTTCTCAGGTGGAATGTTTGCGTCGTAGCCAGGGAATCCCTGTGCAAACTCCACAACACATGCCATGCCAGACGCGTGGTGATTTCGACCGGTGAGCAAGCATGCGCGAGTGGGTGAACATAACGCTGTGGTGTGGTAATTGGAGTAACGAAGACCCTTTGCTGCAAGCCGGTCGAATGTGGGTGTATCAAGGTCTGAGCCATAGCAACCGAACTGGGCGTAACCCACGTCATCTAGCAACACAACAACAACATTGGGTGCGTCTTCACGTGGTGTCTGAAGAGGTGGCCACCAAGAGTCAGAGTCCTCTATGTAACGGCCAACTTTGCCTTGGAAATCCTTATTCAGACCCATCGTGTTTCCCCCGTGTGAAGTTGTAGTTCAACCTAGTTCGCATGGCACATGGCCATTGCGAGTACAGCGTATTTAACCCTTGCGAAGCAAGGGGTGACTGTTCTTACTCAGCAACACAGCGATTTGTTGTGGTGCCGATTCCGTCGATGGTGGAGACCAATACATCTCCTGGTTTAAGAAACACTGACGGCTTGCGTGACACGCCTACTCCGCCGGGAGTACCGGTGAAGATGACATCACCAGGGAGCAATTGAACGATTCCGGAGAGGTAGGCGATGATGTCAGAGACATTGAAGATCAGATCATCGGTTGACGTATCTTGCACTATTTCACCGTTGAGTGTGCAGGTCATATGCAACGCATCACGCTGAGGCAGATCAGCTGCATCAATGAGCCATGGACCAAAAGGTGAATAGTTTTTGCGACTCTTCCCCAAACTGAACTGTGGGGGTTGGCTCGCAAATTGCAATGCACGATCGGAGATGTCTTGTCCGACTGCAATGCCAGCAACGTGGTCCCAGGCTTTGTTCGTTGCAATATTGCGTCCGCCATCAGCAATCACCACTACAAGTTCCACTTCCCAGTCAATGGAGGAACCCACGAGGGGAATGTCGGCATTTCCGTGAGCAATAGACGACGAGTATTTCGTAAACGTCAATGGCGTGGTGGGAATAGGGAGGCCACTTTCCTCAGCGTGTGAACGGTAGTTCAAACCAATGCCGAATACTTGTGTTGGCCAAGGAGACGGCGCATCCAAGCTGTTTATGTCGCAGATATCGCCAGGGTTGTCGGACAGCGTTGCGGCAAATGCACGGAGTTCTTTCCATCGTCGAAATGCGTCAATGGGTTCAGAGGAGAACTTGCCATTACTTGCAGTTTCGAGATCTACCAATCGATTCTCAGACCCGACGACGAGTTGTGCGCGGCCATTTCGTGAGGCGAAACGAAGTGTCATGAAAGGCACTATAGTCCTGTTTAGTCAGTTGTCTAACCAAGGAGAAGCCATGAGTTCGCCCGTCAAATTGGCCCATATCGTTCTGAAGACATCCCAATTCACCGAGATGGTCTCGTGGTGGAAAGAGTTTTTGGAAGGTGAAGCCCGACATGAGAATGACTTCATCTCTTTCATTTCCTATGACGACGAACACCATCGCATTGCGATTGTGAATTTCCCGAATTTGGAAGAGCGCGCAGCTAACGCTCGCGGCCTAGAGCACTTTGCATTTACCTATGACACTCTTGACGATCTTTTTGCACAATACGAACGCATGAAGGCAAAGGGCTGTGCGCCGTATTGGATGATTAACCATGGGATGACCTTGTCGGCGTACTACCGAGATCCAGATGGCAACCAGGTGGAAACCCAATTTGATGCCATGACTATGGATGAGGCAGATGCATTCATGGCTGGTCCATTGTTTGCTGCTAACCCCATTGGTGTCAATGTGGATTTTGACGATCTTGTATCTCGGTATCGCAAAGGCGAAAGCGTTGTGTCTGTGACCGACTATGCAACAGCGGGATAGATCTTGATGCAAAAAACTGAAAGGTCACCATCTCGAGCGCGAGCAACATCGGAAGAAAAACTCATTGATGCAGCAGCAGATCTGCTTGGTGAGGTAGGTCCTCGCGCGATGAGTGTGCGCGCCATTGCACACCGTGCAGGCGTGAATCACGGTCTTGTGCATCATTACTTTGCAGGTAAGGAAGGTCTCCTGCGTGCCGCGATGTTAAGGCTGGTACATGAGCATGCTGAGTTTGCCAAAGAACAATCAGGTGGAGGCCCAGTGCCAGCACCGCTAACGCTTAAGGATGACCAACGATATCTACGTGCAGTTGTTCGTTCTGTTCTGGATGGCGAGATGGAACTTGCTCAGATGGAACTCACTGCTGGGGTGTCAGTACCTCGTAGTGCTTTGCAACATGTTGTAGATAACCGTCAATTGTCGTCAGCCGATTCTGAGATAAAGGCAATGGTGACCATCGCGATGGCAATGGAGATGGGGTGGGCTGCACTTGAGCCTTTTCTTTTTGCTGTTGCAGAAGTAAGCGACGAACAGGAAAAAGAACTTGTGCGTGAGTTTGCCCGTAAATTCGGCAGAGGATTTGTCGAGAAAAATCTCCATGAACTTTCTAAGTTTGCTACTACTGTAAGAAACGATGTCCGATGAAAAGCCTTCGTTTCAGGTGCGACCTGAGTTGAAAGAAAAGCACGACTGCATGTCGTGTGGGTCACCTTTTGCTACAGCGTGGAGTACCACCGAAGGTCGCGCATGGCTATGTCGTGAGTGTGCAAATCTTCATGGACTTGGGTGTCCTTAGAACATTGTCTAAGCCAGTACTCGTCGCAAGCCTTTTGTTGCAGCATTTCCCACTTTGTTAAACACTGCACCGAGTACGAGATTCATTGGAGCCACAATCCAATTGGCGGTCAAGATTGCGTCATAGGTGACATCGCAACCAGTTGCAGTGGGAACTACAGTGACGCGATCAATAGAGGTGAACAACGTGTTGCGACCTTTCACCAAAATGTTGGTGTGTTCATCGAACTCCACTGTTTTATAGCGAAGAACTGATGGCTTACCACCCATGCCGCGCACGGTGATATCAAACACGGTGTTGAGGCCTGGGCCATTTCCTTCAATTTGTTCAACCTTGATGATGTTGCGGTCCCATTCGGAGAAGTTGCGCAAATCAGCCATGTAGGCGAACGCCTCCGCTGGTGTCTTGGAACTGGGGATTGTCGTCACGTAACGAGCCATTGTTTTTCTCCTGGCGTGTGTGGCTGTAGCGCCACCACAACACAGTACCTACCACAATGGGCAAGAACCATGTGAGGAAGCGATAGAGAATTGTTGTACCTGTTGCATCAAGAGTGGAAAGGCCTGCATTCTCCAATAGGGCAATGAGGCCAAGTTCGGCAATGCCGATACCTCCTGGGATCGGAGAGAGTGCAACGAGTACGCGGATGAGAGAAAAGGCAATCAGACATTCCACAAAGCTCAGTCCGGTAGCACCGAATAGTTGAGCAGATGTCCATAGGGCCAGAAGGCTTGCAAGCAATGTGGAACTTGAGCTCGCAATGATCATGAGACCACGGGTACGTATGAGATGTACCAGTGAGAGGCGTAGTTCGTCGGTGAATTTTTGTGGTGTGGTGCGTTCAGCGAGTTTTCTGGTGCGCCAAAAACGCGCGGGAAGCTTTTTCAGAATCAGTGAACGAAGTACGCGACCCACATGGCCAACTTTGGATAATACAAATGGCCATCGAAGTGCAATCCACCAGAACATCGCCGATGTGGAGACCAAGACCACACCTGCCCACAGCGCGATGGTTTCCACTGTGTTGGTATTGCCTGATATGAACGGCCAAATAAGAACGATGATGGGTAAGCCCCATGTTGTGAAAGAGGGAACGACTGCCGTGGCGACGATGGAAGTTGCAATTGTCTGGCTCGTGAGTCCCCACTTCGTAAACATGTGGATGCGCATCGCGGTACCGATGGGGCCACCACCAACTGCAATGCCGTATCCCGCAGCTAGTGCAGTTTGATCTGCAGTGATTGCCTGTCGAAGAGTTATTCCTGGTGAACAGGAACGGAGAAAGAGTGCGCGTGCCACAATGACTGCGCCACCTGCACCCAATAAAGGAATGAATCCCCAAAGTGGGATCTCGGCCAGACGGCTGAAAATGTCGCGCAACAGATCGCGTTGAAAGACACTCAAAGTGACAATGATGGCCACAGTGATGAGTGAAGGAATAAAGCGCCGCATGTGTATGTGACGGTAGCGGTGCAGGGCGCAGTTGCTACGGGAAAAGCGAGACGTAGTGTGTGACCTGTGATGGATACATGCCCCGAACCAGTGACACGAGCGGTGATGGTGCAGCAATGGCAAGACTTGTCCTACATCCACTGGCGCTATGACCCGCAAGAGGTGAAAGCGTTATTGCCACCAGGTGTAGAAGTGGACACATTCGATGGTTCTGCATGGGTCGGCCTCATCCCATTTTCTATGCGCAACATTGGCATTCCACATCTGCCACCAGTTCCATACTTTGGATCATTTCCAGAAGTGAATGTTCGCACATATGTGAAGTGCAATGGAGTTCCAGGTGTGTGGTTTTTTTCTTTGGATGTGAATCGCTTTCTTCCCGCTCTTGTTGCACGTACTACGTATCTGTTGCCGTACTGCTGGGGAACAGCAGAGAACAGTCGTCATGGCAACAGCATCAATGCTCATGTGCAGCGGCGCTGGCCAAGTGGCGCATCAACATCGCTGAGTCTAAAGATTGGTGAACGGATTGAAGACCCTGATGACCTATCGGTTTTTCTCTCAGCCCGTTGGGGTTTGTATTCAAAAGGGTTTCGCGATGGTGTGCGCTATGCGCCAGTTGACCATGAAACATGGCCGCTGTACTCGGCAGAATTGGTGTCACTTCATGACACGTTGGTTATTGCTTCGGGTCTCTCTACACCACAAGGCACTCCACATGTGATGTTCTCACCAGGTGTATCTGTGCGTGTCGGGTTACCACGCAAGGTGTATCTGCGCTAACTAACGCCTACGTGGGCGTGCGGCCGGCATCCAATTTTCACCTGCAGTGGTGTTTATCTCCTCAACAAAGCGTTGTCCTACTTGTTCGATGAGATCTAAGAACTTCAATGTGTTGTGTTCACCAAACATTTCCCACACTGATTCACACAGTTGCTCAGTTCTGTCTTCAATCTTTTGGCGGTAATCGACGCCTGCATCATTCACGACACCATCTGTGACAAAGCCTCGTTCTGCGAGATTGGCGAGCGCAACATTGATCTCTGTGTCGTCTGCGCCACGGCTACGAGGAATCCACTGTGTGGGGTAGCCCATCCATGCATCATGTAATAGCCCTGCCTCAACCAGCCCGATGTCATCGGCGACTAGTAGAGCAAAGTGCGTATCGCCACGCCATTCACGAATGGTGTTGAGAGCATTCCATGCAGACAACGTCGGATGAGAAGCACGAGGCCAAGATTTGTGCGCAGCGAAAAGTACGCGTCCCGATGCAGGTAATGCATCTACGGTCCTCCACAGATCTTCTGCAAGTTCACCAAGCGGTACAACTATCTCTGGAGTCAGGCGTTGTAATCCTGAGAGAACTGCTGCATCGCGTGCATCAGTGACGTCGGTCCATTTCGCAATATGTGGTTCAGCATGTTGCAGTGAGAACTGAATGAATTCGCGCTTGATTGTGTAGAAGGCCGCAAAGACCGCTTCGCTACCTGCAGCTGCTAAGGGCGCAGCACGGTTTGTGATGTAGTGACCCATTCCCTCGGGCACTCCGAGTGCGGCCAGGTTTTCCTTGGCAGTGGGATCCCAAAAGATCCACCCAATGAGTTGGTGAGAGGCAAGAGATGCACGTTGTGCGAGATTGCGCCAGTTAGTCATATGTTCTTCACGCTAGTGGTGAAGAAGTTTCTCGTTTACGAGTGGAGCATATTCTGAGAGCCAACAATGCCAGTGAGGGCATTGTGGATCTCATCAGTTCCATGGTGTGCTACATCGTCAAAGCGGCTGAGATACGTCACTGACACTTCGCCATTTTCAACTGCGCCGCCATCGGTATGAGGTGCCATTTGCGTTGTACCGCCATAGGTCATGCGCACGTAATAGGAATCTTCGTAGCCTTCTTTTGCTTCCATCTCTGCGCGCGCCATTGCCTGGGGAACAATGTGGCCTACTGATGTGCGACGCCAACCTTTTAACTCTTCAATTTCAAGGTTGGGGACATTCACATTCAGCACGATGGGCTCTGCTGGCTTGTTTGCAATGAATCCATCAACAACCGTTGCGGCAATAGCGGCAGCTGTGTGCCACTTCTGACCTTTCACCGCGTCATCCCATCCTTGACCTTCCACGCCAAAACCGATGACTGCTTGGCTTACTGCGATACCACTAATGCCACCATTGCGTGCGGTTATGGCTGCGCCCACTGTTCCCGAGTGATACACAGCACGACCGACATTTGCGCCGGGATTGATTCCCGACACCACAAGATCAAAAGGATCTCCATAGAGGCCAAGTCGCGCAAAGAACACACACAACGCAGGTGGACCTGAGACTGCCCATGCTGTGTCAATGCCTTCGATCTGTCTTTTGTGTACTTCGGGCTGGATGAGGTGAAGTGCACCAATTGCTGCACCGGCGCCTGAGTATTCCTGGTCGGGTGCGGCCACTACAACTTCACCAAAGGGTCGCATCGCACGAGCAAGGACATGAAGACCCACTGAATCAATTCCGTCATCGTTGGTTACAAGTATCCGCATGGCTCTTATCTTGGCTCATTGAAGTGAACTTGTCGTGACGGGAACGCGACTTGAAGATTTCGGTCCGCTAAGAATGCGAGAAATACGCGGTGATACCGTACAAATGCAGCACTGCAAAGGGGGAACAAGTGGATGCTTCACGCGACGAGGTGCTCAAGTCGGCCCAAATTGATGCAGAGAAATTGCGTGAGAAGTATCGCCTAGAGCGCGATAAGCGTGTGCGAACAGACGGCAATGAGCAGTACGTCGAGATCTCAGGAGAATTCTCTCGCTTCCTTGATGATCCCTATGTGGATGAGTTGACGCGTGACCCGATTGTTCGTGATGTGGACATGGTTGTTGTGGGAGGCGGATTCGGTGGCTTATTGATTGGCGCTCGTCTCCACGAGAAGGGCGTTGAAGATTTCCTCATCATTGAAAAAGGTGGTGACTTTGGTGGGACGTGGTACTGGAACAGGTATCCAGGTGCTGCATGCGATGTGGAGTCCTACATTTATCTTCCGCTGTTGGAAGAGACAGGGTTTATGCCTGCATCGAAGTACACACCCGCTCCAGAAATTCTGGCGCATTGTCGACGTATTGCGGAACACTTTGATCTCTATCGACGTGCAGTGCTGCAAACCGAAGTCACCGAGGTGCGATGGCATGAAGACAGTCGACGATGGGTCGTACAAACCAATCGCGGTGATGAGATTCGTGCTCGGTTTATTTCAATGGCCAACGGCCCTCTTCATAAACCAAAACTTCCAGGTATCGAAGGAATTGAATCTTTTGAAGGTCATTCGTTTCACACAAGTAGGTGGGATTACGACTACACAGGCGGCACTAGCGAAGGTGGCCTTGATCGAATTGCGGACAAGCGCATAGGAATTATTGGTACCGGCGCAACAGCAGTGCAGTGCGTTCCACATTTGGGTGCAGGTGCTGAGCATTTGTTTGTGTTTCAACGAACTCCATCTTCTATAGATGTGCGCAACAATCGATCTACGGATCCTGAATGGGCAGCATCGTTAGAACCTGGTTGGCAACGTCGTCGTAATGAGAACTTTACGAATCTCACATCTGGTGTGTTTGACACCGAAGATCTTGTGGATGATGGTTGGACAGAAATCATCGCAAACCTGATGTTGCGTGCACGAAAAGAAGGTGGCCTTGGCGCAAACCCTGCCGAGATTGGCCAGATTGTGGAACTTGCTGACTTTGAAAAGATGAACCAAGTGCGTTCACGAGTTGATGAGATTGTGCGTGATCCCAAAACCGCAGAGTCTTTAAAGCCGTGGTATCGACAGTTCTGCAAGCGACCCTGCTTTCATGATGATTATTTGCCTACGTTTAATCGAGACAATGTGACCTTGGTAGATACCGAAGGGCGTGGCGTGGAACGCATCACGCCTCGTGGTGTGGTGGCAAATGGTGTTGAATACGAACTTGACTGTTTGATCTTTGCTACAGGATTTGAAGTGGGAACTGATTACTCACGACGTGCTGGCTATCAGGTATATGGAACAGACGGACTGACACTTTCTGAAAAGTGGGCCGATGGTGTAGAGACTTTCCACGGGTTCTTTACTCGTCAGTTCCCTAACTGTTTTATTGTGTCCACCGCGCAGTCTGGGTTCTCTGTGAATTTTCCTCATATGTTGAATGAGCAGTCCATTCACATTGCATTTGTGGTGTCTGAACTCTTGGAAGCTGGCATGACCAGGGTTGAAACCACTGACGTTGCCGAGGCCGAGTGGGTGAATACCATCAAGGCGCATTCCACAATGAATCTCAAGTTCCTTGAAGCATGTACGCCCGGTTACTACAACAACGAAGGACGACCAGCCGAAAGAGCGGCGCAAAATGGAAGCTACGGACGTGGGCCTGTTGCTTTTGCACGACTGCTTGAATCGTGGCGTGAATCTGGACAAATGGAAGGCTTAGAGCTTTCTCGCTAAAGGTGCTCGCGTAGTGCAACTAGTGCTGGATGCGGTGAATAACTTCAATAACTCCCGCAGTGCAAAAACTGCCTGCCATGCCAAGTGCGATGTTGTGTGTTGTGACGGAGAATGAGAAAAACTCTGTCAGCATTTCAATGCTAAACGCACAGATTGCAAGAATTATGAGTGTTGCAAGAACTACGGCATTGCGAGCCGTGAATGGTCGAGCAAACACCGACACAATCCACATGAAGGCAACAAGTGCGGTGATTGAGGCCGCCGTACCCGAATCATCAGGGGCCGAGATATCTACAACGACAACTGCACATCCGATCGCAACACCCGCAGGAAACGAGAATTGAAGCACTCGGGATAAAAAGCCAGGTGAGTATCTGCGCGCGCTTTTGCCGATAGCCAAAAAGAAGGCTGGTATACCAATTGCCAATGTGGACATCAGTGTCATCTGACGGGGAAGAAACGGGAAAGGCTGAGAGAGCACGGCAACGCTGATGATGGAAAACACGCTCATAACGTTCTTGGCGAGAAAGATGTGGGCAACGCGCTCCAGATTGCCGATGACTCTTCGACCTTCGGTAATTGCTGTGGGGAGATGTGAAAATTTCCCATCGAGCAAAATCATTTCAGCCACTGCCTTTGTTGCAGGTGCAGCATTGTCCATAGCTATTCCAATATCAGCTTTCTTGAGAGCAAGAACATCGTTCACTCCGTCGCCCGTCATGGCAATAACTTCACCTCGGGTGTGTAACTGTTCTATGAAGTCACGCTTTTCTTCGGGTGTTACTCGTCCGCGTACATGGTCTTCCTTGATTCCCACGGCCCGCGCAACTGCTGCGACTGTGGAGGGGTGATCTCCTGAGAGCACATAGATATCTACTCCCTGGTCACAGAAGTATTTGATCGTGAGCGCTGCATCTTGGCGAACTTGTTCCTTAATTGCGATCAGTGCTGCGGGCTCAAGTTGGGACGGGAGTGCATTTTGAGTCAGTGGTGTCGGCGAATGTGCCAGCAAAAGAACTCGTGCGCCTGTATGAGCAAGATCTTGGACCTTCCGCAGAACTGATACATCGGTACTGGAGAGAATTTCAGGAGCACCGAGATACCAGGAGCCAGAGTCAACTTGGATGGCCTTCCATTTTTTCAATGAGTCAAATGGGATATGTGCGATGACGTGCATGGCTTGTGTAGAGGGAAATTTCTGGCCAATGGCTTGCAACGTGGCATTAGCTGCGAGATCATCGGCAAGTGCACCGAGTACATCTTGTAGTTCGGTCTCGTCATAGCTGTTCAGCACCAGCAGTGGATCACATTGCATGATTCCGGTGGTCAATGTTCCTGTCTTATCTACACACAGAACACTGACACGAGCCAGAGTCTCAACTGCCGGTAACTGTTGCACCAGCACTTGTTGCCGAGAGAGAGCAACCGCTGCGGTAAGAAATGTAATTGTTGTCAAAACCACGAGACCCTCGGGGATGATGCCGACCAAGCCTGCGACAGAACGCACTGTGGCTTCTTGCCAATTGCGATCACCATCAACACGTAATTGTGTCCACACTTGCAATGGTGCCAAGAGGAGAAAAGACCACAGCATCCACGCGAGGAGTCGATTCACGACATCTTGTATTTCCGATACTGGCCGTGTGAACTTCTTTGCCTCAGCAGTGATGCGTTGTGCATACGATTCCTTTCCTACTGCTGTGGCGTGAATGGTGCCGCTTCCTGCCGTTACAAACGTTCCGGAAAAAACTCTTTGTTCCGAAAGCTTCATCACTGCATCAGCTTCTCCTGTCAGATTTGATTCGTTGACTTCCAAGTTCTCTGATGAGAGCACCACACCGTCCACAGCAATATGGTCGCCTGCACTTATAACAACGACATCATCTTGAACAATCTCATGAGATGCGATGAGTTGGTTGACTCCATCACGTATGACATGGGAAGTGGGTGAGTGGAGAAGACGAATGCGATCTAGGGTTCTCTTTGCTTTCCATTCTTGTGCAGTGCCCAGCACTGTGTTTGCTACAAGGACTAATCCAAAGAGGCCATCGGCAAGAGAACCCGTGAGAACGATGGCTATAAATAATGCACCCAAGATGGCGTTAAAGCGCGTAAACACATTGGTGCGAAGAATATGTGCGAGCGAGCGAGAAGTTTTCGTATCAAGATTGTTCACTAAACCTTGAAGTTGACGAGTAGTTACTTCTTGAGAAGTGAGACCAACGGGTGACCCCATAGGTTCAGGGTAACTTTCACGTTCGTTCTACAAACGAACAGATGTACCTCAAAAGAATTACTGAGAATTTTTGGCGATACTTTGAGTGCGAAGCCGGGCACTGATGTCGCTGCATTCAACGCATACAGATTCTGGGATAACACCAAGACGCATGAGACCAGAAAACATTTTGCAACCCACACAAAATCCCAGAGCAGCTTCCAATAAAGCGGGACCTGCGAGCGCTGCGGTGACAATTCGAGAGGCAACTGTGAAGTCAATAAGGAACAACACGGTGGCAACGATGCTGAAGATGGCACCAATTCCTTGGGCAAACCGCTTCGGTGGCCCAGGCAAAATGCGGTGATTGATGGAGGTGAGTCGAGGAGTAATCACCTTGGTTGCCAAAAGACCTAGCGGACTGAAACGTGGCCCAGAAGCGACACGCGCAATGAATCCGTATGTGAGTGGAATCAAGATCCAGCCCCAACCAGTGATGGAGTAGGCAACAGCCATTGCGACTGCACCTGCTGCAACGATGCGCGCTGAAGTGTCGTTCACCTCGGAGGGAAAGTTGAGCAGTTTGGTCACCTTTTTAGTGTAGGCAGGGATGAGGGTTTCTCAACCCCTATCTTCGGGGCGAGACGGTTCTCGCGTGAGACATAAGGTGTCGGAATGGATTTTGACTACCCAGCTCAAGCAACTGATTACCGCACAAAAGTTCGCGCATTCCTCGACGCCAATCTTCCGAAAGATTGGAAGGGAATTGGGGCACTCAACCATGCCGATGCAGCCGAGTGGACCGAACAGTGGCGCAAGAAACTCTCCGCAGAGGGTTTGCTTGCAATCACATGGCCAAAGGAATATGGCGGTCAAGGACTAAGCCATGTCGAAGCGCTGGTGTTAGCCGAAGAATTCGCTCGCGCAGGCGTACCAGAAGGTGCCCCTAACGACGCTTTTGGTATTGGCATGTTGGGCAACACAATGATTGCAATCGGCACCGAAGAACAGAAGCGTCATTTTTTGCCACGCGTTCTCTCTGGTGAGGATCGTTGGTGTCAGGGATATTCAGAGCCCGCAGCAGGATCAGATCTTGGAAACTTAGGATGTCGTGCAGTTCTCGATGGTGATGAATGGGTGATTAACGGTCAAAAGATTTGGACATCTGCCGGCCATCTTGCCAATTACATTTTTGTGCTTGCACGCACTGCGCCAGATGAAGTGAAGCATCGTGGTATCACCTTCATGTTGGTAGATATGCGTCAACCAGGTATAGAAGTGCGTCCCATCAAAATGATGTCGGGAGACTCTGAGTTCAACGAAGTGTTCTTCACTGACGTTCGTTGTCCGAAAGAGAATGTTCTCGGCGAAGTCAACGGCGGCTGGATGGTCGCTATGGCATTGCTAGGTAACGAGCGTGGAGCAGGCGCTGTAGTGAGCAGCATTTCATTCCGTGGTGAGTTAGACAAGTTGACTCAGCTTGCAAAAGAAAAAGGAATGACACACGATCCACATATTCGCCAACGTTTGACAAAAGCACACACCAAAGTGGAAATCATGCGATTCCTTGGGTACCGCGTGTTGACATCATTTATGAAAGGTCATCAACCAGGGCCTGATGCATCGATTGGCAAGTTGTGGTGGAGTGAATATCACAAGGAAGTCACAGAACTTGCAGTTGACATTCTGGGAGCCGATGCACTTGTGCCTGTGGGCCAAACCCCACATACTGCGTTTACAACCGATTCACCTGGTTCACCCAATGACAGTGCGAACTGGGTAGGCGTGTTCTTGAATGCACGCGCAGGAACTATTTATGCCGGAACGAGCCAAGTTCAGCGCAACATCGTGGGCGAACAAGTTCTTGGACTTCCCAAAGAACCCCGCTCCGATGCGGGCCCATGGAAGAACATCCCAGGCCACGGTTAATCCATATGTCATCACCTGTGTTCATCCTCGGTGGTTATCAGACTGACTTTGCACGTGGTTATGCACGCGAAGGTCTCGATATTTCCGACATGATGCGCGAGGCGATTGAAGGTGCCCTGCAGGATGCACAAGTTGATGTGGCTGATGTGGAGACAGTCCATGTCGGTAACGCATTTTCTGAACTGCAACGACAGCAAGGGCATTTAGGTGCCTTAGCAATTCAAGTTGCACCAGGGCTATGGGGAAGACCGGCAATGCGTCACGAAGGTGCTTGCGCTTCGTCGTCTCTGGCAGTGCTCAGTGCCATGGCAGAAATTGAAGCCGGTCGATATGACGTTGCGTTGGTTGTGGGGGTAGAGGAACAGAAAGCATTACCCGGCGATCAATCATCGGTAAATCAGAATGCAGCTGCATGGCAAGGCAACGAGGGGATTTCATGCACCTTTATGTGGCCAGCAGTGTTTGGTTTACTGGCCGAGGAATACAACTATCGCTATGGCCTTAATCGTGCGCATCTCAATCGCATCGCAGAGATCAACTATGGAAATGCAAAGTTGAATCCACTTGCTCAGACACGGTCGTGGAAATTTACTGACCTGAGCTTCACAGATGATGACGTTGCGAATCCCATTATCGAACCAGGCACTCGACGACAAGATTGTGGACAAATTACAGATGGTGCATCAGCGGTGGTGTTGTGTTCAGCAAGGTATTTTGAAAAGTACTCGCAGCGTTTTAGAAAAGATTCAACACAGGTGGCACAAATCTTGGGATGGGGCCATCGCAATGCTGGTATTAAGTTCTCCGACAAGTTAGAGCGAAGCAAAGATCATGCATTGGTGTTTCCTCATGTACGTGATGCAATTACGGATGCATTTGGGCGCGCCGGCATCGGCGACGTGATGCAATTAGATGGCATTGAGACTCATGACTGTTTCACTGCGACGGAATACATGGCAATTGATCACTTCGGTATGACTGCACCGGGTGAATCGTGGAAAGCAATCGAAGACGGTGTGATTGAACGTGGTGGCGCACTTCCGATAAATCCCAGCGGGGGACTCATAGGTGGTGGACATCCTGTGGGGGCAACGGGCGCACGCATGATTGTTGATGCCATGAAACAAGTAACTGGCCGTGCTGGCGATGTTCAAGTTGATGGCGCACAAACGTTTGCCACACTGAACATCGGCGGGTCATTGTCTACTGTCGCAAGTTTTGTAGTGGGTGTGCGCTAAGCGCCCTACTTCTTGACGACGCGTGGTGAATAGTCAATCTGGGGGCACGTAGCTGTGGTGAGTAGCTCGGGCCCTTTTTCAAGAAGAGCAGCGCACAGAGCTGGCTCCAACCATTTTTCATAGAGATCAGTTGCACTGTTGTCGTCAGTGGGAGAGAACTCAGTGGGTTCGCCAATGGAGACATGTGATCCATCTGGCAAGTAATCAAGAATCTTCTGTTCTTTCAGAAACGACACCAGATCTAGAACAACGACATCAGGTCGACTTGTGAACTCACTTAAAAACTTTGTGTAGTCATCTTGGCGATCTGAAAGTGTTTCTCCGATGTAGTTCACTATGGCAATCTTTTGAACCCCTCGTTGCAACTTCAGGTGCTCAATCAGTTTTTCGTACTCGCCCTTGATCCACATTGCGTAATCTGGGTTAGAGAGATCTACCCACTTGTCACCAAAGAGTGACTCGATTTTTCTATCTGTGGTGTCCCATGTACCACTCCAGATAATGGCGATTTCGCTCGGTTGTTTTTCAGTGTCATAGATAGACCAATTGCACCCATCTCCCACTACTTGCTCAATCTCCCCATTGATCATGTAACCCAGTGATCCAATCGGACACCCGATTCGAGTAAACGATCCCGACATGGTGAACAAATCATCTCTTGTACGCGCAATAGGTTCCAAGGCAATTCGGTTCTGTAGACCCTTTACAAACAGTGCCATTTTGGAATCTCCGAAAAGCAACATGCGGGGAACATCGGTGTTCACCACGACGCTTGGCGTGGTGTTGAGGTCATCCTCGATGTCTTCAAAGGAAGCAGGAGGGGTTTTGGCGAGAACAAACCCACCCGAGACCAGCACCACACATGCCGACAACACAGTGATGACTTTGCGGGGAGAGAATGCAAATCGCATGGGCAACTCATAAGTGCGGTACATCACCATCGCGCCCAACATGGTGAGTGCAAGCGTGAGTAGTGGTACTGACCAATGTGGCAAGTCGGTTCGCTTCAGAGTTAACAAGATGGGCCAATGCAACAAGTACACGCCATAGGAGACTGTGCCAAGCCATGCAAATGGTCGAAGGTCAAAGAATTTCGCAATGCGGGATTGCGGCAACGCAACAATCACACTTGCCGAAACAATTCCTGTGAATAGAAGTCCACCTGTATACACGAGGCTGTCCTTCAGATGCACAAACACCGCAGCCCAAATCAGGTAACACACACCTGCGAGACTGAGAACCGTGGCGATGGTGCGTTGTGGGCGCCATGTGGTGTTGTGTAGAGAAGCCGCGACGATGACCCCTGCAAGCACTTCTGCGGCGCGAGTATGGGTGCCGAAATAGATAACTGATTGCGATCCATCAGCAAGAAAAGTTGCAAGCGCAGAAAGTGCAAAGAGACCGATGGCTACTTTGAGCAATCGTGTGCGTCCGCAGAGCACAATGAGTAAAGGAAGGACCAAGTAAGCCTGTTCTTCAATGGCGAGTGACCAGTAGTGCACAACAGGAGAAGCAAGTGCAGTTCCGTAGGGAACACCCTCCCAAATTTGTTGCCAGTTAGAAATTTGAAGAAGTGCAAACAGAACATCAGAGCGATGGTTTTCGTCAAACCATCCCAGCAGTGTCCATGTCAATGCGAACAGGGTGAGTACTAGAACAGCTGCGGGAACTAATCGGCGTACTCGTCGTGCATAGAAAGCTTTAAATGTGAAGCTGTCTTTTTCGAGGTCCCTCAGGATCACCGTAGTGATGAGAAATCCCGAGAGGGTGAAAAAAAGACTGACCCCAAGCCACCCGCCAGGAACAAGACGTGGGTAGAGATGAAAGCCCAACACCAAAGTGACTGCAAGGCCACGCAGGCCGTCAAGGCCCGCGATGCGGTGAGATGCGCCGTGCCCGACGATGTTTTCCCCTGCTCCCATATCAATATGAAACTACATTGCGAGGCGGGGCATAAATTATTCAAGGGCTATTCGGGGTTGAGAAATCTCCGTAGTTCGGCTTCCACATCTACATTGCGGCCATCTTTTGCCATAAAACTGGCGTCACGAACCGCACTGTCGTGGGCATAGTTCATGAATATCTGGGTCTTTTCCTCAATGAGTTCCACCATGCGTTCATCAATTGTGTCGCGAGCAATAAGGCGGTGCACGAGAACGGTCTTGCTTTGACCCATGCGATGGACACGAGCGATTGCTTGCCATTCGGTACTGGGCTTCATTTGTGGCTCCATCAGAATCACCACTTGCGCACTTTGCAAGTTGATGCCAATGCCCCCGGCGTCTATTTGCATAACCACAATCTTTTTTTCTGAATCCTGCGTAAAGGAATCAAGAATTTCTTGGCGGCGAGATGCCGACGTTGCTCCCGTGATCTGCTGAGTACCAGGAAATAGTGCACACACATCATCAATCACCTGCCGGAAGAAAGAAAACACCACAATCTTTCGCTTTTCGGACAAATGTTCTTCCACTAGTTCCTGAAGACGCTGATACTTTGACGAAAGGACTTCACCATTACCGATAACTGCCGATAGTCGTTTAGTCATTAACTCAGGCTCTGCTGCAAGATAGAACTGTTGATCTTGCTCGTGTAGTTCAATCCATTCATCTTCAATGATTCGTTCAGGTAATTCATGAAGCACATCTTTTTGTGTGCGTCGCAGATACACCGGTGCCAGGTCTTTACAAATCTCGGTGGGGTCCGGACTGCCACGATAAAAACTCATGAGATGCTCAAGCACTGGCTGCACCTCTGGTTGTGCAAGTGAAAGCAGAAAATGCATTTCTCGGAGACGGTTTTCTAATGCTGTTCCTGTCATCAAGGTGACGTATTCACTGCGTTCTACGAGTAGTTGTACTGCCTGAGATCGCTGTGATGCTGGATTCTTTACGTAGTGGGCTTCATCAATGGCAACAAAATCCACCACAGGAATGAGATCAAGAATTTTTGACAAAGTTCCATATGTGGTGATGGCCACTCCACCTCTTTCTCGCCATGCCAACACATTCTCTTCACGCTCGACCCCATGTGCGAGAAAAGGTTCCATCAACGTGTGTTTGCGAGTTTCACGTTGCCAGTTGATGAGAACACTGTTGGGGGCGACAACAAGAAAATGTCTGGCTCCCAAAGCATGCAGGTGACTCATTGCGGCGAGCACTTGGACTGTCTTGCCCAGACCCATATCATCGCCAAGAAGAGTTCGTTTTTGCACGATGAGATAACGCGCGCCGAAATCTTGATAGCGACGAAGAATGGCAAGAAGTGGACCTTGTAGAAGGGGAGATGCCTCCACCTTTTCTGCCACCGATGCAGGCAGTCCTCCATGAATTCCACGGCCAATGTCACCTGATTGAGGTGAGACATAAAAGTTCAATCGATCTAGTGCCGAAATAAAAGCGGCATTGTTGATGCGGTATCTACCGAGGGCCTCTTCGGGGTCTCGTGACCGACTGCGTTCTGCCATGAGTCGCAGGGCATTGTCTGTGAGCCGCGATTGAAGAACGCTTTTTAGTGCTGTGAGCGCTAGACCTAGTTGATTGAGCTGCTCGACAAAAAAGACGCGGGATGTGCGAATAACTGTGGCACGAACAACATGAGAAACCTTCTTGAGGTTGCGACGGGTTTGGAGACTTTGTTCCCACGATTCTTGTGCTTCTCGAAAGGGGATATCAATTGTGGTGTGGACCTGGTGATAATGATCGAGAGCAGAGATCAACTGTCGATCTATCTCTTCAGGTTTCTCGGCATTGGGTAGAGAACCTGGACCACGTTGATGTTCGAAGATTTTTCTCGCGTCGAGTGCTTGCTTGCGTGCATCTGCAACGAGTGCCATTGCCTGGCGCATACGGGCGTCTGCATACTTTTGTTGTTTCAGTAATTCACGTCGCCGCGCGAAGATGCCAATTAAGCCAGCCACGATTGATGACTATATGCCCAGGGTGTATTAACCCTAGATGCTCTTCATAATTTGGGTCTTATAACAACGCTTTCATCGCATCAATTTCGGCTTGCTGAGTTTTGATGATTTCGCGACCCAGATTGATCAACTCTGGGTTGACTCCGGATTCAACAAGGTCCTCGGCCATAGAGATGGCACCTTCATGATGACGAATCATTCCCTCCAACCACGCAGTATCAAATGCAGTTCCCCGCAGTGCACCAAGTGCAGAAAGTTCATCAAGCGACAGCATCCCGTCCATCATCTCTGAATGGTCCATTGACGCGTCCATCTCGGTGGATTTGCCCCAACTCGTGAGAGTTTCTTTCATAAAGGAGATTTCAGGATCTTGTGCACTCTTTATTTCTGTAGCTAACTCTCGCACTGCATCACTAGCCCCAATTGTGGGATCGAGAGCGATATCGGCCATCTCAATAGCTTGTTCATGATGAGGGATCATCATTTGAGCAAACATGACATCATCGTCATTAAAAGTTGACTCAGCAGGTGCTGAGGTATCGGAGTTGATCGGTGAGCCATCAGAGGACGAACATGCACTGAGCGCTACAAACGCAATTGCACAGATGGAAATATTAAGGATACGAGAACGCATAGTTTGCCCTTTTTCTTGTGTTACTTCACCGTATAAGTGTGACCATGTGGAATCAAGTCATCAAGAAATGAGATCAATTGAATGTTGCTGTGACAAGCGCCGCTGTTATGGATACAACCATTGCTCCGATTGCGGCTTCGGTGTAACTGGCACGAACCAAAAGGGCTCGTTTTCTTTCCAATGCGACGGATGGGGAAGCTGTATATCGAATGAGTCGCCGGCGGTTGATGTCGCCAACTTTCAACATGAGTGATACAGCCAAAAGTTTGAGTAACAAGATTTGTCCGTGAGATGAGGTAAATAACGTCGTTATTCCACTATGTAGACGAAGTGTCTGAATGACTCCTGTGACGATGATGGTGATGACGGAGAACTTTGCAACATCACCAAATCTTTGAAACGCCGAGAGAAGTTTTTCACTCTCTAAATGTGGTGCGACAAGCACTATCAACACAGCAAGCCCGCCAAGCCACACGGCGCTAGCTGCAGTATGTGCGATATCAACTGGGACACCTAACCAGGGGGCACCGAAAGATCGGGCATGCCCTGTGTAGGAAAGTGTGGTGAGATAGACGAGGGCGTTGACCGACGCCAGTTTTGTGAACGTCGTGGAAAAATTATGGAGCGACCTTTGCGCAATGAGGTAAATAAAGGCTCCTCCGCTAATTGCGCGCAGCAAGAACATAGACCCTGGCGTCGATGACAGCGCATCGTTGATAGAAAAAATCGCACTGAAGATAGATGAATTGTTGAGGTCGCTCACAAACTGAAGTCCCTGAACAGCGGGGACAATGGTGAGAGCAAGCGCTGAACCACGAGCAAGGAGAATTGATTTGGGATCGTGAAGAATTCCTTGTGCGAAATTGAATTGCGCAAAGAGCAATCCTCCAAAGAGGAATAATGCACCGTAGCCAGTGAGGCGTAGTGCCCACCGGATGGGTTCTTGGGCAAATCCCAGAAATGAAGAACTTTGTACTTGAGCATTATTTGGTGCGTCTGTAGTTGACGAACCTTGTGGAGGAAGCGTGGTTGGTGCGCTATTTGATACCAGCCCAGTGGTGATAGTGAATTGAACTCTTCCAGACACGACATGACCGTCTGTGCTGACAAGTCGCCATCGTGCAGACACTTCCCCAGAAAGATTCTCGGGAAGGGAATATCGCACGATTTTTTCAGAATCACCATGGGTGGGATTCGACAATGGGGTTCGCACCCCGTCTGAATTAATAACCTCTGCCGAGGCTGAATTCAATGGAACATTATTGGTAAAGGAAATCACCCATTCGCTCAACGGTGCTGTGACTACTTCTCCATCTTTGGGGGAGCTTTCGTCGAAGGCGTTGTGTGCCAGTGCTGTCTGGGCTGAGAACAGCAAGGACAGTCCGACTGTGAGGCCGACGAAAATGGCTACACGCCGAAGAAAGCACAAAAATGACATTTGCATCATGGATAAAAGCAGTGTAGGTCTCGCTCAAGACGTGAATGGGTCGCTGCAGCCCATTGCAAGGCTTTAGAGTAAATTCAATGGAAATTGAGATGATTGTTGAGATTCCTCAGGGCTCACGCAATAAGTACGAGATGGATCACGAAACCGGTCACATTTGGCTTGACCGTAACTTGTTCACTGCTACGCAATACCCGCTGGATTATGGATTTTTCCCAAACACTCTCGGCGAAGATGGCGACCCTCTTGATGCATTGATTTTGCTGCAACAGCCAACCTTTCCCGGCTGCCATCTGTGGGCGCGCCCGATTGGCGTGTTCTGGATGGAAGACGAAAAGGGACCTGATGCGAAAGTTCTTTGCGTGCCATCGCGTGACGCACGCTATGCGGCGTATAACGATTTGACTGATGCGCCAGATCACCTACTAGCTGAAATTGGAAACTTCTTTGAGGTATACAAGCTCATCGAGCCAGACAAGACATCGACCACTGGTGGATGGGCCAATCGTCAAGCGGCCGAAGAAGAGATTCAGGCAGCTCTCGCGCGATACAAGCATTAGGTTCACATTTCGTGAATAAAAACATCCTCTTCGTCACAGTTGATCAGTTTCGTGGGGAATGTTTTGTCTCTGGAGATGAACAGAAATCTTGGCCAATTAAGACACCCGCACTTGCATCGTTAGCGAAACAAGGCATGCACTTCACTCGTCACTACAGCCAAGCAAGCCCGTGTGCACCAGGGCGCGCTTCGTTGTACACCGGGATGTACCAAATGAACCATCGCGTAGTCGCTAATGGAACACCTCTTGATCATTCATTTGACAATCTTGCTCTTGTCTTGCGTCGATCTGGATATGAGCCAGCCTTGTTCGGATATACCGATCAATCGGTAGACCCACGGGTTACCACTGGTCCTGATGATCCACGACTCGAGACATACGAGGGAGTACTTCCAGGCTTTGATTGCATTCTCAATCTCACGCGGGGTCATGAGCCATGGCTGTCATGGTTGGAATCATTTGATGTGGATACATCACGCGGCGTGATTTCTATGCTTGCAACTGAACACAAACGCCCTGCCCACTTGAGCGTGTCGTCTTTCATGACGAATGAGTTTTTGGATTGGCACAAAAACCAAGAAAATCCGTGGTGTGCCCATCTCAGTTATCTACGACCTCATCCTCCGTATTCAGCTGCTGGTGATTTTTCCACCATGTATGTAGGTGATGAGTTACCTCAACCAATTGAAGTTGGAGAAGATATTCATCCTCTTCATCAAGCCCTCTTAGGAATTGAATCGGCTGCAGCGCCTTCCGAACATGAAAAACTACGCCGATTACGCTCGCAATATTTTGGAATGATTTCTGAAATTGATGCGCAACTTGGCAGAGCTTTTGAGGCATTGAAAGAACGTGGTGATTGGGACAACACGATTGTCATCGTGACCTCTGATCATGGCGAGATGCTGGGTGATCATGGCCTGAAAGAAAAAATGGGCTATTGGGACCAAGCTTTTCATGTGCCATGCATCATTCGAGATCCAGAACTACAGGCTGCTCAAGGGACAAAGGTCGAACAGTTCACTGAGAACATTGATTTACTGCCCACGGTATGTGAACTGATTGGAGCAGAAACACCCCATCAGTGTGATGGGTACTCATTGGTTCCTTTTCTCAATAGTGAGAGTCCTGCTCGCTGGCGTACTGCTGCAACATGGGAATTTGATTGGAGTGCCTTTTTCATTGATTCCACACCGGGAGCTTCATGGAATCGACGGTTAACGGCGATGTCGTTGGTTACTTTACGCACAGATACACATGCATTAGTACAGATGGCCGATGGCACAAGCATGTGTTTTGACCTTGCAACAGATCCTCATTGGAAAACCAAGGAAACAAATACGGACATGGTGTTGAAGCTCTCTCAAGAGTTGCACGCTTGGAGAATGCAACACAATCGTCATGGGTTCACTGGTTTCTTGGTGGAAGATGGCGGAGTGGGGCGTTGGCCGATCGAGGTAGCGTGGCGATCGTGAGCACAACATTTGCATTTTCTCTCACACCTGATGACATCACATTCTTCTCCGCAAATGGATGGCTTTTGACCAATCCGTTGTCAACAGTTGATGCCCAAGAGGTACAAAAGTGGGTGAGCGAGATTCATGATTGGCCAATGAACGTTGATGAATCAACCTGGTTGCACTACCAAGAAATGACAGTGCATGGTGCGCGCCTTTGTCGCACGGAAAACTTCACACCTTTTCATGAGGGGATGTATCAGTTATTGCGCCAAGGTGCTCTTTTGGAAATCGCATCGCAACTGATGGGCGAAACAGCGGTCCTCTATAAAGAGAAGATCAATTACAAGCTTGCAGGCGGTGCTGGTTATTCACCTCATCAAGATGCTCCGGCATATCCCTTTGTGAATAATCACATCTCTTGCATGGTGGCTGTTGATGATGCAACTGTTGAAAATGGGTGTCTTGAAGTTGTGAGTCAGTGCCATTCAGAAGTTCTTCTCATGGACAATAAGGGTTGTATTGCTCCTGAACTTGTCTCCACATTTACATGGGAGCCAGTAGAACTCAAGGCCGGCCAGGTTCTTTGGTTCCATTCGCGTACACCTCACCGCAGTGGTCCTAACAACTCAAGTCGGGATCGCCGTGCTCTATATCCCACCTATAACGCGCTCAGTGAAGGGGACTTGCGTAACGCGTACTACGAGCAAAAGCTCCGAGAATTTAGTGAGCAGGCAGCAACGGGTGACACCGTACGGGTTTCACTCATTGGTGACTTTGAAGGGAAGCCAGTCTGATGTTGTTTGAACATGTTGGCGACATTGTGAGTGTTTACCGGGAATATGGGGACAATATGTATGACGAGGAGATCTCGCAAACTACTCACGCGGTGCAGTGTGCACGACGCGCGCAGGAAGATGGCGCATCTACCTCTCTTGTTCTTGCAGCACTTCTTCACGACGTGGGGCATCTTTTAGAGATTCGTGCGCGTGCATCCACACAAGTTGTCGCTGATATGGATCTTCGCCATCAAGATTCTGGGGCCAATGCATTATCAGTACTTTTTGGCGAGCAGGTAACTGAGCCGATTCGGTGGCATGTAGAGGCAAAACGTTTTCTTAGTGCCACCGATGTTGAATATGCACGCAGCCTCAGTTCAGGATCAGCTGCAAGTCTGGTGCTGCAGGGTGGGCCAATGTCAACCGAGGAATGCGTTGAGTTCCTTGCCAGAACTCAGAGCCCTGACGCAATTCGTCTTCGCCGATGGGATGATCTCGGTAAAGATGTAGATGACATTCCCGCAACGATTGATGATTTCGAACAACTGTTGCTCATTCTGATGAATGATTTATAGCTCTTGTTGAAGAACTAGCGGCTTGCTTCTAATTCATACATTGGTAAACCATCGGTGCTCACCCATAAACCAGCACCCACTTGAGTGAAATAGGGCTTCAACTGCGTGCGATACCAAGTAGCACTTCGTTTATATACCTGTAGATCTGTACCGCGCGAGTCCACAATGTTTTCGTAATCCCACTTTGTAGGTAATTCCAGATACAAAACGTGGCGAGTTGCCGAAGCGAGATTTTTCATTGCATTAATGAACGACGCATTATCGAGGTATTGCAACACGCTATGACAGATAACAAGATCGTATTTTCCTCGCGGTTTCCACTCTGCAATGTTGCGCTTTTCATGATTCCATGTAACGCATGCATGATCACTGACGTCGATT
>CAEZWE010000008.1_pt1 | contig 32626 bp, 32 predicted proteins | sample 7264891 | NCBI WGS metagenome assembly CAEZWE01 (sample SAMEA6813872, study PRJEB35770) | uncultured Acidimicrobiaceae bacterium | biome: Freshwater; feature: Freshwater reservoir; material: water | place: Czech Republic | collected 2017-07-26 | depth 0.5m m | reverse complement strand
CCCTTCGTGACGCCACTGGGCAATAGTTTGCCGACCGCAGTAAATGGATCGGTCGCGCCCGTGGCCCCTGATGCCTCTGCGGCATTGCGCACAATTCGAGCACTTAATGATGAGGCCTTCGATGTGCTGCATGTGCATGAGCCACTTGTCCCTGGACCCACGCTCACCTCGTTACTCGTCAAGATGGCGCCAGTTGTCGCCACTTTTCATTCCGCGGGGGAGTCGGCACCGTATCGAGTTTTTTCTCGCCAGTTGAAATGGATTGCATCACGTATTGATATTCGTGTCGGTGTGTCTCACGATGCTGTGGAACTCGCACAGCGCTACATCGGTGGGGAATATGAAGTTCTGTTTAATGGAATTGATCTGGCGATGTATGACTCAATTCCTGTCCAGCCTCGAGAGAAGGTCATTTTTTTTCTCGGCCGACACGAACCTCGTAAGGGACTCAGCGTCTTAATTGATGCAATGGCTTTGTTGCCAAGCGATGTCACATTGTGGATTGCTTCTGATGGTCCAGAGACTGGGGAATTGCAGGCGCGCACCCATGGTGACGCACGAATTCAGTGGCTCGGTCGTATCTCGGATGAAGAAAAAGTGGATCGTCTTTCGCGTGCATCTGCTTTTTGTGCACCGTCATTACGCGGAGAATCTTTCGGCATTGTGCTCATTGAAGCGATGGCATCGGGCGCACCGGTTGTGTCCACGGACATTGATGGTTATCGCAACGTGGCAACCGATGGCGTGAACTCTTTATTGGTGGAGCCTGGAAATGCACAAGCACTTGCGACGGCACTGGCACGAGTGCTGACAGACACTCGTCTTGCACAACAATTTCGAGAAAATGGCCTTGTGCGTGCGCGGCAGTTTTCCATGGATGCGTTGGCTGATCACTATGTGGAGCTGTATCTGCGAGCACTAAGTATGGAAGCAAGCAATATCACCACCATCGAGGTACCCCGTATGCTGAGACGATTCGAGGGTCGCTTCTTGCGACGTTCGCGTCTCGGCTAACTCATGTGCATGAGGCGCCGAAAGGATTTATGAATCAACGACAATGGACTCCTGTGTCTGAAGCATCGGCAACGGCACTTCAACGCATCACCTACATCAACATTGCACTTGTTCTCGTGCCCACAATTCTGGGCCTCATCGTTGGCCTCGTGGTGGGCCAGCCAATTGTGCTCACTGTGTTGGCGCTACTGGCCTCCACCTTGTGGGTCAATGTTGTGAACAGGAATATTGAGTCTTCACTTCTCCACCGACTTGATGTGGTGTCGGCATCTGAAGATGACCATGCCCGGCTGATCAATGTTGTTGATGGATTGTGTGTGGTGTCGGGAGACCGCCGCCCACCATTGCTTGTGGTGTCTGATGCATATCCCATCGCACTTGCCATTGCCACACCAAAACATCAAGGAACTGTTGTTGTTTCTCAGGGATTTCTTGATGAGATGAATCGCGTAGAAATTGAAGCAGTGATGGCCCATGTTCTTTGGCGTCTTCGCAATGGCAATGTTGCGTTAACGAGCTACCTCATTGCGTTGAGAACAATGTTGTCCAAGATTGGTCTTCGTCGCGTTGCAGACGTCATCATCAACAAATTGTATGAAGACAAGATTTTGTTGTGGTCCGATATCTCGGCATGTCAGGCCACTCGGTATCCACCTGCACTTATCTCGGCATTACAGAAGTGCAATCGGGCACAGTCTCTTGAAATCGACCCAATTCTGAGCCCTTTGCTGTTCGTAGATCCAAAAACTGCTCACCATGACACCCACAGTGGGTCATCTTTTCCTATTGTGGGGTTTTCGGCAATTGGCGTGGAAGAACGCATTGCTGTCCTAAAGGAGATTTAAATGAATCGTCGTCGCACATTGTTGACCTTGACCGCCGCCGGAGTACTGGTGGCAACTCTCGCAGCATGTGGCGGGGGCGGTTCATCTTCTTCAACCGATGTTTCCACCACAACCGCTGCAGGCGATATTGCTCCTGGGGTCTTGTATCCATTGACGGGGCTAGCAGTGACCGATCCCATCGCTGCCGGACGTCCTGCTCTGGCAGTCAAGATTGACAATCACCCCATAGCGCGACCACAAACTGGTCTCAATAAAGCCGACATTGTCTTTGAAGAAAACGTTGAAGGTATTACTCGCTTCATTGCAGTGTTCCATAGCGAGGGAAGTGACCCTGTGGGGCCAATTCGCAGTGGACGCACCCAAGACATCGACTTGTTGTCGTCGTACAACAAGCCATTATTTGCATGGAGTGGTGGAAATGCAAACGTCACGCGTGCAGTGAATTCCAGTTCGCTGGTCAACGTAGGCCATTCTGCGTCAAAAGGTAAAGGCGGCTACTTCAGATCTCAAGAGCGAAAGGCTCCGCACAATCTTTATGCACAAACAAAAGATCTGTGGACACTGGCTCCTGAAGGATCAGGTCCACCGCCTGTGCAGTTCACATTCCGAGGTGAGAGCGATGCGCGTCCTGCAACTTCAACGCCTTTCGATGGAGCAAAGGTATCGATGACTGGTCTCAAAGTGTTTTGGAAGTGGGATGCAGCTGCGAAGAACTTTGTACGTTTCACCGAAAACTCCCGCCGACAATTGGAGCCGCATGTCTCCGATGATGTCCAGGTCAATGCCAAGAATGTCATCGTGTTGTATGCAACCTATGAGAGCAGTGCTGCCGACAAAAAGAGCCCCCATGCAGTGACCGTGGGTAAGGGCAATGGTTTTGTCCTCACCGATGGTGGCCTGGTGGAGATGAAATGGGAGCGCGCTAATGCCGAGACCCCTTTCACCTTCACCGATAACGCAGGTGCGGTTATTCGTATGACGCCTGGTCGCACATGGATTGAAGTATCTCGACGTAATTCACTTGCGGCCGTGGGTATTGGGGTTGACCCAGCAACGGTGGCGTGGCCAGTTCCCTGATCCGGTAGTGACATGTGAGGGGCTTGGCCCACTCACTATCTCGACCATTTGCCTCGCTAGCCTCTAGTCCATGACTTCAGGAAATGCTTCGTCGGTGGGAACTCTCAAGGTGAAAAGAGGGTTGGCCGAAATGCTCAAGGGCGGCGTCATTATGGACGTGGTCAATGCAGAGCAAGCCAAGATCGCCGAAGATGCTGGTGCGTGTGCCGTGATGGCGCTAGAACGAGTGCCCGCCGACATTCGCCGTGATGGTGGTGTGGCGCGCATGAGTGACCCAGAAATGATTGAAGGCATCAAATCTGTAGTGCGTATTCCAGTCATGGCAAAAGCGCGTATCGGTCATTTCGTAGAAGCCCAAATTCTTGAGGCCTTAGGCGTGGACTTCGTGGATGAATCTGAAGTTCTCACACCCGCCGATGAGACCCATCACATCGACAAGTTTGCTTTCACAGTTCCTTTCGTTTGTGGTGCAACAAATCTTGGTGAAGCATTGCGCCGAATTTCTGAAGGTGCATGCATGATTCGCTCAAAGGGTGAAGCTGGAACAGGAAATATTGTCGAGGCAGTACGTCATCTTCGTTCCATTCTTGGAGATATTCGCAAAATCACACAGGCAGACAGTGCTGAGTTGTTCCAATGGGCAAAGACCTTGCAGGCCCCATTGCCATTGGTGCAAGAGATTGCAGAAACAGGAAAACTTCCCGTACCCATTTTTTGCGCAGGTGGAATTGCTACCCCAGCAGATGCGGCTTTGGCGATGCAGCTGGGAGCTGAAGCAGTATTTGTAGGTTCTGGAATTTTCAAGAGTGATGATCCAGCTCCTCGTGCGCGTGCAATTGTGGAAGCCACTACTCACTTCCGAGATGCACATGTTCTTGCAAAAGTCAGCCGAGGCCTTGGTGCGCCCATGACAGGAATTGCAATGGATGAGATCAATGGCACTCAGCGTTTTGCTGAGCGTGGTTGGTAATCACCATCATGAATGCGAGGCCTCCGGGTGAACGGTGTCGTAGGAGTGCTTGCACTTCAAGGGGCCTTTGCTGCGCACTGTGAAAAGCTTGCAGCACTTGATGTGGAATGCATCGAAGTGCGCACAACCGAAGATCTCGGCAAAGTCACTGCGCTAGTGATGCCCGGTGGTGAATCCAGCACGATGTCGCACTTATTGGTGAGCTCTGGTCTATTTGATGTCATCGACGAACGCATTGCTGATGGAATGGCCGTGTTTGGGACTTGTGCAGGAATGATTCTTCTGGCCAGCGACATAGCTGATGGACGTGATGATCAACGCAGTTTTTCTGCTCTCGACATCTCTGTGCGGCGAAATGCGTATGGTCGACAAGTGGATTCTTTTGAGACCGACCTTGCAACTCCATTTGGAGATGTGCATGGGGTGTTCATTCGGGCACCTCGAATTGAACGCATAGGTAAGTCCGTGGAAGTGTTGGGAAGTCACGATGGCGATCCCGTGTTGGTACGGCAAGGAAGAGTGCTCGCGGCATCTTTTCATCCCGAACTCAACGAAGATGAACGATTGCATCGTTTTTTTGTAGAAGAAATAGTCATGAAAGAGCAGGAGTAGCAATGTCTGGCCATTCCAAATGGGCAACTATCAAACACAAAAAGGGCGCGGCTGATAAGGCGCGCGGAAAACTGTTTGCAAAGTTGGCCCGTCAGATTGAAGTTGCCGCACGCGCTGGCGGTGGAGATGTTGATAGCAATGCCACGTTGCGCACCATGGTGCAAAAGGCAAAAGCGGGACAAATGACGAAAGACGCCATCGACCGTGCCATCAAACGAGGCATTGGCGATAACGATGGTGCGAACTATGAGTCAATTACCTATGAGGGGTATGCGCCAGGTGGGGTAGCGATGTTGGTAGATGTGCTCACCGATAATCGAAATCGCACTGCCGCCGATGTGCGAAATGCGTTTTCAAAATTCGGTGGATCAATGGCTGAGCCAGGTGCCGTGGGCTGGCAATTCTCACGACGAGGCGTGATTGTTGTTGCAGGACAATTTGCAGAAGACGATGTGATGACTGCTGCGCTTGAAGCAGGAGCAGAAGATATCGAACGCGATGGGGATTCGTGGCGTGTACTTACAGAGCCAGCTGTGGTCTATGACGTACAAGAAACACTTGTGAAGAGTGGCATCATCGTGGAAAGTGCTGAATCGACGATGATTTCCTCCACAACCATTGAAGTCAAAGACGCTGATGAGGCCCGTCAAATACTTAGAATCATGGACATGCTCGAAGACAACGATGACGTGCAAGACGTCTATGCGAACTTCGACATTGATGAATCAATCATGCAGGAGGTGGGCTGATGTCATTATCAGTAGGTGATGTGGCTCCCGAGTTCACACTGCAAGGAACAGGCGAAAAGTCCTATTCCTTATCGTCGTTTCGAGGTCAGCCAGTAGTTCTGGTCTTCTATCCAGGCGACGACACTCCTGTGTGTACAAAACAATTGAATTCCTACAACAATGAGTTGTCTGCTTTTGAATCCGTGGGCGCACAAGTATTGGCAATTTCGGCACAAGATCTCGCTAGCCACGAGCAGTTTGCCTCCAAGCATGGTTTTCAGTTTCCGTTGTTGTCCGACACAGATAAAACCGTGGCGGGGCTCTATGGCACTGTGGGTCCGTTGGGCTTTCCTCGTCGAAGTGTGTTTGTCATTGACGGCCAAGGGGTAGTGCGTTATGCCCACCGAGCCATAGCGGGGTTGACATTTAGACCCGTGGAGGAATTGGTGGCCGCTGTGGAGGCCGCCCGCTGACATTGCCTCGCGGCGCCCTACATCTTCTGTAGAATCAAACATATGTTCGGTCATGTGGTTCTCGGGATTGACCCTGGTTTAACCAGATGTGGGTATGCAGTGCTGTCCATGTCGTCATCTCAAGAGATTTCCGCGCGCGCTATAGGTGTGTTGCGCACGTCGCCTCACCATGATCTAGCAGTGCGGCTTGCCGAAATCCATGAAGAGGTCGAAGGCCTCATTAACGAATTTCGACCCGATGCGGTTGCAGTTGAACAAGTCTTTTTTCAGAACAATGTGCGCACAGCTATGGGTGTGGGGCAAGCCAGTGGGATTGTGCTTGCGTTGGCCTCACGCGCAGGTTGTGTCGTCGCGCAGTACACACCGTCGCAAGTGAAGAATTCAGTTGCCGGTTGGGGTAGTGCCACAAAAGACCAAGTGGGCCGCATGGTGCAACAGCGGCTTGGACTTGCGTCCATTCCTGAACCGGCCGATGCCGCCGATGCGGCCGCAATTGCATTGTGTCATTGCTCTATTGCGCCTTTTATGGCTTCGCAGCAACAAGCAATTGTCCGGAGTCAAAGATGATTGGCAGTTTGCGCGGCGTTGTTGTCGAGAGGTTTACCCCGGGGACAATTTTGTTGGAAGTGGGTGGCGTGGGATATCTGTGCACAGTTACCTCATCGACCTTTGCCGAATTGGAACCCACTGTTGAGACATTCCTCCATGTGCATCACCACATTCGCGAAGATGCTCAAACCTTGTTTGGTTTCACCTCGCGTGTTGAGCGCGACACTTTTCATGTGTTGATTGCAACTCATGGCATTGGTCCTTCTATGGCAATGTCTATTCTTTCCACGTATGCCCCGCAGGCGTTGGTGGGCATCGTGGCATCGGGTGATATTGCGGCCTTAACGGTGGTACCCGGTGTAGGCAAGAAGACTGCCGAGCGTTTAATGGTGGAATTGAAATCCCGACTCGACATCAACGATTCAAGCGTGGGTCAAGGTGGTGATGCAGTGCAATCGGCAGCGGCTGATGTGCGTGAGGCATTAACCGCATTGGGTTATGGGGCAGAAGAGATACGTGACGCAATGCGCCAGATGACTTCTGCATCAGATTCAGAGACAATGCTGCGTGATGCACTTGCAATGTTGGGGGCGCGCCGTGCGGGATGAATTCCTTGAACCATCTGTGGCGTCAGATCGCGAAGTGGTGGACGAAGTCAGTCTTCGTCCACGGCAACTCGATGAGTTTGTCGGTCAACGTGAACTGAAAGAGCATTTGGACATTGTTCTTGGTGCGGCAAAACAGCGCGGTCAAGCTGCCGATCATATTTTGTTGGCAGGCCCACCAGGGTTAGGCAAAACAACAATGGCGAGCATTGTGGCAGCTGAGATGAATGTGGCGCTTCATGTCACAAGTGGCCCGGCATTAGAACGCGCCGGTGATTTGGCTGCCATTTTGACCAAACTTGGAGAAGGAGATGTTCTTTTCATTGATGAGATACATCGACTCTCCCGAGCTGTCGAAGAGATTTTGTATCCAGCAATGGAAGACTTTCAAATTGACATCGTGGTCGGCAAAGGTCCTGCAGCGTCTTCTATTCGATTGACGTTGCCACGATTTACTTTGATGGGTGCAACTACGCGTACTGGCATGATTACAGGTCCACTACGAGATCGATTTGGCCTTGTTGCACGACTTGATTACTACGACACTGATGAACTGAATCAGATCGTGCAGCGTGCCGCACGCATTTTGGACGTGCCTATCGATGAAGAGTCGTCGTTGCAGATTGCACGACGAAGTCGGGGTACGCCGCGCATCGCCAATCGTCTTCTGCGAAGAGTGAGAGATTTTGCTGAAGTAAGAAGTGATGGGTATATCACCGCAGACACCGCTCGCGAAGCGCTGCGGGTTTTTGGTGTAGATGAATTGGGACTGGACAAAGTGGACCGAGCAATTCTTCGAAGCCTCTGTGAGCAATTTGAAGGCGGACCAGTGGGTCTGACCACTTTGGCTATTGCGGTGGGTGAGCAACCCGAGACCGTAGAAGATGTGTATGAGCCGTTTCTGATTCAGCTAGGGCTCATTGCACGTACACCACGGGGTCGTGTGGCTATGGATGCAGCCCGCACACACTTGCAGAACCCGTAACCTACAACGGTGCAGTTATCCGATATTGACTACAACCTCCCCGAGGAACTGATCGCCCAAAAACCCATCGAGCCTCGCGATTCGGCTCGTTTGCTGGTGGACGTTGAACCCGGTGAAATATCTCATCGTGTGGTTGCCGATCTAGACACTCTTGTGGGCCCAGGAGATCTCATCGTGGTGAACGACACCAAGGTGTTGCCTGCACGACTTGTCTTGCAGCGGAAAACTGGTGGAGCAGCAGAAGTCTTGCTGTTAGAGAAGCGATCGAATGATTCGCGTTTGTGGGAAGCACTTGTGCGACCGGGGAAAAAGATTAAAGAGGGCGAACTGCTGGAGTATTTCGGCAAACGAGTGGTGCGTATGGGGCCACGGACCGAAGCAGGGGATACTTTCGTTGTGGAGATTCTCGATGAAGATCCATTGGATTTGATTTCACGAATCGGAGCGATGCCGCTTCCGCCTTATATTCGCGGATCACTGAAAGACCAAGATCGTTATCAGACGGTGTATGCCAACAAACCTGCAAGTGCGGCAGCCCCGACCGCGGGACTGCATTTCACTGACGATTTGTTGGAGCGGATTCGCCGCACTGGTGCCACCATTATGTCGGTGGAGCTCATTGTGGGCTTAGACACGTTCAAGCCAATCTCTACGGATAATCCCTTGGACCACGTCATCCATTCTGAGTTCTACAGCGTCAGTCAAGAAGTGGTGGATGCATGCAAGAGTGCTGATCGAGTTATTGCCATTGGAACAACTGCGACCCGTGCTCTGGAGTCGGTCTTCACCACAGGGGAGTTAACTGGGCGCACCAATTTATTCATCACGCCTGGTTACTCATGGAAAATTGTTGATGTGATGTTGACCAATTTTCATATGCCCAAAACATCGCTGTTGTTGATGATTGGATCTTTCTTGGGAGATCGCTGGCGTGAACTCTATGAATTAGCCATTGCAGAGCGATACCGATTTCTTTCATTTGGTGACGCAATGTTCATCTCGCGTAGATCGGACAACTCATAAATGTTTCCGGTGGTACATGAATCATCTGCCACTGTGGGAGATGCACGCACTGGAGTTGCGGCCACCCACAGGGGTGCCTATCACACGCCTTGTTTTATGCCAGTGGGAACACGTGGAGCAATCAAGTATCTCAGTGCACGCGATTACGCCGAACTGGGTGCAGAGATAGTTCTGGGTAACACCTACCACCTGATGTTGCGCCCTGGCGCAGAACTCGTTGAATCCTTCGGTGGGTTAGGAAAATTTGCTGGGTGGGGTGGTCTGACATTGACCGACTCTGGTGGATTCCAAGTTTTTTCTTTGGATCCCAAAGTGAATGATGAAGGAGTGGTGTTCAAATCCACATATGACGGGTCGTACCATCGCTTCACTCCAGAGATTGCAGTTGACACTCAAGAAAAACTCGGAGCAGACATCCAGATGGTTCTTGATGTGTGCGTGTCATTGCCAGCCGAATCTCATGTGGTGCGACAAGCACTGGAAAGAACCAGCGATTGGGCACAGCGTGCAAAGAACGTACATCGCCGCACTGATCAGTCATTGTTTGGCATCGTGCAAGGCGGTGTTGATTCTTCGATGCGTGCCGAGAGTGCGCGACGCACGGTGGACATTGGATTTGATGGGTACGGCATCGGTGGACTCTCTGTAGGCGAGACACGTGCAGAAATGGTGGACGCGATTGGTGCATGTATCGGGGAGCTTCCCAAAGATCGTCCTCGTTATCTCATGGGTGTCGGTGATCCTGCATCGTTAGTGGAAGCGGTAGCTCTTGGTGTCGATCAGTTTGACTGCGTGTTGCAGACTCGTCTGGGGCGCCACGGAACAGCGCTGACATCGGAAGGAAAACTGCAGATAAAAAATGCACGTTTTGCAGAATCTGAAGAGCCACTAGATGCGTTGTGTTCGTGTTGGGTGTGTGGCACACATTCTCGTGGCTACATTCGCCATCTCATGCAAGTGGGGGAGCCCACTGCGGCACGCCTGGTGTCTATTCATAATGTGGCGTGGACCATTGCGCTCATGGCCCAGATGAGAGAGGCCATTGCACAAGGCACTTTTGACGTGTTGCGGCGCAAAGTGCTTGATGTCTGGGGCTAGGAAATAGGCCACCACGGGCCTGTCGTGGCTAGGATTGCCCACTGTGATTGCAATTCTTTTGGCCTCCGAATCAAGCTCTAGCGACAGTGGCAACCCACTCTTTACCCTGATCTTCTTTGGCGCGATATTCGGCGCCATGTATTTCCTTCTACTTCGTCCGCAGCGTCGTCGTTTGAAGGAGACCCAAGCATTGCAGTCTTCAATTGCCGTGAACGATGAAGTGGTTCTCAACTCGGGAATCTATGGCTACATCACAGCCATAGAAGACGATGTGTTGTGGGTAGATATTGCCGACGGTCATGGATCTGAGCGCATCGAGATTCGCGTCGCACGGGGATCAGTCGCACGGAAAACAGCACCAGCAGCTGAGTCTGATCAGAAGAAGAAGTAATTCTTTATGTCCACACGTCGGCTGTGGGCCGTACTTCTGTTATTCACCGTTGTAGTGAGCGGAGCTTTTGTCGCCAATATTGCTGCAGACAACACTCCATCATTGGGTTTAGATCTTCAAGGTGGGGCATCGGTTACTTTGACTCCGATGGGAGAATTTGAAGATGGTGCACTCGATGCAGCCGTTGAAGTGATTCGCCGTCGCGTGGACTCCATTGGTGTAGCCGAACCCGAGATCATTCGGCAAGGAAACACTGTTGTGGTGAATTTGCCAGGTGTAGAGAACCAAGATGAGGCGCTTGCCCTTATTGGTCGTACTGGAGCAGTAGAAATGCGTCCAGTTCTCAACATCGTGGAGCAGCAGGCGCCAGATGCCTCGCCCACCACAACAACGGGTGAGCAAACCTCCACCACGCTGGCTAATCCCACTGGTGGTGTGGGTGAGTCGCGGAGATTGCCCTCGACCGCAGACACAGACGAAACAATTCCCGCTGAGCCAAGCAACGAGGAAACACCCATTGACGACGGTGTTTCCGTTCCGCTTGCAGCGCAGTCGGGTGTGCCCACTGAAGGTGGCGGTGAAGGATCGGGCCTTGAGCCGGGACAAACTGTGTTGCCTGGAGCTAAAGATGGATTGCTCTATCTACTTGGCCCCGCTGCAGCAACGGGCGAAGTGTTCTCAAGTGATGCATCAGTGCAAGTTGACCAGGGTGCATGGGTTGTGACTGCAAACTTGCGAGGCGGCGCAGGTGGAGAAGATCTGTGGAACTCCTTGGCTGCGCGTTGTTTTGCAGGTGGTGCCGATTGCCCCTCAAAACAAATTGCAATCATTCTGGATGGTGCAGTGATCTCGGCACCTGTGGTGCAAGTGCCTAGTTTCTCGGGAAGCGTGCAAATCAGTGGTGACTTCACTGAGGTCGAAGCAAATGATCTTGCCAAGATTCTTCAGTTTGGTGCGGTGCCAGTGAATTTCGACGCACCGACTGTGCAGTCAGTGTCTGCAACTTTGGGCAAGGACTCCCTCGATGCAGCAATTCTTGCTGGCCTCGTAGGTGTTGCATTGGTTCTGTTCTTCTTGTTCGCGTATTACCGATTACTTGCTGTGGTGGCCATTGGCGGACTTGCAATCTCGGGAATGTTGTTGTGGAGCGTTATCGCGTGGCTATCCAGAACAAATGGTCTGGCCTTCACGTTGTCAGGCGCTGCTGGCGTGATCGTGTCCATTGGTACCGGCGCGGACTCCTACATCATGTTGTTTGAGCGCTTGAAGGAAGACATTCGTGCAGGTCGCACGCTCAGAAATTCTGCGACACGCAGTTTTGAAAACTCGTGGCGCACAATCATTGTTGCCAATACCTCCACTCTGATTGGTGCTGTCATTTTGTGGTGGCTATCTATTGGTTCGGTCCGTGGTTTCGCCTTCTTCCTCGGCTTATCTTCATTGACCAGCATGATCGCGGTGTATTTCTTCACGCGCCCTGCAGTCTTGTTGATTGCGAATTGGAATCGTTTAAATACTCGTGGGGTGCTTGGTGTGAAATCTTCCCAGGTGCTGGGAGGTGAAAAGTCATGATCAGAAAACTTTTCCGTGGCGAGAACACATACAACTTCTATGGCCGTCGCCGTATTGGGTTTACGGCATCGCTTGTGTTGGTCGTGGTGTCCATTGCTTCGCTGTTTATTGGTGGGCTGAACCTGGGAATTGACTTCCGTGGTGGTGTTGCATTTGAAGTGCCTGCCAAAGGCGAATTGAACGTGACCACCGCACGAGATGTGCTCAGTGCAGAAAATGTGCCTGCATCGGGCGTAAAGATTCAAACATTGACATCGGCGACCGAAGAACGCGTTCGCATTCAACTCAGCGATCAAACTCCCGAGGTGGTGGAGGCATTGAAATCGGCATTTGCCGAGAAAGCCGGAGTCAACTCGTCAGAGATCAGTGTGGACAAAGTCAGTTCTTCATGGGGCCGCGGTGTCACTACTAAGGCAGTCCAGGCGTTGTTGGTGTTCTTTGTCATCGTGTCGCTATTCATTGCATGGCGGTTTGAATGGCAGATGGCAGTGGGTGCATTCGCATCGGTCATCCACGACATTGTGTTGTCTGTAGGGGTCTATTCACTTCTTCAAATCGAGGTGACGCCTGCGACAGTGACTGCGTTCCTCACAATCATGGGCTATTCGCTCTATGACACCATTGTGATTTTCGACAAAATGTCAGAGAATGAGCAACGCTTCGCTGCGACTAAAGCGTCCTATGGTGATGTCATCAACGTGTCGATGAATGCAGTGCTGATGCGTTCGGTGAATACCAGCATCTCTTCCATTCTTCCTGTTGTGAGTTTGTTGTTGCTGGGTGCAGGCATTCTGGGTGCTCGTTCGCTTTCTGAGTTTGCAGTTGCTTTGTTTATTGGAATGCTCTTTGGTGCCTACTCATCCATCTACATTGCTGCTCCTGTGGTGGGGCTGTTAAAGGAACGTTCTGCGCGCTTTTTGCCCACAAAGGGACATTTATCTGTGGGGGTCGATATGGCGCACCTCATTGCTTCGGGTGCCCCAGTGGGACGCCGTGCACAATCTCGTAGCCAGGCAGGAGAAGGCAAAGCACCAAGTGTTGCAGAGCCGGCCGCATCGGTAGATGCGATTCTCAGTCATCCTCCGCGCCCACGAAAGAAGTCCCGTCGCTAGTCTTGGGTTATGGCAACCGCTGATCGAGTTCTTCCCTGGAGACGACATCACAGCGCGCCCATCGAGGAACTTGCTCCATTACTTACGTCGTATCGTCGGCGCCATCCCAAGGGTTCGGTGGCAATGGTCAATCGGGCATATGAGGCCGCTCGTATTGCCCATATCAGTCAGCAGCGTTCCTCTGGTGAGGCCTACATCAATCACCCCATTGCAGTTGCGCGCATCGTCGCTGATATTGGTCTTGATGAAGTGTCGCTTGCGGCGGCTCTACTGCACGACGCCGTAGAAGACACTGAAATCACACTTGAGGATGTGCAGCGTGACTTTGGAGATGAGGTTGCCGCACTTGTAGATGGTGTCACCAAACTTGAGCGACTGCAGTTTGATTCACGTGAGGCTCAGCAAGCAGCGACTATGCGCAAGATGTTGGTGGCAATGGCTCGTGACATGCGGGTACTCGTCATCAAGCTTGCAGATCGTTTGCACAACATGCGTACCTTGGGTGGCGTTCCTGTGGACAAGCAACAGCGAGTTGCTCAGGAAACTCTCGATATCTATGCGCCTCTTGCTAACCGACTGGGAATGCAAGAGATAAAGCAACAGTTAGAAGATTTGTCATTTGCGGCTTTGTATCCAAAACGTTTTGCCGAACTTGATCACATGGTCACATCCAGGACACCTGAGCGCGATGTGTATCTAGCCAAAGCCATCGCCGAGGTTCGCTCACGTTTGCGGGAAGTCAACATTGATGCCGAAGTCACTGGTCGTGGAAAGCACCTGTGGAGCATTTACGAAAAGATGGTCCAGAAGGATAAAGACTTTGACGAGATCTTTGACCTCGTAGCTATGCGCATCATCGTGGACAATGTGCGTGACTGTTACGGCGCACTTGGGTCAATTCACGGCAAGTGGCGACCAGTTGTGGGTCGGTTCAAGGATTACATCGCCATGCCGAAATACAACTTGTACCAATCACTGCACACCACGGTGATTGGTCCGGGTGGCAAACCTCTCGAAGTGCAAATTCGTACCAAAGAGATGCATGAGCGTGCCGAATGGGGAGTGGCAGCTCACTTTTCTTACAAACAAGGAACTGATTCAGGAGATTCCGACTGGCTCAATCGCATCATTGATTGGCAGTCTGATATTTCTGATCCGAATCAATTCATGGCGGATCTCAAGAGTGATCTGGAGCAAGAGGAAGTATTTGTCTTCACTCCAAAGGGTCGTGTGGTAACTCTTCCTGTGAATTCCACTCCCGTGGATTTTGCCTACGCAGTGCACACCGAAGTCGGTCATTCTTGTGTAGGTGCTCGAGTGAATGGTCGCTTGGTCTCGCTTGATGCTCGATTGTCATCGGGCGATACATGTGAAATTTTCACCTCAAAGGTAGAGGGTGCAGGTCCTTCTCGAGATTGGTTGGGCTTTGTTCAATCCACCCGTGCGCGTACCAAGATCAAGGGTTGGTTCACTCGGGAACGTCGAGAAGACATGGTGGAGTCTGGTCGCGAGGAACTCACTGCGGAGTTCCGCCGAGAGGGATTACCTGTGCAAAAGATCTGGACCTCAGATGCCTTTGTTCAGGAACTTGAAGCTCTCAACATGGTGGATGTGGAGACACTTTTTGCAGCCATTGGTGAACATCATGTCTCGGCGCGTGGTTTTGCTCAAAGAATTGGTCGCGCTATACGTCGTGAAGGCAGCGATGAACAGTTGGCGTTGCCGATGCGCGTGGATCGCAATGAGGGAGAAGGTCGTAATCCTGTTGGCATTCACGTCGATGGTCTGGAAGATGTCTTGGTGCGACTCTCGAGGTGTTGCACGCCAGTTCCTGGCGACGACATCTTGGGTTTCGTTACCAAGGGTCGAGGCGTCAGCGTGCATCGTGCGGATTGTGCGAATGCGGTGACATTGACCGCCGATGAGCCCACCAAGATGATTGATGTTGAATGGTCGCGTGCAATGCCAGGGGCGCGTTTTACGGCGGGCGTTGAAGTAGTAGCTCTTGACCGGAGCCGCCTGCTACGCGATGTGGCCAATGCGCTCTCGGAGCAGCACGTCAATATTGTGGCGTGTTCCACGCACACTGGCACCGACCGCGTGGCCAAAATGCGCTTTGAATTTGAGCTTGCAGATCCGAACCATCTTGAGGCTGTGATGCGAGTGATTAAGTCCATTGATGGGGTCTACGACGCATATCGCATCGTGCCCGGGGGGTCGCCCGACTAGCCTGTGGCGTCGTGCCATCGTTTCAAACCAGTCCGGGAACCAGAGATATTCTTCCCCCGCAAGCGGGGCGTTGGCGTGCCTTGAATGCCGTGTTCGCAGGCGTTGTCGAGTCGGCAGGTTTTGAATGCGTTATTCCGCCGATGTTCGAGGACTTAGGTGTGTTTCTTCGTTTAGGTGATGCCACGGACGTGGTGACTAAAGAGATGTACGACTTTGAAGACAAAGGCGGCCGTCGTGTCGCACTCCGCCCTGAGCACACCGCGGGGATTTGTCGCTCGTTTGCTCAGCATCGACCCACCACTCCATGGAAGGTGTGGTACTCGGGGTCGAACTTTCGATATGAGAAAGCACAAGCAGGTAGATACCGCCAGTTTGATCAAGTAGGTATTGAAGTTCTCGGATCTACAGATGCGCTCCTCGATGTAGAAGTGATATCCCTTGGATGGCGTTTCTTTCAAGAGTTAGGCATGTCGAGTGTGTTGCTCATGGTGAATTCACTAGGAGACCTTGCTGACCGCGAGCGATATATCGATGCTCTTCGCGCCTACTTTGTGACCCACTCTGAGTCATTGTCGGCGGAGTCGCGGGCAACACTTGAGCGCAACCCATTGCGTGTGCTTGATTCAAAGCGACCACAAGATAAGTCGGTCATCGCGGGTGCACCCACCATTAATGATTTTCTCTCCGATGAGGCACGGGAACATTTTTCTCTCGTGTGTAGAGGGCTTGACCAGTTGTCGATTCCCTACGCAGTGAATACTGGTCTTGTGCGAGGGCTCGACTACTACCAACGCACAGTGTTTGAGTTTGTCTCGACTGCACTTGATAGCGCTCAAACCGCAGTCGGTGGCGGGGGTCGATATGACGGCCTTGTAGAAGATCTTGGTGGCCCCGCTACGCCCGGAGTTGGTTTTGCTATGGGAGTCGATCGCACACTTCTTGCATGCGATGCCGAGGGAGTATTTCTGGCTGGAGATGCACCTCTCGATGCGTTCATTATTGATGTCACCGATGGGTTTGCAGCATTGCGGATTGCAGACCGTCTGCGTGCAGCCGGATTTCGAGTCGATAGGGCTTTTGATGGGCGAAGTATGAAAGCTCAGATGAAAGTGGCAGACCGAAGTGGTGCACAAGTGGCAATAATTATTGGTTCCGATGAAGCGGCGGCGCACAGTTGCACCCTTCGCGATTTGGGAACTTCAGAGCAACGCCTCGTGCTTGAGGCTGATCTCGTTGAGAATCTTTCTGCCCTCGTGGGCAGTCGTACCCCCCGAAGGACAACATCATGAATTCGACTGCAATGCGTACACATATGTGTGGCGAACTTCGCGACGCCCATATCGGCAGCACCGTGTCGCTGTGTGGCTGGGTTGCACGTCGTCGTGAGCATGGTGAGAAGTTGGCTTTCGTAGATCTTCGTGACCATTCAGGCATCGTGCAATGTGTAGTGGATAACGATGTCGATGTGCGTAGCGAGTACGTCATTCGAGTCACAGGTGTGGTGCGTGCACGTCCCGAAGGCACAGTGAATGCAAACCTTCCGACTGGCACGGTAGAGATTGGTGATTGTCAAGTCGAAGTGTTGAATATCGCCGAACCGCCTCCGTTTCCCGTCGACCAGCGAGCCGATGAGGTAGATGAAGGTATTCGTCTCCGTTATCGCTATCTCGACATTCGTCGCGAGCGGATGCAAAAGAACCTTCGAGTACGTGCTTTGGTCAATAGTGCGATTCGTCGCGAAATGGAATCAAACGGATTTTTGGAAGTTGAGACGCCGCTTCTTATGCCTTCAACTCCCGAAGGTGCTCGTGAATTCTTAGTTCCATCTCGAAAAGAACCAGGTTCATTTTTTGCTTTGCCTCAGTCGCCACAGTTGTGGAAACAGTTATTGATGGTTTCTGGTATTGATCGTTACTACCAGATTGCCAAATGTCTGCGAGACGAGGACTTGCGCGCGGACCGTCAATATGAATTCATGCAACTCGATGCAGAGATGTCTTTCGTTTCCCAAGACGATGTGTTGGAAAACATCGGACGTGCGGTGGTTGCTGCAGCCAAAGCAGTGACGGGCGAGGAGCCGCCTACTATCCAGCGCATCACATGGCTTGAGGCAATGAATCGTTTTGGTGTGGACAAACCAGATATGCGATTTGGTATGGAATTAGTAGAGCTCACTCATGTGTTTTCGGGTACAGAGTTCAAAGCATTTGCTGGCGCAGAGTCCATCAAGGGAATTCGTGTTGATGCCAAGGTGTACCCAGACGCTGCTGCATCTGGACGCAACAAACTGGATGCATTGACGGACAGGGCCAAAAAAGTCGGAGCAAAAGGGTTGGTATGGATAAAGGTTGGCCCAGACGGCACAGTTGAATCTCCTATCGCGAAGTTTCTCTCTGAAGATGAAATACGCAGTCTCGTTACAGCGATGGAAGCCCAATCTGGTGATCTTGTGTTGATTGTTGCCGACAATTGGGACACAACATGTGAGGTCTTGGGCACTTTGCGCAATGACATCGGTCGGCCACCAGTACACGAGGGGCCTTATGCCTATGTGTGGGTGACCGAGTTTCCGTTGTTTGTCGGTGTTGACCCCGTCTCGGGTACTCCACGACCAGGCCATCATCCGTTCTGTCATCCGCATCCTGATGACATTTCATTGTTTGATACCGACCCATTGAAGGTGCGAGCTTTGGCTTATGACTTGGTTCTGAATGGTTGGGAGTTGGGCTCGGGTTCAATTCGTATTCATGAACCAGAGTTGCAACGTCGAGTGTTCAATCTTTTGGGAATCTCGGACGAGGAAGCCGATAAACGTTTTGGCTTCTTCTTGCAACCATTCCGTTATGGCGCGCCGCCTCATGGTGGTTTCGCATTCGGCATTGATCGTCTGACTGCCATCTTGGCGGGCGAGGAGAACATTCGCGAGGTAATTGCCTTCCCGAAGACGCAAAGTGGCGCAGACCCAATGACAAGTGCTCCTACACCAGTGGAAAATTCACATCTTGCCGAATTGGGATTACGCCTCCTTCCGCCTCCTGCTACTTCGTAACGCGCACTGATGAACGACGATGACCTTTTTGCATCAGTGCGCCAGGAGCGCATGGATGCAAAGGCTCCGTTGGCGGCGCGTTTACGGCCTCGCACTCTTGATGAAGTTGTGGGTCAGGACCATTTACTCGCCCCACATGCCCCGTTACGTCGACTCATCGAATCGGATCGTTTAAGTTCACTTATCCTTTGGGGTCCACCTGGCACAGGCAAGACAACCATTGCAGAACTCATTGCTTCATCTACCAAGCGTAGTTTTGAACGACTTTCTGCGGTAACTGCCGGAGTAAAAGATGTTCGCGAAGTTATTGATCGTGCCCAGAATCGATTGTTGCTAGACAACACGGGAACTTTGCTGTTTATCGATGAGATTCATCGATTCACCACTAATCAACAAGATGCTCTACTGCACGCGGTCGAGTCGGGAATTATCTCCTTGGTGGGAGCAACGACTGAGAACCCAGCTTTTTCTGTTAACCCAGCTTTGAGAAGTCGCTCGTCTGTATTTCCACTCGAATCAGTGAAAGAAGAATCCATTATTCAAGTGTTAGAGCGTGCAGTTCTGCATGAACAGGCTCATGCAGACGATGACGCTTTGGCATTGATTGCAACACGTAGCACGGGTGATGTGCGACAAGCGCTCACGTCACTGGAAGTTGCACTTGCATTGGCAGCGGGCGAAAAGATTGCGATTGATCACGCGATGTCTGCTTTGAGTACTGCAGTGCAGCGATTAGGTGCGGATGATCATTACAACATTGCATCGGCATTCATTAAGTCGATGCGAGCAGGGGAGACAGACATTGCCCTGCATTGGCTGGCGCGCATGATCGAGTCGGGAGAAGATCCACGGTTCATTTCTCGGCGACTCATGATTTTTGCAAGTGAAGACATCGGGATGGCCGATCATTCCGCTTTGTTGATTGCAGTGTCGGTCGCCCAAGTGGTGGAGCGTGTGGGAATGCCAGAGGCAACACATCATCTTGCTCATGCGGTCATTCATCTATCGACCGCTCCGAAAAGTCGCGATGTCACAAATGCAATTGAAAAGGCGCTAGACGATGTACGCGAGGGCCGCACTGGCCCTGCACCTGCAACTACTCTCGACCCTCCGCAGTTTGCCCCAGTAGGAACCAAGGTCAATAACTACTACCGTAGACAAGGTGACACAAGATAAGGCAATGTCGGTCTCGCATTACGGCGTGAAGGCTCTGTGATGTTTCGTCGTATGTTTTGGTTCGCCCTAGGGGTCATCGCCGGCATTTATGGAACTGCCTGGCTGAAAAGAAAAGCATCAGAATTTGGTGAACGTCTCACCCTGGCCTCTGTGATTCAGGCTGTGACAGATGTGTCAAAATTCCTTATCGACAAGTTGCTGGAGCTTTGGAAAAAAGAATCCAATGTCGCCAGCGGCCCCAACGATCAGACACTTCAGAGTTAACTCACCGCGCTGGCTAGTGCCACGTTGAGTAACATGGAGCCACCATGGCCTCCCCATCTTCTTCCGGCTCTCCTCGTAGTGCAGACCAACTGCGTGCGTCCTTTTCCGAGTTCTTTCGCGATCGTGGACACACTGTGGTCTCTTCGGCAAGTCTGATTCCGCACGATCCCACCTTGCTCTTCACGGTGGCAGGCATGGTGCCGTTCAAGCCATATTTCATGGGTGATGAAGTAGCGCCTTACTCACGTGCCGTGACGGTGCAGAAGTGCGTGCGTGCTGGTGGCAAGCACAACGACCTCGACGATGTGGGACGCACAAAGCGTCACTTGGTGTTCTTTGAAATGCTCGGCAACTTCAGTTTTGGCGATTACTTCAAGACTGATGCAATTCCTTGGTCATGGGATTTGGTGACCAATGTGTTTGGCTTTGACGGTGACCGTTTGTGGATCACGGTGCACGAGTCCGATGATGAAGCAGAAGCTATCTGGCATGAACAAGTGGGTGTTCCCATGGAGCGCATCCAGCGTCTAGGAGACAAAGACAACTTCTGGCAGGCGGGCGACACAGGGCCATGTGGTCCATGCTCTGAGATTCATTTTGATCGCGGCCCTGCATTTGGTCCCGATGGTGGTCCGCAGAATGATCCTCAAGGTGACCGTTTCATGGAATTCTGGAACTTGGTGTTCATGCAGTACAACCAGTCTGCAGATGGTAATCGCGAGCCCTTGCCAAAACCCAGTATTGACACTGGTGCAGGACTCGAGCGTATTTTGGCGTTGGTTCAAGGAGTGGATTCCGTTTGGGAAACTGACGTGCTCTATCCGCTTATAGAACAAGCCCAATCATCAACTGGTGCTACTTATCGTTCCGGTGACTACAGCGATCGGTCAAGTTTTAGTCTTCGCGTATTGGCTGAGCATGCACGTTCAGCAACAATGCTGATTAATGATGGTGTGTTCCCGAGTAATGAAAATCGCGGATACGTGCTTCGACGCATTATTCGACGTGCTGTGCGTCATGCGTTTTTGCTGGGCACTGAATCGTTGGTCATGCCGTCAATGTCGGAGACAGCAATTGAAGTGATGGGTAATGCCTATCCAGATCTAAAAAAGAACAAAGACTTCATCGTGGGAGTACTGGAGAAAGAAGAAGAGCGTTTCCGACACACTTTGAAATCTGGTCTCTCGATTCTTGAAAATGATCTGTCATCGGGTGCAAAGTCGGTGTCTGGTCATTCTGCATTCCTTTTGCACGACACTTACGGTTTTCCTCTGGAGCTCACACAAGAAATCGCAGCTGAGCGCGATGTTGCAGTAGATGTTGATGGTTTCGAAAAGGAAATGAATGAACAGCGTGTGCGCGCCAAGAGCGCACGAAAAGCTGGCCGTAGTGATGAAGACCGCGTCGTGTTGTATCGCGAGGTTATGGAAGAGCATGGCACCACTGAATTCGTGGGTTATGTGCGGGATGTCGCCGAAGCCACAGTGATGGCCATTGTCGAAGGAGACGATGGAGCAATTGAGCTCTTCTTGGATCACACGCCGTTCTATGCAGAAAGTGGTGGCCAGGTCGGAGACATTGGCACGATTGTGGGGCCCAATGGCTCACTGCGTGTAGTGGACACAACCTTTGCGTTGCCTGATTTACGCCGTCATGTGTGCCAAGTAGAGAACGGCACCGTAGAAGTGGGCGATGTAGTGACAGCACAGATCGATGTCGCTGCCCGGAAGGCCACTCGCCGGAATCACACGGGGACGCATGTCTTGCACTGGGCGCTTCGAAAGGTATTAGGTGAGCACGTGAAGCAAGCTGGATCGCTCGTGTCACCTGATCGTTTACGTTTTGACTTCAGTCACTATGACGCAGTGACCGCAGAGGAAATTGCCCAAATCGAGTCGTTGGCAAATGCTGAGGTGTTGGCAAATGCATCTGTGGATGCATTTGAGACGTCGAAGGAAGAAGCTCTAGCTGCTGGGGCAATTGCATTTTTCGGTGACAAATATGGTGACACCGTACGAGTGCTTCGTGCAGGTGCATCTACGGAGTTGTGTGGTGGTACTCATGTTTCGGCAACGGGTGATATCGGAACAATAAAGATTGTGGCCGAGTCATCTATTGGTTCAAACCTGCGTCGTATTGAAGCCGTTACTGGAGAGAACACGGTGCGTTACATGCAGCGCACAGATCAGGTGCTTGCCACAGTTGCACAAGCGGTAGGAACTCGTGTTGACGAAGCTTTTGATGGAGTGCAGAGAAAACTGGATGAGCTTCGCGCTGCGCAAGATGAAATCAAGGCACTTCGTGCGGCTCTCGCACTGACTCGAGCTGCAGAACTAGTAGAACTTGCCGACAATGGCATTGTTATTTCCCGAGTAGATGGTGTATCGGCTCAAGATTTGCGCGATCTCGCTGTGGCGGTGCGCCAACAACATGGCATTCGTGCTGTTGTTCTCGCTGGTGTGAATGACACAGGTGGTGTCTCTATTGTGGGAGCAACCTCACCTGGAGAATCTGTACAAGCAGGTGAACTCATCAAAGATGCTGCTCGTGCTGTGGGTGGTGGCGGTGGCGGCAAGGGTGATATCGCTACTGCAGGTGGGAAAAATCCCGAAGGAATTGACCAATGTTTGGAAATTGCCCGAGATAAGTCTCGAGCCCTTCTGGGTATTTCGCAATAACAGTGCGAGTACTCGGCATCGACCTTGGATCGAAACGAGTGGGGGTAGCGGTCTCAGATCGCAGTGGCACTATTGCAACTCCACTGTGTGTGATTGAACGCGGCACTAGCCAACGTGTCGACCACAATGAGATTGCTCGTCTTGTGCAAGAAGAAGAAGTTGTTGCAATCGTTGTGGGGCTTCCGCTGAACATGGATGGCACAGCAGGCAAGGCAGCCGAAGCTGCCCTGCGTGAAGTGGAGCGAATGACTACGGTTGTGGGTGTGCCTGTGTATGTACACGATGAACGACTCACGACGGTTGAGGCTGACCGAGTGTTGATGGAACAAAAGATGCGTGCACAAGCACGACGTCGTGTGGTGGACAAAGTTGCTGCTGCTGTGATCTTGCAATCATGGCTGGATGCACGTACTTCGGGTGCCCAAGTTGAGGAACAGTCATGAAGGACGACCCACTGATCTCCCAAGACTGGCACGAGGATCCTTGGGATGTTGTAGAAGCAGTGCCGGAGTCTGCAACAGAGACATTGCCACAAGAATGGGAACACATGCGTAGTCCGCTTCGCATGGTGGCCATCGTCGCAATTGCTTCAGTGCTGCTACTCGGCGTGGCGAGTTGGTGGGTGGTGAATCAACTCAATCCCTCCGGTGAGCCTGGCACAGCAGTGAATTTCACAGTGAATGATGGGGACACTGTGGCATCTGTGGCACAACGTTTGGAAAGTGAGGGATTCATTACCAATGCGTCCATCTTTCGCTGGTATGCCTCCACTCGTGGCGGAATCGACTTGTTGCCTGGCTATTACTCACTTCGTCCTCGCGACAATGCAGGTCAAATCATCAAGGCTTTATCAACACCACCTGCACAGACATTTGTCTCAGTCACTTTCCCAGAAGGCATGACACTTGCTCAAATGGGGGAGAGGCTTGCATCAAAGTTGACCTTTATGACAGTGGATGATTTTGTTGCTGCGGCCACCGACGGCTCGGTGGTATCTGAGTTGTCTCCTTCGGGAAACACTTCTCTAGAAGGCTTACTGTTTCCGGATACCTATCAAATTTCTGGAGATGGTACGGAAGCTGGCGTCGTAAAGACGTTGGTGGAGATGATGCAGCGAGTGGCGCGTCAGACAGATCTTGTGGCGGGCGCGAAAGCTCGAGGACTTAGCCCTTATGAGTTACTCATCGTTGCCTCGATGGTGGAGCGCGAAGCAAAAGTTGCCGAAGATCGTCCAAAGATTGCTCAAGTGATTTACAACCGCCTTGAACTGGGTATGAATCTAGAGATCGATGCTGCTGTGAAATATGGTCAAGATCCGTCTATGACGTGGTTAGAGATGAAGGCAGCGGACACTCCCTACAACGTGTATCTCAAGAAGGGGCTGCCACCCACTCCCATTGCTAATCCTGGAAGAGCATCCATTCAGGCTTCACTTGCACCAGCGGGATCTCCTCCACGTGATGACGAAGCGTGTGTGGGTCTTGCCGCAAGTGAAAAGTGCATGTATCTCTACTACGTCCTTGCGGACAAAACAGGACGGCATGTATTTGCAACAACTTACGAACAGCATCTCGTGAATATTGAAAAATCACGAGCAGCAGGAGTTCTTCCGTGAACGCTGCATCTCTAGTTGCTGCAGTCATAGGTTCGCCCGTCTCTCATTCTTTGTCACCTGCGATGTACCGCGCTGCTTTGCGGATTCATGGAGTGCAGGGTGAATATGAAGCATTGGAATGCGTGGGAGACGATGTCGCTGCGCTCGTGAGCACATTGCAACATCAAGGAGTGCGGGGACTGTCCGTCACGATGCCGCTGAAAGAAAGGATCATTGCAGCACTTGATTCTGTCGACGAAGTTGCGAGCCTTTTGCATGCCGTGAACTGTGTTGTGCTCACCTCTACACACACAACTGGGTACAACACGGATGGGGATGGATGTTGTGATGCGCTCACAGAACAAGGTGGTGCGCATTTGGGTGGCGCAACAGCAGTCGTGCTTGGCGCAGGAGGAACTGGTCGCTCAGTGGCGTTGGCTCTGGGGTGTCGTGGCGCCCATGTAGTTGTGGTGAATCGAAGCGTGTCTCATGCGGAACAACTTGTGCAACGTTTGGGCTCCGTGGTGACAAGGGAAGGCGGAACGTTGCGTGTGGGCACAATTGATGACATCGCATCGGCAGATGTCGTGGTGAATACAACATCGGTGGGAATGAACTCCACTGAAACTCTGGTTCCTCGGTCGATGTTGCGGGCTGAACATATTGTTCTCGATGCGGTGTATCAGCCTTTGGAAACAACATTCTTGGCTGACGCGAGGTCCGCGGGGGCCACTGTGGTTGACGGATTATGGATGTTGGTGCAACAGGCGCGACGCCAATGTGTCCTTCAATTTGGCTGGAAACCCACCGCTGAGGTCATGAGAGAGGCCGCGGAGCGAGAACTACGGGCGCGTCGCCAGTAGTGTCAATATGGTGTTGAGATACCTAACAGCTGGTGAGTCCCACGGGAAAGCATTGACCGTCATCGTGGAGGGTTTGCCCGCCGGTATGCCGTTGTTGGCCGAACATATCGAAAATGATCTCGCTCGCCGACGCCTTGGATATGGTCGCGGGCCGCGCCAACGTTTCGAAAAAGATGTCATCACCTTGGTGGGTGGTGTGCGTCACGGCCGCACATTGGGTTCACCCATCGCTGTAGAGATTCAAAACTCTGAATGGTTTCGAAGCGACAAGTGGCATCAGGAGATGTCTCCCGAACCAGGTGCGACACAAACACCTCTCACTCAACCTCGCCCAGGTCATGCAGATCTCGTGGGAATGCAAAAATATGGCTTCTCTGATGCGCGCGACGTGCTGGAACGCGCCAGTGCTCGTGAGACAGCGGCCCGAGTGGCAGCGGGGGCAATAGCGAAACAATTGTTATCCCATCTCGGGGTGGAGATTCTCAGCCATGTCATCCAACTTGGTGATGTACGCGCGAACAGTACATCTCTTCCCACTGCGAAAGATCTTGATGTCATCGATGCCTCTGAGGTGCGTTGCTTTGATGCTGCTGCTGAGGCGTCAATGATTGCGGCCATTAAAGAAGCGGCCAAAGAAGGAGATTCTCTTGGCGGCATTGTGGAATCAATTGCTCACGGTGTGCCGATTGGTTTAGGCAGTCACGTGCATTGGGATCGCAAGATTGACGCTCTGTTGGCGCAAGCAGTGATGAGTATTCAGGCTGTGAAGGGTGTTGAGATTGGTGATGGTTTCGAAGTTGCAGGAATGCGAGGAAGTCAGGCCCATGATCCCATCTCTTGGGATGCGGTGAATCACCGTTATGTGCGAGAGGGTCACCGCTCAGGTGGCACCGAGGGTGGTATCACCACTGGTGAACCGTTGATTGTGCGTGCAGCCATGAAACCACTGGCCACTTTGAACAAGCCCACCCTAAAGACCGTCGATGTGGTCACTAAGGAAGAAACCGTCAGCTTTAAAGAACGCACCGATGTCACCGCAGTACCTGCTCTTGGTGTAGTTGTAGAAACAATGATGGCATTGGTGCTCGCCGGTGAAGCACAAAGAAAATTTGGTGGAGATTCATTGTCGGAATTCGTTCGCAATGCTCAATCTTTTCGTTTTACGTTGGAATCGTGAACACAGCCGCCCCCGTCATCGTCTTGGTGGGCTTAATGGGAACAGGTAAGTCCACAGTTGCATGGGATCTTGCGCAGCACTATCAAGTGCCGTGTCTCGATACAGACAAACTTGTAGAACAACGTATGGGTAAGACCGTGCGCGAGATTTTTGAAGAACCAGGTGAGGTCTTTTTCCGCGAGGTTGAATCTGAAGTTCTTCGAGATTGCCTTCACTCGCCAGAGGGTGCTGTCATTGCGGCAGCGGGTGGAGTGGTGTTGGCCGAAGAAAATCGCAAACTCATCAAGAAGACTAAGACGCAACGAAAAATTACCGTGGTATGGCTTCATGCTCTGCCGGAGGTCTTGGCTGTACGCACAGCTAAAGGGTCGCATCGACCCGCCCTCGACATGGATCGGTTACAAGTACTTGAACAGATGTATGCGTTGAGAGAACCGATGTATAGAGAGGTATCTGACGTGGTGATTGATGTTTCGGAGCGCAGTATCGAATCAGTCACAAGTCTGATTATTGATGCCATGGATGAGGCAGCAATTTGGGAAGATGGAACCCATGAGTGATATTGAGACCGTCAAGATTGACCTTGGCGAGCGCGCCTATTCAGTAGTGGTGGGCCACGGTGCAGTAGGTCATGTGGCCGATCTCATCCCTCAAGGGGTGCAACGAATTGCACTAGTTACTCAAGAGAGTGTTCCCCCACAGTTTCGACCCACAATCACGGGAGTACATACATCGGTTCATTTCATTGGTGAAGGAGAATCTTTCAAGACTCTTGGCACTATTGAGCGTCTGTGTTCTGAGTTCGCACGCCAAGGATTGACGCGAAAAGATTTAGTAATTGCAGTCGGTGGAGGAATGGTGACCGATGTTGCCGGTTTTGCTGCTGCGTCGTATCACCGTGGAATCTCTGTCATTCATGTAGCAACCTCGCTTCTTGCAATGATTGATGCTGCGATTGGTGGCAAGACGGGCGTCAATCTTGTGGAAGGCAAAAATCTAGTTGGAGCCTTCTGGCAACCTTCTGGTGTGGTGTGTGATTTGGATGCCCTTGCATCACTTCCCGCGCGTGAGATGGAGTGTGGGCTTGGCGAGATGGCTAAGTATCACTTCATCGTGCGCGAGGACCTCAATGCTTTGCCTTTTCCTTCAAGGGTTGCTCGTTGTGTGGGAATCAAAGGCGAGATAGTGGCTGCAGACGAGCGCGAGGGTGGAATCCGTGCATTTCTCAACTACGGACATACGCTCGCGCACGCATTAGAAATCGAAACCGACTTTTCGATTGCGCACGGCGAGGCTGTGGCGTTAGGGGTTCTCTTTGCTGCACATTTGGGTCGAGCATTGGGTCGAATAGATGATGTTCGAGTGGAAGAGCATTACCACGTCATTCGAGAGGTTTATGGTCTCAAGATCACCGTGCCGAAAGGTCTCGGCATTGACGCCTTGATTGCAGCGATGGGGCGTGACAAGAAGGCAGTGGATTCCCTCACTTTCGTACTGGATGCTTCTAGTGGTCTTGAAGTTGTTTCCGATGTATCGGTTGAGGCAATAAAGCAGGCCTACGCGGAATTTACGTCACGAAATAGTTAAGTGACCGACTACGGTGAGAAGCATGGCATCGTCATCGGTACTCATCTTGAATGGTCCAAATCTCAATTTGCTGGGTTCGCGCGAACCAGGAATCTATGGGTCCGCAACTTTGCATGACCATATTGCATCCGCTTCTGCCGCAGCTGCAGCTCAGGGTTTCACCGTACAGAGCATGCAGTCAAACTCTGAATCAGAACTCGTTGATGCAATTCACGCGGCTTCAGGCACACACGATGCCATCATCATCAATGCTGGTGCCTTCACGCACTATTCGTGGGCTCTTCACGATGCACTTCGCGCGTATGCGGGACACAAGATTGAAGTACATCTTTCTAATCCTTCGGCACGTGAAGAGTTTCGGCACGTCAGTGTTTTGGCTGGTGTCGTGGATGGATCTATCTCAGGGTTTGGTGGCCTGAGTTATGTACTTGCCATACATGCACTTGTTGCATTGCGCTCATCGTGAATGTTGCGGGACGCATAGAGGCGTATGGTCTCACTGAGGGTCCTAGGTATGTCCTGGTACTACGACAACACGACATTCGCTGGTTGACAGGATTTACGGGCGGGACGTCGCAACTCCTGGTAGATCGTGAGAACAAGTGTGGCTTTCTTCTGGTGGATGGTCGATATTTTGCACGTGCACAACAAGAGATACGTACATCAGGTGCTGCGGTAGAAGTTGTATGCACAGATAGCACGCGTAGTGCATTCGATGTTTTCGCCTCGTTAGGCGTCACCTCTCTTGGAACCCATCCAGGCCACATCACGTCAGACCATGCGCGTCAGTTGTCCAAAGCCGTGGAAGTTGTTGACGAGGGCGATCATCTCGATGATCTTCGTCGGGTAAAAAACGCCAGCGAAATAACACTCATGGCAAGAGCGGCTGCAATCGCAGATACAGCACTTATGTCGGTCGTGACAGATGGTCTGATGGGCAAGACAGAAAGACAAGTGCGTAACCGTCTTGAGTTCTTGATGCGCGAAGGTGGCGCGGACCGACCAAGTTTCGACACGATTGTGGCAACAGGTGCCCACGGAGCAAGCGCCCACCATGAACCCACCGACGCGGTGATTGATGCGGGCCATGGTGTCGTCATCGACATGGGTGCCGAGATAGACGGATATCGCAGCGACATGACGCGAACGATCTTCGTGGGAGATGTCTCGTCGGAGTATCGCCAGATGTGGGACTTAGTGCGCGAGGCCCAAGCGGCTGCACTTCAAGTGGTACGCGATGGCGTGGAGGGGAGTGTCGTGGATGCCACAGCGAGGGCCGTTTTCAGTCGCGCAGGTGTTGAACATGAGTTTGTGCATGGCACAGGTCATGGAATTGGGCTCTATATCCATGAATCTCCCATCTTTTCACCTCGATGTACCGCAGTCCTTCGTAGTGATGAAGTGGTGACAGTGGAGCCTGGGCTCTATCGTGGTGGTGTAGGCGGTGTCCGGATCGAAGATCAGGTCGTCGTCACCGACTCTCACTGTCGCATCCTCACGTTAAGCCCCAAGGAATTGTCATGCCCGCAATCACCACGAATGATCTAAAAAACGGAATCACGCTCGAACTCGACAATGGATTGTTCACAGTTGTTGAATTTCAACATGTGAAGCCTGGTAAGGGTGGAGCATTCGTGCGCACAAAGTTGCGCAATCTTCGTAATGGCAACGTCTTTGAAAAGACATTCAACGCAGGAATCCGAGTAGAACAGGCCATCCTCGACAAGAGAGATATGCAGTTTCTCTACAAAGATGGAGACGATTTTGTATTCATGGACACAGAGTCCTATGACCAATCAAACATTTCTCCCACTGCTCTTGGCGAAGCTGCTGATTATCTCGTTGAGCAGGCAATGGCCATCATCGCGTATCACAATGGTGACATTGTGACAGTGGAAAGTCCCGCGTCCGTAGAGCTCGTGGTTGCCGAAACTGAACCAGGCGTGCAGGGCGATCGAGTGTCGGGAGCAAAGAAGCCTGCAACTCTCGAGACTGGCAAGGTCATTCAAGTTCCTCTGTTTGTCAATGTTGGAGACAAGCTCAAAGTTGATACTCGCTCTGGCGACTACATCACACGCGTCTAATGAGTGTTGATGTGGACGGATTTCGTCCAAGCGATGACCGCACTGATGCTCGCGAGCAAGCAATCATGTTGTTGTATGAAGCAGAGCAGCGGTCGCTGATATCCACAGACCTCCTCAAAGAGAGAGGTGTGGTTTCTGAGGAACTCACTCAGCTTCTGCTCGATGGTGTTGAGCTGCATCGCACAGGTATTGACGAAAAGATCGTGGCGAATGCAAAAGGTTGGGTTTTGGAAAGAATGCCTGCCCTTGATCGCGCCATTCTCCGTTTAGCGATTTTCGAACTCATGGGTCGCCCTGATGTTCCCGTGGCTGTGGTGATTGACGAAGCCGTAGAACTTGCGAAGCGTTTTTCTACTGATGATTCAGGAAGATTTGTGAATGGCGTTCTGGCAGCAGTAGCGAAGCAGGTGCGCTCGTAAGAGTGGCGAGGGCCTATGACTGCGCCACCTCGAATACCTGCCTTCATTTCTCGTTGCAGAGCCCAACTACTAGGAGTCTCTCCATGGGGATGGGCGATGTGTGCAATGGCGCTTGCTCATGCTGTGTGGATGTCATGGCTCCAAGTGGATATGCATCTTGGATTGGGAACCTTTGCCTATGACGTAGGTCTATATGACCAAGGTGTGTGGCTGCTCTCTCGAGGGGAAGCCCCCTTTGTCACTTTGATGGGAAGAAACATGTTGGGCGACCACGCGTCTCTGATCTTGTTTTTTGTCGTCCCATTTTTTTGGGTCGTCCCAGGAACAGCCACACTTTTGGTGATTCAGGCGTTCGTGGTAGCCGCAGGCGCAATTCCGTTGTATCTCTTTGCTCGGCGGGTTCTCAATTCTGGTGCAATGGGTTTTGCAGCAGCATTTCTATGGTTAGCAAATCCTGCAATGAATGGTTCAGCTATGGAGAACTTTCATCCTGATTCATTTCTTGGTTTGTTTATTCCCTTGGCTTTGTATGCAGCACATGCAAGGAAGTGGCGATTATTTGCCGTGGCCGTTGTACTGGCTGTGATGGTCAAAGAAGACGTGCTTCTCGTGATGGTGCCATTGGGAATATATGTGGCATGGAAGTACGACCGCAAGAAGGGCCTCATGGCGGCGGGTCTTTCCATTGTGGTGACCATCTTGGGAATGTTTGTGTTGATGCGATCTCTCATTGGAGTGCCTACTCGTAATGAATGGCGAATTCCATTTGGAGGTGTGAGTGGCTTCATTAAAGAGACCTTTACGAATCCCATTGCTGTGGTGAAACACATTTTCTCTGGTGACAGGCCGTTGTATTTGTATCAAATGACCGCACCATTTGCGGGACTTTTTCTTTTGGCTCCTGGAATGACATTGGTTGCAATTCCTGTGATCTTGTCCAACATTGTGAGCACCTTTTGGTATCAGCACAGCATTCAGTATCACTATTCAATAGTGGTGGTGGGCCCACTTGTGTGTGCCACGGTTCTTGCTATTTCTCGATTGGGTGATCGTTTTGCCAAGGTCGCAATGGTGGTGACATGTCTGTTCACTCTTACGACGTCGTATCTGTGGGGACAACATTCTTTGGCCCAGACACCTCGTGGTGTACTTGGCGCACAGGCACCAGTTGCTGTCTCGGCTCGAGACATCATTTCTACGATTCCCAAAGACGCGGTGATTTCTGTGTACGACCCGTTGGTTACCTTTCTGGCACATCGCAAAGAGGTGTATTTTTTCCCGAATCCGTTCCGTGCGGTCTACTACGGAGTGGATACCTCATTGGAAGGGACGCGACTTCCCGCCGCAGACCGGGTCGAGTATGTGGTGCTCCCACGAAGCTTGAATGAGCAACTCCAGTGGGATTGGTCTCTAGTGAGTGCTGATTTCGAAGAGATTGATTCCAATACGTATTGGCAGATGTTTCGGCGCAAAGCCAACTAGACATCGAGCACACCTTCGGATATAGTTGTCGTGACCGTAAAACGAGTCCTGTGAGGCTCGAACGGAAGGACAACATGGATACATCTGATTTCATTGACTCGCGCCCCTCCCTAGGGGCGTTTTTCATGCCCGTCAATATTTCCTTCTTACCGCGGTGACCATTGTGTCCAGTCGTAGTGTTGCGGTGATGAGCGCCGACGATGTGTCGCGCGCGATTACCCGCATTGCCCATGAAATTGTGGAACGCAATCCAGATTGTGCCGATGTGGTCATCGTGGGTATGCAAACAGGTGGCACCTGGATAGCGGAGCGTCTGACAGTGCTCGTAAATCGCATCACTCAAACAGATTCTGTGCAGTGTGGGGCAGTGGACATTGCGATGTATCGCGATGATTTCAGCCTTCGCCCCGTGGTGTTGTCAGCTCCCACGGACATTCCATGTGATCTCACTGGAAAGACCGTCGTGTTAGTTGACGATGTGTTGTTTACAGGTCGAACAGTTCGAGCAGCACTTGAGGCACTCAATGACCATGGTCGGCCTCGTGCAGTGCAATTGGCCATCATGGTTGATCGTGGCCATCGAGAGTTGCCCATTCGGCCTGATTATGTAGGAAAGAACATTCCGACCCAGTTTTCCGATGAGGTCACTGTGGGGGCAACCGGTGTAGAGATTTCCGGGGTGGGAAAATGAAACATCTCTTGTCCACCCATGACTTGTCCGTTGATGACATAGTGGGAATGCTCGACGTCGCTGACCACATGGTGCAAGTGAATGCACGTCAACTTCCCAAGGTGCCTGCCTTGCGGGGTCGCACGATTGCCAGTGTGTTCTTTGAAGATTCAACGAGAACTCGGCTGAGTTTTGAAACTGCTGCGAAGCGCTTGTCAGCCGATGTGATGACTTTTATGGCATCAAGTTCAAGTCTGAACAAAGGTGAGTCACTGCGTGACACCATCGAGACATTGTCTG
>CAEZWE010000007.1_pt1 | contig 33780 bp, 28 predicted proteins | sample 7264891 | NCBI WGS metagenome assembly CAEZWE01 (sample SAMEA6813872, study PRJEB35770) | uncultured Acidimicrobiaceae bacterium | biome: Freshwater; feature: Freshwater reservoir; material: water | place: Czech Republic | collected 2017-07-26 | depth 0.5m m | reverse complement strand
GCAAGGTCATAGCGTTCGAGAATGAAAACTGCTGAGCCTTCTCCCATGACGAATCCGTCTCGGGCAATATCAAAAGGCATGGACTTTCCTGAACTTGACAGTGCGGTCATGTTGCCAAAACCCGCTAGTGATGTCGCCGTCGCAGCACTTTCGGCTCCTCCGGTTGCAACTGCATCACACATACCCCATGCAATGAGACGTGCGGCGTAGCCAATTGCATGAGTTCCAGCAGCGCACGCTGTCACGATGGTCTCATTAGGGCCTTGAAGACCGTGACGCATCGAGATTGCAGCTCCTGGAGCGTTTGCCATCATCATCGGAACTAGAAAAGGCGACACTCTTCGTTCGCCCTTCTCGGCACGAACAAGGACTTGTTCTTCGAGTGTGTGTAGACCACCGATACCCGTTGCAAAAATCGTGCCGAAGCGAGCAGGATCTACCTTGATCTCTCCAGCTTGAGCAAAAGCTTCCGATGCTGCCGCCAAGGCAAACTGCTCCACGCGATCTGCTCGTCGCGCATCTTTTGGGTTATTGAAATAGGGAAGTGGATCCCAATCTTCAATTTCGATGTACTTGCGATCTGTGAGACCAGGCCCTAGCAAGCCTTTCCAGTATGCGTCCTTACCAATTCCGCATGGAGCTACGACGCCTAGGCCTGTTATCGCTACGCGATGTCCCGAACCTTGCATATGCGAAAGATCTACAACTTTGCGACGATGATGTCGAATGCTTGACCGACGGTCTTGACGTCTTGGAGTTCTTCTTCTGGCACCTCGATGCCAAATTCTTCTTCAAGTTCCATCACGAGTTCCACTACGTCAAGAGAATCGGCGTCAAGATCTTCAGCGAAGGTTGCTTCTTTGGTGACCTGAGAGGCCTCTACTGAAAGTGTCTTTACGGCACACTTCACAAAACGATCAAAAATTTCTTGACTCATATCAACTCCTTGTTTCTTCTATTTTCGCACAATCATCACTGGCAAGTCGCCATTGAGTGCTAGTGACCCATGCCAAGGCCACCATCCACAGGTATGACCGCGCCTGTGATGTAAGCAGCTCCCTCGCTGGCAAGAAAACCGACAACTGCACTGATTTCCTCTGGTTGAGCCACTCTCTTCAAAGGAACTGCTTCTGCAAGTTCTCCCAAACGCTCAGCCGAGAGTGCAGCGGTCATATCGGTTGCTACCGGTCCAGGCGCCACAACATTGATGGTGATGCTTCGAGAACCTAATTCTCGAGCCAATGAACGCGCGAAACCGACGAGCCCTGCTTTTGACGCCGAATAATTGGCTTGTCCCGCTGATCCCAAGAGGCCCACCACGGAAGACATCAAAATGATTCGACCTCTACGTGCCTTGAGCATTGAAGGGGTGGCGCGCTTTACAACTCTGAATGCACCCGTCAAGTTCGCATCAATGACTGAAGTGAAATCATCTTCACTCATCCGTAATAACAAAGTGTCCTTTGTAACTCCTGCATTGGAGACGAGAATTTCGACCGGACCGAAATGTTCTTCAACCGATCGAAATGCAGAATCAACTTGCGTTGCATCTGTGACGTCACATTTCACGCCAAAGAACTCCGCAGGTGGAGGAGTCGAGTTATATGTGATCGCCACCTTGTCGCCAAGCGCAGCGAAGTGTTGAGCACATGCAAGCCCAATTCCTTTGGAACCACCTGTAATAAGAACTACTCGACTCATTGCGTACCCCATTCAAGAACGGCACTTGCTGCAGTCATGCCCGCACCAAAACCCACTAAGAGAACAAGATCACCCGGCGCTAGACGGCCTTTGTCGGCAGCGTCGAACAATGCAAGAGGTATTGATGCCGAAGAGGTATTGCCGGTGTTGTCGATCACGATGGCTGCCTTCTCCATAGGAATCTCGAGCCGTTCACAGGCTGCCGAGATGATGCGAATGTTTGCCTGATGGGGAACGATAAGGGAGATGTCAGATGCCTGCACACCTGCGTGTGCCATTGATTTCTGTGCACTGTCGACCATGATCCGCACTGCACGCCGAAACACTTCTTTGCCATCCATCTGGATATTTCCCCCGATGTCACAAAAGAGAATGTCTTCGGCAGATCCGTCAGCATCGAGATCCCAGCCCAACAATTGACCCGGACCCTGAGTGTGTTCAAGGACCGCAGCACCAGAGCCATCGGCAAACAAGACTGCGGTATTGCGATCTTGCCAATCGGTGATGCGGGCCAAGGTATCTGTTCCGATAACCAAGACTTTTTCTGCACCCATGGCAATGAGACCGTGCGCATTGACGAGTGCATAGACAAAACCTGAACACGCAGCATTGACATCAAATGCGCCGCAGCGTAGGCCTAGCAGATTCTGCACGGTGGCTGAGGTGGCAGGAACCGTGCGGTCCGGTGTAGTTGTTGCCAACACCAAGGCGTCTATTTGTTCAGGAGCAATTCCAGCCATGGCGAGTGCATCACGACCACTTGCCACACTTAATTCTGCTGTGGATCCGCCTATATGACGACGATGAATGCCTGTACGTTCGCGAATCCATTCATCGTTTGTGTCAATAGTGAGCGACAGATCATGATTAGTCACAGTCTTGTGTCCCAGCGCAGTTCCCCAGCCAGTGAATCGAGCACCGCGCACGTTCTGTGGAATCTTTGGCATGGCTCTACTGCGTCCGTAGCCAAGCAATGGGCTGATGAGTGGTGACGCGTTCACCCTGCACTGCGATGAAGTTCTGCACGATGCCAGCAAATGGAGATCGCACTTCAATGTCACCGATACTCCCGATAACTGTTCCGACCGAGATTGTGGACCCGATAGAGACCGAGTCGGATGGTGTGAAGACGCCTGCTGATGGACTCACTACGAGTCTCTCTACTGCAAAGAGATGCTCTCCTTCGATTTGTGCACCACCAGTAGGTGATGAGGCGCCTACCCACTCAATCAACTTGTCAAGTTCCTCAGGAGTCGACACGCTGATGGTTCGTGCCGTATCCACCGTACGTTTTGCCATTCCGGTCAACACGCCACCGGGACCTAGCTCCACGAAGCCTGTCACGCCTTGTTCGGCCAATGTCAACAAGCAGTGCTTCCATCTCACTGGACTGGAGAGTTGTGCGGAGAGCAACGATGACCATTCATCGCCTGTGGCATGGGGGAGAGCGTCCACATTTGACACCACTGGAACTTCGGTATCTCGCGGAGAAGCAAGGGTGATAGCTGTGCGGAGGCGTTCACGAGCAGACGTCATAAATGGTGTGTGAAACGCTCCGGATACTTGAAGCGGCATAACCTTCTTCGCCCCTAAAGATCTCGCATGTTCACCTGCGGCGCCAACACCCTCTGGGGAGCCAGCGATGACGACTTGTCCTGGTGCATTGAAGTTTGCGACCCACACATCACTGTCTGCTCGGCGACATGCGACCTCCACGACATCGTCATCGAGACCCAGAACTGCAGCCATGGTTCCAGGCGAGGAGATACCTGCATCGTGCATGGCGTCGGCTCGCTCAACTACCAGGCGCACTCCATCTTCAAAAGACAAAGCGCCAGTTGCGGTTAAAGCGGTGTATTCGCCTAATGAGTGACCCGCACAGAAACTGGGCACAATTCCTAGACGCTCTACCGCGTCCAACACCATCAAGCTGGCCACAAAAGTGGTGAGCTGGGCATTGCGCGTGTCCTTCAAGGTGTCGGCGTCGGCATCCAATAACAAGGCCCCCACATCTCGGCCAGCTACGTGGGATGCTTCGTCCACCAATTCCCAGCTGTCGTGTTGTTGCCAAGGGCGACCCATGCCAGGACGCTGAGATCCTTGTCCTGGGAATGTAAAAGCAAGCATGACGGGAAAACCTTAGACCTGTTGATGCAGGCAAGACTTGTTACCCATTAGTAGGGTGCTGGCGTGACCCGCTGTACGCTCTTTAGCCCTGGCCCGAGTGGCGGAATGGCAGACGCGACGGATTCAAAATCCGTTGTCCGAAAGGGCGTGTGGGTTCGAGTCCCACCTCGGGCACCCAGGTGATTCATACACTTAGTTCTATGGGTCAACGTTTTCTTCAGCGAAGGTTGACTCAGGCGTCGTGCCGAATCCGTGAGTTACAAGAGGAACTTCGAGTGGTGCAGGACCAATTGAGTCACATGTCCGACGAAGCCGATGACCTTTCGCTTCGTGCCATGGTTTCTGAAACACCGTCGGCGAGTTTTGAATACCGTGAGGCCAAGAAGCACGCGGACGCGATGTTGAAGCATCGTGATGACTTGGTTCAAGAAATATCTGTTCTAGAACAAAGAGTTAATGAATACCTTGATCGAATGAAGGATGCCCGTCTATGACTGTTCGTGTTGTTATTGCTGAGGACGAAGCAATTATTCGTCTTGACTTGAAAGAGACTCTTGAAGAAGAGGGCTATGTCGTAGTTGGAGAGACGGGTCGAGGAGACAAGGCGGTAGATCTCGTGCGCGATCTTCGTCCCGATCTCGCAATCTTGGATGTGAAAATGCCAGGGATGGATGGTCTCGAGGCCGCACGACTCATTAGTAAAGACCGTATTTGTGGCGTGCTCATCTTGACTGCATTCAGTCAACGCGAAGTTGTGGAAGAAGCAAGAGATGCCGGAGCTCTTGCCTATTTGGTGAAGCCTTTCCAGAAGAGTGATCTCATTCCTGCAATGGAAGTGGCGTTGGGTCGCTTCAGGGAATTGCAGGTGCTCAATGGTGAGATTGAAGAACTTGGTGAACAACTTGAGGCTCGTAAAACCATTGACCGTGCAAAAGGCATTCTGATTGATCAGTACCGCATGTCAGAAGCAGATGCGTATGGATTTATTCAACGCGGCGCAATGAATCATCGCACCACTATGCGAAAAGTGGCAGAGATGATTGTTGCGGGAACCCTAAAGCCCGAATAGTTCAGACCCATGAAGGTGATGGCCCTAGACGGCAACTCTCTTGCATATCGTGCGTTCTACGCCCTGCCTGAAGACATGGCGAACGCCAGCGGGCAGAGCACAAATGCTGTCTATGGGTTCACCACCATGTTGTTAAATCTTGCGAAGGAACATAATCCGGATGCGCTGCTCGTGGTCTTTGACAGGCCCGAACCCACGTTTAGACATGATGCTATTCCTGAATACAAGGCGCAGAGAGAGAAGGCTCCTGACACTTTGTTTCAACAGTTAGGTCTTATTCGCGAGCTTCTCAATGACATGGGTATCAGTTGGATGGAGCTAGCGGGTTTTGAAGGCGATGATCTCATCGCCACTGTTGCAGCACGTGCTTCTGAGATGGGTCATGACGTCATCATCGTGACTGGTGATCGTGATAGCTATCAACTTGTACATGATCCCTATATAAGGGTCTTGTATAACAAGCGGGGTGTGAGCGATTACGCCCTGTACGACGAGGCAGGCATCTTTGAACGAACAGGAGTCACACCGTCGCAGTACGCGGACTACGCCGCTCTAAGAGGTGATCCCAGCGACAATCTTGATGGGGTTCCTGGCGTTGGGGAAAAAACTGCAGCCAAACTCATCAATCAATATGGTGATTTGTCAGGTGTTTTAGCGAATGCTGAATCTCAAACTCCGAAATTGCGGGCCAATCTTTTAGAGCACGGCACGCGTGTGTTGCGTAATGCAGAGATGATGCTGTTGCGTCGCGATGTGCCGATTTCGTGTGATTTTGATTCTTGGAAGCCACATCCTGATCTTGCTGCAGTGAAGCGACAGTTTGAATTTCTTGAATTCTCGACAATGTTGAAACGCTTTAGTGATGTGGCAAAGAAACAGGGCTGGACATCTGATGTAGTTGTAGTCACAGATGATGTAGAACCAACCGTGAAGAAATTGTCGGAGGTGCGCAGATGTGTCTCCCCAGGTGAAGCGCTGGTTATTTTTCAGAGTCCCGATGAAAAATATGTCAGTGGCGTCTACGAGTCACAGGGAAAATTCGAGACTCTCGCAGGTTGTGCCGTGCATTTTGCTTCCGACGAAGGTGTTGTGCATTTTGTTGATCGACAACTCTTGCGTGAAAGTACTGTGAGCGAAGCAATCGCTCAATCTTCCTCGCTGGTCGCACATGATGCAAAACGATTAATGAATGCGTTATTGCATGACGGCATCGATGCCAAGGGCGTCACGTTCGACACAGCAATTAGTGCGTATCTAGTAAATCCCTCGAAGTCAAGCTATGTCCTCACCGATGTATGTGAAGACATCCTTGGTCAAACCCCATCAGAAGCTTCTCAAGATGATGGTCAGTTTGATTTCGGCGGCAATTCTGGTGATGAAGCCATTCGGCAATCGGCCGAAGAAACGTTATTCATTGAAGCCTTGTGCAGCTCGCTGCGCGTTCAGTTGTCAGAGATGGGAAATAGTTCTCTGTATGGTGACATCGAAAACCCGCTTATTCGAGTTCTTGCAAAGATGGAGTTCTGTGGCATTGGTGTAGATCGTTCGGTATTGCAAGGAATCAGGGACAGACTCACCGAAGAGACTCACAACATCACGCAGCATTTGTATGAGGTAGCAGGAAAAACATTCAATGTGAACTCGCCGACTCAACTACGCGAAATTTTGTTCACCGAGCGTGGTCTTGCGCCGGGGAAGAAAACCAAGACTGGATTTAGTACCGATGCGGCAACGTTGGAGAAAATTCATGATCAGTGGCCGGAATTCATCGGACCTCTTTTGAGGTATCGAGAGGTTGAGAAACTGCGTTCTACCTATGCCGAAGGACTTCTCCAGGAAGTTCAAGACGATGGAAGAATCCACGCAACATTTCATCAGGCTGTTGCACGAACGGGTCGATTGACAAGCGATAAACCGAACTTGCATAACATCCCGGTTCGCACAGATGAGGGCCGCGTCTTTCGCACTGCATTCGTTGCACCAGCCGGTGCGCAATTTCTTGTGGCCGACTACAACCAAATTGAGTTGAGATGCATCGCTCATCTGTCCGATGATCCAGGTTTGGTGTCTGCATTTGATGCGGGTGAAGATATTCATCGTGCAACAGCGGCTCGTGTATTCGGTGTGTCTCCCGACAAAGTAAGCCATGACCAAAGATCAAAAGCGAAGATGGTCTCTTACGGGCTCGCATACGGTATGGAGGCGTACGGCCTCAGCCAGCGTCTTGCAATCGGTGTCGATGAAGCTTCCGAAATTCTCAATGCATACTTTGCTGCATTTCCGCGGGTGAAGAATTACATGGATGATGCTGTCAAGTTGGCTCGTGAGACGGGTTACACCGAAACACTCTTTGGTCGTCGGCGCCCCATTGAAGAGCTTCGAAGTGACAACTTTCGAGTGCGTCAAGCCGGTGAGCGACAAGCGATGAATGCGGCAATTCAGGGACTGGCAGCGGACATTTTCAAGATCGCGCTTGTTCGGATTGATTCTCTTCTTGAGAAGGGCAGTTTTGGCTCACGCATTGTTCTACAGGTGCATGACGAAGTGATTGTCGAAGTACCTGACAACGAAGTGGAAGTAGTGGGACCCTTGGTGCTTCATGAAATGAAAAATGCAGCGTCTTTGCGGGTGCCATTGGAAGTGAATGCAGCGTGGGGTCGATCCTGGGCAGACGCAAAGTCGTAGCAACAGATGACTGATCATTGGTTTGAGCCACTTGCCGAGTTCATGGGCCCTGCCTACTTGCGGTACTCGTTCACGAAGGGAACAACTCAAGAAGTTGACTTTCTCATAGAGACATTGTCATTGACGCCCGGTATGAGAATCCTCGATGTGGGGTGTGGTCCAGGTCGTCACAGTCATGAACTTGCGCGACGCGGTTATGTGGTGCATGGGATTGATATCTCTCAGACCTTTATTGATCTTGCCAATGCAGAGGACATAGACGGCGCGAGTTTTGAACGTCTCGACGCCCGATTCATGCAGTTCATGAATGAATTTGATCTGGTGATTTGTCTATGTCAGGGGGCCTTTGGACTCATGACTGCCCAAGACGAGGATTCGGTTGTGGTGCAGAAAATGGCATCGGCCCTACGGCCTGGCGGCCGATTGGTATTGTCAGCATTTAGTTCGTACTTCGTGGTGAAATACTTCGAAACTGCGGTCTTTGATGCCGATACAGGCATCAATCATGAACGCACCGAAATCCGCGACTCCACAGGCTCATCGGAAGAAGTTGACCTGTGGACTGGGTGCTACACCCCCGAGAACTCAGGATGATGTGTCGTCAAGCTGGCCTGGAAATTGAGCAGATTTTTAGTGTGGACCCGGGTAGCTATAGGTCAGAAAAACCGAGCATAGAAAGTTCGGAATTTCTGGTGGTAGCGTTTTCTCCGCTCACGAAATCCGTGGGCCCTCGGGTTTCTGAGGCCACAGATACATAATCAATATCCATCTCGAAAGAACAATTCCTTGTCCGATACAACACTTACTTCCGCCCCTATGGGAACCTTCGATGCGGAAGGAAACTACACACCCCGCCAGATCACAGAACGTGATCTTCCTACATCTTTTGCGGATGCCATTGAAGGAACAATGGTTGAACTCAAAGAAGGTCAGTTAGTGACCGGAACCGTTGTCAAGATTGACCGCGATGGTGTGTTGCTTGAATTCGGATATAAGACAGAGGGTGTTATTCCAACTCGCGAATTGGCGATTAAGAATGATGTGAACCCGAATGACGTCGTTGCACTCGGTGAAAAAGTTGAGGCTCTTGTGCTCACACTTGAGGACAAAGAGGGTCGCCTAGTTCTTTCAAAGAAGCGTGCTCAGTACGAAAAGGCCTGGGGTGAGATCGAGAAGAAGAAGGAAGAAGATGGTTTCGTACGAGGAACCATCATCGAAGTTGTCAAGGGCGGACTCATTGTGGACATCGGTCTGCGCGGATTCCTTCCTGCATCCTTGGTGGAACTGCGTCGCGTGCGCGACCTGCAGCCCTACATTGGTCAAACCATTGAGGCAAAGATCATTGAACTCGATCGAAATCGCAACAATGTTGTGTTGTCGCGCCGTGGATTCCTCGAAGAGAATCAAAAGGAAACTCGCGATGACTTCTTGAACAATTTGAAGCCAGGCGAAATTCGTCAAGGAAAAGTATCTTCGGTGGTTGCATTCGGTGCCTTCGTTGATTTGGGCGGCATGGATGGACTCATCCACGTGTCTGAACTGTCATGGAAGCACGTAGAGCATCCCTCACAGGTTGTTCAGATTGGTGACCCTGTGACTGTTCAGGTTCTCGATGTTGACTTCAGTCGCGAACGAATCAGCCTTTCGCTCAAGGCAACACAACAAGATCCTTGGCAAGAGTTTGCTAACTCGCACGAAGTGGGTCAGTTGGTTTATGGCCGCGTCACCAAGCTCGTTCCGTTTGGTGCATTCGTACAGGTAGGAGACGGCATCGAAGGTTTGGTGCACATCTCTGAAATGTCAGCTCATCACGTAGAGGCTGCCGAACAAGTAGTTGCACCAGGCGAAGAATTGTGGGTCAAGATCATCGATTTGGACCTCGCGCGTCGTCGTATCTCAATCTCAATTAAGCAAGCCGCTGAAGGCGGAGAATTGGCCGCTGAGTATCAGGGTCAGTTCGAAGTCGACGAGCATGGCAACTGGGTCGGTGGCGACGATAGTGAACGCGAAGCTGCATGGGCCGAGTACTACAAGGAGTACGGTCAGCCCACGGCAGATGGCTCTGAGGCTGTCGCGCCCGACGCTCCTGCTGCTGAATAGGTCATTCTGGTGATCCTTGTCGGTCTAACCGGGGGGATTGGTTCAGGCAAGTCCACAGTGTCACAACTGCTGGCGTCTCATGGCGCTGTGATTGTGGATGCTGATGCGATTACGCGACAACTTCAAGCCCCAGGTCAGCCTCTACTGAAACTCATCGCTGAGAGATTTGGCAATGATGTTTTGGATTCGGACGGTTCATTGTTGCGTCAAAAGCTTGCAAACCAGGTATTTGGTAATGCCGAGGCTTTGGCTGACTTGAACAAGATTGTTCATCCTGCGGTCGGACGCGAAATGGCGCGATTGATTGATGAGCAACGTGCGGGTGACAATGTCGTTGTGCTGGACATTCCACTACTGGCAGAGAATCCACGCAGTGGTCTCAGTGGGGTGATCGTTGTAGATATCGACCCAGAATTGGCAGTGGGTCGTCTCGTGTCTCAACGAGGTATGTCCGAGCAAGACGCGCGTAGTCGTATCGAGCGTCAAACTTCGCGTGAGAAGCGTCGCGAGATTGCGGATTGGGTTATCGACAACGGTGGAGACCTTGCTTCTTTAGAGTCCCAGGTGAAGCTGGTGTGGAAATGGATGCAGACTCTGGAGCATGCAGGTCCAGATGCAGGAAATGTCATTCCACCAGAAACATCGAAATAGCGTGGACTCATGACTGATGTGAGATTCGAGGTCATCTCAGATTTCGCACCTGCGGGAGATCAACCAAAAGCAATAGCTGAGCTTTCTGCTGGGTTAGATGCGGGGGAACGATTCCAGACCTTGTTGGGAATCACAGGTTCAGGTAAGTCGGCGACTATGGCTTGGACGATTGAGAAGACGCAGCGCCCCACATTGATCTTGGCTCCTAACAAGAGCCTGGCTGCCCAGCTTGCCCAGGAGATGAAGGAATTCTTCCCTCACAATCGAGTGGAATTCTTCGTGAGCTACTACGACTACTACCAACCTGAGGCCTACATACCGACGAGTGACACTTACATCGAAAAGGATTCCTCGATAAACGATGAGATTGATCGTCTTCGGCATTCGGCCACTGCGGCATTACTTACTCGCAGAGACACAATCGTGGTGGCATCGGTGTCGTGCATCTACGGCATGGGTGACCCAGCCGAGTACAAGGGACAACTGCTTGATCTGCATGTAGGGGTCGACTACGACCAACGCAGTATCTTGCGTCGTCTCGTTGATCTTCAGTTTGATCGTAACGATATGACTTTGGGTCGTGGCAACTTCCGAGTGCGAGGCGACACGGTTGAAGTTCATCCCGCCTACGAGGAATCTGTAGTGCGTATTGAAATGTTCGGTGACACTATTGAGCGCATCACGATGATTGACCCATTGACAGGTGAGACTCTTTCAGATGTTTCCAGTGTGGTGATTTTTCCAGCGACGCACTATGTGGCAGGTGACGATCGTCTTCGAGCTGCAATTCAAGGGATTGAAAAGGAACTGCAAGAGCAACTTTCCCACTTTGAGTCTCAGGGCAAATTACTCGAGGCGCAGCGGTTACGGATGCGTACTCAATATGACCTAGAGATGATTCAAGAAATGGGTTACTGCAACGGTATTGAGAATTATTCGATGCATATAGATGGTCGTAAACCGGGTGAACCCCCGTTCACTTTGTTGGATTATTTTCCCAAAGACTTCCTTCTCATTATTGACGAAAGCCATGTTGCGGTTCCCCAGTTGCATGCCCAATATGCGGGCGATCGCAGCCGCAAGGACACCTTGGTGGAACACGGTTTTCGGTTGCCAAGTGCCCGTGATAACAGGCCGCTTCGTTTTGAAGAAACGATGGAGAGAATCAATCAATGTATTTTCCTTTCTGCCACTCCAGCTCCTTTCGAGTTGAAACACAGCGCCAGGGTTGTGGAGCAGATTGTTCGCCCCACAGGTCTTGTTGACCCGGAAGTTATTGTGCGTCCTACGAAGGGTCAGATTGATGATCTTGTAGAGATGGTGCAAGGTCGAGTGGAGATGGGTGACCGAGTCCTGGTCACAACTTTGACCAAGAAGATGGCAGAAGATCTCACGGAATATCTTCTAGAGCAGGGCCTGAATGTGCGTTATCTACATTCCAACATCGAGACCCTTCAGCGTATTGAGATCTTGCGCGGACTTCGTTTAGGGGAATTTGATGTTCTTGTGGGCATCAACCTATTGCGTGAGGGTCTGGACTTGCCGGAGGTCTCCCTAGTTGCAATCTTGGACGCAGATAAAGAGGGCTTTCTTCGTAGTGAAACATCTTTGATTCAAATGATTGGTCGCGCCGCGCGAAATGTGGCGGGTCAAGTAATCATGTATGCAGACAAAATCACTCCGTCTATGGAACGCGCTATTGGGGAGACCAAGAGGCGGCGTGAGAGGCAAGTTGCCTACAACCTTGAGCATGGGATCAATCCACAGACAATTAGGAAAGCTGTCGGGGACATTTTGTCAGTTCTTAATTTGGGTTCTGACACAGCGCCAGTCCCAGGGAAAGGGCAGAGAAAGAATCGTGAGCGGGACAAGATTAAGCAGGAAGTGAAATCACTGCCACAGAATGAACTCCAGCGTCTTCTTCAGACGTTGGAAGACGAGATGCGAGAGGCGGCAACGGAGTTGAAGTTTGAGTATGCCGCCCGTCTCAGGGATGAGATCAATGACTTACGCCGTGAGTTACGAGACGCCCGCTAGCAAGTGGGTAGCCTTAGCACGTGTCAGAAAAAATCATTGTTCGAGGCGCTCGAGAACACAATCTGAAGAACGTAAGTCTTGAGCTTCCACGCGACAAGCTCATCGTCTTTACTGGGTTGTCGGGCAGTGGTAAAAGTTCTCTTGCTTTTGACACCATTTATGCAGAAGGGCAGCGTCGTTACGTAGAGAGCTTGTCGGCGTATGCACGTCAGTTCTTGGGACAAATGGATAAGCCTGATGTCGATGTGATTGAAGGGTTGTCTCCCGCAATCTCCATCGATCAGAAATCTGCATCTAGAAATCCGCGCTCCACTGTGGGAACTATCACAGAGATTTATGACTACTTGAGATTGTTGTACGCGCGCATTGGTGTCCAGCATTGTCCAGCGGACGGAATAGCCCTCCAGCGTCAGACCCCACAACAGATTGTTGACCGCGTCATGAAGTTGAAGGAGGGCACACGCTTTCAGGTTCTCGCCCCGGTTGTACGTGGACGCAAAGGCGAATACGACACATTGCTTGCCGACATCGCGGGTCAAGGTTTCGTACGCGCGCGCATCGACGGCACGGTGTGGGATATCGGTGAATTTCTTCAATCCAATGAAAAGTTGGCGAGATACGAGAATCACACAATTGACATCATTGTGGACCGTCTCGTACGTCGTGATGATATTGAACGTCGGCTCACAGATTCTTTGGAGACCGCTCTCAAGATGGCCGAAGGTGTGGCGTGTATAGACCTTGTGGGCGCCGACGGTGAAGAGGGCGAGGTGCTCACCTTTAGTCAACATCTGGCCTGCCCCCAATGTGACGCCAGCTTCGAAGAGCCAGCACCTCGTAACTTCTCCTTTAACTCGCCCTACGGTGCTTGTGAACATTGCGATGGCCTAGGTACCAAGTTTGAAGTGGACGCCGAGTTGGTTGTACCTGATCCTTCTATGTCTTTGTCTGATGGGGCGCTAGCGCCATGGAGAAGTGCACACACTCAATATTTTCATCGCATGTTGGTTGCGTTGTGTGAGCAAGAAGAAATTGCTATCGATAAGCCGTGGTCAAAGTTGACTGCAAAACAACAAAAACTTGTGCTGCACGGCAAAGCCGGTGCAATGCAGGTCAAGTATCGAAACCGCTTTGGGAAAGTGCGTCAATTCAGCACTACATATGAAGGTGTCATTCCATGGATTAAGCGTCGTCACGTTGACGCCGAATCGGATTGGACTCGTGAACAGTTCGAGTCGTACATGCGCGAAGTGCCATGCCCAGAGTGTGAGGGTGCACGGCTGAAGCCGTCCTCGTTAGCTGTGACCATCAATGGAAGGCACATTTCTGATGTGTGTGATTTGCCCATTGGTGAGTCTGCGGAGTTTCTTGCAGGACTAGTGCTCAGCGACAGAGACGCCATGATTGCCGAACGTGTGACGAAAGAGATCAATGCGCGCCTCGGATTCCTGCTTGATGTGGGTCTTGATTATTTGACATTGTCTCGTTCTGCGGGGACATTAGCTGGCGGTGAGGCACAGCGCATTCGCTTAGCAAGCCAGATTGGATCTGGTTTGGTCGGCACTTTGTATGTGCTTGATGAGCCCAGTATTGGTCTGCACCAACGAGACAACAAGAGATTGATCGACACCTTGGTGCGACTGCGAGATCTCGGCAACACAGTGATCGTGGTGGAGCACGACGAAGACACCATTCGTGAGAGCGATTGGATAGTCGACATTGGCCCGGGTGCGGGTGAACACGGCGGTGAAGTTGTGTACAGCGGTCCTGTTAATGGAATCGTAAAAGTAAAAGATTCGGTGACTGGTCAGTATCTATCGGGACGCTCTGCCATTGCAGTGCCCAAAGTACGCCGTACGCCTCCAGGTGAAAAATTGGTAATTCGTGGCGCGAGGGAACACAACCTTCAAGACATTGACGTACAGATTCCACTTGGATGTTTTGTCTCCGTAACCGGTGTGTCCGGAAGTGGAAAGAGCACACTCATTCGTGACATCTTGCTGCCTGCCATGATGCAAAAGATTTACAAGAGTAAAGAGTCGCCAGGTAAGCACAGGAGTGTGGAGGGTATTGACGCAATCGACAAGATCATCGATATGGATCAATCACCGATTGGTCGAACTCCTCGTTCTAATCCGGCAACGTACACAGGAGTTTTTGATTCTATTCGAAAGCTATTTGCTGCAGCTCCCGAAGCAAAAGTGCGTGGTTACCAACCTGGACGTTTCAGTTTTAACGTTAATGGAGGTCGTTGCGAGGCGTGTTCAGGAGATGGCACGATCAAGATTGAAATGCACTTTCTTCCAGATGTGTACGTGCCGTGTGAGGTGTGTAAGGGAGCAAGGTACAACAGAGACACTCTGGAGATTACGTTCAAGGGAAAGAACATCGCTGAAGTTCTCGACATGCCGATATCGGAGGCTCTTGAGTTCTTTTCCAATCAACCCAATATTGCTCGCTACATGCAAACTCTTGTCGATGTGGGACTTGGTTATGTTCGTTTAGGACAGTCGGCTCCTACGTTGTCGGGTGGAGAAGCACAGCGTGTGAAGCTGGCAAGTGAATTGGCCAAGCGATCTACTGGGCACACGCTCTATCTTTTGGACGAGCCCACTACGGGGTTGCATTTTGAGGATGTTCGACGTTTGTTAACTGTGCTGTCTCGTCTGGTTGATCAAGGAAACTCCGTATTGGTTATTGAACACAATCTGGATGTCATCAAGACTGCGGACTGGATAATCGATTTGGGTCCAGAAGGTGGGCGGGGCGGTGGTCTTGTGGTCGCCGAAGGGACTCCAGAAGAGATAGCACGCAGTGCGGCCAGTCATACCGCACGCTTTCTTGCGCCATTATTGGGCATGGAGCCGCCCGTCCCGCAGGGGTCAAAGAAGCCCGCCAAAACCAAGAAGACGCCAACAGTCAAAGCGGATTCATCTACATCCAGTAAGACGGTTACACCCAAGGCATCGGTCTCCAAGGCTGCTCACAAGAAGGTCTCTACTACTGGGCGTACTCGCACAGTGAAGAAATAGCTATGGCTGTTTCTAAACCACCCACTGGAACCATCCCGACGTCTCCGGGTTCATATCAGTTCAAGGATGATCTTGGACGTGTGTTGTATGTGGGGAAAGCATCGAATCTACGTTCGCGTCTTTCGAGTTATTTCCAAGATGCATCAGTGTTACATCCTCGTACTGCTGCAATGGTGGCTGCGGCAACCACGGTCGAATGGATTGAAGTACGCAACGAACTTGAAGCACTCATGCTTGAATATTCTCTGATTAAACAGCACAGACCTCGCTTCAATGTGAGGTTAAGGGATGACAAGAGTTATCCGTTTTTGGCCATTACGGTGGATGAGGAGTGGCCACGTGCGGTCGTGATGCGCGGAACGAAGCGCAAGGGGACTCGGTACTTCGGCCCCTATGCACATGCTTGGGCTATTAGGGAAACACTCGACTTGTTGTTAAGAACTTTTCCGGTGAGAACTTGCAGTCAGGGAAAGTTCAACCAACATCAACGTTTGGGGAAGCCCTGTCTTCTATTTCATATTGAAAAGTGCAGTGGTCCATGCGTGAAAGAGATCTCCCAGGATGAATATTCACGTCACGTGAATGGTCTCACTGCGTTTCTCGATGGCGAGAACGAAGAGATTATTGCGGCGCTTCAACAAGATATGTTAAAAGCGTCTGAGAGCTTGGAGTTTGAAAAGGCTGCTCGATTGCGTGATCGCCTTGGTGGTGTTCGCCGCGCGATGGAAACGCAACTTATGGTGGGTGAGCGCAGTGAGGATTTCGATCTCATTGGTTCGGTTGACGACGATCTTGAAGCTGCTGTGCAAGTTTTTTATGTGCGTAAGGGTCGAGTGGTTGGTCGTAAAGGATTCATTGTGGACAAAGCAGAGGATCTCAGCAATGGTGGCCTAGTCGAAGAAATCATTAAGGCGATGTATGGCGAGGAGCCCCCGCTAGGTATTCCTGGACTCATATTGGTTACTCATGAACCCGAATCCTGCCGCGTACTGGAGGAATGGTTGGCCCAACAACGCGGGGCATTGGTCGAGGTGCGTGTTCCCCAACGTGGCGACAAAAGAACCTTGATGGAAACTGTGGTCAATAATGCTCGCGAGGAGTTTGTGCGTCATCGGATGAAAAGAGCATCAGATCACAACGCACGTAGTCGCGCATTGTCGGAACTACAGGAAGTCTTGGAACTTCCCGAGGCACCATTGCGCATCGAGTGTTATGACATGGCTCACCTACAAGGCACGGACTATGTCGGGTCGATGGTTGTCATGGAAGATGGCTTGCCTAACAAGCGTGAATATCGGCGCTTTCGTGTGAAGAATGTCGATGGCAACAATGACTATGCAGCGATGAAGGAAGTACTACATCGTCGTTTGTCGGCCTACATCAACGAGCGAGATGACAGTAGTGACGATGAATTATCTCGACCCAAGAAGTTTGCATATCCACCACAACTGTTACTTGTGGACGGTGGAAAGGGTCAACTTGGTGTTGCGATTGAAGTGGTCCACGAATTGGGGCTGGCAGATGAGATTCCAGTAGCTGCAATTGCCAAGAAGTTCGAGGAGATCTACGTCCCGGGACGCAGTGAACCCATTCGAATACCTCGAGGAAGTGAATCCCTGTTTCTATTGCAACGCATTCGAGATGAAGCGCATCGCTTTGCGAATACATTTCATCGAGAGTCTCGCAGTAAACGTATGGTGGCGTCCTCATTGGAAGGAATAGAAGGACTTGGCGAGGTGAGAGCTAAGCGTCTTCTGAAAGAGATGGGCACCGTCAAGGCGATAAAGAGTGCATCGATGGAGGAGTTGTCATCTCTTTCCTGGTTGCCGGAGAATGTTGCTCAGAACGTTTATGCTCATTTTCACTCTGACGCAATATCTGACGATATTTATCGGAGCGTAAATGGTGGTGATGTACGTGAGTGATGAGAAAAATGATCAGGGCTGGGACGAACATGCTCAATGGTGGATCGACGGATTCACCAATGGTGTGGACCCAGAGTATGAAGAGCAAATCATTCCTCTGGCGAAAAGTGAGTTACTGGGTTACAAGACGATTCTTGATGTTGGCTGTGGCGATGGTCAAATATCAAGGGCTCTCTCGCTGCAAGGTTCTGATGTACTAGGAATTGATCCCACAGCACTGCACATCAAGATTGCCGAAGAGCGAGGTGGGGGAGCACAGTACCTTCTGGGTTCGGCGACCGCTCTTCCCGTGGAGGACGAATCTCAGGATGCCGTGGTCGCATGTTTGGTGTTTGAGCACATAGATGACCTCGAGCCAGCTATCGCTGAAGTGGCGAGAGTGCTTAAACCTGGGGGGCAGTTCAGTTTCTTTCTCAATCATCCGTTACTGCAAACACCTGGTAGCGGATGGATTGATGATCACATTGTGGATCCTCCGGAACAGTATTGGCGTCTTGGTGCCTATCTCATTGAGACTGATTCCATGGAGGAAGTTGAATCAAACGTATATATCCGTTTTATTCATCGTCCTTTGAGTCGTTACGTGAATGCCCTGAAGGATGCGGGTTTGGTGTTGGAGCGAATGTTGGAGCCAGCCCCACCCGAGGGTTTTCTCGCAAGGGCTCCCGAATATGAATTGGCATCCACAATTCCACGTTTGTTGTATTTGCGTCTACGCAAGCCATCTCAGTAATGGATAGTGTGACCTCGTGACCGACATTTTGGTGGTAACTGGCCTCTCCGGTGCGGGTCGTTCCCAGGCTGCTGATGATCTTGAAGATCTTGGCTGGTTTGTTGTCGACAACTTGCCTGTTGTGCTGATTGACAAAGTGGTGGAGCTCACAGGTGAAGCCGGCGGCGAGATTGGAAAACTGTGTCTTGTGGTTGGAAATGCTCGTCATCAAACAGCAATTCTTGAATCAATCGATTTACTTCGTTCGCAAGGCCATACGGTGCGGATTTTGTTCCTAGAAGCATCCACACGTGAATTAGTTCGCCGGTACGAGGCCACACGTCGTAAACATCCCATGAGTGACGGAGTGATGGGTCTCGAAAGCGTCATTGAGTCAGAGCGTGCAGCTATCAATCAAGTAAAGGCAGCTGCGGACTTATTGATTGATACGACGGGATTGTCGGTGCATGACTTAAAGCGTCAGATGATTCAGTTGTTTGGCCCTGAAAACGCGGGCGATGCTCTTCAGATCTCCCTTGTGTCGTTTGGCTTTAAGAATGGTGTACCCATGGACGTGGACATGGTCTTTGACGTGCGGTTTTTACCTAATCCCCACTGGAATGAAGATTTGCGACCTCAAAGCGGCCTCGATGAGCCAGTAAAAGATTTCGTGCTCTCCCAACCATTAGCCAATGAGTTTCTTGAGCGAGTGACATCACTCGTGAATGTGATTCTGCCTGCGTACCTCCACGAAGGTCGTAGTTATCTCACCATTGGGGTGGGTTGTACGGGGGGACGGCACCGTTCGGTGGCTATTTCTGAAGAATTGGCGCGATTGTTGACAGTGCAGGGCAGGAATCCCCGCGTGAGTCATCGGGACATATCCCTATAGGTCAATCTTCGTTCCGGAGGTTCGGCGAACTAAGATTTCCACGTCCTCCAGAGAATCTGGTTGTACTCAATCGAAAGGCCTCGTTGTGACCGTACGTGTAGGAGTTAATGGATTTGGGCGCATCGGGCGCAATTTCTTCAGGGCTGTAGCTGCCAGAGGCGCAGATGTGGAGATTGTGGCCGTCAACGACTTGGGAAGCCTCAAGACAATGGCTCATTTGCTGAAGTACGACTCTGTTCTAGGAGTCTTGCCAGATGACATCAAGGCCGTTGAAGACGGCATCAGCGTCAATGGCAAGGTACTGAGGGTTCTGACCGAGCGTGACCCCAAGGCTCTTCCTTGGGGCAAGCTGGGTGTAGATGTGGTTATTGAGTCAACCGGCATCTTTACCGACCGCGACAAGGCGGCAATGCATCTCGAAGCGGGAGCACCGCTTGTGATTGTGTCAGCTCCTTCAAATGGGGCCGATGCAACTTTCGTGTACGGAGTGAACCACCAAGACTTTGATCGCTCCGCACACAAGGTGATCTCTAACGCCAGTTGTACAACAAACTGTTTTGTTCCTCTAGTAAAAGTTCTCGATGACGCATTTGGCGTGGAGAACGGATTGATGACCACAGTGCACGCATACACGGGTGACCAGGCTCTTGTCGACGGCCCACATAGCGACTTGCGTCGTGCTCGTGGTGCTGCCATCAACATCACGCCGACAAGTACTGGTGCAGCACGTGCCACAAGTCTTGTTATGGAGTCCATGAAGGGCAAACTTGATGGGACATCACTGCGAGTTCCCGTACCGACCGGATCAATCACCGACTTCGTTGCCAACTTGAAGAAGCCCGCCACGAAAGAAGAGGTGAATGCTGCCTTTAAGGCAGCCGCTGACGGCCCATTAAAAGGTGTTCTCGAATACACCGATGCTCCCATCGTGTCTTCGGACATTGTGACGAATCCACACTCATGCATCTTCGACAGTGACCTGACAATGAGTCTTGGTTCGATGGTCAAGGTCTTGGGCTGGTACGACAATGAGTGGGGTTACTCAAACCGTTTGGTGGATCTCGTTCTTCACGTCGGAAAATAGGAGTCGCTCTCGATGGCTTCATTGCCCACACTTGAAGACCTAGGTGATGTAGCAGGAAAGAGAGTTCTTGTTCGCACTGATTTCAATGTGCCTATGGAAGGCCCCGATGATGCTCGTGTCATCGTTGATGATTTCCGTATACGCGCAGCGCTTCCCACCATTGAATGGTTGACTTCTCGTGGGGCACATGTGGTGTGTGCGACACATCTTGGTCGCCCAAAAGGTGCGGTAGTAGACAAGTATTCGGTTGCACCATTGCGCGAAAGGCTTGGCTCGCTCGCACCTGGTGTCGAACTCATGGAGAATCTGCGTTTTCATCCTGGTGAAGAAGGGAATGATCCCGAATTCGTCGCACAAATAATGCAGGGAATTGACATGTACGTCAACGATGCCTTCGGGGCTGCACATCGCGCGCATGCAAGCATCGTGGGTCCACCTCAGACCGTTCCATCAGCAGCAGGACGATTGTTGCAGCGTGAAGTGGAGATTCTCTCGGGCCTTCGTGACCGTCCGAAACGCCCATTTGTAGCTGTTCTTGGTGGTGCGAAAGTGAGCGACAAACTGGGAGTGATTGAGTCTCTGCTGAATGTTGTGGATTCGTTAGTAATTGGTGGGGGAATGTGTTTTACATTCCTCGCTGCAAAGGGATACCCCATTGGAGACTCCCTTTGTGAAAAAGACCAGATTGATGTATGTCGCGGTTTGCTTGAGAGTGGTCGAACAATTCACTTACCCGATGACATCGTGGGCTTGGACGCATCGGGAAATTACGCGACATTTGGCGTGCGGCTTCCAGACGGGGCCAAGGGTCTCGATATCGGACCTGGCAGTGCGGCTGCATTTTCTGATGTAATCATGGATGCCCGGACAGTTTTTTGGAATGGCCCCATGGGGATGTTTGAAGATGAGCGCTTCGCCTCGGGTACACGTACTGTTGCCGAGGCTATGGCCGCCACAAAGGCATTCACTGTTGTAGGAGGGGGCGATAGTGCCGCTGCCCTAGCGCAGTTCAAACTTGATGATGATGTTGATCACGTGTCAACAGGTGGTGGAGCATCATTGGAACTTCTTGAACTTGGTGACCTGCCAGGATTGCAAGCACTGCGAGGAGCACCTAATGCCCAATAAGCGTCAACCATTGATGAGTGGTAACTGGAAGATGAACCTCAATCATTATGAGGCAATTCAAATCATGCAAAAGCTTGCTTTTCTTGTCGGCAAAGATGACTTTGCCGAAGTGGAAGTCTCTGTGCATCCGCCATTCACAGACTTGCGTAGTGTGCAGACTTTGATTGAAGGGGACAAACTGGGATTTGTTCTTGGTGCGCAGAATTGTCATTTTGAAGACACAGGCGCCTTCACCGGTGAAGTATCACCATCCTTTCTCGGCAAGTTAAGTGTGCGTTACGTGATATGTGGCCATAGTGAGCGACGGCAAATTTTTGGGGAAACCGATGAAATGGTGAATAAAAAGGTTCGTGCTGTTTTCAAGCACGGCATGATTCCCATTATGTGTGTCGGCGAAACTTTGGAAGAACGTGAATCTGGGTCAACCATCGAACGAATCCTTGATCAATTGCGTGGTGGTCTCGCGTCGGTGGCTCCAGAGCGAGTGTCCGAAATGACAATTGCCTATGAGCCAATATGGGCAATTGGTACCGGCAAGACAGCTACGGCTGAAGATGCTCAAGAGGTGTGTGGAGCCATCCGGCGTGAAGTTGCAGTTCTTTTTGGGCAAGAAGTGTCACAGGGCGTTCGGATTCAATATGGCGGATCTGTAAAGGCGTCCAATATTTCAGAACTGATGGCCCAGCCCGATATTGACGGCGCATTAATTGGGGGCGCAAGCCTTGACCCTGATGAATTTGCGCGAATCGTCCAGTACAGGCTCCATTAGGGGCAGGCCTTTCATTCGTGGGCTTCGCCGATAGGATTTTTGCGTGCGTTCTTTGATTACATATTTCACTGTCGTGGTCAACGTGGTGGCCATGATTTCCCTAATCGTGGGTGTCCTCTTGCATAGCGGTCAAGGTGGCGGACTCTCTGACATGTTCGGTGGTGCTAGTGGAGCGTCTTTGGGTTCAGCAGCTGCCGAGAAGAACCTCAACCGCATCACAGCGGTCTTGGCAACTGTGTGGATCTTCACAGTGATCGCTCTCGCTTTTTTGCTCTCGGCCTAATTGGTGCTTTTGAACAGTTAGCTCGCTAGCCTGTAATCCCTTGTCGAAGTGGCGGAATAGGCAGACGCACCAGTTTAAGGGACTGGCGCCTTAGGGCGTGGGGGTTCAAGTCCCCCCTTCGACACCATTTTTTACTCGTCGTGAAATATCAGTGCGCGCCTAGTTCCTGCTTCATAAGATGAACTGAGCATGCGTCATACAAAAATCGTGGCCACAATTGGCCCAAAGTCTGTTTCTCCTCAAATGATCTCGGGTCTTTTTGCGGTGGGTGTATCTGTCTTTCGTTTGAATTGTTCTCATCTGTCGACAGAGGCTCTTGAAGAGAACATCCGAAGTATTCGAAAGGTTGCCCCAGAGGCTGGGATATTGGTAGATATCCAGGGGCCCAAATTGCGCTTCATGGGAACTGACATCTCTCTTTCAACTGGGTCGACGGTGGAGATGAAGCGTCATGACTTGGGATTGAGCCAAAGTGATGAGTCTTTTCACATGGCAATGAATGTAGGGGAACGAGTTCTCTTTGATGATGGACGAATACAGACACAAATTGATGCCGTTCAGAATGATGTTGTGATTCTCAAGGTAGTTAAAGGTGGCAAGTTAGCTAGAGGAAAGGGTGTGAACTTTCCCGACACAGTGATGACAGGCAGTGTGTTGTCTGTAAAAGACCGCTACGACATCGATGTGGCACGTTCGATGGGTGTGGAGATTATTGCTGTCTCTTTTGTTCAGCAACCATCTGACGTGGAAGAAGTGCGGGCCTTGGCCGGTGAGGGACCAAAAATCTTTGCAAAAATTGAGCGACCTCAAGCGCTACAACTGATTGAAGAGATCTGTGCAGTAAGTGATGGTGTCATGGCGGCACGAGGAGATCTGGGTGTTGAACTTCCTTACGAGCAAGTGCCATCGGCGCAGCGAGCGATTGCACTAGCAGCCCTGAAAAGTGGCACCGTAAGCATCTGTGCAACGGAGATGTTGGAATCAATGATCCAATCGTCTCGTCCCACTCGCGCAGAGGTCTCTGACGTCACAGCTGCTGTGCGTGATGGTTTTGATGCAGTGATGTTGTCGGCAGAAACCGCGATAGGTGTCGATCCAGTCGGTGCAGTACGTGCAATGGCAAGAATCTGTGAAGCTGCCGAGCGTGATGTTTCGATGCCAAACTGGTTCGCCGATGAGAACCCCGAAGTAGCAGCAGTGACTGCTGCGGCAGCGGCGCTGGCAAAGCGCATTAATGCGGACCGTATCTTGTCAATCACGAATACTGGATATTCAGCTGGCCTTCTTGCGGCATGCCGCCCAAATACGGCAATCGTTGCGGTCACGCCGACAGAGTCAGCCGCACGGTCGCTTTCGGTGTGTCGTGGTGTATGGCCCTTGGTCGAAAGTCGACATGATGACATCACCAGGGCAATTGAAGAGGGTCTTCAGGGAGCCAGAGATAAGCACCTCATATTGGCGGGGCAAAGAATTGTGGTGTGTGTGTCTCGTTTGGGTCCCAACTCTGATGCAGACACGATCATGTTGCATCTGGAGTCCTGACCTAGGACATGGGGCGAAGATGAGGCTTGGCGACGAGGAAATACAGCGTGGAGATCATCATCGCTGCTCCGCATAGCGAAAACATCAAAGGGGCGGAGTCAATCTGACGGGCGAGGAATCCCACGGCAAGAGCGCCCGCTGGTGCGAGACCACTCATCAATAGGGAATGGATGGCCATCACTCGGCCCATGACTTCACGTGGTGTGTTGTTTTGTATCAATGTCTGATTGAGATTCATATACAAACCTCCACCCACACCCCACATGAAAAGGAAAAGACTCATCATTGCAATAGATGTGCTTTGTCCGAGGAGTATTTGTACTCCCGAGCCCCAACACAGACCGCACATAAACCACAATCCCTTGCGAACTAACAGTTGGTTAAAGCGCATGATGAACAATGAGGTTACAAATTGTCCCACGCCGAGTAGAGCGAACATGAGGGTGGTTTGACTTGCGGTGGCTCCAGCCTGTTCGCGTGCCAACTGAGGACCCAACACAATCCATGGCGCCATCATAAAGACGGTGGAAGACGAGAGAAGTACAAAGAATGATCTCACCGCTTGGTGACCATGTATGAACTTCAGTCCCTCAAGGATCTCCCAGCGCAAGCTACGACGCTCCGTGTTTACTCCGGCAGGCAACTCAAGCCGCAGGAGCGCTACAAAGCCCAGGAGGTACAGCACAGCTTGAAGCCAGAAAGCGCCTTGAATGCCCCAGATGCGAATGACTGGTCCGGCTGTGGCAGGACCAATAATGAGACCAATATTCATGCCGATGGTATTCACCGCAATGGCGCCAATCAGCTTGTCCTGGGGAACCAGTGTGGGAATGGCGGCTGCGCGGACCGGTGTACCAAGTGCGATGAAGATGCCAGCAGCAAATGAGGCAGCAATTGCCCAGGAGATTGTCATGAGTTCTGCACTCACCATGAATGCAATTGCAATTGTCGTACAAAGAGCACCTAATTGACTTACGAGTAAAAGTGTCTTTCGATTGAGATGGTCGCTCATCACTCCAACGGGCAACGAGATAAGGAGTGCAGGAATACCCATGACAAAAAGGATGACGCCATTGATGTCTGAACGCGCACCAAGTTCAAGTGCTAACCACACGAATGCGAATCTTTGGGTGCTCTGCACCAACACGAACAGAAAACTGTTGGTCCACAGCAATCGAAATGACTTGATTCTCATGAGTTCAGCAGGCCGGATGTTGGGTACTTGCGGACTGCTCACGCTTTCATCCTTACAGCAAGACAGATGAATTGATGTTGTCAGAGGCAAGAGAAGATGGCATCTATCAAGGTTTGATTACGGCTGTTCTGCCAACCGCGCCCCATCTGGTTCATGACATATCCCACACACAATTGAGAAACAGGATCATAGAAACCCATTGATCCACCTGCTCCATAGTGACCAAAGGCCTCATCGTTTGGTCCAAACCTGCGTGTGGCAGTGGGTAACTGAAATCCCATTCCGAAGTGTGTCTCGGCACCAAGTACTACATCGGTACCCCGAGATACCGTGGCGGTTGCTTCTTGAAGGATTGTGGAGTGAATACCCAGCGTAGAGTTGCACACTGTTTCATACGCGGAGGCGACAGCTCGGGCTGTTGTATGAAGATTTGTGCTTGGGTGCACACACTGTCGCCAAGCAGTGGTGTTCACTGCACCCATGCCCGAGAAGTTGGATGGGTTGTTGTACGCGAGCACATGCATAGACGCTGTGGGGAGTGTCTTGAGTGTCTCTCTTTGCTGATCTTCTTCGTGCCAGTACAAAGTGGCGACATCATCGAGTCGATGAAAGGGGACACCCCAGAACATTTCATCACCCACGAAATTCCGTAACGGGTGAAGTAGTTCTCGATGTGTGGTTCTGCCAATTCTGGCGATGATTTCTCCAACGAGGAATCCAAAGGTGTTGACGTGGTATCCATGGGCTGTACCGGGTTCCCACCATGGTTTTTGTTGAACAAGAGTTCCCACCATGTGTAACCAGTTGTAAAGATCTCGTTCGGACAATCTTTGCGATAGTGCGGGCAGACCGGCTCTGTGTCCACTCAGTTCTTTTATTGTGAGATTCCCCATGGTCGACCTTGCGAGATCGGGCCAATGTGACGCAAGAGTGTCATTAGGGGTTACATGAGAGTTGCTGAGAGCATGTGCAAGAAGAATGGACAAGATTCCTTTTCCCACTGAAAATGAATTCACCAAAGTCGATGATGTCCATGGCCTTATGCACTCCGACTCCATCCAACCGCCAGACAGATCCACAACGACTTTGCCTTCTGCAATGACATACAACGAGGCGCCAATTTCATTGTGGGTACTGAAGTTATGAATGAACGCGTCTCTGACCGCCGTGAAGGATGAATCTACGAAACCATGGAGAGGTAACGAGTTGTTCAGAGAGCTGACTTCTCCAGGATGTGCACACCACAGGCTGATCCCAGACCAATGACGTGAGCAAGACCAACCTTGGCGCCCTCGATTTGTCGAGGTCCGGCTTCACCACGCAGGTGATGGCAGATTTCCCAGATATTGGCTATGCCCGTTGCAGAAATGGGGTGTCCCTTAGATTCCAATCCACCTGACACATTCACAGGAGTAGATCCATCACGCCATGTTGCACCGGAGTTGAAGAAGTCAACAGCTCCGCCTTCTTCGCACAGCATCAAGTTGTCATAGTGAACAAGCTCTGCAGTTGCGAAACAATCATGTAGTTCTACAAGGTCAAGGTCCTGTGGTGACACACCGGAAGATTCATAGGCCTGCTTGGCGGCAATTCGAGTCAAGGTATTGACATCGGGCAATACCTGGCAAGCTTCTTGATAAGGGTCACTTGTCAAGACAGACGCAGACACTTTCACTGCTCTGCGCTGTTGCTCACGTGAAAGAGTCTTGAGTTTTGCACCACTTACGACTACAGCTGCTGCTGCGCCGTCACAGTTTGCCGAACACATAGGACGCGTATTTGGATACGAGATCATGATGTCATTCATGATCTCCTCCAGTGTCATGCGCTTTGTGTAGGCGGCGAGTGGATTCAGTGTTGAGTGAGCATGATTCTTTTCGGAAATTTTGGCGAACAATTCAAATGTTGCACCGCCGTATTTATGTCCGTATTCCATTCCCACTTGCGCAAAGGTGCCTGGCATTGTGGCAGTACCGATAAGTCCGTCAACGTTGGTGACCGCACCATAACGACCAGTGGGAGCCCATTGCTTTCCAGGTGTCTTTGGTGCGCCTCCACCGCCAAGTAGTCCCACGCCTGCAAGCTTCTCGACACCAACAGCTAGTCCCATATCGCATTCACCGGCTTTGATGGCCATGATGGCGGTACGCAGTGCAGTGGCGCCGGTAGCGCAAGCATTGGAAACGTTGTACACAGGAATTCCGGTTTGACCCACTTGCTTTTGAATCATCTGGCCAACGCCGCCTGAGCCCATGAGATTGCCTGCTGCAAGAATTCCAATGTCGGCCATCGAAACTCCGCCATCGGCGAGAGCAGCCATCACTGCCTCTGATGCGAGATCAACTACGTCCTTATCTGGATACTTTCCAAACTTGGTCATGTTGATTCCGAGGATATAAATGTCGTCTGTTGCCATGATGTGCTCCGTTGTGTGGTCGTTGTGATTGATTAAAGGGCGGGCTCGTAGCCAAATCCGATGGCTTCTGCGCCATTGTCATCGGTGCCAAGGGAATATGTAGCAAGTTGCACTTTCATGCCGAGAGATACTTTTTCTGGCGTGGGTTCAACGTTAATGAGATTTGCTCTGACGCTCGTGCCATCACAGTCAATGATTGCGGCAACAAAAGGAACCGGTACTCCAGGGGCGGCAAAAGTGACAATGGTGAAGGAGCGCACAATGCCAGAGTTTGAAATCTTCGCCTTTGAAAACTGAGTGCCAAAACACGCAGCACATGCGTTACGACGATCAAAAAATCTTGCTTTGCATGAGGTGCACTCATTGGCTTCAAGATGAACTGCGTCACCTAAAACCAGATAGTCAACGAGGGGTACTTGCTGTGCAGTCGCCATGAGAATTCCTTACATATGGGGATGGGAACAGATTAGAGCCTCGGCGCCACGTGGTGTGTAGACGGAGCGACTTCATGGGCCTTTTGCTACCTCGCGTGCTTGGGTGCCCGACGTTTTGGACTAGACATGAGAAATGGCGAAGACGTGGAAGAACTGGGCAGGAAACCAGACGGCTCGACCACTTTCAATACGAGCACCGAGATCCTTGGACGAGATGTGCGATCTAGTGGTGAATGCCCGCAGTCGAGAAGAGACTGTGAAATGTGTGGGTTCGGGTCACAGCTTTACATCAACAGCGGTCACCAAGGGTCACTTAGTAACCCTTGACAACTGGTCGGGGATTGTCTCAATTGACAGATCTACTCTTCGTGTCACCGTAAAGGCGGGCACGACTCTCGCTGTGCTCAACGAGTTGCTTCATGCCGAAGGATTGGCTCTACCGAACCTCGGAGATATTGCATATCAGACTGTTGCAGGTGCGATTTCCACATCTACACATGGAACGGGTGTGTCGTTGACTGGCCTTGCTGGTCAGGTGAGGGGATTCACACTGATTGATGGTCAAGGTCAGATCTTGCATTGTGATTTGGAGAACAATGCAGACATCTTTGATGTAGGTCGGGTCTCCATTGGTGCATTGGGAATAATCACCCACTACACACTGCAAGCTGTTCCCGCCTTTCGACTTCACGCAGTGGAGCGCGCGCTGCCTTTAGATGTGGTTCTGGAACGCATTGATGAGTTTGTGGATAGCAATGACCACGTTGAATTCTTCTGGTTGCCACACACGCCATGGGCTTTAACCAAGCGGAATAATCGCACAGAGGAACCTCTTCAACCATTACCAAAGGTGCGCGGATGGATTGAGAAGACGTTCATGGAGAATGTTGCCTTCGGGGCGCTCTGCCATCTGGGCAAGGCGCGTCCTTCTTTGATTCCACGCTTAGCAACAGCGCTACCTTCTTCTGGCAAGAGGGAATACATCAACGACAGTTTTAAGATTTTTGCAAGTCCGAGAATTGTGCGTTTCTATGAGATGGAGACAGCAATCCCTCGGGCTTCGCTAGTTCCAGCGTTACAAGAGATACGCGCCATGATTGATGCCAAGGGTTACTTGTTGAACTTTCCTGTCGAGGTCAGATTCACTGCAGCCGATGACATTCCCATGTCAACTGCGAGTGAGCGGGAGACTGCCTACATTGCCGTTCATGTATTCAAAGGAATGGAGTTTGAGCCATTCTTTAGAGACGTTGAAGCAATCCTCAAACGGTATGAATCTCGACCGCACTGGGGCAAGTTGCATTTTCAAAACGCAGAAGAACTCGCTCAGAAGTATCGTCGCTTTGGAGAATTTGTCGCACTGCGTTCACGACTTGACCCTGATCGTGTTTTTGCAAATGATTATTTGAAGCAAGTATTGGGAGATTGATTCCCACCTAGAGACAAATGTCTTGTGGCCGCACGGGGCATCGCGGAATGTCACGTCCGATCGCGTCTCTAATCGCGGCAACAATTGCAGGAGTGACAGAGATACACGGTGGTTCACCTACACCTTTTGCACCGAGGGGAGCCTGAGGGTCGGGCTCCTCCACAAGTCGCGCAACCACCTCTGGGGCATCCAGTGTTGTGGGTAGGAGGTAGTCAGTAAAGCTCGGATTCAACACTCGACCGTCTTTCACAATGATTTCTTCCATAACTGCCAAACCCAGACCTTGAGCGATACCACCCTCAATTTGACCCAAGACGGAAAGGGGATTGAGAGCTCGACCTACGTCCTGAGTTGTTGCAATTTGCACAACTTTGACCAAGCCCAATTCAGGATCGACGTCGACAACTGCTCTATGCGCCACAAAAGCAAAAGCCACGTGACAATTTCCTTGACCGTTCTCATCAAGATCTTCAGTGGGTCGATGATGGTGCTCAAACTCTTCGGTGATTACCAAATCCCGTGTCGCCTCACGAACTGAAACTCTGAAGGCACCAAGTGGGTCAACGATTTCATCTTCCTCGATGACCAATCTCAGAGGGTCAACGTTGTGCTGTTGGCCCACGATCTGAAAAAGACGTTCACGCACAAGACGACACGCCCCATCCACTGCACCGCCACTCATCCATGTTTGACGCGAAGCCGAAGTTGATCCCGCTGATCCTATGTCGGTGTCAATCGCCTCGAGATCCACATCGTCTACTCCTAGTACGGTGCGCGCAATCTGCTGAGCGATGGTTACAAATCCTTGTCCTACTTCACTGGTGGCGAATTTGAGAGACGCCTTTCCATCTTTCAGAGTGCAACGAGCAGTGGCATAGTCATCGAAACCCTCGCTGTACATGATGTTCTTGATGCTGACACCCCATCCGATACCGCGGCGTACATGACGCGCTTCAGACGCCAAGCCAGATCCGCCCGGAAGAGAGAGCGGGTCTGGATGTGGGGAAGCCTCAGGAGGCAGGGGAATCTGGCGTGTCTCTTCGATGAGTCGCTGCACTGGGGCGACTGATTCAATAACTTGACCAGTGATAAGACGGTCGCCTTGTTGCATCGCATTTCTGAGTCGTACTTCCACAGGATCCAAATGCAGAGCTTGAGCAATTTTGTCCATCTGGCTTTCGTGTGCAAAACAGGCTTGCACTACTCCGAACCCTCGCATTGCTCCACAAGGGGGATTATTCGTACGTACCGCATAGCCATCCACAACTGCGTTGTCGCACTTGTACGGCCCTTGAGCATGTGTGACGCCGTTGATCAGAACTGCCGATGATGTGGACGCATAGGCTCCGCCATCAAAAAGAAATCGAGCTTCAATTTTCTGAATCACACCCGAGGTATCTGCATGATGACGCATCCAGACAGTGGCAGGATGTCGGTGCACATGTCCAAAGAAACTTTCATGACGACCATATTGCATCTTGATGGGTCGTCGTGTCGCTAGAGCCAACAAGGCCGTATGTACTTGAAGACTGATGTCTTCTCTGGCTCCAAATGCGCCACCCACGCCGCCTAATTGCAACCGAACGCGTTCGGGAGCGAGACCCAGACAAGCGGCAATCTGTTTTTGATCTTCGTGCAACCACTGTGTAGCCACATGCATGACAACGCCTGCTCCATCTGAATCGGGAAGTGCGAGCGCGGACTCTGTGCCGAGGAATGCTTGGTCTTGCATTCCGATGACGTAAGTATCTTCAACAACTACGTCACCAGTTACATCGGGGTCGCCACTCACAATACGTTGATGACGGATGAGGTTCCCATCAGGGTGTATCGCCGCCACGGTGGGATCAAGTGCTCCTTCAGGGTCTGAAAGAACAGGCAAGGCTTCGTAGACCACTTCGATGAGATCTAATGCTCGTCGACATGTCTCAGGGTGATCGGCGGCAACAGCAGCAACTGGCTCACCCATGTATCTAACGACGGAATCAGCAAATACCGGCTGATCAGCACTAATGAGTCCATATGTGAGTTGTCCTGGAACGTCTTTGGCCGTAATGACAGCCTCTACCCCCGACAACCCGAGTGCTGCACTTGTGTCTATCGAGATGATTCGCGCATGTGGATGAGGAGATCGAAGCGTGGCACCCCACAACATGTTTTCAGCCCACAGATCAGAAGAGAAAGAGAACTCTCCGGATACCTTCGCTGTGCCATCAGGCCGTGGAGCATTTGTTCCGATACCAAAACGTGATTTAGTGAGTGTCTCTACCATTATCTGTTACCTCGCTGAACCACCACCGCTTCAACGGCAGCAAAAATTCTTCCGTATCCAGTGCATCGACAAATGTTTCCTGAAATCGCCTCTTTCACTTCCAACTCAGTGGGAGAGGGGTTGGTATCTAAAAGATGATGAACGGCCATAACCAGACCGGGCGTGCAGAAACCGCATTGCACGGCACCTTCGCTAAGAAAAGACTCTTGAACATCTGTGAGACCACCATCTGGTCGCAGGCCTTCAACTGTCGCAATCTGACACTCGGTTACCGAAGCCGCCATCACAAGACAACTGCATACGGGCTGGCCATCTAGATAGACAGTGCAACTACCGCATTCACCTTGTTCACATGCACCTTTTGCACCCGGCAAGCCAAGTCGCTCTCTTAGGACATAAAGGAGGCTTTCACCAATCCATGCATCTTGTACTTGATGATCCGTTCCATTGATGTGAAGTGAATAGTGCTCATTACTCATAGTGAGAAACTCCTCATTGCCAGACGGCGTGCAAGTACCTCTATGGCATGACGTCGATAAGTGGCAGTAGAACGATGATCGTCAATTGGCTGTGCCGCGACGGCTGCTAACCGTGAAAATTCACGAATTGTTTCCAGATCAGGGGGACTGGATTGCGTGATGTAGTCCTGGAGGAATTTCTCTGCCTCATTACATCGAATGATTGTTGGCCCAACAGAACCAAGAGCAATGCGGCACTGGTTGTCCTGCAATGCAAAGCATGCAGACGCGATGGAAATCACCATTGCATTTCTCACACCAACCTTGGCGTAATCCTGAAATCCACTTGCCACAGGAATCGTGATGGCGGCAACAATCTCTCCCACTGAAAGTGCGTTTCTTTTGGGTCCCAACATAAAGTCATGAATAGAAAGTGAGCGGGTGCCTTGTAGAGAAGCAATTTCAATCTGGGCATCAAGAGCAAACAAGACGGGTAATGAATCACCGGCTGGAGAACACGTCCCGAGATTGCCGCCAATAGAGGCAGTATTTCGAATCTGTGGTGAACCAACCGTACGAGCGGCATGAGACAAAGCGGGAGAGAGTTGTTCAAATTCTGAACTTTCAAACTGTGAAAAGGGAACTGTGGCTCCAATGCGAATAACCGATGTTTGTGTATCAAGATGCCATGACTTGAGTTCGTTAACGCGTGCAAGGTTGATCACCGAGGAGGGTTTGCGATGGTTGAAGTTCACCTCGACCATGAAGTCTGTGCCTCCAGCAAGCAACATCGCTTCGGGATTCTCTGCAAAGATTTCAGTCGCTTCACGCACTGATGTGGGGGTATAAATAGGCATAACTAAGACATCCTTGCAAATAGTCGTGCAGCTTGCTCCGATGCTTTAGCCCGTACCTCATCAAGATCGAAGTGCACAGGCACTCCGTTGTGAACTAAAGGCTGGCCATCGATGACAACATCAAGGCAGCGAATTCCAGGCGTGAAGGCAGTCTTCCATGGGTCATCGACATAGTCATAGGACCATGTGACCTTGTCATTGAGTGCTTCTGGAAAGAACAGGTAACCATTCTGTAACCATTGCCATGACACGTCTGGTGACGCATTGCGGTCGTCTTCTCGATGCCGGACGAAACTCAAGCGAAATTCTTCCAGCATGTCTGCGCCTATTCCATCGGTGCCGAGAACCACAGTGGAATCTCGCTGAGCGGGTCGCGCATAGCCCACCGAGTTATTCATGTTTGAACGGGGGTTGTGTGCAATGAAGCCTGGTAGTGCGCGGTCGAGATGAACAGCGTGAACGAGAAGCCAATTGTCATGAGCAAATTTCTCGAGCCGAGAGCCCGCATCGGCATCTTCAAAAGCTTCTGCAACATGTATGTGCACCCCAATGCCCAACTCCCGCGATAGATCCGAGACCATCTCCAAAGTCTCGTCAGTGCATGTGAATGCTGCATGGACTCCCACCATCGAGCGTCTTCCCGTCAATGCGTATCTCTTGTTTTCTTCTAAGCCGCGGTAGGCCGCATCCGTCATGGCGTCCGACGGCAAAACTGTGACTAGCGATCCTTGATCTGACCATCTATCGGTAACGCCATAGGCGAGGATGTGGCGTACTCCGATGAAATCACAAGCGTCCGCGATGAGATCCAGGCTGCCCTCGATCGAGAAAGGTGATTCATGATGGTCAATGATCGCCGTAGTGCCTGCAAGTAGTGCTTCTGCGGCACCTAGGGCAGCTGACCAATAAATGATGTCTGGATCTAATGCTGCGTCCAACTTCCACCATATGTTTTGAAGAATTTCAGTGAAGTTGTTTGGTG
>CAEZWE010000006.1_pt1 | contig 37225 bp, 36 predicted proteins | sample 7264891 | NCBI WGS metagenome assembly CAEZWE01 (sample SAMEA6813872, study PRJEB35770) | uncultured Acidimicrobiaceae bacterium | biome: Freshwater; feature: Freshwater reservoir; material: water | place: Czech Republic | collected 2017-07-26 | depth 0.5m m | reverse complement strand
TTCGAACAACTGTTGCTCATTCTGATGAATGATTTATAGCTCTTGTTGAAGAACTAGCGGCTTGCTTCTAATTCATACATTGGTAAACCATCGGTGCTCACCCATAAACCAGCACCCACTTGAGTGAAATAGGGATTCAACTGCGTGCGATACCAAGTAGCACTTCGTTTATATACCTGTAGATCTGTGCCACGTGAGTCCACAATGTTTTCGTAATCCCACTTTGTAGGCAATTCCAGATACAAGACGTGGCGCGTTGCCGACGCGAGATTTTCCACTGCGTTAATGAACGACGCGTTATCGAGGTATTGCAACACGCTATGACAGACAACAAGATCGTATTTCCCCCGCGGTTTCCACTCTGCAATGTTGCGCTTTTCATGATTCCATGTAACGCATGCATGATCACTGACATCGATTGACTTCACTTGCACATTTGGGTGAGTGGTGTTGTACCAATCTCGCCACATGCCCATTCCCGCACCAACGTCTAAAACTGATTCAATGCTCACACCCCACCACGCGCACATGTTGTGCACAGCAGTTGCAAGATGTGCAATCCGCTCAGCATCGTGTGCACCATCTTTTCCGTAGAAGCGTGCGTAATAGTCACTATCAAAACGAGCCATGGTGATAACGCTAGGACTTAAAGCCAGATGCAACCCAGACATCCACACTCACTTGTGTCACCGGGGCTGCATCTGCTGCGGTTTGCCATATAAGAGGTGTCATTGAAAAGAGATCATGGGCTGACGCATCGCTGAGTTCGAGATCAAATTGAATGCGCTGTGCATGAATTGCATGCTCGGGTGGCTCGTCGCGTCTTAGTTCGCGCTCCACAATGCTTGAGTCACGCTTGGGTCTCATCTGTTGTAGATGATGTGCACCTGGGGTCACCGTGACCCACTGACCACACGTGGACAACACACGTTGGAACTCAACATGAGAGTGCGGGGCAAAGACACTGAACACGGCGTCACACGATGCGTCGAGAATGGGAAGCCGATACGCGTTCCCGACGGCAAAGTGAGCCTCGGGAAAACCTTTGCTTGCCATGCGGATACCTTGTTTGGCGATGTCGATCCCGTACTTATGTGGAGAGTGAATCTGCGAGAGGTAATACCCCTCGCCACATCCCACGTCGAGCACCGGGCCGTCGATCTCTTCGATCACTTTGGCTAAGGCATTGGCAATTGGGGTGTAGGCGCCCGTGGACAGAAAACGTCGTCGGGCTGCAAGCGAGTCTGGGGTATCGCCAGGGACTGCATCGCTGGTGAGCCGGCCACCAATGAGCAAGTTGAGATATCCCTCACGGGCGCGGTCAAAGGTATGCCCATTTGGGCATACCACCCCATGGGCTGTGGGTGTAAACGCCTGCATGCAATGCGGACATGCAAATATTGAGGGGACTTTTGACACTTCTGCCATATGAGCAGTCTCTCATTAGGCTAGAGAAATGGAGTTGTCATGACGAACGCTGTGTTTACCGCACGCAACACAGCGCTAGTGGCACTTGGAGCTGTGGATGCCCCGCTTGAGGTCACGTCCGCTTGGATTGATGAGCAACTGGCCGAGACCTATGCCGCATGTGGCGTTCGTCCCGGACTGCTGGAGAAGGTCGCAGGAATTCACAGTCGTCGCTGGTGGCCAGAGGGGACCACCTTTGACCAAGTAGCTGCCGAAGCAGGCCGTGTCGCCTTGGAGAATGCCGGAGTCAAGGCATCTGAGATAGATGTTCTCATCAGCACGTCGGTGTGTAAGCATCATCTTGAGCCATCTTTGGCGTCATCGGTACACCACCAATTGGGACTGCCAACATCTGCAATGAACTTCGATCTGGCAAATGCGTGTTTGGGATTTATCAACGCCATTTGGATCGCATCACAATTGATTGACTCTGGCCAAGTGCGTTATGTCTTGATTGTTGACGGAGAGGGAAGTCGCTACACCCAAGAAGAGACAATTCGTCGACTTCAGACGCCAGGGACAACAGCCGAAGACATCTTTGCTGAATTTGCATCGCTGACTCTTGGATCAGGTGCAGTTGCTGCAGTGTTGGGGCCCGCAGATTTAGGTGGTCACCGCATTGTGGGTGGAGTATCGCGTGCAGCTACCGAACATCATGACCTATGTATTGGCACGCTGGACAGAATGACAACTGATACGCGGGGATTACTGGAAAATGGAATTGCTCTCGCACATGATTGTTTCACCGAAGCTGAACAACACGAAAAATGGTTACACAACATTGACTGGTACATCTTGCACCAGGTGAGCAAAGTGCATACCGACAACGTGTGTGCACAGCTTGGGATTGATCTTGAAAAAGTTCCCGTGTCGTATCCCGCTCTTGGCAATGTGGGGCCTGCTGCCATTCCGCTCACTATGGCCCATAATCAGCATCTTTTTGCCGAAGGCGACAACATCTTGTGCATGGGAATTGGTTCGGGTTTAAATGTCAGCTTTGTTGAATTGCAATGGTGACAGACGCTTCTCAACTACCCGAAATTGATTCCTCATGGGTGCGCAAGTACGACGTGGACCGCGATGGTAACGCGGAGAGTTTTTCAGTTCTTGAAGCTGGTCCAGCACATCCTCGTGGAACGATTGTGTGTGTGCATGGCAATCCCACATGGTCGTACATGTGGCGTAATTTTGTCCGCGAACTAGGTACTCAGTGGCGTGTGATTGCGATTGATCAATTGGGCATGGGTTTCTCGAGTCGGTCGGTAAAACTACGCACACTTGCCACACGTATTGAAGATCTAAATGCCCTAATCGGTGCGGCAAAGGTAGATGGACCCGTCACTCTGATTGCACATGATTGGGGTGGGCCTGTTGCAATTGGTTGGGCAACGCAACATTCCGAGCGCGTGGAGCAACTGGTGCTGTTTAACACGGGTACCCAAATTCCTACAACGGGTATCCCTGGTCTTATTCAAGTCTCAAATACTCCAGTTCTACGTAATGCCATCTGTACATGGACAAAAGCATTTATTACTGGTGCGGTAGTGACAACCGGTGGAATTCCTCGAAGTATTCGTAAGGCCTATTACGCACCGTATACATCTTCAAGTCGCCGTCGTGCCATTGCGCAATTTGTTGCAGACATTCCCACGAGCGACACCCATGTCACCGCACCTGTGCTACGGGAATTAGCAACACGAGCTCAATCACTGGTTGTCCCGACGTTGTTGATGTGGGGTGTACGTGACTTTGTCTTTCACACTGGGGTATTGGCTGATGTGCAAGAAACTTTTCCCCATGCACAGACCATCACATTAGATACGGGCCATCTCTCGCCGGAACACCCAGACGCACCACGTTTGGTGCGTGAATGGTTGTCGCAGCCAACTGGGCCAACAACTGGTGGTCAGCCCCGAGGCAGTGCAGATCTTAATGATGCATTGCGCCGACGCGCCAAAGAATCTCCCGACGCGGTCGCCGTTTTTGATGCCAAAGAAAAAATCACGACGACATGGCGCGAGCTTGAGACATTGATTCTCCAATGTCGTGGAAATCTCGCAGAAAACGGTGTTGTGGCTGGCGATCGGGTGGCGATACTCGCGCCATTTACAGCCCGAACAATTGCTTTTATCTACGCATGTTGGGCACAAGGCGCCATTCCGGTTGTTGCCGATCCAGGATTGGGTATTACCAACATGCGTCGCGCGTTACGCGAAAGTCGACCTAAGTATGTGGTGACTATTCGAGCCACTCGTATCGCAGCACGAGTTCTTCATCTTGCACATCGCGCACAAAGGCTTGATCTCACTTCGATGACACAACCTGGCAAGCAATCTCCATCTCACTGGAACAACATCGCCGATACTGACGTAGCGGCCGTGCTGTATACCTCAGGTGCCACAGGACCAGCTAAGGGTGTGGTGTACACACACGGTCAACTTCGCTCACTGGCAGCAGCAATTCAAAAGCAGTTTTCCATTAGCGATAGTGACGGAATTGCAGCTGCGTATATTCCTTTTGCTTTGTATGGCCCCGCATGGGGAGTGGCTGTGGGGCTACCAAAGATCAATGTTGTGGCCCCAGGAAAATTATCCGCGGAGCACTTACGTGAAGCTCTTAATGGAGTGAACGGAACAATCTTGTTCGCAGCTCCAGCTCCGTTACGCAATGTCATTAAGGACAAAGCGCAATTTCCCACTGTTCGTTGTGTGATGTCGGCAGGTGCTCCCGTGAGTGATGTGTTGTTGCGCGATGTGGCAAAGTCATTTCCTCATGCAGAACTTTTCAGTCCCTATGGCATGACGGAGATGTTGATCATTACTGATGGAATTCGAGGAACTGCTTCAAGTAGGCGTGGTGTTCCAGTGGGGCATCCGCTACCTGGCACCGAAGTAGTGGTGTTCCCGTTCGGAAGTGTCGCGTCCGATGACCTTGAGCCACTTTCTGACGGAGCGACTGGTGAGATTTTTGTGACTGGACCATGGTTGTCGGTGGGATACGACCAGCATTGGGCACGCAATCGAAGTGCGCGCGTGCACTATGCCGGCCGTGAATGGCATCGCACCGGAGACGTGGGTCATGTGCAAGATGGTCTCTTTGTCGAAGGTCGTATAGCGCATGTCATTGAAGTGGACGGCACACAAGTAACGCCTGTGCCTATTGAGCAAGCTGTAGAAGAGATTCTCCCTGGCGTGACTGCAGCAGCAGTAGGTGTAACAACTCATGGTCAACACACTCTTGTTGTTGTGCTGTGCGATGGCACGTCAACAGGTATTGCAGATATTGCGACGGTAAATGCCTTGCGAGGTGTGCTGCCACAGATCTCCGCTGTTCTTTACAAGAAAGCTCTTCCTGTAGATCGACGTCATAATTCAAAAATTGATCGCATCGCACTGAGTGCTTGGGCTACTGAACAATTGAGCAAATGATGCGAGTTCTTCTCACGGGTGCAACGTCCATGATTGGCGAATACACAGTGCGTGAGTTATTGCGCCGTGGTCATGAGGCGCATGTGTTGCAGCGGGGTGAATCAGATCTTCCTGTGAAGGTCTTTCGTGGAGACATTCGTGATGTCGATGCAGTGCGGTCAGCAATAAGTGGTTGTGATGTGGTGATTCATGCAGCTGCAAAGGTCGGACTTGTTGGTTCCTACGAGGAGTTCTTTTCCATCAACGTGGAGGGAACGCGCAACATCATGAACGCAGCCGTTGAGGCGGGTTGTCGGGGCGTTGTATATGTCTCATCGCCTTCGGTGTCATACAGCAGAACTCCTGTTGAGGGCGAAGTTTCTCCACCAGCAATCGATGATGTGATGGGGCACTATTCGCGCACGAAATCCATTGCCGAACGTGAGGTCATCAAGGACAATCGTCTACATGCTGTTGCGTTGCGCCCACATCTTGTGTGGGGACCAGGAGATACACAACTGGTAGGGCGCATTGTGGAACGAGCACAACAAGGTCGACTTGTTCTGGTGAATAGTGGCGATGCGGTTGTGGACTCCACCTATATAGACAACGTGGCTGATGCTCTTGTGGCAGCGGCTGAACGCATTGGTGTGCAACACAATCTCAATGGTCGCGCACTTGTTGTGAGCAATGGTGAGCCACGAACAGTTGCGAGTCTTGTGGAATCTATTTGCACGGCAAGCGGCGTTGCGTATGCACCGCGATCGGTGAGTCTGCGCGCTGCCGTTATTCTCGGTGCGATTATTGAGACAGTGTTCAAGTTGCGCCCGCATAGTGAGCCACCTCTCACAAAGTTCACGGCATATCAGCTAGGTATCTCTCATTGGTTTGATATCTCAGAGACCATGAACTTATTGGATTGGACTCCTCGCATCAGCCTGGACGAAGGTTTCCAGCGTCTTGCACGCGGTCTCTGACACCTAGGGTGTGTTCGTGAAACGAATTCTCGCCCTCATCACTGGTCTAGTTGTTTCAGGCTTACCCATCGCTGTTGCACTTGACGTACAACCTGTTCACGCATCCGCAGATGGCGTGTTTGTCTTTAACACTCAGTTATCTAGTAACTCAGGTTTAGGTTTCTGCACAACTACTACAGTCAAAGGTTGTATTGACTCCGTCACAATTGACGGCATTGCGCTGAGGCAAGTTAATGCACCTAGTGAAGCGAGATACGGAATTGGTGGAGGGGTCTATTCGGCACCCTGCAAATTTATGGATACCTCGGTGACCCAATGTGAGTATCCCTACATGGTGATTTACCCCATGGTGAATACGCCCAACAGTCAGATATCAATGACGAACGTTGAGGTGAATTTTCGCCGTCGTTTAAATGCCCACAAAACATCTGCAGTGAATACGGTGATTGTGAATGGCTCTTTGCAATCATTCGTTCCAGCTGCACCTGGTCTTCGAGACGTGGCGACAATCAATGCGCGTACCACAGTGGTGCATTCAGCGTCTAGCGGTCTATGTCTTGGATGGGTTATCGCAATCGACAATTGCACGATTGGAGATGTTTCCACTTCGACGGTGAGTAACAGAATTTCCATGCTTCTACTGCCCGCTATGCGAAGTGCAATTGTTCCTCCTGATGCTGCCGATGCAGAGTGCAAAAGAATTGATCCAACTAGTAATTGTTTTGTAAACATTTTTGATGCTTCAAGCCAAGGTGGATGGGTAGATACCGATGCGTCAGTGTTTGGTCTGGCCTCCACAGACCGTTTCACTGGAGCTGCGCAGTTGAAGATTGCTGGGCCGCATTTCAAGGCCCCAGTGAATGGCGTGAGTGAGTTGAACCTAGCGAATTTCCGCATGTTCTTGCCTTCGGCATATCTGATGAATTCATTTGGTTTAAAGCCAAGTGAAGCCAACTCGGTCACACTTCCCGTGAAGCGGACTGCAAAAGATGGATCTACAGTTCCTGCTACTGAGTACATTCCAAGTGCAGATGGTTTGTTGGTGTCCACCACTGGAATTGGATTCTCAATTCCCACTATGACAGTGCAGCGCGTACTTGTGGTGAAGAAGAACCAGAAACTCACCACCGATGCCCTGTTAAGAGCAGCAGGAATTTTTCAAACCAAGAAACTTGGGACAGCAAAAATCACTGTGAACACCAAGTCTGGAATGAAGTTTTCCTCGAAGCGTTACAGCTTCAACAAAGTGCGCAATGTAAAAGTGGCAATCGAGTATCGATCATCGAAGAAGGCCACCTCCATACGCCATCTGACCGTCAAGGTCGTGCAGTAGCCAGTTGTGCTGATCAGGTGTACTCGCGGCGCTATCTCTGCCCCTGTGGTGGAGTAAATATGGTGAACTTGGTTGTTTTGCACGTATCTGAACTATCCTCAAAGGCGGTCGTATTCGGCACTTTGGGTGAGTTTCGCTCTGGGTTCCGTTCCTTCCGCGCCTTTAGCTCAGTTGGTAGAGCAACGGACTTTTAATCCGCAGGTCCTGGGTTCGAGCCCCAGAGGGCGCACCACCATGACTTCGTGACACGATGAGTGTGTCCCACAAGGAGGCAGTCATGAACCAGGCAGTCACAGTGTCCCGTGAAGGTGCCTTTGCAACTATCACCTTGACGAATCCTGCCAAGCGCAATGCATTGAGCATGGATGTCTTGCGCGCATTGACCGACGCCTTCAGCGAAGTGAGTCATTCTGATGTGCGCGGCATCATCTTGGCTGCCGAGGGTCCCGTGTTTTCTGCTGGGCACAACTTTGGCGAGATGAAAGACACCACGCGCGAGAATGCCCAAGAACTCTTTGATGTCTGTTCTCATCTCATGCAATTGATGCACACCATCGATCAACCAGTAATTGCGCGCGTGCATGCATTGGCTACGGCTGCAGGTTGTCAACTTGTTGCGTCATGTGATCTAGCTGTGGCGGCACGTTCGGCGTCATTTGCAATTCCGGGCGGCAAAGGTGGATTGTTTTGTCACACACCACTTGTTGCAGTGGGACGATCACTTTCGCCCAAGCGCGCACTCGAGATGGCAATGACAGGTGACCCAATTACAGCCGAGACTGCATATGTGTGGGGATTCATTAATGCCGTGGTGAACGATGATGATCTTGATAGTGCAGTGCTTGAATTGTTGGCACGTGCAACCCGTGGCTCCACCGAATCAAAGGCCCTTGGCAAGCGGGCCTATTACGAGCAAATTCGCATGACAGAACCCGATGCATATGCATTTGCATCTGCAGTGATGGCTGATGCCGTGGTCTCGTGGCCAGCTCAAGAGGGAATAAGTGCATTTCTGGAGAAGCGACACACCGAATTTGGTGATAGGTAAGTAGTTGTGAGTGTTGTAATCCCCCCTACATCGATCATTGAAGTGGAACTCGCCGTTCAAGGCATGACATGTGGTGCCTGTGCTGCACGCATTGAAAAGAAACTCAATGAAATGGATGGCGTAGAAGCTGCGGTGAACTACGCAACGGAAACCGCGATGGTTGCATTCGATGGTGCAGCACTCACCGAGGAACAAATCATAAAAGCTGTGGAATCAGCTGGTTACGGTGCGCGAGTTGTTGATGATGAGCCTTTTGATGATGACCTAGAGGAGAAGCTTCGACAAGCCCGCCTTCGTCTTGTGGTTTCTACAATCTTCACTGTTCCGGTGGTGTTGCTGTCAATGGTGCCGGCATTCATGTTTGATGGCTGGCAGTGGTGGGCAATGGCGTTGTCGGCCCCCGTGGTGACGTGGGGAGCATGGCCCTTCCATGTAAGCGCGCTCAAAAATGCACGTCATGGCACCTCCACGATGGACACATTGATCAGTGTGGGCATTATTGCCGCCACTATTTGGAGTGTCTGGGCTGTCATCTGGGGCGATGCCCTCGATGTGATGGGTCATCATTCCATGACGTCGTCGTCTTCATCACATGTGTATTTCGAAGTGGGAGCAACAGTCGCAACGTTCATTCTCCTTGGTCGCTATTTGGAAATGCGCGCAAAGAATTCCGCAGGTGATGCATTGCGTTCATTAATGGCATTAGGCGCCAAATACGCAAACGTATTGCGCGATGGAGTTGAAATATCCATCCCTGCATCAGTGATTCGTGAAGGTGATCTTGTTGTGGTGCGTCCGGGAGAAAAAATTGCTGCCGACGGTGTAGTGGAAGAAGGATCATCGTCCATTGATATGTCGATGATTACTGGTGAGAGTGTTCCTGTTGATGTGCACGTGGGTGATGCGGTGACTTCGGCGACTGTGAACCAACAGGGTCGTCTTGTGGTGCGCGCAACGCGAGTAGGTGCCGAGACAACGTTTGCCCGCATGGCCAAGTTGGTGCGTGAAGCCCAAGCCACAAAAGCACCGGTGCAGCGCTTTGCCGACAAAGTGAGCAGCGTGTTTGTGCCGGTGGTGTTTGCCATTAGTGCGTGCACCTTGGCCGCATGGTTGTTTTTTGATGGCGATGTATCGAAAGCATTCACTGCATCGGTTGCGGTACTCATCATCGCTTGTCCTTGTGCATTAGGTCTTGCTACTCCCACTGCGTTGATGGTAGGAAGTGGACGCGCTGCACAATTGGGCATTGTGATTAAAGGCATTGATGTATTGCAAAGCACCCGTCGTATCGACACGGTCATTTTGGATAAGACCGGCACAGTGACAACAGGTGCAATGACATTGGTAGATGTTGTCTGTGCAGATGGCGTAGAGCGCACCGATGCATTGCGTTATGCAGCCGCAGTAGAAGCAGCGAGTGAACACCCCATTGCGCGCGCCATTGCTGCAGCAGGCGCAACAGAGCTGGGCGAGATTCCTGCGCTGGATGAATTTGCATCAATGCCGGGCATGGGGGCTACAGGACGTATTGGTGGCGTCATCATCACAGTGGGTAGAGAGGAAGTGTTTCGTCAACGCTTGGTGATTATTCCCACTGTGTTGAAGAATGCTCTTGAATCATCGCGTCGAGAAGGACTTACAGCGGTAGTTGTGGCATGGGATGGCCAAGCACAAGCCGTGCTAGCGGTTGCGGATCAACCCAAACCCACGAGCGCAGAAGCAATTGCCTCGTTGCGCCTGATGGGTCTTGCACCCGTACTGCTCACTGGCGATAACAAAGTGACCGCAGAAGCTATTGCAGCCGCTGTGGGAATTGAGACCGATGAACACCATCTTTATGCCGGTGTGATGCCCGACGACAAAGTGGCTGTGGTGCGAGATTTGCAAGAGCGCGGCTATGCAGTTGCGATGGTGGGCGATGGTGTTAATGATGCTGCTGCTCTTGCTCAAGCAGATGTGGGCATTGCGATGGGCGGAGGAACAGATGTTGCGATGCAGGCAAGTGATCTCACCATCGTCAATGGTGACCTTCGCTCTGTTCCCGATGCCATTCGACTCTCACGAGCGACGTTGCGCACGATTCGGACCAATGTGTTTTGGGCGTTTGCCTACAACGTTGCAGCGATTCCGCTTGCAGCCTCTGGTCAACTCAATCCCATGTGGGCTGGCCTGGCCATGGCGTCCTCATCGGTGTTTGTGGTGACCAACAGTTTGCGTCTCCGTCGCGTCCCATTGCATCGATAACCGCACAGCATCGATGGCGTTACGTCGTCGATTACGGATTGTCCGTGTAGATAATCCGACTTCTTCGGCGAGTTGGTCTGTTGTTTCTCCTGAAGCAAGTCGTTCGAGAAGCACAATGTGTTCGGTTGCTACCCCACTTTCCAATGCATCGCACAACACCTCATTGAGTCGTTCTGCAAGTGGGTCAATCTGGGGGTCATGGGCCACTCTGCTCATCATGTCGTTACCCACTTGAGTTTCTTCCACTTTCTTGAGTCTGAATTCACGTACAAAAGCGTGGTACTCAATGTCGCGTACCAAGTTGGCAGCAATCTTGTGATGACGTCGATGGTGGGGGAATTGACGGATCACCATCCATGCCGCGCCAATTGCTTCGTTCATAGCTGCAGTCATTCCGCCTGGCACCACGCGCCCACGCCTGCGCACCATGGCCAAGACCGAGGGCATCACGCGATGTAGAACGATGCGCGCTGCAAGCTCGTCGTGTTCGGCATGTCGCACGAGTTGCCACAGCATGTGATCGCCTTCGCTGTCGTCAATGGGCTTGCCAAATCCGGCGAGCACGAGAAGTTCGTCGAGACTTTCCACGGCGTGAGGCATAAACGGCCATGCGTTCACACGCCGAATCACGGGGCGCGAGTAGACGAGTCGTTCCCATTCATCAATGATGAGTCGGGCGGGGCCCGTGGCACTGGTGGTCCACACCAATGCGGTGCGTTCTGTGTCTGTGGCGGGGACATGTGGGTTGTGTTGTGTCATGAAGACACGGTGAGAAAAGTCCCTTTCGCCCCTTCGTAGCGCCACTCTCACCCAGGCCCTTTTGGGTGGGCAATACTGTGGTCATGCGCATCACATTGCCCTCAGGAACAGCCGCCGAAGTCGTCCACCATGAGTCACCCAAGATGGGATTAGTGATTGCTCCTGACATCTTTGGTCTTCGTCCACTTTTTGATGACATGGTCGCCCGCTTCGCCGAACAATGGCAGATGTCAGTGATTGCGGTAGAGCCGTTTGCGCAGATGGATCTTGGACCTGAGGTGGAACCACGTTTTGCAGCGGTGCCACAACTGCGCGACGACAATCATCTGCGTGACCTCAACGAAGCAGCCGATGCGTTGAAAACCGATGTAGTTGGGTTGATGGGTTTTTGTCTCGGGGGAATGTATTGCTTCAAGTCGTCTCGTACGGAACGCTTCGCACGCATTGTGAGTTTCTACGGAATGATCACGTTGCCCAACGATTGGAAGAGCAACACCCAGGGTGAACCATTAGCCATGTTGATTAATGGATATGCAGACAATGTGTTAGCAATCATTGGCGGCAAGGATCACTACACACCAGAAGCAGATGTTGCCCAACTTCGTGCAACTGGTGCACAAGTGGTGGTGTACCCAGATGCAGAACATGGATTTGCCCATGATGCGAGCCGGCCCTCACACCGCATAGATGATGCACATGACGCGTTCACTCGAACAGAGAAGTGGTTGCTCAGTGCGCTGTAGTGCGCACCAGTTCTAAATAGCGCGTTGTTCGAGCTTTGTGCGATCGATGATGTGATAGGTGCGATCGTGTTGCTCGAGCCACTTCAGTTTGATGAAGCTTGCGATTGCTTTGTTCACACGCTCGCGTGAGGCACCCACCATGCCGGCGAGTTCTTCTTGTGTGACAGGAAGAACGAATTGATCTTTCCCACCAGAGAGATCAAGCAATCGCTTTGCAGTACGACCAGTGACATCCAAGAAAACACTGTCGGCGAGTGCTTGGTCCATGGAACGCAAACGCTGGCTTAACATGCGAATGACATTCCACATCAAGCTTGTAGAGGTATTGAGCTGTTCAAGAACGGCCGCGTAGGGAATTTCTAAGACCTGTGATGTTTCAAGTGCGCGAGCTCCAGCAGAGCGCGAATTCTTGTCCAACATGCCCATCTCGCCAAAGAGGTCGCCGGCATCCATGAGTGCAATCACGCTTTCGCGATGATCGAAAGGCTTGTTGCCAATTGCGATTGCAATGCGACCAGAGAGCACAACAAATAAAGACTGTGGTTCATCGCCTACTTCGAATAACACGTCTCCGCGGACAAGTTCTTTTACTTTTCCCGCGGATGCGATTGTGGTGAGGATTTCATTGGGCGCACCCATGAAGAAATCGGTTTCTGCGAGTACTAGTTCGTGTGCCATAGCAACCATGACGGTACTACCCTTTATGTATGAATCGAAACGAGATCGTCTGGACAATTGTTGTGGCGGCAGGGTCTGGACTTCGTTTTGGCAGTGCAAAACAATTTGAGACCATCGGCGGGAAGAAAATCGTCGATTGGGCTGTTGACGAGGCTTCGAAACATTCGGCTGGTGTTGTGGTGGTCTTGCCTCCTGGTCAAGCAACGGGAGAGGGGCAAGTAGAAGGCGGTAGCACACGCAGTGAATCAGTGCGTCGTGGTCTTGCTGCAGTTCCCGACACCGCAACAATTATTTGTGTGCATGACGCCGCACGTCCATTTGCGAGTCCCACAGTTTTTCAGCGTGTGATTTCTGCAGTGGTTGATGGTGCAGATGCTGCAGTTCCTGGGGTTGCAGTGGTGGACACCATCAAGCAAGTCAATGAATCCAATGTGGTGGTCGCAACGCCACGGCGAGAAACGTTGCGTGCTGTGCAAACTCCGCAAGCGTTTCGTGCCGAATCATTGCGGCGCGCTCACGTTGCAGGTGGCGAAGGCACCGATGATGCCACATTGATTGAAAAAATGAATGGGGAAGTAGTTGTGGTGGAAGGTGAGATTGTGAATCGAAAGATCACCACGCGTGAAGATCTTGAATGGGCAGTGGCGCATGCGCACCATCTCTTGGAAGGCGAAGTGTGATGATTGATATTCGCGTCGGTCAAGGTTTCGACATTCATCGTTCTGCAGATGGTCCCATCGAGGGTCGCGTGTTAATCCTTGGAGGAGTTGAGTTTCCAGGAGAACCAGTTCTTGTGGGGCATAGCGATGCAGATGTTGTGGCACATGCTGCAGCTGATGCACTGCTGGGCGCAGCTGGACTGGGCGATATTGGTCAGCACTATCCCGATACCGATCCGAAGTGGAAAGGCGCCGATTCATTGGCGATTCTGAGCGATGTTGCTAGCAAAGTACGCGCATTAGGTTGGCGCATTGGAAATATTGATTGCAGTGTTGTGTGCGAATCGCCACGAATCGCCCCAGTTCGCGACACAATGGTGGAACGATTAACCGATGCGGTTCAAGCACCCGTCTCTGTGAAAGGTCGTCGCGCCGAAGGTCTCGGCGCTGTCGGGAGAAGCGAAGGCATTGTGTGTTTCGCCTCGGCAGTCATCATTAAGGAGTTGTAGTTCACCATGGCACCGCGCAAACCCCCAAAATCTCCCAAAGTGAATACAGGTAAGCCAGGTCGCCCCGCCGGCAGTCGTAACTCTGGTAGTCGTGCAGGAAGTCGCACCGCTTCAGATCGTGGTTCAGAGTCAAGTGGTGGGCGATCAGGTGGTCGCACATCTACGCGCGGTGTGGTGCGACGCACTGGTGGAGGCGCACCGAATCGTGATGGTCGTCCACGCACAGCACCCGCTGCAAAAGGTTTGGGCGGCGAACAGATTGAAGGTCGTCAAGCAGTTCGAGAATTGCTCATCGGCCAAAAACGCAAAGTAAAAGAAATTTGGATGGCAGCAGACATTGATCCAGCTCCCATTCTCGACGACATTGAGCAAATTGCAGATGCTGCACGCGTTCCCATTCTTGAAGTGCCACGACGCAAGTTGGAAGAAACTGCGCGCAGCGAGGCACCACAAGGAATCATTGCCTTTGCTCAACCATTAGAAGAAGCATCGTTTGCGGACATGTTGAAGACGCACCACGGGGTGGCGCCATTTCTTGTTGCTGTCGATGGAGTAACGGACCCAGGCAACCTCGGTGCGTTGTTGCGTTGCTGCGATGGTGCCGGCGTGACTGGCGTGGTGTTACCTAAGCACCGCGCAGTGCACGTGACGCCAACGGTTGCAAAATCATCTGCAGGTGCTGTGGAGCATGTGCCGATGACATTGGTGTCGGGGCTACCCACGGCAATTCAACAGATGCGCGACAAAGGAATCTGGGTCGTTGGGCTAGATGATTCCAGCCGCGACACGCTGTTCGATATCGGCAAGTTAGCCACAGATGGAATCTGCATCGTGCTGGGCGCTGAGGGAGCAGGTTTGTCGCGTCTGGTCAAAGAGCGCTGTGACACCATCGTGGGCATTCCCATGCTGGGTCAGGTGTCGTCCTTGAATGTTTCTGCCGCGGCTGCTTTGGCTACTTATGAAGTCACGCGTGTGCGAATGGCAAGTCGCGCCTAGGATAAACACCCTCGCCGGGTTAGCTCAGTGGTAGAGCAACGCACTTGTAATGCGTAGGCCGTGGGTTCAACCCCCACACCCGGCTCCATTCTTCGGCATCAGCAGCGGGTCCCCTCTTGGGGCGCTGTTCCGTCAATGAGATAACGGTGCACCGCTTCGTTAATGCAGTCGTTGATTCCGTAGCCACCGTGGTTGTTGCTCTCCACCGCGACGAGTACTGCTGATTCCAAAGCCGCAGCCATGCGTTCAGTTGATGCGAACGGTGTTGCGGGATCACCGGTGTTTCCGATGACGAGCATCACCGTTGCACTGGCACCGGTGATGGTGACAGGTGATTCACCTGCGGCTGGCAGGTAGGGGCACTGTGAAGTGATGAACACGCCGTCGGGGTAAAGAAGCGGAGCGGTTGTTGACAATTCCTTCGCAATTGCCTCGTACTCGGCATCGGTGGGTGTGTTGCGCGCATCGAGACAGGTGATCACACTGAATGCTTCGAGCTCGTTACCCCACGTTCCATCTGGTCGTCTCTGGTTGTATGAATCGGCCAATTCTGTCAACAAACTTCCATCTCCCGAGAGCGCAGTAGTGATTGCCTCTGCGAGTGTGGGCCACAGGTCCTCTGTATACATCGCTGCGATGAGAGCAGTTTGCAGGGTGCTCTCATTGACGTCTGGGCGACCAGCAATGCCAGGAATCGGCTCGCGGGCAACTCGATCCCACAGGGTGCGCAACGCATCTGCGGGGTCTCCATTGTGGGGAATTGGGCACTGAGGTCCCACCGACACACACATGGCCATGAAGTTCTCGAGTGAGGCCTGAAATCCGCCGGCTTGCTGGCGCAGCGAGTCGAGGGTGTCAGCTGTGGGGTCGGCGCACCCATCGAGGACTGCAGCCCGAACGGTACTGGGGAACAAGGTTGCCCATGTTGCGCCTAGTTCGCATCCGTACGAGGTTCCGAAGTAACTGATGGTGTTCTCGCCGAGTGCCTGGCGCAACAAGTCGATGTCCCGCGCAGTGGCGGCAGTCGTCATGTGGGAGATGGCGTCTCCAGTGCGTTCGATGCAGGATTCCACCAGAGCCTTGTACTCATCCCTCTGGGCCTGGCGCGCCTGTTCGTCGGCCGGTGTGGGGTCGCTGTTGATAGTGAGCTGGTCGTAGTCGTCGATGCAATCAATCGCAGGCGTGCTCTTGCCCGTTCCGCGCGGGTCGAGTGCGACGATGTCGAATGAAGCCAACAATTCCTCCTGGAAGATCATTGATGCTTGAGTGACCATCATCGAGGCACCGAATCCAGGGCCGCCGGGATTCACAATGAGGCTGCCAATTCGCTTGTCGGGGTCCGTGGCGACACGACGCGTGACGTGGAGATCCATCGTGGGACCATCGGTGTCGGCGTGGTCGACGGGAACCGTGAGTGTGGCCTCCTCAACATCGTCGGCGCCCTTACTCCACTCCAACGAGAATGCCGTGTCGTCATCCCGAGACAACACGCCGGTGACCAGGCCGGCAGCAAATACTGTCAGTGCCACTATGACGACCAGAGGTAAACGCAGTCGGCGGCGCACATTGGGGGTGAGTTCAGGGTTGATGACGTCCTCAAACGAGGGTGTATTGCTCATGACGAATAGCATAAATGCTATGTAGTAATAATGCAACATACCTAGCATTCGGTGCCCGCATTGTCGCCTCTTGGTTGGAGGGCCTTTGTGTTTGACAGGTGAACCTATTGCTGTAGTTGTGCTCAAGTTAGAAAATCCATGTGATGTCACTTGAGTTTCATTTTCCGACCCTGACCCGAGCCATTTAAGAGGCATAACAATGAGTAATAATCCAACCAAACACTCGAAAAAGGGGAAGAAACGGCGTGGTGGCAGGCAATTCGTAGCTCCACCAACTACCGTGGTGGTGTCTCCACAATCTTCTCGGAGGACTTCTACATCATGAGCCAGCAACGCCCACGCGCTTCGCGTCCATCCTTACCTTCTGCTTCCAACGGCACCCTCGGTGCGGTTGTGGCAGTGGTGGCCCTTCTTCTTGGTTTCCTCATTCTTCGTGATGTGCAAGCCGATGGGGGAAGCGCAACCATCACCACTTACCCACCCGCAGAGACACTTCCAGGTGGCGAACCCGTTGATCCCAACGTGACCACAACAACTGTGTTTTCGATTAACGGATTTAAGATTCAGGTGGCGAATGCATCTGGCATCGCAGGCAGTGCTGGCGAGATGACATTGAACTTGCAGAAGGCCGGATACGTAGTGCAACCCGCAGCAAACGTTGCAGCAGGTACTGCAAAGCGATCCAAATCAGGTGTCTTCTATTTGGCAGGCTGTGAAGCCAATGCCCAAAACGTGGTGGATGTACTTGGTGGCGGTGCCGACTTGGCAGCAATGCCATCACCAATCCCCACCGAAACAGGATCTATCGGTGAAGCATGTGTGCTGATTCTTCTCGGCACAGATTTGGCGAACAAACCACTGCAAGGAATTGTGGGTGGTGGCGAAGGTCAGGCTGCAACAACAACTGTTGCTCCAACAACTACCGCGCCTTCTGAGTAGTCAAAAACTCAGTCGCAAGTTTTTCAATGGATTGCAGCACCTGTTGGTGTGCAATGTCGTGACCAAAACGTTGCACCAAACTTGACACCGAAAGCCCCGTCAAAAGCGCTTCATCACATGTGGGGTCAATATCGCCCACAATCGCATGTACTGGTGTGCGCACATTGGATGCATAACGCACCACCTCACCTACGACCTTGCCATCAAAGCTTGTGTCATCAAGTAACCCCTCGCCAGTAATGATGAGATGGTGATGTTTGATTGCTTCATCGAATCCAGTTTCTTCTGCGACGATGTCAAAACCAGGAATCAATTGAGTACCTAATGCAGCAAGTGCTCCCGCTAGACCGCCGGCGGCTCCCGAACCTGAGATCGCAGTGACGTCGATTCCGAAATCTGTGTCGTAACGCGCCGCAAGTTGTTGAAGGCGATGCGTCAACATTTTCACTTGTGCTTTTGTTGCACCTTTTTGTGGTGCAAACACATGTGCTGCATCCACAAAAGTTGTGTCTACGTCGCAGGCCACTAGAAACTCGACAGCACGTAAACGCGCTGGAGTTCCAATCGCACGCAGTGCACCAAGGCCACCATCGGTGGTTGCCGATCCACCGAGACACACAATTATTTTCTTGGCACCTTCGTTCAGTGCGCAATCAATCAGTTCGCCAGTTCCTTGCGTGGTTGCGTTCATTGGGTCATTACCCGTTGCGCCACCTGCCAAGGTAAGCCCAGACGCTCGCGCCATCTCAATCACCGCAATGCCGCGTCGCATGCTCCATTCGGCTTCTACTGGTTGACCAAGTGGACCTGTCACCACAGTGCGTCGATTAGGCCCACCGAGAACTTCGAGAGTTCCCTCGCCACCATCTGCCAAAGGCATTTCGGTGCAATCAATATTGAGAGACCAACAGGCATGTCCAATTGCTGCACACACGTCAGCCGCCGATGCAGTGCCCTTGAATTTGTCGGCTGCCGCAAGAACTCGCACGGCCAAACCCTATGGGCTCGACTGCGCTAGTGATTATTTCTTGGCATGTCGGTAGGGTTTGGTTTATGGCTGTGACAGTTCGAATTCCCACAACAATGCGTCCGATCTCTGGTGGAGCCTCCACTGTGGAAGTTGCCAGCGGTACCTTGCGCGAAGTACTTGACGGTCTGAATACAGCTCACTCCGGGTTCGCAGAGCGTCTGTTTGATGGTGCGGGAGAACTGCACAAGTTCGTGAACATCTTCGTCTCCGATGACGATGTCCGCTATCTGCAGGGTCTTGACACCCCAGTGAAAGACGGAGACACCGTCTCGATAATTCCTGCGGTCGCTGGCGGCTGCTGAATCCTTCTAGTCCACGGTCCCGTTTTTTGGGCTTGTTCACCCCTGGCGGGGTAGTGGCGTTAGCAGTCTCAACGGTAGAGTGCTAGCAGTCGGATCGCTTGAGTGCGAATCCCCCACAGTAGGCAAAACCCCCAAATTACGGAGGAAACCATGGCAAAGATGATTGCATTTGACGACGAGGCCCGCCGCGGTCTTGAAGCAGGAATGAACAAGTTGGCCGACGCAGTGCGCGTCACGCTTGGACCAAAGGGTCGCAACGTAGTTCTTGCAAAGCAGTGGGGTGCACCCACCATCACTAACGACGGTGTCTCCATTGCAAAAGACATCGATCTTGAAGATCCCTATGAGCGCATTGGCGCTGAGTTGGTGAAAGAAGTTGCCAAGAAGACAGACGATGTCGCAGGTGACGGAACCACCACCGCAACTGTGTTGGCATGGACAATGGTGCGCGAAGGCTTGCGCAACGTTGCTGCTGGCGCAAACCCCATGTCGTTGAAGAAGGGCATTGAAGCAGCTGTTGCCGAGGCAATCGCGAGCATCAAGTCACTCGCCAAGGAAGTTGATTCCAAAGAACAGATCGCACAAGTTGCATCAATTTCTGCTGCCGACACTGAAATCGGCCGCATGATTTCTGAAGCAATCGACAAAGTAGGCAAAGACGGTGTCATCACTGTTGAAGAAAGCCAGACCTTTGGCATGGAAATGGATCTTGTAGAAGGAATGCGCTTCGACAAGGGCTACATCTCCCCATACTTCGTCACCGACACAGATCGCATGGAAGCTTCTTTGGAAGATGCCTACATCTTGTTGGTCTCCAACAAAATCGCAAATGTGCGCGACATGTTGCCAGTACTCGAAAAAGTGATGCAGAGCGGTAAGCCATTGTGCATCATTGCCGAGGACATCGAAGGTGAAGCACTTGCAACTTTGGTTGTGAACAAGATTCGCGGAACATTTAAGAGCGCAGCCGTGAAGGCTCCTGGCTTTGGCGATCGTCGCAAAGCAATGTTGCAAGACATTGCAATTCTTACTGGTGGCCAAGTCATCAGCGAAGAGGTCGGCTTGAAGTTGGAGAATGCAACGCTTGATCTTTTGGGTCGTGCAAAGCGCGTTGTGATCACCAAAGATGAAACAACCATCATTGAAGGTGCCGGCGATGAGGGTGACAGTAAAGGTCGCATCAGCCAATTGAAGACAGAGATTGAAAACACCGACTCTGACTACGATCGCGAAAAGCTCCAAGAGCGTCTCGCCAAGTTGTCTGGTGGTGTTGCAGTACTCAAAGTTGGCGCCGCTACCGAAGTGGAACTGAAGGAAAAGAAGCACCGCATCGAAGATGCTGTGAGCACCACGAAGGCAGCAATCGAAGAAGGTGTTGTTCCTGGCGGTGGCGTTGCACTTCTTCGTGCACAAGCAGCAGTAGAAGCCGTTGCAGCAAAACTCGCAGGCGACGAAGCAACTGGCGCACGCATGGTTGCTCGTTCACTTGAGGGTCCGTTGAAGCAGATTGCAGAAAACGCTGGCTTAGAGGGTGGAGTTGTTGTTCAGAAGGTGAAGAGCCTGAAGGGCAATGAGGGTCTCAATGCTGCAACTGGCGAGTATGAAGACCTCGTCAAGCTCGGTGTCATCGACGCTGCCAAGGTGACACGTTCTGCACTGCAGAATGCTGCATCTATCGCAGCATTGTTCCTCACCACTGAAGTGGTTATTGCGGACAAGCCAGAAGAAGCTGGTGCCGGTGGTGGACATGACCACGGCATGGGTGACTTCTAAATCGACACAGTTGTAGTGCATCGCTGATGGCGCGCCCAGTTGCTCTAGTGAGTTGTGCTGAGGCGCGACATCACGATCACGACCTAGATCTCATTGTCCGTGCACTTGGTGATCGCGGTCGCATTGCCGAGATAGTGGATTGGGACGATGCGACCCAGGATTGGTCGCGTTTTGATGCTGCCATTGTGCGATCACCGTGGGATTATCACCGGCGATACGAGGAGTTTTTGCAGTGGGTAAGCAACGTCTCAACCCACACTCAGTTATTGAACTCCGAGGAGATATTGCGCTGGAACACTGACAAGGTGTATCTCGGCGAAATGATCGAAGCGGGAATTGCCGTGATCCCCACAACCTTTGTGGCAGGTGCCGAAGACATGGTGCGTGTGCACGATCAGTTGTCGGGTGATGTTGTTGTGAAGCCCACAGTGAGTGCTGGCTCGAATAACACCAAGCGTCATATTCAACAATCTGTGGAAGCAGTGACCCATGTGCTGTCACTTCTTGATGGTGGCAAAGTTGCAATGGTGCAGCCGTATCAGCGTTTCATTGACGAACGTGGTGAAACTGGAATGCTGTATTTCAACGGCGAGTTCAGTCATGCATTCCGAAAAGGTGCCATCTTGTCCCAAGGGGAAGGCGAGATGAACGGCCTTTTTGTGGAAGAAGATATTCGCGCCCGTCAACCCTCTGGTCAAGAGCGCGAACTTGGTGATGATGTGATGTCCTACATCTTTGACAAATTCGGCTACTACCCCTTGTATGCCCGAGTTGATGTGGTGCGAGGGTCAGCCGGTGTGCCTGTCTTGATGGAACTTGAGCTTGCCGAACCTTCTTTGTATCTCCACACAGGATCTGATGCAGCCACTCGTTTTGCCTCAGCAGTCTTGGCGCGTCTCTAGGTAGGTTGAAAGACATGAGTGAACCCATGTCTCCATCTATTGGACTCGCAGTCGTCCATTATTTCTGTAAGCCACTGCCACAATTCGATGGCGAGGCTCTCATTAATGCAGTGAAGGCTGCAGAGAACAGTGGTGTCACTGTGGTGACCGTTTCCATGTTGGGTCATAAGGCTGACGTTGCGGTGATGGGCATGGCCGCAGACATGCGTGAGTTGAAGGCTTTGCAAACTGGTTTGCAACATGCAGGTCTAGAAATTGTGGATAGCTATGTGTCGCTCACTGAAGTTTCTGAATACGCAAAAGGCATGCCGCAAGAGATGCTGAATGCTCGCCTGTATCCACAGCTCCCGCCTCCTGGTAAGAACGCATGGTGTTTCTATCCAATGTCGAAGCGTCGCAATACAGATCAAAACTGGTTCACGCTTGACTACGACCGTCGTAAAGAACTCATGGAAGAACACGGCAAGAGCGGACGCACCTTTGCAGGTCGTGTCATTCAACTTGTTACAGGTTCTGCTGGTCTTGATGATTTTGAATGGGGAGTGACATTGTTTGGTGTGCATCCCGATGATCTCAAGGAAGTGGTGTACACGATGCGCTACGACGAAGCATCTGCGGTGTACGCAGAATTCGGTGCGTTCTATGTCGGCATGGTGACCCCTGTTGAGGAACTCGTTCATCAGATCTGATGTGTCATGACGACTGAACTCTTATTCCTTCGCGATGCATACCTACAAGAGTGCGATGCGGTGGTGCAAGAAGTTCGGGAAAACGCTGTCATTCTCGATCAGACGATTTTCTATTACACAAGTGGTGGTCAGCCTCACGATCTTGGACTCATCAACGGGCAATTGGTCACTGAAGTGCGCAAAGTGGATGGCGACGTCTTGCATTTTCTCGTTGAGGGTGCCTCGATGCCGGCAGTTGGGGCAACCGTGCATTGTGTTCTTGACTGGGAGCGACGTCACCGTTTGATGCGCACCCACACGGCCATGCATGTGTTGTGTGGTGTGATTTGGAATGAATGGAAAGTTCCTGTCACTGGCGGCAACATGGAGCCACTCGTAGCACGAATGGATTTCGAGCTTCCTGAAGTTCCTGAAGGATTTGCCGAAAAAGTAGAAAAACTTGTGAACGAGGCCATCGCGCACAATCATCCGATTGAGGTGTCATTTTTGCCACGTGATACCGCAGTAGTAGATGAAGATCTCATCCGCACCAAGGTGTCACTCATTCCGGATTCGGTCCCCGAGATCAGAGTTGTCGACATTGTGGGATTGGATAAGCAAGCCGATGGGGGAACCCATGTTGCTTCCACACAAGAAGTAGGTGTGGTGCGGGTCGTGAAGATGGAAAACAAAGGCAAAGGTTTTAGACGGATTCGCGTCTCCATTGTGGAGTAGCGTCGATACGTGTTTTGGGCTGAGTTCTTTGGATTCGTAGCGGCAGTGCTGGGTGTGCTGCAAGCATGGCCCCAAGCTCGCAAGATTCGATCATTGGGCCATGGCCACGGAGTCAGCATCACCATGTGGATTCTGATGACAGGTTCAAGTGCTGCCTGGCTTGGTCACGGTTTTCGCATAGGTTCGCCATCGCTGATTGCAAGCACCGTCGCATCTGCGTTAATGAATTTGACGGTGGTTCTTGCCTTGACATCGTCGCCACGTGTGGTCGTTTTTCGTTTCATTGTTCTCTCCACTGCGACCGCTTTTTTGATCGCGACTCTTCCACTGTGGATCACAACACCCATCTTGTTTGCTTTCACATTGTCCCGTGTTCCTCAAATTCACAGATCATGGAAGTCAAAGCGCAATAAAGTTCCTGGGTCAGCTGTCTCGATGGGCATGATCTCCTTGAGCATTGCGTGCCTGTTGGCATGGGAGGTGTACTCCATTTTGTGGAAGAGCCCCGTACTCATTGGCACCACCACGGTGGCCCTCATTGGAGCACTATTAGTCGCTTATCTTGAATTATCCAATCCCGCCAATAAAAAGCAGCGCACTACCTCATAGTGAAGATTTTTGTCACCGTGTTTTCCGGAGCCATCGTCTAGGGTAAAGACATGTCATTTCTCACGATTGTTTTTCTTGTTCTCGGGCTTGCATGTCTAGTAGCCGGAGCAGATCTGTTGGTGAGAGGCGCTGCTGCAATTGCGTCTCGATTAGGAATCTCGCCCATTGTGATTGGTCTCACGGTGGTGGCCTACGGAACAAGTGCGCCAGAGTTGGCAGTGAGCGTGAATGCCTCACTTGGAGGAAACAGTGATGTTGCCTTTGGCAATGTGGTGGGCAGCAACATTGTCAACATTTTGTTTATCCTCGGTCTTTCAGCGACCGTAAGCGCACTTGCTGTCACGCAACGCATTGTGCGACTCGATGTCCCCATTCTTATCGGCGTGTCTTTTGTAGCGCTCTTTATGAGTCTCGACAACACATTCGGGCGCATTGATGGGTTGATTTTGGTGGCAGGTGCAATTGCATATACATGGTGGTTGATTAAATCTTCACGGAATGAATCGAAGGCAATTGAAGCTGAGTACACCGAGGCCGTCGACATTCTGGAAGAGGGTGTCGTCAAACTCCCGCTCATCACACAGATTCTTTTTGTTCTTGGTGGACTTGTAGTTCTCGTCATTGGCTCGCAACTGTTGGTGAATTCAGCAACCGAGATTGCAGAAAGTCTTGGCGTAAGTGAATTAGTGATTGGACTCACCATTGTTGCTATCGGCACATCGCTTCCAGAACTAGCGACTTCGGTGCTGGCTTCTATTCGAGGCGAACGCGACATCGCTGTGGGCAACGTCGTTGGATCCAACTTGTTCAACATCATGTTTGTGCTCGGTATGAGTTCGGTGGTGTCATCAGATGGAGTAGCGGTACAAGATTCAGCTATCCGCCTTGATATCCCCGTGATGATTGCTGCCACGATTGTGCTTCTCCCCATTTTTTGGAATGGATTCCAGATCAAGCGTTGGGAAGGCGCAGTTCTGATGGGCTTCTATGTTCTCTATGTCGTATATCTGTTGCTTGACAGCGATGATCACAGTGCCATAAGCGTTGTGGGACCCGCAATCTTCTTTGTGGTGTGCTTGGGAATGCTGGGCTTTTCGGTCACGGGTTACCAAGGCTGGCGTCAACATCGCGCCACGGTAAAAGCACAACAACAGTAAGCATCTATTGTGAGCCCCATGGACGGGGTCATTGGAGAAGCGCGTAGCTTTCTTGCACAGAATTGGTCGCCATCGACTGATCTTGTGGCATGGAAAGAACTTGTGGTGTCACAGCGTTGGGCAGCACTTCGCTGGCCTTCGGATTGTTTGGGACGAAATCTCGACGATGACACCGCGCAACAAGTGGAGTTACTGTTTCGTGAAGCCAATGCACCGGGACCTGGACAAGATAAGTCCAATTTGTGGGCAGGCACTGTGGTGGGTTTTGGTTCACCAGAATTGAAAGAGAAATTCATTCATCCCTTGATGATGGATGAGATTGCAATGTGTCTTTTGTATAGCGAACCAGGTGCAGGTTCAGATCTTGCAGGTATTCGCACCACTGCTGTACGTGATGGTGACGAATGGGTAGTGAATGGCCAAAAGGTATGGACCAGTGGTGCACGTGATGCCGATTATGGGATGTTGATTGCACGCACAGATTGGAATCAACCCAAGCATCGAGGAATTACCTTTTTCTTTCTCCCTATGAAACAACCCGGGGTTGAAGTTCGACCATTGCGTCAAGCCACAGGAGATGCGCGCTTCAACGAAGTGTTTATGACCAATGCACGAATTCCAGCAAGCAACATGTTGGGCGAGTTAAACGCGGGGTGGTGGGTGCTACAAAGCGCTCTTGCATACGAACGTGCGGCGATGGGAATCTCTCGTAGAGGACCCGCAAGCGCAGGCGGCGGCAAAACTGCAACGGCGATGGGACATATTCCTTCGCCAGATTTATCGTTGGTTACACTCGCACAAGAGTTGGGTAAGAACCACGATGTACATGTTCGCCAACAATTGGCACGTCTGTATTGCATGCGCAAAGTGAATGACTGGAACAACGACCGCTCTAAGGCGATGACAGAAACAGGGAGTTCGTCATCGCTGGCATCGTTTGGAAAACTTGCGATGTCCGGTCTTTTGCATTTTGCGGGACATCTTCAGGGAGAAATTCTTGGCGCGGAGGCCACTTTGGATGGAGACGAGAATCCTCGTGCGCGTGATGCCAACTATTCACAGTTGAATGCATACTTCACCTCAATTGGTGGCGGCACAGATCAAATTCAACGCAACATCATTGGTGAACGAATTCTTGGATTACCCAAAGAACCTGAACTTGATCGACACGCACCATTTAGGGATGTTCCCGTCAGTACGGCGCAGCGGTAGTCACTTCTAGTCGCGTGCCATGGTGGCGCGACTGTGCCCGTGGAAATCGAGCACCTGATCGGTATCGAGATCAATCACAACTTTCGTGAGATGCCCAGTGAAAGCAAAGGGCGACTCGTAAAAGCTCACAGGTGTTCCACGGTCTAATCCAATATCGAGTCCCGACCATGAGATCAATAGCCAAAAGATGCTGTTGGTGGTCATGGTGCCCACAATCTCATCGTCAATAAACATTGAAAGAGTGCCTTCATTTCCATTTCTCTTCATGTGTACACCGACCACGTGATTACCTGGTGTGATGCGCCGATCAGACTTGAGCATCTGATGTGAGCCACCAATGTTGAGATCGTGCTCGAGGAAACCATCACGAATAAACAAGCTGTATCCACTGGTGAGATCACCATGAGAGATCAATACACCTTCGCAACCACCATCAGGAACAGTGATATGAGCAGCAATGTTGTAGGAACGACTGCGAAGATCGGGGGCAACATCGGAAGGAAGATGTCCCATGCCCCGCCAAAAGGTGTAGTTCGTGCGCTCACCCGTGTGACGGGCTGCATTCTCGGCAAATCTCAGTGCAAAACGATCATCCAAAGGAAGCACTTTGTACTTGTCAGCCTCTTGCCACCACGTCTCGACCAATGTTGCAAGACGGTCAGGGTGTGCCGTTGCAAGATCATGGCACTCATTGAAATCTTCTGCGAGGTTGTAGAGCTCCCAAGTATCTTCTTCAAAAGTGGTGAATGGCTTGTGATAGGCAACAGCTTTCCAACCATCCATCCAGATGCCTCGGTGGCCAAACATTTCGAAGTATTGAGGACCACGAGCCACGTGTGCCGAGGGCGACGAGATGAGTGGCGCAAAAGAATGTCCCTCAATGGGCATTTGTTCCACACCGTTAATCACTGTGGGCACTTCAAGACCCAACATCTCCATCAAAGTGGGAGCGATATCGACAACATGGCAGAAGTTATGGCGCAGTGAACCTTCATCTGCGATGACTCCAGGCCATGCAAGAACGAAGGGATCACGAATACCGCCGGAATGTGTGTTCTGTTTGTAGCGCTTAAGTGGTGTGTTGGCAGCCATCGCCCAGCCCCATGGAAAGTTGCTGTGGGTATCGGGGCCGCCAATGTCATCAATGCGTGAGATTTTCTCCTCCATGGGTTCTGCCACAAGATTGAAAGGACCCATTGCATTGATAAATCCCTGTGGTCCACCTTCTTGGCTTGCGCCGTTGTCACTCATCACCAAGATGACGGTGTTGTCGAGTTGCCCTGATGCATCGAGTTGTGCAATTACGCGAGCAAGATGCGTATCAAAGTGTTCCAACATTGCAGCGTATGCAGCCATCAGGCGTACAAACAATCGTTGTTCATCGAGGGAGTGATTCGTCCAAGGCTCCACATTTTCATTGCGAGGTGGAAGTTGTGTTCCCTTGGGCACTATCCCTAATTCAATTTGTCGTTGCAGGCGACGCTCGCGTACCGCATCCCAACCATCAACAAAGTACTTTTCGCATTTATCGATGAGTTCTTTCGGCGCTTGATGAGGAGCGTGACATGCGCCAGGCGCAAGCAACATCATCCATGGCAAATGGGGTGCGCCCGCTGTGTGGTCAGCCAGAAGTGTGATGGCGTTGTCGACAAGATCTTCTGTGAGGTGGTATCCCGTTTCAAACTTTCCAGGTGCGGTCACGTGAGTGTTGTCGCGCACTACTTCGGGGCTGTACTGATCTGTCTCGGCATCAAGAAATCCGTAGAAGCGGTCAAATCCTCGAGCAAGTGGCCAACCATCAAAGGGGCCGGTAGGCCCTGTTTCTGTCAAAGGCGTAACGTGCCATTTGCCGATCATGTAGTTGCGGTAGCCGTGTGGCCGCAACATCTCTGCAATTGTTCCTGCTTCATGAGCAATCTTTCCGCGGTAACCGGGATAACCACTATCAAAGTTGGCGAGGCATCCCACACCTACGGAGTGATGATTGCGACCTGTGAGAAGTGCAGATCGGGTTGTAGAACACATGGCCGTGGTGTGAAAGCCCGAGAAGCGAAGACCTCGTTGTGCAATTGCATCGATGGTTGGAGTGGCTACCTCGGATCCGTAACAACCAAAGTCAGAAAAGCCCACATCGTCGAGCAACACCAAGAGAATGTTGGGCTTGTCTGTGGAGTTGCCATGGGTGGGCCAGTACGGCGTGGAGTCAGCCAGTGTGCGTCCAATGCGACCAGGAAAGCCCTGTGGGGTTGTGGGTTCAAATGTCATGGGGCCTCCAGTAGCACAGATACACACTGTACTGATTCCCCAGATTGGGGCTAATAATCAACTGCGTTCACTTTTTTGTTGCGACTTTGTTACGTGGTGGTCACGGGGTTTTGGCACTCCATACACTCCAAGACATCTATGGAATCTGGTGTCAACTCCTCACAATTGGAGCCCTATTCACAGGCTCTCTTTGATGCGGTGTTGGGGGCTATTCCTGAGTGGATTGCGCGAAGAATTCACGAGATTGTGCAGGCCGCACCTTCGGGAGACAAAGATGCAGTGGCGGCACAACTGGCTTCTGTCACGCAACAGACACAAGAGTTTGTGCGTGAGCATCTACAGCAGTTACTCAGTGAAGATGTAGATGCACAACGATCTAATCCTTTGCACATCCTTCGCCGCTCCACAGCCATTGCAACTGAAGTTCTGCAATCAGCGCAGATTCCTCCCGTGCATCGCGATGAATTTGATAAGTCCGCACTACCCGATGATGTGTATGCGATCGGTCCCCATACGTGGCGCGATCTATCTGAAGAAGTGCATGAAGTAGGGATTACGTGGGGCGCATGGAAGGCGGCCACTGTAATTCAACGTCGACGCGCCGAAGGTAAGGACATCTGATGTTGAATCGCAACGAAGTCATCAATGACCTGTCGGGCCGTGGATTAGATGTGTGCCAAAAGCTTTCTGATGTAACAGACGAATGGCTCAGTGCTCTATTCAACGAAGCAGTTGCGGACGAGAAAAAATCCGGGGACATAGTTCTTATCGCAGTAGGCGGTTATGGTCGTCGTGAGTTAGCACCACAAAGCGATCTTGATGTTGTGCTTGTGCATGATTCGGTGAAGAACATTGGCGACATTGCTTCTCGGCTGTGGTATCCCATTTGGGATGCCGGGTTGAAGTTAGGTCACGCAGTACGCACGCCAAAAGAAACTGTGAAGTTATGTAGTACCGATCTAGATACAGCGACTTCTCTTGTTACTGCACGTGTCATTGCGGGTAATCACGAACTTGGCAACAAAGTGATTGAAGAGGCAGCAAAGAGTTGGCAATCAAAAGGACGCCAGTGGTTGATAGAACTGCATGGACGTGTACGAGAGCGCCATGTACAAGCTGGGGAAGTTGCGTTCTTGTTGGAGCCCAACATTAAAGAAGGCCTGGGCGGATTGCGCGATATTCATACATTGCATTGGGCAGTGAAGGCAGGCCTTGATCTTCTTCCAGGCGATGAAGCCGACCTGCAACACTGCAATGGAGTCCTTCTCAATGTGCGTGTTGCACTTCATCGGCATCTAGGTAAACCAGTAGATGTTTTGCGACTAGAAGATCAACGCACGGTGGCCGAATTAGCTGGGTATGCAACCGATGATGCACTGATGGCTGCAATTGCATCGGTAGGTCGCCGGGTGGCTTGGATTGCCGACGAAGTATGGGCACGATTGGACCCACCAGCACATAGTTCACCGCATCCGCAATCAGTTGCTCCAGGTGTGCATGTCATTAACGGTGAAGTGCATCTCGATGACAATGTAAACATTTCGCAAGACCCCACATTGTTATTGCGTGTGGCAACTGCAGCAGCACGTCTTGAAGCCAGAATCGATCGCACCTCACTTGATCGGCTAGCAGACAATTGTCCATCCTGGCCTGATCCGTGGCCAGCAGGCGCAAGTGATGACTTGGTGGCGCTGTTGCTGGAGGGCCCCAAGGCAATTCCTGTATTGGAATCGCTCGACCAACGAAATCTGCTCATTCGCGTATTGCCCGAATGGGAGCCGGTGCGCAGCAAGCCTCAACGTAATGCATTTCATCGCTACACCGTGGACCGCCACTTGTGGCAAACAATTGCTAATGCTGCAGAGCTTTCCGAGGGTGTTCCTCGCCCAGACCTTTTGGTGCTTGGCGCTTTATTCCATGATTTAGGTAAGGGATATCCCGGTGATCACACCGAAGTAGGAGTGGAACTCTTTTCAACCATCGGTCCACGCATGGGTCTTTCTGATTCTGATCAAGCAGTGATTTCGTCGCTCATTGACAACCATCTATTACTTGCAGACACAGCAACACGACGTGATTTGTCAGATGACGCCACGATCACGATGGTCGCCGAGAAAGTGAAGAGTGCACTGGTGCTGGATTTATTGCACCCACTTACTGAAGCTGATTCGAAAGCAACAGGACCATCTGCGTGGAGTGATTGGAAAGCAGAACTCATCAAAGTGTTGGTGGGCAGAGTACGTCACGTACTCGGTGGCGGCGATATGCAAGAGGTGATGTGGCGCCTTTTCCCAGACGCAACAGTGCTGGAGCTTATGGGTGCTGGCGGTATTTCTATTCGTCCAGAGGTTGATCGCATTACCGTGGTGAGCCCCGATACTCCCGGCACCTTCAGCAAAGTTGCGGGTGTGTTGTCATTAAGCGGACTTGATGTGTTGGGCGCCGAAGCTCATTCAGATGAACAAGGTATGGCTGCGTCACAGTTCCGTGTAGTGCCGCCGCCTACTGGTATCAACTGGACTCCGGTGGTGGAGAATTTAGAGAAGGCATTGTCGGGTCGACTTGCACTTGATTCACGACTTGCAGATAGAGCAGCTACGTATCGTCCGCGACGTGCAACGTCTGCACAAGCTCCTTCTCAACCCACTGTGCGATTCGATGACGGTGCTTCTTCTAACGCAACATTTCTTGAGGTGCGCGCACCGGACGCAGTAGGAATCTTGTATTCAATTACAAAAGCCATTGCAGATCTTGGTCTCGATATTCGTCATGCTCGAGTATTGACATTGGGGAATGAAGTAGTGGACTCCTTCTATGTCTCTGCTCCCGGCGGTGGACGAATCACAGATGTCACATATCAACAAGAGATTTCTCGCGCAGTTCTGTATGCCGTAACTTCTCGTTGATGCGGGGAAGATGTGACTGGAATGAGGAACTAAGGTGTCCAGTGTGAGTGAATCCCAACCGCAAGACTTCACCAGAGATTTGATTCGCTGGAGTGAAACACTTGCAGCGATTGCCCGCACGGGAATGGGTTTTACCGAAAGTTTGTATGAGCGAGAGCGTTACGAAGAAGTTCTCAAAGTTGCGGCCGACATCAAATTTGCTGCTGATGAATCGGTAGAGATTCGTCGAGAGCAAGATCACTTTGTCCAAGAATGGATGGAATCTATTGGCGAAGGTGTGCCCGGATACGTCACCCCAAAGATTGCTGTGGGTGCAATTGTGGGCAACGATGACGGAAAGATTTTGTTGGTACAGCGTAAAGAAAGTGGCGTGTGGCTCTATCCCACCGGATGGGCAGACGTGGGATATTCCGCATCTGAAGTTGCCATCAAAGAAGTAGAAGAAGAAACAGGAATTATCGCTGAACCTGTTCAACTACTTGGGGTAGTTGATGGGATGCGCATGGGGTTCTCGCGATTCGGAATGTATATGTTGCTGTTTCACCTACGAGCAACAGGCGGCGTGTTACAGGGCCATCCTTTAGAAACAGCAGATGTGGGTTGGTTTGGACGAGATGAACTGCCGACACCTACCGCGGGTGCACAGTGGTGGGCCGATATGGCCTTTGGAGCACTCGATGGTGCAATTCAACCTGCAACATTTGATCAACCTCGACCACAGATGTGGCGGGGAGAGCAATCAGAACACTAGGTCCTAGTTGGAATCTTGATCGCGGAGAAATTTCTCCACTTCATCCACAAGCGTGTCGATGTTGTCATCAACTTCATCTTCGGAGTCTGGTTCAAAATCAAATTCCAACTGATTGGGGTTATCCATTCCAAAGGCATCATCGTCCATGCTCTCAATGCGTTCCACATACTCACGAAGGTCTTCGTCATCATCAATCATTTGTTCCACTTTGTTGTCGTAGGCGACAACTTGGTTATGAAGAACACCCAATGGTGCGGGAGTACCAATGATTTCACCTGCTCTAGCAATGAGTGCATTGGCCGCTTTGGGTGAGGGGATTTGCGATGCAATTGCAGGTACTGCAGCCCACAAAGACGCAGAAGGCAAAGAGTTCTGTGAACACGCATCGTGAAGAACACTGATGATGCCAGTGGGTCCTTCGTAACGGGAGCGCTGTAGATCAAAACGTTCAATCGTTGCGGCATCATTTGCCGTGCCAAGTATTTGCACGTCGTTGCGATGGGACACATCGGCAAGTAGGGCACCAAGGGTCAGCATCATTGATGCGTCATAACGCATGGCAACGCTGATGATTTGTTCAGTGAAAAGTCGCCACTTCAAACTGGGTTCTGGGCCGAGCACCAAGATGACATCAGAGCCTGGCGTACTTGCATGCCACAAAGAAACTTTTGGCCACACGATTGAGCGCGTGATTCCATTGTCGAGTCGTACCGAGGGACGAATCGTGGCGAAGTCTGTGAACTCCTCGGGGTCAATGTCTGCGAGCGGTTCAGCGTCCCATGCGTCAATGAGAGTACGTACTGCAGTGCTTGCAGCGTCGGCCGCATCATTCCAACCACTAAATGCGGCAATCACAGTCGGGCTATGCAACGTAGGACTTGATAGCCAGCGGACGTGATCAGAAGCTGTCATTACTTGAGAAATCTACCGTTATTACGGCTATGTCGAGACATTGATTTTGTGGGTTATTTCTGTGCTGCATCTGCTAAGTCATGAGGCCCTGCGGCGGGGTAGCCCTTGGCATCGCGAATCTGTGCGCACCAGGGTCGCAATATTGCAATGAGTGTGGTGATGTCGTCACCAAGTACATCAACAATTGGTTGACATTGAATGTCTGTTGCATTCTCCACGAGGTCACGTGCGTGTCGACCTGCATCGGTCAGTGTATTGTCCCGCAACAGTCCATCACGCTCAAGCCGTTCTATAGCTGTGCTGTAATCCTCATCTATCCAGCCTCGACTCTTGCTGTAGGACTTAATGGGTAAGCCCCAATACAGCTCACTAAGTACTCCAATTTCGCATGCAGAGAATCCTGCAGAAATCCATGCAGCGGTATGGCTGTCTCCTCGGTATTCACGCAACATGTCACCTAATCGCCAGATTGCACCCACAGTGGAATCAGGAATCTTGAGTGATCGAAGTCCGGCATACAAAGGACGACCCTCAGGCTTCAATGGTTCAACTGCACGTTGCAGCAAGTCAAGTGCCTGAGATGCCCCGTCAGGTCCATCTCCAAGGACTCGATGAAGTTGTGCGATGGCGCCGTTATCTCGTGCGGAACAAATAGTGGATGCATCGGTGAGTGTCCATCCATACGACACTGAGGGAACTACAACTGCAGGGTTAAAGACTGCAAAGGACGCGGCAACAACTTCACCTGGTACGTGCCCCATGACTGAACCACGACTTGTGAAATATGCAGGGCCGTCAGGGGCCATCACACCATTGAATTCACCACGACTTGGCGCAAAGCCAAGTTTTTCGTAGTTCGAATGGCACTCGGGGGAGAAATAGACCTGGCCGGTGACGGGCTCAAGAGCTGCGGCAAGGACACGAGAGATTGGTGTGGATGACATGGTCGAACAATAGGTCAACCGATGTGGCAAGGTTGACGGTATGGCAGTCGTCGTGGAAAAGGTTCAAAAAGTTACTTCTGATGTGGTCTCAGCGTTCGAGAGCTTGATCCCACAACTGTCTCGTTCTAATCCTGCACCTACAGAAACCGAACTCAATGAGATCGTGGCATCACCTGCATCTGATGTATTTGTGGCTCGCGTAGATGGCAACATCGTGGGCTCGCTTACCTTGGTGACCTTTCGGATTCCTACTGGCATTCGTGCATGGATTGAAGATGTTGTTGTTGATGAAACGGCCCGCGGACATGGAGTTGGCGAAGCGCTAAACCAAGCCGCAATACAAGAAGCACGTGACAAGGGTGCCGTCACGGTGGATCTCACGTCAAGGCCTTCTCGGGAAGCTGCGAATCGTTTGTATCAACGCATCGGTTTTGTTCAGCGCGATACCAATGTGTATCGCTATTCGCTCTAACTTTTAGAGAGCGTCAGCGCCGCGTTCGCCAGTGCGAATGCGCACAATGGTTTCAACTTCGGTCACCCAGATTTTTCCGTCACCGATTTTTCCGGTAGCTGCTGCTTGCAGCAACGTATCGATCGCAGTGTCCACCATGTCCGGGGAGATGACGATCTCTACTTTGACTTTGGGTACGAAGTCGATTTGGTATTCCGATCCTCGGTAGGTCTCTGTGTGTCCGCCTTGGCGGCCAAAACCTTTCACTTCGCTGACGGTGATGCCGGTAATACCAGCTGCCTTGAGGGCATTTTTTACATCGTCCAACTTAAAAGGCTTCACGATTGCAGTAATGAGTTTCATAGGTGCTCTTCTTTCTCGTTTAAAAATCTAATCGCATTAATCAGTCGTGATATGCGGTCTCGCGGTGTAGCGCGAGGTCTAATCCATTGTGTTCTGTCTCGGCATCTACACGGATACCGATTGTGTACTTAAGAGCCAACAAGATGGCTGTGGTGATAATGAAGGACCACACGATGGCTACACCGTTAGCGAGGGCTTGCTCAATAAGCAATCCAGTGTCACCTCCGTAGAAAAGACCTTTTTCAAATTCGCCTTCGAAAAACTCTGGGTTTGCAAAGAATCCGATGAGCAGTGATCCCACAATGCCACCGACGAAGTGCACTCCCACAACGTCGAGTGCGTCGTCGTATCCGAACTTGCGCTTCAGGCGTACCGCATAACAGCACACCACTCCAGCAATGGCACCGATTGCGATTGGCGCGGCACCAGAGACGTAACCGGCAGCCGGTGTGATGGCCACAAGGCCTGCGACGATTCCAGATGCTGCGCCCAAGTTGGTGGGGTGGCCATCGCGAATCCATTCCACAAAGACCCACAACAATCCACCTGCAGCTCCTGCAAGGAATGTATTCATGAATGCTTGTGCTGCAATGCCGTTTGCTGCCAATGCAGAACCGGCGTTAAAGCCAAACCAGCCGAACCACAGAATGCCAGTACCAATCATGACCAGTGGCATGGAGTGAGGTGGTGAGACTTCACCGCGACGCTTTCCGAGCAACAACACTGCAGCAAGCGCTGCGATACCTGCGTTGACGTGGATAGCGGTTCCACCTGCAAAGTCAAGTGATCCGCGTTGTCCTAACCAACCGCCGTACACCCACTTGAAAATGGGAACGTAGGCCACAAGAACCCAGATGGGAACAAAAATTGCCCATGCGGAGAACTTCATACGATCTGCCACAGCGCCCGAGATAAGTGCGGGCGTGATAGCCGCAAACATTCCCAAGAAAGCGATAGTGGCAAGAGTGGTTCCATCACCGGCTCGTGCCACATCACCCAACATGAAGGCATCGAGACTTCCTAAGAAGTCATTTTCAAAGGGAACTTGTGCAAGGGAGTACCCAATGACGACCCACAAAATCGGCACAATCAATACGCAATAGAAGTTCATCATCAACATGTTCAACACATTGCGACGACTGTCCATGCCTCCGTAGAACAACGCGAGCCCTGGGGTCATAAATAGAACCATTGCCGCACTGATCAAAATCCAACTGAGGTTTCCGCTTTCCATAATGGAGTGCCTTTCGTAACTTGGTTGGCTTCACCGTAGGCATAAAGTGTTTCGGGACTGTTTCAGAATCTTGTACTTTTGAAGATGGCAACACAACGAATCGATTTCAGCACTTGCGATGGGACCGGGAGGAGACAACATTGAGTACCGCAATGTTTCGTCTTCGTGACTGGTGCGAAGACGACCTAGAGCCATTTGCACTTATGAATGCTGACGAAGAGGTCATGCGGTACTTTCCTTCTGTTTTGACACGGGAGCAATCCGATGCCATGGTTCGCCGCATTCAGAGTCTTTTTGCGGAAAACGGGTTTGGCTTCTGGGTGGTGGAGTGCGAAGGGCGGTTTGCTGGCTTCACAGGACTGAATCGCACGGCATTTGCCACACCCATGGGGCCACATGTGGAGATTGGTTGGAGGCTTGCACCGTGGGTGTGGGGTAGGGGAATTGCCACGCGAGCTGCAACTGAAGCATTACGCAGAGGTGCAGAGGAATTTTCGTTGACGGATGTGTATTCATTCACGACTCAGACAAACATTCGTAGTGAAGCGGTGATGAAGCGTATTGGAATGTCGCGTCGCGAGGATCTGGATTTTGACCATCCCAATACACCTGGGTGGTGGGGGCAGCGTCACATCGTGTATCACATCTCGATATGAATCAAAATAATCTCTGTGTGAGACACTTGGGTATATGAGTTCTACATCCGTTCTGACTATTCGCCATTGGATCGCGACAACTCCTGAAAAAGTGTGGGAGGCATACACAACCCCTGAACTTTTTCATCGGTTCTTTTCGCCCGAAGGTTTATCTATCCCAATTGAAACTGTGGTTCTTGAAGTATGGCCAGGTGGCAGGTGTGAGTGCGTCATGGTTTTTGATGAAACCGGTGAGGAAAGTCCGAATATCGGAGTTTTCACTGAGGTAGAAAAACCACATCGTCTTGTCGGAGCCGAACCATCATTGAATTTTTCGTCCACACAACTTTTTGACGAAGACGGAGAAGGAACTCTCATCACAATCATTCAAGAGGGACTACCTGAAGAGATTGTGTCGAATCCTGAAGTTCGTGAGGCGTTCAGGTCTAGTTTCCGAAAGCTCGGTAAGTTGCTCGGAGTGTCAACTGAGAATAGGGACTAATTGAAATGAGGAGCCGAGTTGGGCTCGCTGAAGTAGCACTTCAGTGGGGTCGCATCGGATGCATCGGATTCGGTGGCCCTCCCGCGCACATAAGTCTCCTACGGGACCTATGTGTCACGAAGAAAAAATGGATGAACGATGAGTATTTCGAAGATGCCATCGCCACCTGCAACTTGCTTCCTGGTCCCGCTTCTACACAGCTCTCCATTTTGTGTGCGTGGACGATTGCAGGCATTCCCGGCGCAATCATGGGAGGCTTAGCTTTTATCTTTCCTGGGCTTGTTGCCATCATTGGGTTGTCGTCGTTGTTTTTAGCTTCTGCTCCACCTGAGTGGGTTCTCGCTATAGGTGCAGGCGCAAGCAGTGCGTTAGTTGCAGTTGCGCTCCACGCAGGTTTTTCATTGGTGCCCAACAGTTGGCAACGCACGTCGTCACGACTTCGTTGGTTGATGTATGTGAGCGCAGGTGCACTTGCATCGGTATTTGCGGGCTCGGG